>Ga0209139_10000062_pt1 | contig 28569 bp, 17 predicted proteins | sample BogFormECP14_OM3_FD_188246 | JGI IMG/M metagenome (GOLD analysis project Ga0209139, IMG submission 188246) | Bog forest soil microbial communities from Calvert Island, British Columbia, Canada - ECP14_OM3 (SPAdes) (version 2) | ecosystem: Environmental > Aquatic > Freshwater > Wetlands > Bog ...
GGTGAAGGCGGTTCCAGCGCTCGATAGATAGAGCTTCGCGACGCAGCTCGTTGTAGCTGGTTACGCTCCATACGTCGGTCTGGACGCTGTACTTCTCGGCGAGAATTTGCTGCGCGCGGACGACTTCATTGAGGATGGGGCCGCTGCCGAAGAGCTGGGCGTCAGCTTTACCCTTGATCGCGCCCTTGAATTTGTAAATACCGCGTACGATGCCTTCGGCGACGCCGTCGGGCATTTCTGCCATCGCGTAGTCTTCGTTGTACATGGTGATGTAGTAGAAGACCGGCTCGTTTTCCTGATACATGCGGCGGATGCCGTCCTGCAGGATGACGGCGAGTTCGTAGACGAAGGCCGGGTCGTAGCTCAGGCAGGTGGGCACGGTGCTGGCGAGGACGTGGCTGTGGCCGTCCTGATGCTGGAGGCCTTCGCCGAGCATGGTGGTGCGTCCGGCGGTACCGCCCATGAGGAAGCCTTTGCCGCGCGAATCGGCGAAGGCCCAGACCATGTCGCCGACGCGCTGGAAGCCGAACATCGAGTAGTACATGTAGAACGGGATCGTGGGCGTGCGGTAGTTGGAGTATGCGGTGCCGGCGGCGGTGAAGGAGGCCATCGATCCGGCTTCGGTGATTCCCTCTTCGAGAATCTGGCCGTCCTGCTCTTCACGGTAGTAGAGAAGCATGTCGAGGTCGTGCGGCTTGTACTTCTGGCCTTCGGCGGCGTAGATGCCGACCTGGCGAATGGCCGATTCGAGGCCGAAGGTGCGGCCTTCATCGGGGACGATGGGGACGATCAGCTTGCCGATTTCGGGATCTTTGAGCAGGTGGCGCAGGATGCTGACGAAGCCCATGGTGGTCGATACGGCGCGGCCTTTGGATCCGGCGGTCCATTCTGCGAAGTAGTCGAGCGCGGGTGCCTTGAACTTCAGCTCCGGGGTCTCGCGCCTCGGCATGTATCCGCCGAGTTCTTTGCGGCGCTCCTGCAGGTACTGGATTTCCGGCGCGTCGTCTGCGGGCTTGTAGGGCTTGCCCTCTTTGGCTGCTGCTTCGGGGACGGGGATGTCGAAGCGCTTGACGAAGGTGGTGAGGGCTTCGTCGGTCATCTTCTTTTCCTGGTGGGCGGCGTTGCGGGCCTCGGTTGTGCCCATGCCGTAGCCCTTGACGGTCTTGGCAAGGATGACGGTGGGGCCGCCGCGATGCTCTACGGCACGCTTGTAGGCGTTGTAGACCTTGACTGGGTCATGGCCGCCGCGATGCAGGCGAGCAAGTTGCTCGTCGGTCATGTCGCTGACGAGTTCGAGGAGTTCGGGGTACTTGCCGAAGAATTCCTTGCGCACATACGCGCCGCCCTTGGCCTTGAATGCCTGGTACTCGCCATCGACGCACTCTTCCATGCGCTTGAGGAGCAGGCCTTTGTGGTCGCGCTCGAAGAGGGCGTCCCAGTCGGAGCCCCAGATAACCTTGATGACGTTCCAGCCGGCGCCGCGGAAGACGCCTTCGAGCTCGTCGATGATGCGCTTGTTGCCGCGCACGGGGCCGTCGAGGCGCTGCAGGTTGCAGTTGACGACGAAGATGAGGTTGTCGAGCTTTTCGCGCGAGGCTACGCTGATGGCGCCGAGGGTATCGACTTCGTCTGTTTCGCCGTCACCGACAAAGGCCCAGATTTTGCGCGGGGTCTTTTCGATGAGGTTGCGGTTTTCAAGGTAGCGCATGAAGCGCGCCTGATAGATCGCGTTGAGCGGGCCGATGCCCATGGAAACAGTGGGGAAACGCCAGAAGTTTGGCATGAGCCAGGGGTGCGGATAGGACGAGAGGCCGGGCTTGTCGCGCAACTCGTGGCGGAAGTTCTTAAGGTGGTCGTCGGTCAGGCGGCCTTCAAGATAGGCGCGGGCGTAGACGCCGGGCGAAGCGTGTCCCTGGAAGTAGATGAAGTCGCCGGGCTGGTCTTGATCGCTCGCCGCGTGGCTTGGGTACTTGGCATGAAAGAAGTGGTTGAAGCCGACTTCGAGCAGCGTTGCAAGCGACGAATAAGTGGAGATGTGGCCGCCGATGCCCGCGTCCTTCTTGTTCTGGCCGTGGACCATAGCCATCGCATTCCAGCGGATGAGGCTTTCGACGCGGCGCTCCATCTGGCGGTCGCCGGGATACGGCACTTCATCATGTTTGGGGATGGTATTGAGGTAGGGGGTTCGGATTTCGCCGGGAGTGTTAATGCCTGCTTCGCGCGCTCGCTGCCGCAGGACAGCCATGAGTTCTGCTGCCTGCTCGGGGCCTTCATCGACGACGATCTGGTCGAATGCCTCAATCCACTCTGCAACTTCTTCGGTAAAGTCCGCCGGGGCGGGAACTGCCAGTTTCATAGCCATAGGATTCATTTTCCGCGGGATAAGCTTGTGTGTTGCTTCAAGGACTCAGGCGGGGGCTTGAGCCCTTCCCCAACAGATAATTTTCGCAGAATATCTGCCGTCGCGCTAATGCAACCGCCAAGTGTAGCGCGCCTGAGACTGCGAATTTCATTTACAACCCGTCGGCATGCCGCGCTTCATGAGCAATTGGTCCGCGGACGGCAGATTCGCCAGCACTTTTACAATTCGCTCCGCAGCGTGGCCGTCGCCGTAAGGATTTTCCGTTCCTCGGATGGAATTTGCGAACTCGACACTGCTAGCTTCCTGTATCTTGCTGAGAATCGATGCTGCTGTTGCCTCGGCGTCGAGCACGCAGGCGGGGCGCTCTCTTCCCTGCTGGCGCATGCCCACGTTTACCGTTGGCAGGGCAAAGGAGCCGGATTCCATGATGCCGCTGCTGGAGTTGCCGATCATGAGCTTTATGTGTCGCAGCAGGCTCGAGTAGGTGACGGCTCCGAGGTTGACGAAGAGGCGGCCATTGCCGCGCTTCTTGAGAAACCGCTCGGCGCGGCCGATGAGCGAACGGCTGCCGGCGTCGGCATTCGGGTAGGAGAAGATGATCTGATCGGTGAGCTGTTCCAATGAGGCGAAGAGCGCATCAGCTTCGCTTGTGGTGTCGCGGAGAATGGTGACCGGGTGATATGTGACGAGCGTCGTTGGCCGGGACAGATCGAGTTGCAGCTTCGCTTCGAGTTCTGCGCGGGTGAGGAGTTGGCTGCGGCGTAAGTGGTCGAGCGATGGAGCGCCGGCGCGGACGACTCGCCACGCTTCTTCTCCCATGCCGATGACTCGCTGGCGCGCCAGCTCGGTCGAGGTGAAGTGGATGTGGCTCATTTTGGTGAGCGCGTTGCGCACGGCGTCGTCGATGGCGCCTTCGCTGATTTCGCCTCCTTCGATGTGCGCGATGGGGATGCGCAGAGCGAGGGCGACGGACGCGGGAGCTAGCATTTCATAGCGGTCGGCGATGAGGAGGAGAAGATCGGGGCGCATCTGGCCGAGGGTGTCTGCGAGAGAGAGGACGCCGAGGCCTATGCTCTTTGCCATACCAATGTCAGTGTCGGAGCTGAGAAGGCACTCGAGCTTTGCTGCGATGGGGAATCCATCGGCTTCGATTTCCCGGACTGTGCTGCCGAATTCGGGCGAGAGGTGCGACGCGAGTGCGATTACTTTGAGATCGACGTCGGGGTGGGCTTGTAAATCTTTGAGTGGCCAGTAGAGATGGCTGTAGTCGGCGCGCGAGGTGGTGACAACTGCGATGGTCTTCTTCATCTGCTATAGATTGATTTTATGAGCGTGGCCCTCCTTCCTGCTGTGGAACAGCTTGCCCTTCTGCGACAGCAGAAAATTTCTCCACTTGAGCTGGTGGATGAGCATATTGCTCGTATTGAGCGACTGAATCCTGCGCTGAATGCGCTGGTTGACTTTGATCCGGAGCGGGCGCGTCAGCAGGCGCGCGATGTGAAGGCTGGCGCATTGGCTGGATTGCCGCTGACGGTGAAGGCCTCGATTGCCACGCGCGGATATAAGTGCGAAATCGGGAGCACGCTGCATCGTGGGCATATTCCTGACGCGGATGCGGTGGCGGTGGCGCGGTTGCGGGATGCGGGCGCGGTGATTCTGGGGACTACGAATTGTCCGGAGTTTCTGATGGCGTATGAGACGGACAATCTGCTGTATGGGAGGACCAACAATCCATGGGCGATTGACCGGACTGCAGGCGGATCGAGCGGTGGTGAGGCGGCGGCGATTGCTGCCGGGCTTTCAGCGGGAGGTCTCGGCAGCGACAGCGGCGGATCGGTGCGCGAGCCGGCTCATTTTTCCGGGATCTGCTCGCTGAAGCCGACTTCAGGACGTGTGCCAGCGATGGGGCATCTGCCGCCGTGCGTTGGGCCGTTCTCGATTCTTGGCGCGATTGGCCCGATGGCACGCACTGTCGCCGATGTTGACCTGCTGTTTCGCACGGTTGCGGGGCGGCATTCGCATGATCCTGCGGCCGCTCCGGTGAAGCTGCGGAATGTATCGGTCGAGGAAGCGAAGGAGATTCCGATTGGATGGTTCGAGGATGATGGGCTGATTCCGGTGACGCAGGAGACGCGGCAGGCGGTGCGCGATGCGGCGGGTGCGCTTGCGTTGCGGGGTTTCAAGGTGAAGGCGTTTCGGCCCACGTTTCTGGAAGAGGCACGCAGGCTGTGGCATGTTTTTTTTGTTCAATGCGGAGCCATGTTTTATGAGTCGTCCACTGCGGGGCGCAGGGATGAACTGAGTCCTACTTTTCGTAATTTTCTTGTGATTGCGGAGGCGGAGCGCGCTCTGACAGCGAAGTCGCTGCTGCAGGCATGGGCGGAATGCGACATGGTGCGCAGCCAGATTCTCGCCGAGATGCAGGAGTTCCCTGTTCTGTTAATGCCGGTTTGCGCTATTCCGGCGTTTCGCCACGGCGAGCGCCAATGGACGGTCGAAGGGCGTACGCTGCACTATCTGGACGCGATGCGATTTACGCAGTGGTTTAACTTGCTGGCTTCGCCGGCTGCGGTCGTTCCCGTGGGAAGATCGGACGAGGGCCTTCCTATTGGTGTGCAGATTGCAGGCAGGCCGTTTGATGATGAGGTTGTGCTGGCTGTCGCGGCGGCGGTCGAAAGCGAATTCGGTTACCAGCCTCCTCCGCTTTCATGAGTCAGTGCGTGATTGGATGCGAGACGGTGGGCATGTAGTTGAATTGGAATCTCTGCTTGCGGTCGCCGGACTCGAAGCGGTCGTTCCAGTTCAATCGATACTGCACGGAAGGGTTGTCTTCCGGATAGTGCTCGTTCGTTGAATATGGATAGGTGCTCATTTCATGGAAAGGCATTTCTGCGACCGTGAAAGGCATCGCTTCGTAGAAATCCATGTCTTTGACGAAGCCGTTCGCGTAAAAGAAGTAATCGCGCTTCCATCCAGAAGGTAGTGGAGGCAAGGATGCGTTGCTGAACTCGGCGTCGATTTCTTCGCCGCTGCCAAAGATGACGTAGTGGTTGTCGATTCGTTGCAGGAGCGGGGTCACGTCTCCGTATTTCGTGTAGCTGCCGCGCTGCCATTGGAATGGTCCGGTAGCGCTGATGCGGTCGTAGTGATAGGTCAGGTCGCCGGGTGTTTCGCCGTCCACCTGCTGCGGATATCCGCGGAAGGCCAGATGGGCCGTTGCCAGCGGCAACTCGGTGCGTTTTGTGCTTCGCGCCATTTCCGGGCCGTTGTCGACGAGCACCTGGTCCCAGTAAATCTGCAGGTTGGTCTTGATGCGAATGTGGTGTGTGCCCTGCGGCAGTTTGCCCGTCAGATCAACCACGATGGTTCGCGGAAGCCCTGCGGGGAAGCCCATGTCATCGATGATGCGCTTCCAGCTGCCGTCCGGCATTTGTGCTTCTACAAAAGGCGAGATCGGCTGAAGACCGGCCTGCCATGCGGCGTACATAGAGCTAGCGCTGAAGTACTCGATGAATCCGTGCATGAAGAGGCGCAGAGGATTCTTCGGCGACCAGTCGCCTAAATCGAGGGTGAGCGTGTGCATGTTGGCGTAGCCCGCGTATTTCAGATTGGTGAAGTCGCGGACGTACTTGTGATCGCGGTTGGCGAGAACAGGCAGAACGTTGTGGCCCTGATCGTCCCATGCGCCGGCCAGCGTTCGCGTTTCGGGCGAAGCGACGACTGTTGCGCCGGAGGCAAAGGGAGGCTCATCCAAAAAGCGCTCATCAGGATAGACTTCGGTTCCTGCCGGATGGTCGATGGCCACGAGACGCAGTTGATCGATGTAGTTGATCTCTTCCATCGGCTCGCCAAAACGCAGGCTGACATAGCCGTTGCGGGCTTTCAACTGTGAGCCTTCGACTTTGACCCATTCATCCGGATCGGCTTTGTTTGTCGAGGTGGGAGAAACCCAGTGTCCGACAACGGCAGCGCCAATCACGTCGGAGACAAATTGGTACTTGCTGCCGTCCCACGCGAAGAGCACGGGGCAGGAGCTTCCACGACGATCGAGTTCCTGCAATGCAGCGGGTTTGTTCGCGGCGACGTCCAGCTCGTCCTGAGGAACGCCAGTTGGCCACAGCAGGCGAACGACGTCAGCACTCTCTGCCTGGCCGAGACCTGCGAGGATTTCAGTCGAACCCTGGCTCAGATATCCGCTGCCTCCGGCGACTTCAAACTTTTGCATGTGGCCGTTGGAAAAGACCTCTACCTTGGTGCCGATGGCAGTCTTGTTGTCGGCCAGGCCGGTGAGATCGATGCGGAGAGAATGATTTTTGTTGCCGCCAACGTTGTGCAGCACCAGCGGTGGAGCGTTCAATTCGGTGACGATGAGGTCTGCGGCTCCATCGCCGTCCAGGTCGGCTGCGATCACTGAACGTGGATTGGCGAGCTTTACCTTGCTCAGACCGACTGCGTCGCTTACATCTTCGAAGCCCTGAGCGCCGCGATTGCGCCAGACGCGCAGTTCGGGTCCTTTCGCCGTTTCGACCACTGCAGCGAGATCAATCCAGCCGTCGTTGTCGATATCGATCGCGGTCAGCCCCCATGCTGCGGTTATTCCAGAGGCTGGCAACGGCACACGTTCAAAGCGCTTGCCATCCACGTTGCGCCACAGGCTGATTCCTGGAGCGCCAGCGTGGGTGACTGCAACGTCCATCCATCCATCTTTGTTGAAGTCGAAGACGTAGACGCCTTGTGTTGGCGTTAGCCCTGCGTCGTCGTAAAGGGCAACCGGCTTGAAAGCGCCTTCGCGCTGGTTCTCGTAGATTGTCGGTGCGCTTGCGGCGCCGGTTACAACGAGATCGACGGCGCGGTCGTTGTTAATGTCAGAGAGCGTGGCTCCGGTGGTGTTTGCTGTTCCGGCAAGTCCGGTCGGGCTTGTCCATTCGGTGAAGGTAGAGTCTCCGTTGTTGCGCCAGAGGACGCTGGGACCTTTGCCTGATGCAAGAGGCGAGCCTGTTACGAAGAGATCGAGATCGCCGTCGTGGTCGAAGTCGACGAAGGTGAGTCCGGCGGGATGGTTCAGCTGCTCTATTCCAACCGTCTTCGTTACATCGGCAAATTTTCCGTGCCCGAGATTGTGGAAGAGGACGACGCGGTCGCTCAGGGCGACGGCCAGGTCAGGAAGGCCATCGTTGTCGTAATCGCCGACTGCGCATGCGACTCCGTGGCCGCTTGTCGCGAGCCCAGCCTGTTGGGGGGAGATTTCTTCCAGTGCGCCGTTCGGCTGCGGCTTGTAGAGCCGAATCGCCGCATCGCCTTCGCTCATGACGACGATGTCTTTTTCGTCCTTGCCTTCGACATCGAGGATGCACGCGCCGCCACCGACTGCATCTTTGGCAGCGGATGAACTGGCCGCTGTGGCCGATGCTGCCTGCGAGACGAAGCTGACGGGGATCATCGGGCCAACCGGTTCCAGAGGGGCCAGCATGTCCTGCACGGTGGCGTTGTGGCCCTGTTCGCCATAGGTGACTGTTAGCGGCGTGCCGATTTTTGTTTGGGTGATCTTCTGGAAGCGACGCAGGTGCTCGTGTGCCTCGGCCACTTTTCCGGAGCGCTGCAGTGCGCTCGCCAATCCGAATTCAGCAGAGGCATGCAATGGGTTCAGTTGCAGAGCACTTTGGAATTGCGGGATTGCGTCATCGTACTTCTTGAGATTGAGATAGAGCGAGCCCAGGTAGTAGTAACTGTCTGCGTCATTCGGATCGAGTTTGATGGCGTGCTTGAAATCGTCAATCGCGAGCGTGGGATTGTCGCCGGTGAAATGCGTGAGCCCCAGGCTGTACCAGATGCGCACGTTGTTTGGATCGATGCCAGCGGCCTGCTTGAGAGCCTCTTCTGCTTCGGGCAGCTTGCGCAGATAGAGCAGCGCGATGCCGCGATTCAGGATGGGCACGGCAGCGGCGGGATCGATTTTGTGCGCTTCGTCAAACTTCGCCAGCGCTTTCTCCATCAACTGCTGATTCATCAGCGCGACGCCGGTGTTGTTGACCCGCGCGGCTGCGACGGCGTCATGCGCTGTATCGACGGCCGAAGCATTCAGCGAGGCGAAAATGACCGCGTACAGCAAAAGAGTGGCGACCGGATAAAAGCGCATCGACGCTTTGTGCGAAGCTCGACGGGACGTGAGGTGGCTCCGGTGTTTTCCGGGAGGAGCAGATTGAGAGACATTAACTCGCATTGACGCAACTGATTATAGAAGACGCGATAGACGATGATCGACGGCGCCGGCCATCGGCATTGAAGCCGCAACTGCTTCGCGCTGCATGCGCAAAAAGCGTAGACTGTTGCCATTAAACCCATGCAGAGGATTGCAGTGCAGCAATACGTTGAACGAGTTGTCGATCTTATCGAGCCGGAAACAAATCAGATTCATAATCTCACCGTAGAAGACGCGCAGCGCTTGCTGCTTGAGCAGCCCGCAGACGTCATTCGCGGCATCGCGGGATCGTTTGCTCTGATTGCGCGCTCGGGGAAAACGGTGAAGATGGCGCGGTCGCTCGACCGGCCAATGCGTTACTTCCTCGCCAAGCGGCAGGACGGGCCGGTGCTGATTGTCGCAGGCCGCATTGACACGATTTACAACTGGCTCAAGAGCGAAGGCCTTGAGGGCCAGTTTCATCCTAGCTACACGCGCATGGTGCCGGCGCACCATCTGGTCGAGATTCAACTGATCGGCTGCCCTGATCCTGATCCTGTGTACACGCGCTTCTTTACGCCCGAGCTTGGCACTTTGCCACCGGATATTGATCGGATTGGAGAGGCTTACATCGCAGCGCTTGCTGAAGAGATCGCTCAGTGGCTCGAACGCGTGCCCTCTGACGCGCCGATTGGGGTGTGTTTTTCCGGCGGCATCGACAGCGGAAGCGTTTTTCTCACCGCTTACCATGTGATGCAAAAACGCGGCTTGAATTTAAGCCGCCTGAAAGCCTTTGTTCTTGATCTCGGGGATGGTCCGGATGTGCGCCAGGCGCGGGCGTTTCTCGATGCTCTCGATCTTGGACTTTTTCTTGAGACGATCGAGACGGATGCTTCCGCACTGGATGCGCAGGAGACGATTCGCATTGTGGAGGATTACAAGCCGCTCGATATTGAATCGGCGACGATGGCTCTGGCTCTCTGTCGCGGTATTCGCGCACGGTATCCGGACTGGCGCTACCTGTTGGATGGCGATGGCGGCGACGAGAATCTGAAGGATTATCCGATTGAGGAGAATCCTGAGCTTACGATCCGCAGTGTGATTCACAACCGCATGCTGTACCAAGAGGGCTGGGGCGTGGGGAAAATCAAGCATTCGCTTACGTATAGCGGCGGCCTCAGCCGTTCGTACACGCGCACCTATGCACCGGCACATCATTTTGGGTTCCTGGGGTTCAGTCCGTACACTCGACCGAATGTCCTAGCTGTGGCGGAGGCGATTCCGTTCATCAAGCTCACCGACTACAGTGTTGACCGGCTCTATGAATTGAAGGGCGAGATTGTTTCGCGCGGCATTGAGAAGCTGACGGGGCTGAAGATGCCCGTGTTCCCGAAACGCCGCTTCCAGCATGGGGCCTTGCCTGAAGATGCGCTGCGCCGGAAGCTGCCGTTCCGGGAAGCCGAATATCGAAAGCAGTTCCTGTCTCTCTATCAGTGAAAATGCAGCCCGCCTTCTCGTACCCAGTTCAGGCTTCAGAACGGGACAAATGGATTTTGTCGCTACGACCGGAGCGCAATGCGCTCGATCCTCGTCGCCCCTATGCGTTTTTCGTGGAGGACGAGTGTTCGGCGACAAGAGAGGTAGTGTCGGTGGCGACCGTATTCCTGACGAACCGGGAATGTCCCTGGCGCTGCCTGATGTGCGATCTTTGGCGCAACACTTTGACTGAGACGGTGCCTGCGGGCGCGATTCCTGAGCAAATTGATTACGCACTGGCGCAGTTGGCGCCAGCCCGGCAGATCAAACTTTACAACAGCGGCAGCTTTTTCGATCGCAGGGCGATTCCCGCAGAAGACTACTCGGCGATTGCGGACCGCGTTCGTTCGTTTGAGCGAACGGTCGTGGAGAGTCATCCTGCGCTGATTGGTGATGCATGTTTGCGATTTCGCGATTTGTTGCCGCATCAGTTGGAAGTTGCACTAGGCCTGGAAACGGTTCACCCAGAGATTTTGGATCGCTTGAACAAGCGGATGACTCTCGATCAGTTTTCTGCGGCTGCAGAATTTCTGCGGCGTAACGCAATCGATCTTCGCGTGTTCATTCTGGTTCAGCCTCCGTTCATGGAGCCTGTGGAAGCACTCAAGTGGGCGCAGTGCTCTGTTGATTACGCATTCGATTGCGGCGCAACGGCTGTGACGCTGATTCCTACACGAGGCGGAAATGGGGCGCTGGAAGTGCTGGCGGAACACGGAGAGTTCAGTCCCCCTCGGTTGGAAACCCTGGAAGCGGCAATGGATTACGGAGTTGGACTGAACCGAGGGCGGGTGTTTTTGGATCTCTGGGATATGCAGACGAGACCGGCTGTCTGTACAAACTGCGCTGCGCTGCGGGTGGCGCGGTTGCGTGAAATGAATCTCAAGCAATATGTGGCGCCTCGCGTAGTCTGCGGCAATTGCGAAGGCCGCATTTGAATCGCGTCTACGACATTGCGATAGTGGGATCGGGTTTTGCCGGCTCTCTTACGGCCATGATCGCCAAGCGTCTTGGGCTTTCTGTTGTTCTGCTTGAACGCGGGAAACACCCACGATTCATGATTGGCGAATCGTCGACGCCTCTCTCGAATCTGCTCCTTGAAGATCTGGCGACTCGCTATGATTTGCCGGCTATCAGGCCTCTGGCGAAGTGGGGTACGTGGCAGCAAAGTTACCCGCAAATTGCATGCGGGCTGAAGCGTGGCTTCACCTTTTATCATCATGTGCTGGGCCACCCTGACGCGCCTGATCCAGAACATTGCAATCAGCTTCTGGTGGCGGCGAGTCCTTATGACGGCATTGCGGATACGCATTGGTATCGGGCGGAATTTGACGAATTTCTGGTTCATCAGGCGCAGGACCTTGGCGTTGAGTACGTCGATGAAGTCAAGCTGGAGAAGTTTGGCGAGAGTGGCGATGATCTTCAGCTGGGAGGACGAAAAGACGGCCGGAGCATAGAGTTTCGCGCTCGCTTTGTAGTGGATGCTACCGGACCTCGCGGTTTTCTTCATCACCTGCTGGGGCTGCCCGAAGCAGAATTTCCAAATTACCCTCACACTCAGGCTCTCTATAGTCATTTCTCGGATGTCAAGCGTATCGATCAGATTGAGCCAGCAGCGGAAATGCCGCCTTATCCGGTCGATGATGCGGCTGTTCATCACATTTTTGATGGTGGGTGGATATGGGTGCTGCGATTCAACAATGGAATTACAAGCGCAGGAGTTGCCGCTACGGACAACGCCGCAACTGATTTGAGACTTTCGGAAGGAGCGCCCGCATGGGAGCGGCTGCTCGACCTCGTGCCTGTTTTGAAGGAACAATTTTCGTCAGCGAACGCTGAACGTCCGTTTATATATGCGCCGCGCCTATCTTTCCTAAGCAGCGCGGTCTGCGGAGATCGGTGGGTGCTGCTGCCATCCGCGGCGGCGTTTGTCGATCCACTGCTCTCTACCGGCTTCCCGCTCACGCTGCTAGGTGTCAGCCGACTGGCAGACATATTTGAACACGAGTGGGGCTCGGAGCATTTCAATGCCAGACTTCAGCGATATGCAGCAAAGACGATGAACGAGGCGGTTGCGACTTCGCGCCTGATTGCAGCCCTTTACGCGAACATGAACAACTTTCCAGTCTTCGCTGCGTTGTCCACGCTTTATTTCGCCGCCGCCAGCTTTTCGGAGACGGCGCGAAGACTCAAGAAACCGCAGCTTGCGCCGTCGTTCCTGCTGCATGACCATCCGGTCTTCGGACCCGCTTGTCGAAGGCTATTTGACCGCGCGCTGCATCTGCGAAGCGAACAGGATCCGGTTGACCTGATCACAGACATTCAGCGTACGATCGAGCCATTCGATGTGGCAGGCCTGTGCAGACGCGATCGCCGGAACTGGTATCCCGTGGACGCGGAAGATTTGTTCCGTGGGGCTTCAAAAGTAGAAGCTACGCATGAGGAGATCGCGCAGCTTTTACAGAGCTGCGGCTTCTACCGTTAGCCTTATGGCTTTTGCTGCGAAAATACGATCGGCTGCGCTGAGATCATGCCCTTTCCTTCTTCCAGCGTGATGAACTGATTTGGCTTGATGTTCGTTACTGACTCTTTCCTGCCGCTCGGCCAGACGATTTCAAAACTTACCGTTTTATCTCCGTCGGGTTTTCCGAGTCCGAAGGTGAGCGGCAGCTCGCTCTGCGAGAGATAGCTCGATCCGTCTTTCACCATGCCAAAGAGCCTCAGGCCTTTGCTCGTGTTCACGGTGATTTTCGCGCCGATCCCATCGCGGTTCGACCGGGTGCCAATCGTCTTCACCTTCAGCAAGTCGTTTTGATTTCCGTTGTCGTTGCGCAGAAGCTTCGCAGGGCCGTTGTTTGTGGTGATGACCAGATCCAGGTCGCCATCATTATCGAAGTCCAGATATGCCGCACCGCGCGCGACGACTGGCTGCCGAAATGGGGAGCCAACCTTGTCAGTCACGTCTTCGAACTTGCCACTCCCTTTGTTGTGGAAAAGCAACGGCGGTTCGGCATAGTGGAGTGTTGGCGTCACCACGCTTACATCGTCGGCGACGTGGCCGTTTGCAGCGAAGATGTCCGGCAGACCGTCCAGATCGTAGTCGAAGAAGAACGTGCTGAAAGTGAGCGAACTCGCAGACGCAGGGCCGATGCCGTTGGTCATTGCCTTGTCTGTGAATAAACCGGAGCCATCGTTCTGATACAGGGCCATGCTCTCGTTCGCAAAGTTTCCGATAACCAGACCCTGGTGACCGGACAAGTCATAGTCAGCAGCGTCGGCGCCCATGCCTGCGCGAGCTTTGCCCGCGTCACTGAAGGCCACACCTGTCGCGAAGGCCTCGTCGGTAAATGTGCCGTTGTGATTATTGTGATACAGCTTGTTCGCCTGCGTGTCATTAGCGACAAACAGATCGAGCCACCCGTCGTTGTCATAGTCGATTAGAGCAACCCCGAGTGATTTGCTCGATGAGTCGTAGAGTCCGGCCTTTTTCGTCACGTCTTCAAAGGTACCGTTGCCTTTGTTGTGAAAGAGCGTCGCGCTCTGACCTTTATAAAGCTCAGGCGTGCAGTAAGATTTGTGCTTTCCATCGAGGCTGCAGTTTTGATCCGTTGCGATTGTCCAGTCAACGTAGTGCGAGACGAAGAGATCGAGCTTGCCGTCGTTGTCATAGTCGAACCACACTGCACCGGTTGCGAAGCCGGGATCGCGGACGCCTGCTTTGACGGTCACGTCTGCAAATTTTCCGTTGCCGAGATTGTGAAAGAGATGGTTGCCGTCGAGCGCCGTGATGTAGATATCGTCAAAACCATCGTTGTCGTAGTCCGCTGCGGCGCAGCCGAGGCCGTACATCTCTGTTTCCAGGCCAGCCTGCTTGGCTACGTCTGTGAATGTGCCGTCTTTGTTGTTGTGATAAAGGGCGGGAAATGACTTGGTTGTCTTGTGTTCAGGCCAATCCATGGAATTGACGAAGAGGATGTCCTGCCAGCCGTCGTTGTCGTAATCGAGAACGCAGACGCCACTGCCCATCGTCTCGGGGAGATATTTCTTTCCGAATGCGCCGCTGTTGTGCTTGAAATGGATGCCCGCCGCCGCTGTCACATCCGTGAAGCGAATGGGACCAGATGGGCGAGCTGGAAGAGCTTCGATATTTGTGCTCGATTCCGGCATTGCGGGTGTTGAAGGCTGAGCGGCAGCAGTAGGCTTCTCCTGCGTGGATGGAGTTGAAGTCGACCGTTTACAGCCGGGAACAAGAAGAAACACAGCCAGTGGCATGAAGCGGAGAGCCCGCCAGGGCGACGACATGAATAGGGTTTCCTTCTCTATCTTGGAACTCATATGAGTGTCAGGCATTCGCCGCAGTGCTCATCGGCGAGCTGCGTGAATTCGCCCACATCTCGATGAGCATGGCAATTGGCCCGACGATGAACAATGCATAAAGCGGTGCATAGATGCTCTGGTCCAATCGCAGGAAAAACTCCACGACAGCCACGCAGAATGCGACAACGCATTGTCCCAGCTTTGAGCGGACGGTCGTCTTTGGATCAGTGATCATGAAGAAGATGAAAAGTTGATATTCAGGGCCGGTGATGGGCGAAATCTCAGACTGCCAGGGATCGCCCGTAATCCATGCACGAAGGAAGGCCAACGCAATAAATGAAACGACATAGACAGCACAGATATGAAAGCGGCGGAGGCGCCAGATAATCGCCGTGCCCAGCGCCCAGATGACAAGCATGGCCCAGAGATTATTGCCCCATTGAATGCTCAGACTGGCGACGGCGTCTGATGCCAGGAAAAGCATCACACAAATGCCGAAATTCGATGGGTTCCAGATATGACGGCCCTTAACGCGTAGCACATATTTTGAAGTGATCGCGATTAGGCTGCACAGCGCATAGGGCCAGAACGCTGGCGAGCGCAGCAGAATGCCAACGCTGATGCCTGTAATGTAGGCGCTGGCTAAGTTCGGCCACTTATGAAGAAAAATGCGTCCCAGAATCAATTCTGCAAGGATGCTTGTTCCAATGGCGAGCAGCGTCTTCTGGTAGCTTTCCAGGATTCCGAATGTAAGGTGCCCTACGAGCAGAATGAGAGTGATGAAAACAGGTGGAACGAACCGGTTGTCGAGACTCAACCATTGCTTCCATCGCGCGGTCTGATTCGGTGGCGGAGCGGGCGTCGTAATAGCGGGCTGGCTCATGCGGGCTCCTCAATCTTATAGAGTTTGCCCGGAGTAAGGCCATCCACCGTTTGCACCGTGCCTGAAGGCCAGCGGATTACTACTTTCTCGATCTGTGGATTTCTTCCGAGGCCGAAATGCAGCCTGCGGTCGTTTTGCGCGGCGAAGCCGCATCCGCCGGAAACCTGTTGCATCTGTTCCTGGCCGTTCCAGTACAGAGCCACCTGTGCTCCGATGGCGCTGCGATTGCTCTTTGTTCCGGTCAGCGCAAACTCGATCCAGTTGTTTTCAGGCGCTACGGTGTTTTTGTAGAGCAGCAGTGGTCCGCGCTGGTTGGCGACCACTACATCGAGAACGCCGCGATTCCACAAATCCACGAGCGCGACGGCGCGGCCATCGTGTGTATCGGTAACTCCGACGGCCTGGGCTACGTCGACAAATTTGCCTGCGCCATCGTTCATCCACACATGCTTTTGTTGATAGCCGGACAGGCTGCGGCCGTCCATCGCGGGCCAGTCTTTCGCGTCTCCAATAATGGAGGAATTGCCGCCCGCCACTTTTGAGAAGTCGTACCAATAGTTTCGCTTGCGATCGAGAGACACGTAGCCGTTAGTCAGGAAGAGATCGAGTGTGCCGTCGTTGTTAAGATCGCCGAATTGAGCGCCGAAACTCCATCCACCAAGCTCGACGCCCATATCTCGTGCCAAGTTCTCGAACTTGATGTCATTCCCGGATGTGCCTTCTTTTGGAACCCAGAGATTATTTCCCTGGATCAGCACGCCGTCTTCAGAAATGTTCGAGACGTAGATGGAATAGTGGCCCTGGTTGAAGATGTCACCGAAAGCAACGTTCATGCCGCTTTTCGGCGCGAAGCCCACGCCGGTCTGCTCGCCAGCCTCATGGAAGCGCTTTCCGTCGTTGAGGTACATTTCGGAAACGCCGTAGTCGTTGGCGATGAAGAGATCGGGGTGCCCGGTGCCGCGCAGATCGGCAGCGGCGGCAGCTAACGCCCACCGCCTGCTGGCGATGCCTGCCTTCGCGCTGACTTCTTCAAACTTGCCGTTGCCCAGGTTGTGGAAGAGATATTTGCGCCCGCCATTCTTGGCGTACTCGAAGCTCTCGGGCATCATTTTGGTGGATTTCAGGCGCCATAGATCAACGTCTTCGGGGTAGTAGCCGCCGACGAAGAGATCGAGCAGGCCGTCGCCGTCGTAGTCGAACCAGACGGCAGTGTTGGCGTTGATCCAAGGAGGCAATCCTGCCTGTTCGCTTACCCGGGTGAAGCCGTGGCCCTGGTCGTTATGAAACAGTTCGGGTCGTCCCCACTTGATGAGGAAGAGATCTTCGTAACCGTCGTTGTCGTAGTCACCCCATACCGCGCCCATGGAAACGCCAGTGCCGGGTTGATTGACGTCGGCGATGCCCATTTCTTCTGCTACATCTTCGAAGGTGCCGTCGTGCATGTTGCGATAGAGATGATTTTTGCTGCCTTCAGCGCTGTTTGTTACATAGATGTCGGGCCAGCCGTCGCGATCGAAATCAACAATGGAAACGGAGGCGCCCATCGATGCAACTTCCGGCATGATGTGCGCCAGTTGAGGATCGAGCGTTGGAGCCTGATGAACAAAATCAATGCCCGCGGCGTGGGAGACTTCCTGGAGATAGAAGCCGTGACGCGCGACCGCAGACGCGATATCGAGCGTTGTTCCTGCAGATGCTTTGCGCTCGGACGACAGGCGCTTCACCACAATTGGAGTCAGCAGCAGCGCTGCAAAAAAGACGCTCAATACAATTCGCGCAATGGGTACACGCTTCATTTTCCGGACGTACTCCTCAAGGCTTTATCAAAAATATCCGGCGTAATGTAGCGTGTGTGATACGTCTGCCAATCGTCGGTGTGATGTCGATACTCCCAATCGTCTTCCAGCTTGCCCGGCGGGGTGTCGTACTCCGTGCGGGCGTGGAAAGGATAAGGCAATACGGTCTTTGAATCGGTGGAGTTGTAGTCGCCGTCTTTGATCCAGCCATCGCCGGCGATGACGTAGTCGCGCACCCAGCCTGCGGGAGGAGGCGCGGGAGCGGCAAAGCGAAGCGCCAGCTCATCGCCGGCATTCATGATGACGTAGCGGTCGTCGATACCTGCCAGCAGTGGGCGTACATCGCCGTAGCGTGTGTAATAGCCTTCGAGGTCGCGCCATATCTGCGTCGTTGACAGAAGGTGGTTGTAGTCGGGAATTTCCGGAGAAGAGGCGTTGGCCTGATGAATGACGGAGTAGCCGCGATAGCGCAGGTCTGCGGTTGCCGGAGACAGCCGCGTGACGTTGAGATTTGTGTTGGGCAGCCCTTTGGCCCACTCTATCGAGTCCCAGTAAATCTCAAGGCTTGTGCGAAGCCGCACCTTTCGCGGAGTTCCGGGGACGAAGACATTCGTGAGATCGATGAGGCATGTTTTATTACGACCCGCAGGAAAGCCGAGATTGGGCTTTGCTACCTTCCAGTCGCCGTGTCCATCGGGGACTTCGAGGCTCAGCGGTTGCGGAGGCGTATGACTGCCCTGGCTCATCGCTATGTTGATGGACGAATCGGATGGATGCAGCCAGCCTTGCGCGATGAGCCACAACGGGCCGCTCGTCGGCGCGTTTTTTCCCAGATCGACCTCGACATAGTGGTCGCGAGTTACTCCCTGATACTGCCCGCGCCCAAATGTGTCGAGGTACCTGCCGTCGAGCGATCTGAGGATATCCGTCACGTCTTGTCCTCTATCGTCAACTGCCTGCGCAATAGGCTGAGGAGTTTGCACGGCTGTCACGGCGAGCTTCACGGGCGGCACTGCGTAGCGCTCGTCGGTGAAGATTTCCGTTCCCGCCGGATGATCGACCGTCATTAGCGCGAGGTAATCGTAGTAATAGGTCTCCCAGAGCTCGCCGGTAACGCGCAGATCGTAGTAGCCATCGCGCGGAACAAGCTGGTCGCGGCCGATCTTGTACCACTCCTGCGTTGCCTGAATGCGTGCCGGGCCGAGGGAATTGATACGGAGACCTATGGCAGAACCCCACGGCACTGTGTCTTTCACAAACTCTATTTGTTTGCCGTTATAGGCAAAGAGGAATGGACACGAGCCCTTTAGCCGCTGCTCCGTCACGATCTCCTGATCGGCCTTGAGCGCGAATTCCGCGCGCACGGAGCCGTTTGGCCAGACGATGCGTGCCACATCTACACTTGTTTGCTCGCCGAGACCGAAGTGCAGTTCGGGACTTGTGATCGGCTGCTTCTGCACCAGCAATCCGGAACGAATCTCTATGTCGCCGCCGATGCCGAAAGAGTTGATGCGCTGGTCACCGGTGGCCTGCCGCGCACGAGGGCGAATGGTTTGCCAGTGGTAATTTTTTGTTCCGTGATTTACGGCTTCGATTGACTGACCGCTTTCGGAAATTCCCAGCAGGGCAAGTCGTCCATTGCCGTGCAAGTCGGCAGCGTCGAAAATCATACCTGTACTGACTTTGTTCATTACCTCGAACTTGCCGTTTTCACCCTGAAGCCAGATAAGCGCGCCTTGTGGGGAATCGACGGATGTGAGCAGCAGGTCGAGCGCGCCGTTGTTATCGAGATCGGCGGCGCGCAAACGGACTTCATGTGCCAGGTAATGCGCGGCGTCTGGCACATTGGCAATCACCGATGTAGTCCAGCCCTTATCCGCCTCTTGTTCTGACAGTGAAACGATGGCGCCGTCTTCGCGCACTGCAAGCAGGGCGAGTACGCCATTGCGGTTCACATCGCCCACGGCAATGGCCTTGATGTCCGAGAAGCCCGCAGGGACAGCCTGCTCGTGAAATTTTCCGGAGCGATCATTGATGAAAACATGAAGCTGACCTGAGCCGTCGATGAATGCGGCATCGGGATTGCCATCACCATTCAAATCGGCCCAGACAAACTGCCGGATGCCTGAAACGCCAGTGAAGGAACGAATAGGTTGGAAAGTGCCATCACCGTTGTTCCTTAGAACAAGAGGCTGCCCCTCTTTTGCGCCTACAACAATGTCGAGGTCGCCATCGGCTTCAATATCAACCGCCCATGCACCTGTGTAGGATCCGTTTGTGATTGACGGAGGCAGCTTCGTCTGCGCGGTCACGTCGGTAAACACTTCGGGTTTGTCCTGCCGCAGGAAGCGCAGGCCTCCGGCGCCAGCGAGGACGATGTCGGTCTTGAAATCGTAGTTGAAATCGACGGGCACAATTCCTTCCGGCGACGGAGCAACGCCGGCCGAGCCGCCCGGGAACGGAAATGCTGCTCCACTGCTCAAGCGCACATCATGTGCGTTCGCTACTGCAACTGCGGGCGTGCCGGAGCCGGTCAGCGAGATCGCGCCAACCCAGTTCCACTTTCCCGCTGGCATGTTTGCCAGCGGTTGAGGGGTAAATGACATCGCGCTATCCGCGGGAGCAGGTTGAAACACAGGGGTGGCGAGTCGGAGAAAATGCGTGAAGGGTATCGCCTCTTCTCCCGGTTGCGGCTTGATTTCCGACAAGCTGGCGCGGAATTCCGGCACCTGCATTAAAACATTGCGCAGAAAGATCGAGCGCGTGGCCGCTGACCTTGGCTCAGGGCTGGCGGCGGCGGTTTGCAAAGCTGCGAGTTGCTGCTTTACATCCGGCGGCCAGGAAACTGATTGCGCTGCGATCTTATCCACAGTAGAGTGCAGTGTCGCCGCGTCTCCTCGCTTCGCAGCGATACGGCTCAGTTCGAGCAACGCTGCAAGATTATTCGGCTGCGCTGCGAGAATCTGCTCCATCAGACGCTCGAAATCTGCATCGCTGTTTGCGTCTCCCTGGCGCTCGGTTTCCGTCGCAAGCTGATAGATCGCGCGCAGGTTCGCAGGATTGAGTTGGATCGCCTGGCGGAGGTCGTCGATCGCTTTCGCAGAGTTGCCACGATCTCCTTCCAGCAATCCCAGAAGATAGTAGATGCGATCATTCTTCGGCGCAAGTTCGCGCGCGCGGTCCAGTCTTTGTCCCGCAGCGTCAAAGCTGCGCTGGCGCAGAGCCAGAATGCCCCAGTTTGCCCATCCGGCGGGCTCGCCGGGAACCATCTGCGTCGCGCTGGCGAGATTGCTTTCGGCGCGAACGTCATCCCCTACTTGAAGCGCGGCCAGGCCGACGTAAAACGTGGAAACGTAATCGGCATAGGCCTTCGAAGATGGGTCAGGGAGGCGCTCGTGCGAGCGGCATCCTGTGTAAAGGAGAGCCAGAACACCCAGAATACAGACTGAAAACGTGGGCAACGGCCCCGGGAGGCTGTCCGTGGTCTTTCTACTCAGTGTGCTGATTCTCATGCAATCTTTTATTTTGAAGGTACTACTGAACATATCGCAATCGAATCACGTTTGTGGAACCAGGAGTGATCCTGAGCGAGCAGAAGAAATTTCCCGCACAAATGCTCAATAGCGGAACTTGCAGCAACCTTCGCGAGTGACGCCCGATCGGGAGCCGTCCTATTGCCGGAAAAGGCGGAAAATCGAATTGCACTACCTCCGGAAAGTCATCGATTTTCTCATCCGGAATTGGGGAATGGGATTGTGATGTACCAAGTTCAATCTAATCAATCTTCATTTGTAATGCCATCCATCGAACAGTGGGCATTGGTATCAATCTTTTGGTTGAGCACTTCTCTACATCGTGCTGTTGGTTGTTTTTCTCAATGTTGATTGAGTTAGACCCGCAGTTCGAGATGAATATCAAACTTTAGATGGTTGACCGGATCCTCATCCTTCATTCATGTTTGCAGTGTTCATGTTCAAAAAAAAGACTTTCATAAATGGTCTCTCGATAAAAAATCGAGACCTACAAACCGGGATAACGATTCCGGTAAGAACCAGATAGTTTATTTTTGGAGGCAGATTTGCGTTCCTTCGTTTGTTTCTCAGTCCTGCTATCTGCAGCAGCGTCGTTATGCGGTCAAACCCAGCAACAGCAACCCGCACCTGCACGTCATCCCATAAATTTCTTCGTTTATGAGCGGGCTCGTGCTCAAGGGTGGCAGTGGTATGAGGCGCCGCCTTATCAGAACAGCTACGGGTATGGTGAATCTCTGCTGCGCTTTGGACTTTCGCAAAACATCAAGCACTGGGACTGGAGGCTGGAGATAACGCAGCCTACGATCATCGATGCTCCAAATAAGGCTGTAAGCCCCGTTACCGCACAAGGTCAGCTTGGCTTTGGCGGAACCTATTATGCCGCAAACGGCAACAACTCCTATCCTGCTGCTGCCTTTCTTAAACAGGCCTTCGCTCGCTACAACTTTGATGAGAAAGACAAAAACCTGCGCATTGGACGGTTTGAATTCTTCGATGGACTCGAGACAAAACCGAAGAATCCAACGCTCGCCTGGCTCCAGCCCAACCGGGTGGCGCAGCGGTTGCTCGGCAACTTCAGCTTCACCGTCGCGCAGCGCAGCTTCGACGGAGTCGATGCTCACTACGGTCAGGGCTCGTGGGACATAACCGCCATGGCAGCGCGCTCCGACCAGGGCGTCTTCAACATGAATGGCAATCCCGAACTGAACGTTGACGTGCAGTATCTTGCGTACAGTAAATCTGACTGGAAAGATCGCCTGGTGTGGCGCGTGTTTGCGATTGGATATCACGACGGCCGCACAGGCATCACGAAGACCGACAACCGACCGCTGCCGGTTCGTCAGGCGGACCACCAGAATATTCGTATTGGCACGTATGGCGGAGACTTTCTCACTGCCATCCCGGCTGGTCCTGGACAATTCGACTTTATAGGCTGGGGATTGCTGCAAAATGGTCAGTGGGGACCGCAAGACCAGCGTGCCGGCGCCGCTACCGTCGAGGGTGGATACCAACTCCTTCACGTTGCCAGCACACCCTGGTTGCGCGGCGGCTGGTTTCGAAGCAGTGGCGATAATAACCCCAGCGACAACAAGCACGGCACATTCGTGGAACTGCTGCCAACGCCGCGAGGCTACGCTCGATTTCCTATCTACAATTTGATGAATCTTGAGGACGGGTTTGTACAGATCATCGATCGGCCACTGCATCCGTGGGAATTGCGAAGCGATTTGCATTGGATCCAACTCACATCGAGCAAGGACCTCTGGTATCAGGGGGGCGGCGCATTCGACAACAAGGTGTTTGGATTTACGGGACGCCCCAGCAACGGGCATTCGTCTCTCACTTCTCTCGCCGACATCAGTTCGGACTGGCACGCCACACAGCACCTGGACGTTAATCTCTATTACGCACACAGTTGGGGCAAATCCGTAGTGGGCGCGATTTACCCTGCGAACCGCAATGGGCAGATGGGGTATCTCGAGCTGGTTTACCACTGGAATACGCCGCAGCCAAAGACTCAGCATCCTTGATTTTCACAGGCGACTCGCCGACATCTAAAGGTTGGCCTTTTTATCCATCTTTTGATGGAGGCACAAAGCCACTTCCTACAGCTAAGATCGTTCGGAGCTTTCGACGTTACGCATATTGAGATGACAATACAGAAAGAAATATTGGGGCGGGCGCAGGCATGAATCTACGAGTGCGGCTTCGTCCCCTTGTCTTTATTGCAGCCCTGCTCGTCATCTGGGAGATTGCTGCGCGTAGACAATCCGTTCATCTGTTGCCCGGACCCTGGGGCGTAGTCGGCGGCATCGCCGACCTTGTGCGGCACGGGTTGCTCTTGAAGTATGTTGTTGCTTCGCTCTTTCGCGTGACCTGGGGATTTCTCCTCGCAGCGCTGCTGGCTATTCCGCTGGGGCTGACGATTGGTTGGTATCGCAGAGCGGAGATGGCCTTCAATCCTATCGTTCAGATTCTTCGCCCGATTTCTCCGCTTGCGTGGATTCCGATTGCGATCCTCTGGTTCGGCGTCGGCGATCTCGCGGCGATCTTTCTCATTTTTCTCGGATCGTTTCTTCCTCTGTTGCTAACGGCGATGAGCGCTGCGCGGAGCGTTCCGGCGGTGTATGTGAACGCAGGCAGGAATTTCGGCTTAGGGCCGGCGCGGCTTGTTTATCAGGTCTTTTATCCTGCCGTGGTCCCCCAACTCATCGTTGGTTTGCGCATCACGCTCGGGGTCGCGTGGCTCGTTGTGGTTGCGGCGGAGATGATTGCTGTGAATTCTGGCCTTGGCTTTCTCATTGTGGATGCGCGCAATGCCGGCAACCGTTATGACCTGGTGGTTGCGGGCATGGTCATTATCGGCGTCATCGGTTTGCTGCTCGATATGGGGATGCGGTCGCTTGAGCGGGTCAAATCGTTCCGCTGGGGTTATTCGGAGGATTAGTGGCGTTGCTGAAAGAAAGCGTGGTGGCTCCGGCTCCAAAAACCAAGCTGTCGGTCGAGAAGGTTGGAATGACGTTCAAGCGCGATGGCAAGAGTACGCCTGTCCTCGAAAATATCAACCTTGAAGTCGCAGATGGTGAGTTCGTCTGCCTGCTCGGGCCGTCGGGTTGCGGTAAGACGACACTCTTGAACGCGATGGCTGGTTTTCTTTCGCCGACGAGCGGCAGAATCCAGGTCGATAACGAAGCCGTGAACGGTCCTGATCCTCGCCGTATTTTTGTGTTTCAGGAGCGCGGCGTTTTTCCCTGGCTCACAGTCGAAGGCAATATCGGATTCGGCTTATTCAAGCTGTCTCGCGCAGAGCGCCAGCAACGGATCGACCACTACATCAAGATGGTTGGCCTGCAGGGCTTTGAGAAGGCATATCCGCCGGAGCTTTCAGGGGGTATGAAGCAGCGACTTGAAGTCGCACGCGCTCTGGCTGTGAACCCCGACATGCTCTTTCTCGATGAACCCTTCGGCGCGCTGGATTCCATCACGCGGCTGGTGATGCGGGGTGAGTTGCTGCGCATTTGGGAAGCCGAGCGCAAAACAATCATCTTTGTGACGCACGATATTGACGAGGCGGTGCAGCTTGCCGATCGGGTGGTGGTCATGAGCGCGCGTCCGGCGACGATTCAGCAGATTGTGAATATCGACATACCGCACCCGCGCGACATCAGTTCTACACGTTACCTGGAACTGCGCGACGGGATCTTCAAGCAGATTGGGCTGGCACACAAGATATGAACTCGCTCGCCGAGCCACGAAAATGGGAGAGGTTCTTCTGGCCACTCCTGGCTTCAGGATTGTTGCTGGCGCTGTGGCATTTCTCTGTTATCTGGACGGCGACCAAGGTTTTTCCGTCGCCTCCGGAAGTGGAAAAGGGACTCGCTGAGTTATTGCGCCATCATGTTCTTTGGGGCGATATTCGTGATTCCCTGCGCCGTGTCGTCTACGGCTTTGGCGCTGCTGCGCTTCTGGGGATACCTCTCGGACTGACACTCGGCTGGTATCCGGCGGTGAATCAGGTTGTGAACCCAGTGATGCAGATACTGCGACCAATTAGCCCGATTGCCTGGATTCCCGTTGCCATCATCTTCTTCGGCGTTGGTGACAAGGCCTCAATCTTTCTGATTTTTTTCGGATCGTTTTTCCCAATCGTCGTAGCCTGCATCAATGGCGTCTCAAATGTGCCTTCTGTTTATCGGCGCTCGGGACGCAACTTTGGACTGACGCCTCCGCAACTGCTGGCGAGGGTAGTGTTCCCTGCGGCTCTTCCGCAGATACTTGTCGGCCTGCGCATCGCCCTCGGCATTGCATGGCTGGTCGTCGTCGCGGCAGAAATGATCGCAGTGGATTCCGGACTCGGGTATCTGGTGATCGATTCGCGCAACTCGGGCAAGAGGTATGACCTCGTGGTTGCCGCCATTCTGCTGATCGGAGTCATTGGCCTCATCCTGGACTTCGGTTTTCGCAGGCTGGAAAAGATACGCTCCGTTCGCTGGGGGTTCCGCAATGAGTTCTAAGAGCAAAGTCCTTCTGTGCATCGTTGGCTGGCTCGCGTTGATCACGGCCCTGCATGGGTATCTGAACGTCAATTGGGGCGCGGTTCTCAACGATTTTCGCCCGCCGGAGAAGCGCAAGGTTGTTGTAGCCTACGTTCCGGTCACCTGCCAGCTCACTTGCCCGGTGACGGACTACATCTCTAAATTTTCTGAGAACGGAGAGATTTTCCTGCCTCGTATGTTTCAGGGCTTTCCTGAGATTAAGGAAGCTCTGATTTCAAACAAAGTGCAGGCGGCGTTCATCGTTGCGCCGTTAGCGATCGCTCTTGTGTCGCAGGGCGTCCCGATCAAGGTCGTGTATCTCGGGCATCGCTACGGCAGCGCGCTGGTGGTTCGCAAAAACGGCCCGGTCAAGAACTTCACCGATTTGCGCGGCCGGACGGTCGCTATTCCCAGCCGCTTTTCCGACGAGCGCCTCATCCTGTTTCGCGCGATGAAGGTGTGGGGTATGAAGCCGGGCGACATCAAGATGGTAGAGATGGCGCCGCCGGATGTTTCCGGCGCATTGGCGGCTGGCGCCATCGATGGTTTTGTCATGGGCGAGCCCTTTCCGTCGCAAGCGGAGCTCGGGGGCTTTGGGCGCATTCTTTTCCAGGCCCGCGATTATTGGCCGGACTACATGTCGTGCATTCTTGTTGTGCGACAGGACCTGATCGATAAGCGGCCGGAAACTGTGCAGGTTCTGGTCGACGGAATTGCCCGCTCCGGATTGTGGCTCGACAAGGGCAAGCCCTATCGCGAGGACGCTGCCGATTTCGTGGGCCGCTACTACTACAATCAAAAACCCGCGCTGTTGCGATGGGCCCTTACCAAGCCCATGGACAGGGTCGTCTACAGCCAGCTTGCGCCACGCCAGGCAGACTTCGATATGGTTCGGGATCTGATGATCGAAACCGGCGTCTTGAACAAGAAAATTGAATTTTCGGATTATACGGATACGCGCTTCTCTGACAAGGCAGGCATTCAGACGGCATGGAAGTATGAACCTGGCATTGCGACGGCCAGATAACCGCGTCGCATCGGGAGAACAGAATGTTACGCAGACGGTTTATTCAACTCATGACGGTTGCGGGTGCAAGTGGATTGGCAACCCTGAACACGCTGGAGGCAGGGGAAGCCAAGACAGTTGCCTATAGCGTGAAAGGCTTCACCTGCATCACTTGTGCCGTCGGCCTTGAAACTCTGCTTCGTCAGGAAAAGGGTGTCTTGTCGGCCAAAGCGAGCTATCCCGATGCTTCCGTGACCATCAGGTATCAGCCGGCGACGATCACGGAAGATCAACTCAAGAAATACATTGCCAACATGGGCTTTACGGCAGAGCCGAAGCTATAGGGAGCAGGTCTGAGAGTATGTCTGGGAGTATTATGAGCAACCAATCGCAGAGCATGAACTACGCCAAGATGGCAGAGACTTTGGCAGCCTGTCTCGAACTGCGGCAACCTCCCGTAGCCATTTGCTTCGCGGGTTCGATTACCGATGGCGTACACGAGCACGCTGGCCGCGTTCCGGCTGGGTGCCGTTTCTGGGAGGATGCAGCGACGGCAACCTTTGCAACGTCTGCTGCGGACCATGAATTGTGCGCGATTGGCGTATACACCCATCATCTGCAGCCGTCACCCGCGCAACAGACGGATCTCATGGATGCCCTGAAGGTATTCGGCCAACTTAGCTACGTTCGAGAAGAAGACCTGCCGCTGATTCCCGTCCTGCAAACACAACCAGAGCACGTCATCTATTCCCCGCTGGCTGATGCCCCACTTCCGCCTGACATCGTTCTGCTCTTCGTGAATGCCACTCAGACGCTCATCCTCTCGGAAGCAACGCAGCAGGTGGAAAATCAAAATGCACCCGCGATGGGACGGCCGGCATGCGCTGTTGTACCGCAGGTTATGAATACCGGTCGTGCAGCCCTGAGCCTTGGTTGCTGTGGTGCTCGCGCTTATCTGGACGCCCTTGATGACAGCGTCGCTATTTTTGCCATTCCCGGCGCAAAGATCGAAGCGTACACCACAAGGATTGAGGCTCTCGCAAAGGCTAACAAAGTGCTCTCGAAGTTTCATCAAATCCGGCGCCGCGAGGTAAGCGAAGGGCTCTTGCCTACAATTCAGGAGTCTCTGAGGGTAATGGAATCCGCGCAATAGATCGCCGCAGAAAGCTCCTATGTCTGCGTGATACAGTGGTCATACCTCTTAAGTCTGGAGCTATGGCCGTTGAGCAGCCGGATTGAGTTACCTAAATATTCCATTGGCGTAGGAGACCGTTTTGCCCATCAGGCAAAGGCTCAGTTGAGCGCCTGCATCCTGGTATCGAACGCCGGCGTTGAAGTCATTCCTGTCTGGAATAAATCGAACCGCGAGCACACGATCATAGGTTCCGAGCCGCTATCCACGCGCAACGCAGCGGATTCCGCTGTGAAGGAGCTGCGTTGGGAGAAGCCCTACTTTTGCGATGCAGACCACATCGGCTTAGGCACCGTCGACCGCTACTTCGAGGCTTGTGATTTCTATACGATCGACGTCGCCGACTTCATCGGAAAACCTGCGGATTCAGCGGCCGTGGATCACTTTGTGAATGCGCATCCTGAACTTCTGGGCAAAATCGAGATCGCCGGTATCGATCAGCCTCTCACGATCAACGCTGAATTCCTGAAGGCAACAACCTGCAAGTATCTGGCGGCAGTGCAGCAGGCCGCGGTCATTTATCAAAAGATCGAGTCGAACAAGGGACAGGGCAGCTTCATCACTGAAGTCTCAATGGACGAGACTGACTTGCCGCAGACACCCGCCGAATTGCTGATCATCCTCGCCGCTGCCGCCGATGAAGGCATTCCCCTGCAGACGATTGCGCCAAAATTCACGGGGCGATTCAACAAAGGCGTGGACTATGTAGGCGACGTCGCGCAATTTGAGACAGAATTCGCGCTGGATGTAGCCGCCATTGCCCATGCTGTCAAGCAATATGAATTGCCGCAGAACCTGAAGCTCAGCGTCCATTCAGGAAGCGATAAGTTTTCGATTTACGCACCAATTCATCGCGTCATCCGAAAATTCGACGCAGGCTTGCATCTCAAGACAGCCGGCACGACATGGCTCGAAGAGCTGATCGGACTGGCTGAGGCAGACGGCGATGGACTGGCCCTGGCAAAGGAGATTTACGCGCAGGCCTATGATCATCGAGAAGAACTCTGCGGGCCTTATGCCACGGTCATCGACATCGATCCCGCAAAACTTCCGCTCCCGCAGGAAGTAGCTGCATGGTCTTCCGACCAATACACTTCCGCCCTTCGCCACGATCCTGCATCTCCGGCTTACAACCGTAGCCTGCGGCAGCTCCTCCATGTCGGGTTCAAAGTGGCTGCCAAGATGGGCCATCGCTATCTTGATCTGCTGGAATCAAACGAAGCTGTCATCGCCC
>Ga0209139_10000063_pt1 | contig 28519 bp, 27 predicted proteins | sample BogFormECP14_OM3_FD_188246 | JGI IMG/M metagenome (GOLD analysis project Ga0209139, IMG submission 188246) | Bog forest soil microbial communities from Calvert Island, British Columbia, Canada - ECP14_OM3 (SPAdes) (version 2) | ecosystem: Environmental > Aquatic > Freshwater > Wetlands > Bog ...
GACGGCATCGGAAAATTTCAGCGAACCGGCGGCAACCAGCGCGGAGTATTCGCCGAGACTGTGGCCGGCAACAAAATCGGGAGTGAGGCCGCGCTCCGCGATGACGCGATAAATGGCCACGGAAGTGGTGAGGATGGCGGGCTGGGTGTTGGCGGTTTGCTTTAGATCCTCTTCGCTGCCCTCGAAGCACATTTTGGAGATGGAAAATCCTAAAGCCTTATCGGCTTCGTCAAAGACGGCGCGGGCCGCGGGATATTTCTCGGCCAGCTCTTTGCCCATACCCGGGTATTGCGAGGCTTGTCCCGGAAACACAAACGCTACTTTGCCCATAAGTTTCTTCTTTCTGGCGCGCGGTCAGGACAGGTCGCCGGCGCCAGAAAGCTCCTGTTCGATTTTTTCGTTTGAGCGAGCGCGAGCGAGGCCCGCGGCTACGCGAATGGCATTTTTGACGGCACTGGCATTGGAACGGCCGTGCCCAATTACACAAACACCACGGACACCGAGAAGTGGCGCACCGCCGTATTCGGTGTAATCGATGGTTTTCTTCAGGCCTTTGAAAGCTCCTTGCGAGAGTATCGCTCCTACCTGAGATACCAGAGAGCTTTTTAAGGATTTTTTCAGCAAATCGAAAATAGAGACGGCGAGGCCTTCGCAGATTTTCAAGGCGACGTTGCCGATAAAACCATCGCAGACGATGACGTCCACATCGCCGGAAAAAAGATCGCCGCCTTCGACGTTGCCGACAAAATGCACGGGGCTTTTCTTGAGGCGCGTATAGACTTCGCGAGTCAGCTCATTGCCCTTGATTTCTTCGGCGCCGACGGAGAGCAAGCCGACGCGCGGACGACGATGGCCAAACGTAGCGCGGTAATAGACTTCGCCCATGATGGCGAACTGCACGAGATGCTCGGGGCGCGAATCGACGTTGGCGCCGACATCAAGGAGCACGGAGACGCCGCCCTTGGCGTTGGGAAACGGAGCGGCGAGGGCGACACGGTCAACGGATTCGAGAGTGCCGAGCAAAAACTTGGCGACGGTCATGACCGCACCGGTATTGCCGGCGCTGACCAAACCGTCGGCTTTGGCTTCGCGCACGAGGCGCGTGGCCACGTGGACGGAGCTGTCTTTCTTGCGGCGAAAGGCCTGCGCGGGATGATCGTCCATGGTGATGACTTCGCTGGCCGGAACGATCTCGATGGGCAGGTGTGCCGGAGCGTGCCGGGCAAGCTCCGCGCGGACGAGGGCGGGCTGGCCGACGAGCAAGACGCGAACGCCGAGCTCGCGTGCAGCCAGCACACTGCCTTCGACCTCCGGGCGGGGCGCATTGTCACCGCCCATGGCGTCAACAGCGATAGTGATCATGGATGATTTACCGGCAGGCTACCGCGCTAGGCTTAGGACGCCGACGCTTTCTCTTTAACAGCTTTGCCTTTGTAATAGCCACAGTTTGGGCAAGCCTGATGGGGCTGCTTGACTTCGTGGCAGTTGGGGCATTTGCCGAGCGCGGGCTTGCTGAGAAAATCGTGGGCGCGTCGCGTGCTGGTTCTACGTTTGGAGTGCCTTCGTTTTGGGTTAGGCATGGCAGTACACCTCATTCCCGCTCATTAAGAGCGGCCTTTTTCTGCGGGCGCGGAGGCCCGGATTTATTGTTTCTTCAGCCAGTCCTGCTTCAGTCGCGCGAGAGGAGCCATTCGCGGGTCTGTTGCGTGGGTCTCACAGCGGCATTCTTCGTGATTCAAATTGGCGCCGCAATTGGCGCATAGTCCCCGGCAATCGCTCTGGCAGATGACTTTCATGGGCAGCGCCAGGAGCACCTGCTCGCGGAGAACGTCGGCCAGGAACAGGCCTTCACCGGAAAAAAAAGCGATTTCCGAATCGTCGTCTTTCAGCCGCTCCTCTTCCGGTTTGGTCTGCTTGGGAAGCGGCGTGTACGAAAGATCAAAGGCCCGGGATACTTCTTCGACGACCGGCTCGAGGCAGCGGGCGCAGGAAAGCTCGACCTTGGTTTCAAGGTGGCCCGCGATGCGGATATCGCCGTCAAACAACTCGGCCGTGGCGGTAACTTCCAGCGGGTCGAGCTGCTTGATTTCCGACGAGTGATAGTCGATGCTGCCCGGCGCATAGCTCTTGTGAATGGGCAGCTTGCGGACGGCCAGATCCTTAACGTCAAGGAACATGTCTTCAGCGCCTCCGGCGCGTACGCTCATGCTTTATCATTATTGAGTCGCGCGAGCCGCAAGTCAAGAAATGGGGCGGAGGGCGCGAGGGAAATTGTCTATTCTGCCGTCACCCCTTCCTAGTACGCGTTGCGGCTTACCAGTTTGATTTTGTTGCGGGCGATTACTGACAGCCGTTGGTGGAGAGCTGCGCGAGGCGTTTGGCGGCCAGTTCGTCGCCGTGTTTGGCGGCGGCTTGCAGGAGGACGCGGGCCTGGTCGCAATTTTTTTCGACGCCGTCGCCGGAGATGTAACGGTTGGCGAGATGCACTTCGGCGAGAGTATCGCCATTTTCGACGGCGATCCAGAGAGAGGCGACGTCTTCCGGTGGCCGCTTTGGTTTTCCGGGAATAATTTCGCGGCCTGCGGCGAGCTCTGGTTCGGGAATGGCGGAGGGCTGTATGGATTGCGGACGGAACTGAGAAATGGGTGAAGCGGGCTGCGGAGCAACGGGTTGCGCAGCGGGAGAATTTGCCGGGGACGCGGTGCTGCTCGATGCAGGGGCTACGGTGCGCTTATTCGCGGGCTTGGGCGAATCGGCAGGAGGAGTAGTGGTCTGCGAATCGACGGAGGGGGACGCGGGCGGATGGTCCGCGTTGCCGGGAGAGTTGGTGCGGGGCTGGCCGCCGATCTTTTCGCCTAGTTCGATGAGGGATTCACCCAACGTTTGGCGGTAGGCGATGGCGGCAAACGCCGCAGCTACGCCGCAGATCGCGGCGAGGGAAAGCACCATGATGAGACGGGAAGTACTCCACACGGCACGCGGTTTGTCGTCGTCAAGGGTCGCGATATGTTCCGCGGGTGTGTAGGCGATTTCTGTGTCTTCGTCCGGCTGTCGCAGGAACTCGCGAAGTGGATCGACAGCTTGGGCGATTCTTTCGAACTTGGCGGTGGCTTCCGGAGGTTTTTTGTCGAACAGGATAGTCGAGACCAGGGCTTGCAGGTCTTCGGTTCCAGACGTGGATGCTGGCGGTCGCGCCGACGGGGGGCCGGCCAAGGCCATCGCAGGGAGGCTGGATCTGGGGGAGCGCTCTCCAGGAACGAGATTTTCGCGAGCGGCGCGAATCCAGTCCTCGCGGGTGACGGGGCGGACGTCTTCGGGCGACTCGATCGGAGTTTGTGGCGAGGCTTTCGCTGGCGGGACGGGTGGGAGTTCGGTTGGAATTGGTGGCGCAGGGTTGGGAGCGGCGGCTACCTGGGCGACGAAACTTGGGGCGGGAATATTCTGTGCTGTAGGGAGCTCGGCGACAGGAACACGTGCGACGGGGGCTGGGGCGACGGGCGCTGGCGCGACGGAGGCTAGCGCTGCCGGAGCGGACGCAACGGGAATCGGCGCGGGCCGGACGGGTGATCCGGGAGCCTCGGCCACCGCGGCTTGCACGGCAGGATTTTGTGGCGCTGGAACTGGCGCTGGAACTTGCGCCGCGGGGGCGGAGATCGCAGGCGGCGTTGGCACGCAGTCTGGAGGGACGCGAGGTTGAGCGAGAGGCTTGGCAGGGGGAGTCACGGAGAGTGGTGCAGCCGTTGGTCCGTCGATTTCGGCCAGCCAGGCGCGCAGCGTCTCGCGGGATTGCTCTGAAAGTTCCTCGAAGGACATGCCACCGGATTTGCCGTGGGCTTCCGTCCAGATCATCTTGGCTTGGCCCGCAATGCGGCGAGAGGAATCGAGGTTGATGGAGAATTGCAGGTTCTGGCCGACGACGACCGGACCCATGAGGGAAAAGCGCAAGCCGTCTTCGGACACGTCTTTGACCATGCCGCCGTTGTCGCGGCCAAATTCGAGATACACGAGCTGCGACGGTTTTCGTCTGCGGCTGCGGCGGCGTTCGTTGATGGGTGTCGGGGACATGCTCGCTGCGAGAACCCCTCCGAGGTTTCTATGCTAAAGCATCATACTAGCGCGGCGCGCGGCAAAGTCTGATGTAGATTTGACGATTTTCCTGTCGACGGAGGCTGTCGCGCGGAAATTTTTTCGCGGCGTGAGAGTACTGGAGCGGCGCTTGTCGATTCCGGGCCCTCCTTTCAATGTACTGATTCCACGTGATTTAATTCGGATCGCACATATATTAGCTATTGTGGTAGCCCGCGTGCGCACCCTATTTCCCCGCAGCTGATATCTAACAAAATTGGAGGTAAGTCTTTATGCGCCTTCGCGTAGTTCTATCCTTAATGACCATGGCTATGGCCTGTTTTACCTTGGCGGTGTGGTCCGCACCGTTGGCTTCGGAGTCGCGTCCTGCCGTACCCGACGATGATTATCGCCAATTTGAATAGCGAGGCGGCGAACGCCTGATGCCACACCGCCTGATGCAACACCGCCTGATGCAACCCGGCTTGGAGCCGTGCTAGCGTAGTGCCGAAATCATTCGGCTGAAACGAACCGCAGTAACGACCCGAGGCCCTTGGATGCGGACTACCCTAAGACTGGTTCTGCCCCTGATCTTCAGCGTGGCCGTGGTGTCTCTACTTTTTGCGACCTACCAGGTGCGCACGCAGCGGCGGGAGTTGCGGAGTGATTTATCGCGGCGCGCGGAGATTTTGGGCGACAGCCTGCAGGAAAGCGTAGAGCAAATTCTGGATAAGGGCAGCGACAAGGGTCTACAGCGCCTGGTGGACCGCTTTGGGCAACGCGAGCACTTGAAAGGCGTGGCGCTGTACGATCCAAACGGCACGGTGATTGCCATAACGCCGGCGCTGGACCCGATGTTTCGCGCGCGCCCCGCGGTGGCGAACAAGGCGGCGCAGCAGGATGGCGGGGTGGGCGAATTTGTTCGCGACCATGCCATGCACATTTATGCATTGTCCGTGCATCGCAACGGCGAGCCGGCAGGCACGCTGGCGGTTTTTCACGATACCACTTATATCGATGAGCAGGTGGCGCACACGCTGCGCGATTCGCTGCTGAACGCCGCAGTGCAGACATTGTTGATCGCCGGGCTTGCCTTCGTGCTGGTGCGCTGGACGCTGACCGGACCGCTGACGCGCACCGCGAATTGGCTGCGTTCACTGCGTACCGGCGAAACGCATAGTGCGCAGGCGAATTTGCCGCAGGGTGCGCTTTTCGAGCAAATCAACAAGGAAGTCACGCACCTGGCGCGCGATTTGAAGGATGCGCGAGCGACCGCGGAGGAAGAGGCGCGGCTGCGCGATTCGAACGTCTCCATCTGGACGGCGGAGCGATTGCGCGTGAGCCTAAGCAGCAAACTGCAGGACAAACCGCTGTTCGTGGTAGCCAATCGCGAGCCGTACATGCACGTTTACACCGAGAAAGATCACTCGATACAGGTACTCGTGCCGGCGAGCGGTTTGGTGACCGCGCTGGAGCCGGTGTTGCTGGCCTGCAACGGCACGTGGGTGGCCCACGGTTCGGGAAGCGCGGACCGCGACACGGTGGACGAACACGATCATTTGCGCGTGCCGCCGGATCATCCGACGTACACGCTGCGGCGCGTGTGGCTCAGCGAGGAAGAGGAAAAGGGTTACTACGAAGGATTCGCAAACGAAGGCCTTTGGCCGCTGTGCCACATCGCGCACACGCGCCCGATTTTTCGCCCGGGGGACTGGCAGCACTACCAGCAAGCGAACCGGCGTTTCGCCGACGCGGTGCTTGAGGAAATGCAGGGTAGTGAGTCGCCTATTGTGCTGGTGCAGGATTATCACTTTGCGTTGTTGCCGCGCATGATTAAAGAAGCGCGGCCGGATGCGCGCGTGGCGATTTTTTGGCACATTCCCTGGCCGAATGCGGAGGTATTTGGCATTTGCCCCTATCAGCGCGAGCTTGTGGACGGATTGTTAGGCGCTGACTTGGTGGGCTTTCACATCCAGTCGCACTGCAATAATTTCCTGGAGACCGTGGATCGCGCGGTGGAGGCCATGACGGAGTGGGACCGCTTCGCGGTGAACCGGCAGGGGCACGTGACACGCGTGCGGCCATATCCGATCAGCGTGGCGTTTCAAGAGCCTAGTCTGATCGTGAACGAATCGCGCAACGCGGGCGAAGAACGCGCGGCGCTGTGCGCTGAGCTGGGGATTGAAGCTTCGCTGCTCGGCGTGGGCGTGGATCGCGTGGACTATACCAAGGGTATTCTGGAACGTTTTCGCGGCATCGAGCGGTTTCTTGAAGGAAATCCTGCGTATCAACGGCGCTTTTCTTTCGTGCAGATTGGCGCGCCGAGCCGCACGGACATCGAGCGTTACCGGCAATTCCTGGACGAAGTGACCAGCGAAGCAGAGCGCATCAACGCCCGTTTCCAGGCCGGCCGGTGGAAGCCGATCGTGCTGCTGAAGAAGCATCACAGCCACGACGAAATTTCGCGTTACTACCGCGCGGCGTCCGTGTGCATGGTTACGTCGCTGCACGACGGCATGAATCTGGTGGCCAAGGAATTTGTGGCTTCACGCGATGACAATCGTGGCGTGCTGATTCTGAGCACCTTTGCGGGAGCGGCCTTGGAGTTGACCGATGCGCTGCTGGTTAATCCTTACGACGTGCAACAACTCGCCGACGCCATTCTGCGCGCGTTAAACATGCCGGAAGATCAAGAGGCAGAGCGCATGCTGCGGATGCGCCACAATGTCCGCGAACACAATGTGTATCGTTGGGCAGCCAATCTGCTTTCCGACTTGACGGAGATTCGCATCGATGTGCCGGACCGGATGGAAACTCCGTTAACGGGGGAAGTAGCCGGTCTTGGAGCGCACGGTTAATCCCGTCTGTTTTGCATGCACAACAATTTTGCGGAAGCTGTCATCTGCCGCTGGGCTTGTCGGGTAATAGCCCACTTCGTAGGAACTGCGCAGCTCTTCCTCAATCAAACGAAAATAGCTGTGGGGATCCATCGCCTCGGCATCGAACTCCGCACCGCCGGTTTCTTTGGCAATGCGGCCCATGACGCTGATGCCGTATTTGTTGCGGGCGGTCAGTTTTCCGTGCTCTTTTTCGGTATAGCGAATGGCGAAGACGGGTACGTTTTCGCTTTGCGAGGACTCGATGGTGGTCATCATGTCGTGCGAACTGGAATTATCTTCGCCGTCGCTGAAGAGCAGCAAGGCACGTCTGCCGTTTTCGGCACCGGCCAACTTCTCTGTGACCGAGTAGTAGATGGAATCGTAAAACGCGGTGCCCAGCTCGCGTTCTTCTTTGGGGCCCAGTTCTGGAAAATCGCCGGGACGATGTTCGCATCCTCTTATGCCGGCGAGAATCTGGGATGGATCGTTTGTGAAATCGGACGCCAGTCGAACGTGGTTGCCGAAACAGATCAGGAAGACACGGTCTTTGGAGCCCAGGACATCTTTGAGAAACACTTCTAGATCGTGCTGATGCTGCTTGGAAAAGTGGTCCTGGCTGCCGCTGATATCGACGATCAGGCCGAGGGTCAGCGGGATATCCGCGCTGCGCGCAAAGAAAGCGATATTTTGCGGAACGGCGTCTTCGAAAATGTTGAAGTCGTCCTTGGTGAGGTTTTCTTGTAGCGCCCCGCGCGCATCGCGGACTGAGAAGGTCACGCTGACCAGACTGACCTTCACGCGTAGCGGTTCTTGCGCGAGAACCGGGCTGGCCAGTAGTCCGGCCAGCAACATCGTCGCTATGCGCATATTCGTCGCCCGCCCCTTGGTAGAACGATGCGGCGTACTGATTTGTTCCATGGTACTTCGCGCCTATCTCCAAGCGCCCAAGCCACCGCATCCGAGGCCAACGCACCAAGCCGACGCCGCACTGAGAAGTGCTACTATCCCTGCGCAAGGGCAGCCGAGGAGAACGCACATGAAGTGGACGCCGGGCGGCGAAAGCCAGGACACTTTCGGGGGTACACAGTAACAAAAACCACGGAATCTCTTACTTTTCAGAATCGTTTCCGCTACGGGCCGAGGGCGCGGCGGGATTAGCGCCACCAGCCGTGGCGCCGGGATGCGATGTTTTTCCCGGGGCATGCCAAGGGTCCTGCGTCACGACGCTCGCTATCGATGGCAGGGCAATTCCGGCTCCGGTCTTGTCCAGTGTTTCCATAATCTGCAAAATTAATTGTTCCTGCTCGGCCAGAAAACTTTCCTGTTCACGCTCCAGAATGTACGCGAAGATTTCCACCTCGAAAGCATAGTCGGCAAAGCGCAGCAGACGCACCCGGGCGGTTTTGTTCTCAACTTTGGCGTGAGCGATGAGCACGCCACGCATTTGCTCGAGCACATAGTTGAGGTGCTCGGGAGACATGTCGTAGCGCAGACGCACAATCTGGCGGCACAGCATTTTGTCGCGCAGGCTATAGTTTTCGAGCACCGCGGTAGCTACCGTGCCATTCGGGATAGAGACCAGGGTGCGATCCGCGGCGCGAAGTTTAGTGGAGCGCAATCCAATATCTTCCACAATGCCGATTTGATCCCCGATTTTGCAATTGTCCCCCACGAGCAAAGCCTTGTCGCTGAGGATGCTGATGCCGCCAAGCAAGTTCTCAAATGTTTTTTGCGCGCCGAGGCCAAGAGCCAGACCGCCGATGCCCAGCCCGGCGAGTGCGGCGGTTACGTTGACACCCATGCTGTTTAAAACGAGCAACCCTAACGTAAAAAAAATGGTTACGTCCAGAACGCGCCGCGTCAGCGACACCAGCGACCGCTGCGCCAGTTTTCCGTTTGCGGCAAGCCGCAGGCCGATCTGTTTGGAAATCAGCCGCGTGACGCGCGTGGCCGCCCAATAGAACGCCACGGCTAGAAAAACCCAGATCACGCGCCGGTAATACTGCCGGTACAGCAGGGACGCACCGAGGAGCACCACGAATTCGTAGTGCAACAGCGCAGCCACCAGATAGGTGACCGGTCCCACTTGGCGCGAAACCGGCACGGCAGCAAGCCCACGAAGCCGACGGGTTAAGGCGCGCAACAGATGGAAGAATTGCGCCACCAGCCACGCAAGGCCGAGGGCCACTGGTATAAACAAAAGGATGGCGATCCACTGCCATAACGGCATCGCAAGTGGCCGATGATTTACCAAAAAGGCGGGCAGGGATTTTTGAATGCGTGCAAAGTGCAAAGAACCATAGACGTCCGGAACTTGATCGAGCGTCTGGCGCGAGATGAACCATAGCGCCAACCCGTGCTCGTCTTCAACGCGCACCAAGCGGAGAGCAAATGAGGGTCCATCACCTCGCGCGGGGGCGACCACTTCCTGGTTCGGCGGAAGACCATCGTCCAGCGCGCCTTCGGGTTTGCGGCTCAACGGGTCCAGCGAGGCCGCGGAAAATCTTTCATTCAAGATGGAGAGGAGCTGCGCAGCGAGATCCTGTTCTTCCGCTACCGAAGGGCGATGGCGTCCGGAAGGCGGCTGAAAATATTGCACTGCGGCGCTGTAGTTTTCATCCTGCGCCGCACGGACAAAACCAAAAACCGCACCGCGCGGCGTTTCGCGGCCCAGACGGTCCGCGGGAAGTACATTTTTCGCGGCCGGGGCAGGGGCGGGCGGCGGCGAGGAACCTGCAGGCAGGAGCGGATTGGTCTGCGCGAGCAAGCTGATCAGCGGCGCGAGCAGCAGCGTCAACAATCCGATCGTTCGCAGCGACAAGGTGCGCATTCCCGCCTTTTCAACGCCCAAAATGTTCTTGATGCTGCCGCAAGAGAAATTGGTCCGTCATTCCCGCAATGTAATCGCAGACCACCACGTAACGCGGGGTGGTCTGCGCCGACTCTTCATAGGCCGCGGGCATGCGCCCGGGCGAATGGAGATAGAACTCGAACAACTCGGCGAGGCATTGCACCGAACGATCTCGTTCTTGAGTGATCGCGGGGTGTTCGTAAATGTGCGCAAACAAGAAACGCTTCAACTGCGCGTTGCCCCGAGCCGCTGAGGTGCTGAACCCGGCAAGCCGCTGCGGGGCGCGGCGAAGGTCTTCAGTGGTCACGGCGCCGGAGCTTGACACGCGCTGCGCGGTGGTCTCGATTAAATCCGTAGCCAGAAAATTGAGCACGCGCTTGAGCGCTTCGTTGAATTTCAGCGTGTCAAATTTCAGAGCGTCAATTCTGGAATGCTCGATTTTGTGCCGGTCAATGGCCCCTGCGATTGCGGGATATTCGGCGCCCACTTGGGCATAGGCCTGTGCAAAGAGCGGGACCTCGTTTTGCAAAGTATCCAGGTCCAGCAGGCCTGCTTCGCGGGCATCGTCCAGGTCGGCGGTGTTGTACGCGATTTCATCCACGCAGTCGATTAGTTGCGCCTCGAGCGGTGGACGCTGGTCGAGCAGATATTCCGCGAGCGCGGGAAATTTCGCGCGCGGGTAGTCCCGCGAATGCTTGATGATGCCCTCGCGCACCTCAAACGTGAGATTCAAGCCCGGAAAATTCAGATAGCGTTGCTCAAAGTGTTCGACGATGCGCAGCGCGTGTAGATTGTGATTGAAGCTGCCGCCGTGTGGGCGCATCAGTTCATCGAGCTTGCGTTCGCCGGCGTGGCCGAAGGGCGGGTGGCCGATGTCGTGGACCAGCGCCAGCGCTTCGGTCAATTCCGCGTTGGCGTGCAGCGCGTCCGCCACGGTGCGGGCAATCTGCGAGACTTCGATGGTGTGCGTCAGGCGGTTGCGAAAATGATCGGAGTAACGCGTGGTAAAGACCTGCGTCTTGGCTTCCAGCCGACGAAACGCGCGCGAATGAATGATGCGGTCGCGGTCGCGCGCATATTCACTACGATAGAGATGAGGTTTTTCTGGAAAGCGGCGTCCGCGAGACTCGTCGGCTTTCATGGACCATGGCGCCAGCGCGGCAACCAAGTCGGCAGCACTCTTAGCGGGTGGAACGGGCATCTTGGCGCTCCGCGCGGGGATCAGGTTTCGGCCGGCCGTGCTGCGAAGCAATTGCGACGCGTTAAGTCAAAGACTACGACTTGGGCGCCACGCTGTTCAGCCCGCGATCGGCTTCTTCGGAAATTGTCGGCTCGGGGTAATCTTTTTTCACCTGCTGGTACAAGCTGATGGCTTCCGTGGGATTGGATGTTTTCAGCAGGCCGGCAAGGTCCAGCAGCACCACCGGACGGGGGACGAGCACCGTCGGTTTTTCCATCAGGCCGCGCAAGATCTTGATCGCGTCATCGGTTTTTCCCGTGCGCGTATCGATTACCGACGTTTGGTACTGCGCCATGGCCGCCAGCTCCTTATCGCTGGAGCCACTGATTTTCTTCAACTCTTCGAGCGCCTGATTGACCTGTTCCATATTTTCGTAACAGAGGGCCAAATAGTAAGTGGCCAGGCGCCCGCTATCGGTGTTGGGATACTGTGCCGTAACCGCTTGAAATTTGGGCACGGCAGCCTTGGCGCGAGCGGATTCGTCGGGATATACCGCTTCATTGGGATCCGCGCCGGGCTCTGTCGCCCCGGCGATTCGCGCGCTGTAGACCTTCATCGCAACGTCGAGTTGCAATTCGGCCTTGGCGTTCTGCCGGTCGCTATAGAACTTCCAACCACCGTAGCCGCAGGCGGCGAGCACAAGCACTAACAGCAAAATCGTCGTCAACTGGCTGTGCGAATAGACTGCCTGCGCGCCATGCTCCAGCGTTTCTTTGATCTTGTCTTGCTTCAATTCCTTGCGGGAAATATGTTCCTTCACAACGTTCTCCTGATCGACCTTCTTTTATGGATAAATGTAATCCTAACATAACAGAGCCGTGGCGACGCCGGCGGCCGGTCCCCAAAGAGTGCGCCATGATGCGATCCGCGATCCTGCAAATGTGAGATACTGGCGGCGATTCCTCGCGTGCTGCCCTGTCGATGAACCGCCTCTCCGCCTGTCTGATCACCCTGAATGAAGAACGCCGACTCGCACGCTCCCTGGCTTCGGTGGCAGCTATCGCCGACGAAATTGTGGTGGTGGACTCGGGCAGTACGGACCGGACCCAGGAAATCGTTGGCGAATTCGGCGGCAAATTCGTGCTTCGTGCGTTCACCAACTATGCGGAGCAGCGAAACTTTGCGGCGGAGCAGGCCGCCAACGAGTGGATTCTGTGCCTTGCGCCGGACGAAGAGCTAAGCGCGCAGTTGCAAACCTCCCTGCTGTCGTGGAAACAACGCACACCGAAATTCCAGGTATATGAATTCGCCCGGCGCGCCTGGTATCTCGGCGCCTGGATCAATCACTCTGGCTGGTATCCTGACTTTCAGCGCCGGCTGTACCGGCGAGACGCCGCCACATTTACCGGCATCGTACACGAAGCGTTGCGCTTCAAAGGTGCGCAGGGGCGTCTGGACGGCGACCTGGTGCACTTCACCATCGAAAACTTCGCCGAGCACGAAGAAAAAGTGGAACGCTACACCACGCTGGCCGCGCAACAGATGTTTGCCAACGGAAAAAAGAACTGGCGCGGCGGACTGTGGCTGGGCACTCCGTGGAGCTGGATGCAGAACTATTTCCTGCGCGGAGGCTTCCTGGACGGCTATCGCGGCGCACTCATCGCACAAATGGCGGCGCGCGCCGTCCGCCTGAAATATCGCAAGCTCGGAGAATTGCTGCGCGCCGAGGTCCGCGCGAAATGAATGTTCTCTTCGTGGACCTCGACCGCGACTGGCGAGGCGGGCAGAGCCAGGCGCTTCTGGCGCTACGCGGCTTGCGCGCGGCGGGCCATCGCGTGGAATTAATCGCCGCGCGTGACGCTCCGCTCGCGCTACGCAGTGCGGCGGAAGACATCATGGTGACTGAGGTCTCGCGAAGCACGCTGCGCCTCAGCGCCGCCATGGCGATCCGCCGTCGTATGCGCGGCGCGCGTTTCGATTTGGTTCACGTGAACGAACCCCACGCTCTCACCGCCGCGTGGCTGGCCCGCGCTCACAAGCAAGTCCCGCTGCTTTTTTCCCGCCGCATCCTGTTTCTGTTGCAAAAAAATTGGATTTCGCAGGCGCGCTTTCGCGCTGTTACGCGCTTCCTGCCTAACAGCAAAGCCGTGGCGCAAAAATTGATGGAGTCTGGGATTGCACCCACGCGGGTTTCGATCGTCAACGAAGGTGTAGAGATTCCCGCGCCCGCGACGCCAGAAAAACGCGCCGAGGCCCGCCGACACTACGGTTTGAGCGATCGGGAATTCATTTTCGGTTGCGTGAGCTTTCTCGTGGAAGGCAAAGGCCAGCAGCATCTGATTGCTGCACTGGCCAAGGTCCGCGAAACTCATCCTGAGGCGCGGTTGCTCTTAGCGGGAGATGGGCCGCGCCTGGCGGAACTCACCGCCCTGACCAAACAGCTCGCGCAAGAAGACGCGGTGCGGTTTCTCGGTTTCGTGCAGGACGTGGACACCGTTTACGCCGCGCTCGACGCCTTCGTCTTTCCATCCGAATTCGAAGCCCTTGGAACGGCGCTGCAAACCGCTCTCGCTCTGGAAATTCCTTGCGTCTCCACGGTCTGCGGGGGTCTGGGCGAAGTTGTGGAAGCTAATCGCACCGCGCTGGTTGCGGAACCGAACGGCCCGGCCTTCGCCGCAGCCATGCTGCAATTCATCGAACACCCGGAATTGCGCGAACGCCTGCGGAAAGCCGCGCGCGCGGATATTCAACTGCGGCTTTCCGCCGAACGCATGGTGGAAAACACCATCAAGGTTTACGAGGACGTTTTAGCATCGCAAATAATTCCGGGGCGAAGACCTGGATGAATTTGGAAGAGCGCTCCACAAAAAAGAGAAGCGCCGTGCGGGTGTTCCCCGCTCCGGCGCTCCAGAATCTGTACTTCTACTTCGCGCTAGTTTTCTGACTTCCGTTTTCGACGTTCCCCTCCCTTTCCGCTCGTCTTCTTACAGATCAAGCTATCTTGGGGATTGAACTACCCATCGCCCTTTTGGTTCGAGGAACTCCAATCCAACTGCAAAGCCGTCGCCTTGCACTGGTTGGCAGTAAGCTACTCGAGCCGAGGAGCGAAATTCTCCGGTGCGCGAGACGAACGTCAATCGCTCGTCGAGTTCCCAGCGGCGCACGCTCATCACCCGCGCGCCACGCGCACTCACGTTTTCCGTAAAAGTCGATTCCGTGCCCGGGACACGGCTATGCCCATCCAGCACCACGGGTATTTCCATGGGAATGCGCGCATCCGCGCGATGAAACGTGAAGTCGATCCGGCGGGCCATTTTGAGCGGCGATTTCATAGGCATGCCGCAATCCGTGCCAAATTTTGTACGCCGCCGCGATTCTTCTTCATGCCATAGAGCGCGCGGTCGGCAGCTCCCAAAAGCTTTTCCGGCGTATCACCATCTTCTGGAAACGCTGCTACTCCTGCGCTCACCGAGAGCGTCGGCGACTCGACTTCCGCAGCCAGGCGTTCGCGAATGCGGCTTACCACGCGATTGGCGATGTCCGGGCCAGCTTCCGGAAGCACGAGTGCGAATTCGTCTCCGCCATAACGCGCCGCGGTATCGATCGCGCGAGAGTGGCTGCGCAGAATCTTTCCCAGCCGCACCAACGCGCGGCTTCCCGTCAAATGCCCGAAGCGATCGTTGATGGCCTTTAGCCCGTCCATGTCCAGCAGCACGATGCTGAAAGGCCGTTGCGTCCGGCGCGAACGATCCAGCTCCGCCTCTAGAACGCTGATCAGCCGCCGGTAATTCGCAAGCCCGGTGAGCGAATCGCTTACCGCCATGCTGCGCACCTGGTCAAAGAGCCGCGCCTGATCGAGCAACGCGCCAGAGAGCATCACCACGTAACCGGCGGTCTTGCTCAACTCCGCGAGGAAAAACGGTCCATCGAACATCCGCGTGGAAAATGCCGCGGAAACGTGGCAAACGACATTTAACGAAGCCACGGCCAGCAAGGTGTAGTCATACAGCGTGGCAGGGCTCTTGTTGGAAGCGATGCGATGGTGGAAACTGAGGGCCGCAAGAAAGAACAGCACGCCCGGGAGCAGATCCCAAGGACGCGAAATGATGTTTTGCGCGTGGGCCACGGGCGCCGAAGGAGCCGCCAGAAACGCCGCACTCGTCAGATAGGCCGCGACCGCAACCACCAGCAACGCACCAGCCGTCTCTTTACTCGGCTGCCGCGCCGTCGGCATGTAGCGCTCGACCGCAATGGCCGCCAGCAGCAGTACCGCCAGCAACGTTCGGCTGACCATCCAGCCCAGCGGGATGTGTGACATCGCGGCCGGGCCCGAGGCCAGCAGGTTGTCCAGTCCGAAATACGCCACCGCTTCGATAATTCCCGACAGCACAAAACCAAACGCCAGGATCAGCGCCGTGCGGTCATGCGTTCCACGAAAACGCACCAGCGCGTTCGCCGCGTAGCAAAAACTCAGCAGTGTCCCGCCCACTTCTAAATAGAGATAGGTTTCCGGAGAGCCCGAAACGCCCGACTGCCGCAGGTAAAAAATCGCTCCAAAAAATACCAAGACAATCGCGGCCGCTGACGCGATGAGAATCCTTGGCCGCAAGTTGCGTGATTGAGACGAGACCGGCACGGTCGCCGAAGCGGCACCCTCCGCGCTCTCACGTGAATCCGGGGTGCCTGAAACGACACCGGAAACCGTGCCGACCGCCAGGGTAGACGTGGCCACAACATCGTGCGCGGGCTTAGCGAAAGCCCCGTCACCGTGAAACCCGGCCATCTTGCCCCAACCGCCCACGAAAACCCCCAATTGCCGAAGAAAAGCGGACAACTCCCAAGGAATGCAAGTTGGTGCCCTTTTCTGCTCTGATTTATCGGCTTGTAAGCTATTGAACTTTAGGGGTTTACGTTAGTACTAAAAGAAGGAGGGACTTGGCGACGCACATGCGAGACAGCAGAAAATACGCGAAAAACGCGCCCTTAGGGAATTATCATATTTGTTTCGTTAGAGTTACCCGACCCTGCGGGCAGTATCACGCCATTCGACCAGCACTGTCTCACCCTGAGACAGTCTCACGTTGTGGAACAGCCTTGTTCCCGCTTTCTCATCCTGACAACTTGGCTTACAACTTCGGCTTTGGCGGGGGCAATTCGCGCGCAACAGCCGTGTCTGCGAACCCGGCGGCATTGTGCGACCCGTCGCAGAACGGCTTATTCGCCGAATGCCCGCACCGGCATAGGCCTATCGCCGTTCGTCCCGCCAAGCCAAACGCATTCCCCTGGGGGTCCACAATCTCAAAATCGCCTTCCACACGGATCGGTCCGTTATTGCCAATCGTAATCTTAGTCGTAGGCATATCCATCCTTATGGTTGATTGGAACTTGTCGGTCGAACCTGCTTGAGACGCGCGAACGGACGCTCCGCGCGCCAGCCAACAGTGATGACACTCCGTCTCAATATTTCGGCACGGAAGGATCGACCTGATCCGACCACGCCAGAATACCACCCGTCAGGTTCAATATCTTCTTAAAGCCGGCCTTGCGCAGAAAATCCACCGCCTCCGCCGAACGCTTCCCGCTGCGGCAGTGGGCCACAATCTCTTGCGAGGAATCCAGCTCATGCACGCGCCGGGGCAACTCCCCAAGGGGAATCAAATGACCTTGCAAGTTGCAGATCTGAAACTCGTGCGGCTCGCGCACATCCAGGATGAACAAATCATCCCCCTGATCCAGCCGCGCTTTCAACTCTTTCGGGGAAATCTCAGGCACGTGTAAATTTACCTCCGGGGCTTCTTCGCCGCGTACTCCGCAAAATTCGTAGTAGTCGATCAGCTTGTCGATGGTGCGATGCTCGCCGCACATCGGGCAATTCGGATTCTTGCGCAGCTTCAGCTCGCGGAATTTCATGCCCAGCGCATCAAACAGCAGCAACCGCCCGGACAAACTATCGCCCGCCTTCAGCAGCAGCTTGATGGTTTCCATAGCCTGAATCGAGCCCACGATGCCCGGCAGCACGCCCAGCACTCCGCCCTCCGCGCACGATGGCACTAGCCCCGGCGGAGGCGGCTCTGGGTATAAGCACCGGTAGCACGGCCCATCCGGCATGCCAAACACCGTGGCCTGCCCCTCAAAGCGAAAAATAGAGCCATACACATTCGGTTTGCCCAGCAAGATGCAAGCGTCGTTCACCAAGTAACGCGTCGGGAAATTGTCCGTGCCGTCCACGATCACGTCATAGTCTTTGAAGAGCTCCAGCGCGTTCTCGCTGGTCAATTTCGTTTCGTACGCCACAATCTCGATTGCCGGGTTCAAATTCGCAAGCCGCTCGCGCGCCGCCTCGGACTTGAACTTGCCCACATCGCTCGTGCCAAACGTCACCTGGCGCTGCAAATTCGTAAAATCCACCACGTCAAAATCCACCAACCCCAATTTCCCCACGCCTGCGGCCGCCAAATACAACCCCAGCGGCGCACCCAGCCCGCCCGTGCCAATCAGCAACACTTTGGCGTTCTTCAGCTTAAGCTGCCCCTCCATGCCCACTTCCGGCATGATCAAATGCCGGCTATAGCGCAAGATTTCGTCGTTGCCCAACGACGTCGCGGGCTTTACCCCCGCCGTGGCCATGGGAATTTCCGTATTCGTCGCCATGATTAACGCCTTACCCCGCCCGCGATCGACGGCACGATGCTCACCGTATCGCCGTCCTTCGTCGCCGTCTGTTCTTTCGCCAAATACCGAATGTCCTCATCGTTCACATACACATTCACAAAGCTCCGCAATTGCCCTTGCTCGGTGAACAAATGCTTTTTGAGCTCCGCAAACTCCGTGGTCAACTGCGCCAGCGCCCCCGCCACCGACCCGGCAGCCACTTCCGTTGACGCCCGCTTCCCCGCATACGCCCGCAGCGGCGTCGGAATCATCACTTTCACAGCCATATCACGCTCCCCAATCAAGTCTATTCCCCATCAGATGCCAACGAAATGCCACGGACTCAGCCAACTACCACAACAGAAGTCCACCCGTCTCGCCACTCATCATTCGCTACTTCGTTCTTCGCAAAATCTTTGGAATTTCCTGCTCCCAGAAACCTCTACCCTGCTTATCGCTAACCTTCAGCTCTTCCCCGCCTCGGCCGCCAACCCGTCTCGGATTTCGATACTCTCGGCAGAAAATTCCTCCCGGTCGTCATGCAACCGCCAAGACGTCATCTCTTCCGGTTTCCCGTTCGCCACGCTCACAATGATGTAGCTGTACCACGGCCAGGCATGCTCGCGATCGTATTCGCTCGGCCGCGCCGGATGATCCGGATGCGAATGATACCAGCCCACCACTTCCAGTTCTTTCCCGCCCGCGGCCTTCTCCGCGGCGCGCACATCTTCCGAGGTCACCGAAAAACGATTGCGTGGCGAGTCGTCTCGCCGATTCACCAAGGGATACAATGCCAAAATCTCTCGCACGATCTTTCGCCCATCGACCAACTCTTCGCGCCCCAGCAACGCCCCGCAACACTCGTGCGGATACGTCTCCGCCCCATGCGCGCGAATCTTCTGCGCCAACTCCGTGGCAATCGTAACCGGCGCCGTAATCTCCATAAAAATTTCTCCGATGTCTTTGTAGGTGCCGGGCTTTAGCCCGGCCTTCTTCGGCCAACGTTGGCCGGGCTAAAGCCCGGCACCTACAAAAAACATAGCTCTGAAGCTACCCCTCGTCCCAAAACCTTTCATTCAAATACTTCGCCGCCGAATCCGCAAACACCGTAACAATCACGGCCTTCTCGCCGGCCGGAATTCCGGCCGCCACCTGCAACGACCCCACCAGCGCCGCCCCCGCGCTAGGACTCAGCAACAACCCCTCTTCCCGCGCCGCCCGCTTTACCATCCAATACGCATCCTCAGTGCTAATCCCCAAATTCTCATCCGCCAACCCAGCATCATAAATCGCCGGACGCATCGCCGTAGCCATATCCTTCCAGCCCTCCAAGCCATGAAACGGCCCGTCTGGCTGCAAACTAATACACCGAATCGCGGGACTCAGCTCTTTGAGCCGCCGGGTGGCACCCATAAAAGTTCCGCTGGTCCCCAGCCCAGCCACGAAATGCGTAATCCGCCCGCCAGTCTGTTCCCAAATCTCATTCGCGGTAGTCCGGTAATGCGCCAGCCAATTCGCCTCATTACTATACTGATCCGGATAAAAATATTTTTCGCCATCCGCCGCCACAATTTCGTGCACGCGCCGGATCGCCCCGTCGGTAGCTTCATCGCCGGGCGTAAACACCAGCTCCGCGCCGTACGCCTTGAGCATCTTCTTCCGCTCTGGCGACGCACTATCCGGCAAACACAATTTCACCGGATACCCCAGCGCCGCCCCAATCATCGCGTAAGCAATCCCGGTATTCCCCGAAGTGGCATCAATGATCGTCTTACCCGCCCGCAACGCCCCGCTAGCCAGCCCGGCCTCAATCATGCTAAGCGCAGGCCGATCCTTCACCGACCCACCCGGATTAAACCACTCCGCCTTGGCGCAAATCTCGATATTCCCCGCAGACGCCAGCTCCCGCCCGATGCGCTCCATCCGCACCAGCGGCGTATTCCCAATGCGCCCCAGCACCGACTCGCCCACGCGAATCCGTTGGCCCACTCCGCGATTTACCACCGGCAAACTCACCAATTACTCCCTCGCCTGTGTAGGTGCCGGACTTTAGTCCGGCCTGTTTCCTTGCCGTTAGATCCCTCTCTACAATAGCGATCCAGACCCGCAACACATCAGGCACCGCTAAACACTCATTCGATGCCTCTGCCCCATCCCAAGATATATAGCCCGAGTTTACCGCAACTTACAGAAATCACCCGCACCTTCATAGACAATTCGCCGCCGCGCCAAAGCGCTACCCAACCAGATCCCACTCCCATCCTCGTAACGCGCAAGCTAAGCCCTCAAACACACTTCCAATCGCAAAAAACCGCCGCTCCCCAAATACCGCCCCCAAATACCTCTTGACGAGACACGTGTATCTTTGTTAATATTCCTGCGTAGAATATTGCGCCCGCCCGCCTCGAAAGCCCCTGAGTCATCCCGGCGCCGAAACCCTGCCAAGGCCGTTAACCATCTAGGCAATAGTTTGGCTCGCCAACTCTCTTAGAATGAACACTTGCAGAAGGTTGTGAAAACAAAGGAACTTTAACTACCTGTGTTTTCACAACCTTCTGAAAAACCCCTAGGGGGGTAGCCGGCATAGCTTTACAGAAACCCTCGCTTTCATTACTCTAATCGCCTATGTGGAATGTCGAAGATCGCTTCTCCTCTAAAGCCATTGAAAGCCTGGCCGCCCTGGGTTTTGCGGTTGGCAGCACCCGCGGTGTAGTCCGCGTCGAAAAATACGGCTGCGGCGCCGAATTCCGCCAAGGTACCGACGGCACCTTTCAGATGACCATCCTCCCGACCGTGATGCTCAAGGGCCAATTCACCCGCCTGTGGGACGCCGGCTACCAAAAGTTCCTGCTCACGGACGAAGGCGTCAAACTTCCGGCGCTCGCCGCTCATCTTGAAGGCTTGCGCAAATTCAACGAGGAACTGCGCACCGCCCTCGGCGTTCCCACGTTCTACAACGAAGCTCTGGGCTCGGTAAGCCAGGTGAGCGTTTACGACCGCGTCAAAGGCCGCACCGGCGACGTGCCAGACAAAACCGTCGGCGCCCACAGCCCCGGCGGCCATCATTAGCCTTCGCCTTTCCGGCCTTTGCACTTGTAGCGGCCGGGCTTTAGTCCCGGCGCTTTTTTGTAGCGGTCGCCTTGTGTTTGCTCTGACAGAGGAAGAGAGGCGGGCGCCTTTCGCGGCGATTCTAAACGCTTCGCCATTCCATACAACTCTCGGCGCAAAAGGACCTTCTCATGGCTAGAGTCATCGCGTTGATGGACGATCTCTTCTTTCAAATGAAACTCGCGGAAACCGCCAAACATCTGGGCATCGAAGTGAAAGTCGCCACCAATGGCGACGCGTTGCAAACCCTGCTCGACCCGCTGCCTAAGCTCGTGGTGATCGATCTAAACGCGCGCAGCAACCCGATCCTGGCCGTCCAGCAGCTGCGCCAAGGGCATCCCGAACTGCGCATCGTGGCGTTCCTCTCGCACGTGCAGCGCGATCTCGCCGCGCAGGCGCAAGCCGCCGGTTGTACGGAAGTGCTGCCGCGCTCGGCCTTTACGCAGAATCTTGCCGCGATCCTCGCCGCTGCCAAGGAATAGCAAAGACGAATGCCGCAGAAAGCCCATCGCGCACGCGCAAGCAATCAGTCGCCCGCACTGTTTTCAACTGCGCGAACACCTTTTTTCTTTCACGTGATTCGTTCTCTCGCGCTTCTTTCGATCGCGCTGCTCCCTACGCTCGCGTGGGCGCAAGAGTCCAGCTCCGTTTCCAGTCCCGCGGTGGCCAGCGGGCCCGCCGGAGCACTGAGCCAAACGCTTTCCGCCGCTTGCTCGCAATCACAAATCGAATTCGCCAAGTTTCTTACCGCGCGCAACAAAGAAGCCTTTGCCCGCATGACTCCCGCCGCGCGCATCGCGTTGATGAAGCGTTTCGTCCTGCTCAGCCAGCCGGGCACCGCCAGTACCACGCTCAACCCCTCGGGCCGACCGACGGTGCGCTGTGAAACCCCCGATGGCGCAGCGGAAATCCAAATCGGCGGCGCGGATCAGCAAGATAATCTTGCGTTCCTTCCGGTGGAGCTGCGCGACGCCACGGACATCGCCGGCAGCGACGTGGTGCGCGTCAACATGGGCCTGATCCGCGAAGACAATCAGTGGCGCATTCTCTCCATCGGCCTCGTGCTGCTAGACTTGCCCTCACTTGAATTGGAATGGAACTCTGCGGAAATCGGCGCCAACGAAAGCGCGGCGCTGGAAAACCTGAAGGCCGTCGCGCAAGCCATCGAAACCTACCGCAAGACGTACACGCGGCTGCCGAATTCGCTCGCGCAGCTAGGCCGCCGTCCCGACCCTCCAAGAACACCAAGCGGCAAAATTCCCGCCTCCAAAATCAACGATAAGCCCTCGGCGGAGTTTGCGGATCTGCTCGACGCGGACCTGGCGGCAGGAAAGAAGGACGGCTACGCCTTCCGCTACGTAATTCTTGGCGCCAGCAACCTCGGCGCCGTAGCGCAATATGAACTGGCTGCCTCTCCTTCGCCGTACGGCGAAGCCGGGCGCCGCTCCTTTTTTCGCGAGGCGAGCGGCCCCATCCACGCCGGCGACCACCATGGCGCAGTGGGCAGTGCAGCCGACCCGAAAATCGAATGATTGTGGCTCTAGCAGCCACGGCTAACTCCACGTCCTGGCTGAGGTTACCGATAAGCAACTCCCGCGTTGGTACTCTTGTCTCGCACTAAGTTCTCTCTCACACTTAGAACTGGGTCATTCCTTCTTCCCGCGCCGCTTTCGCAAGAAAGCTTTTTCTAAGCGTGCGCCCGCGAGGTCTCCAGAGGCTACGGAGACTTGCATGCCGGATCAACCGGCGGACCGTCGCGGAGCGCATCGGTTCGCCGTAGTCATGGACGCGGAAGCCACCGACCTGCTCACGCGGACGATGGTCAAGTTGCGCTGTTCCGACATCAGCATCAGCGGCTGCTATCTCGACACTCTAAATCCCATGGAAGCCGGCACTCCTATCTGGGTGCGTCTCGTACACGGCCAGCACATCTTCGAATCCCAAGGCAAGGTCGCGTACATGGTGCCGCGGCTCGGCATGGGCGTGGCGTTCGCGCAACCTGTCCCTGCGGATCAAATGGCGGTGCTCAACGACTGGCTGGCCGAAGCCGGAGCCTCCAGCAATCCGCAGCCTTCGCTGTTCGGCATCAGCGCCTCGCATTAGTTGATTCTGTGAATCGGCGCGGCAGTTCGCGTTTGTAACCTATCCCCGTTGACGCTACTATCATCAAACAGGCTCATGCGTACCCTTCCCGCACACTCTCGCGCGACTTTGCTGCTTTTGCTGGCCGCCTGTTTTCTGCCGCTTTCGGCCGAAGCGCGACCACAGAGCGATTCCATCTTCGGTCCATTGCCGGTTTTTGAGTTTCACAGCGGCTTCTGGATCAACCTGCATCACATGCTGTACCAGGAGGCCAAAGCGTTACGCAATCCCTCCGAGCATCCGACGCCTGGCAAATTCGCCCATTCGGTGCTTGATATCGCTTCCGAGCCGCATCCTGCTCTGACCGCGAGCGAGCAGCGCACCTGGCAAGACGCCGTTAATTTTTACGCTGCCAATTATGCGGACCACGATTTGCTCTTTAGCACCGACCTGGTGATCCTGAAGAACCAGCTTGGCGACTTTGAAGATTGCGACGAACTCTCCGGCACAAAGAAGAAAACCTGCGACGCCGGATTGCCGCCCAACATTACGCATGTGCTCGAATCCGCGGGCGCCATCTATCGCACGCACTACTGGTCGGCGCACGATCGCGCCAACCGCCAATGGATCGCCCTCATTTCGCCGCTGATCCGTGAACAGGGCGTGGGCATCTCGGAGCGCCTGGCGGCCGCGTATCAAACCAAGTGGCCCAAGCCGAAAATCCGCGTGGACGTCTCGGCGTACGCGAACTGGGCCGGTGCATACACCACGCTCGATCCGCTGCGCGTGACCATCTCCAGCCTCGATCCGCGCAATCAGGACACCGCGGCGCTCGAAGTTTTATTCCACGAAGCATCCCACGGCATCGCCGAGCCGGTGGAACAAGCCATCGCGCGTGAATGCCGCCAGCGCGATAAGGCCATCCCGCGTGATCTTTGGCATGCTCTGGTTTCCTATACCACCGGCGAACTGATCCACTCCGCGATGACCAACGGTGGCTCGCTGGCCCCCGACGACGACGCCGTACCCGGCGGCGGCGCCACGCCCTACGCGGTTCGCGAAGGCCTTTACGCGCGCGGCTGGGACGACTATCTCAATCTGCTCTCGCGCTTCTGGCAACCGTACCTCGATGGCCACGCCTCCTTCGACGACGCCATCGCCCGCATGGTCTCTTCGCTGTAGTCGCAGTGCACCGCGATTCCTCTCATTTGCGATCTTCGGCGCCCGATTTGTCGTGCATCTCTGTCTAACACCAGGGAGAACGCGCATGCCTGCTGCAGAAAAATCATCATCCAACAAAAGGAAGTCTCGCAAGCACAAATACGGTCCTGCTGCCGCGAAGAGTGTGGCCTCGGCGCTACACCGCGAAAAGCGCGGCACACTCAAATCTGGTAAGGACGGCAAAGGCGGCAGAGTGACTTCGCGCCAGCAAGCCATTGCGATCGGCTTATCGGCAGCGCGCGCGAAAGGCGCAAAAGTCCCGCGAAAAAAAATTTAAACGTCGCGATTTGTGTCTCAAGATGGGTGCTGTTTCGCCGACACGAAGTAACGCGAATCGGCTCCGCGGTAGTCGTGACGGTTAACGCCAGGAAATGGGCGATTCCGGGATTGGTTGCGACCGGGATGACTACGCGCTAAATGAGACTCCGCCAGAACTGGACGCGCCCGACTGCAGGCCGTTGCTTTGCGCGAACTGCTGAAAGTCCGCTTGCAAACTGGTGTACGCCGTCTGCGCTAGGGTGAGATTGCCGGCCTGCAGGGCTTGCCCCAACTGACTGAATAGCTGAGTGACTGAGTTCGGCTGGCCCTCGCTGTTGCCGCCACTTCCGGCGCCTCGCAAATGGCGAGGGTGTTGCGTCTGCCCTGGCGCGGCCTGCGTTTTGAAGTCCTGCTGAATCGTGGAGTAGTCCTGTTGTGCGGCCGTAAGATTTCCTGCTTTCAGATCCTGCGCAAGTTGCTGGAAGGCTTGGGTAACCGGATTGCCGGATTGCGCCGAAGAAGAAGCGGCGCCTGCCTGGGGCGCATTCTGCTGCAAAGCGGCAAAGTCAGACTGCGCGGCGGAGAGATTCCCCGATTGCAAATCCTGCCCCAATTGCTGAAACTCCTGCTTCAACTTCTGCGCCGTAGTCTGCGCGCTTTGCGCGTTGAACAAATTGCTGCTCAAAATCCCGGTAATCGACATTACGCTCTCCTCCGAACGTGCTTGCGGCATCTGGAGTATCGGCAATTGCGCGGCCAACTCTAGCGCCGCGACGATCACCTGAGGAATCAAGCACTCCTCGTGCCATTCACATTTTTCGCACTCTTCCTAAGTACCTTCATCCGAGTGCCTTAGTGGGAGACGCGCAACAGAAATCAGCGTCCCCCTGCGGCTTCTAGGCAAAGCCGGCTCGCTAACCGGCAATCTTTGCCGCCTGATTTCGCCGGTCCGCGAGTTCGCTCGACACTCTCTATTGGACACACTCCATTGACCGCGTTTCGTCGAACGACTAACATCGTAATTTCAACGATAAACCGTGATCAATCAAACCATCGCTCATTACAAAATTCTCAGGAAACTCGGCGGCGGCGGCATGGGCGTCGTCTACGAGGCCGAAGACTCCAAGCTCGGCCGGCGCGTCGCGCTCAAATTTCTTCCCGAAGAGACCAATCGCGATGCCCAGGCGCTGGAGCGCTTTTTGCGCGAAGCCCGTTCGGCCTCGGCGCTCAATCATCCAGGCATCTGCACCATTTATTCCATCGAAGAAAATGAGGGCGTGACGTTTATCGCCATGGAGCTGCTGGAAGGCCAATCGCTGGACAAATCGCTGGCGGTTGGCGAGTGTCCCATTCCGCGCACCGTCGAGGTGGGCATCCAACTTGCCGACGCGCTGGACGCAGCGCACAAAAAGGGTATCGTTCACCGCGACATTAAGCCCGGAAATATTTTCATCACGGAGCGCGGCACGGTGAAAATTCTGGATTTCGGCCTCGCCAAGCTCATCGTGAATCGCGACGATTCCATGCACGGCGAAACCATGACGGATCCGCGCCCGCAACTGCTGACCTCTCCCGGCACCGCCGTCGGCACCATCGCGTATATGTCTCCGGAGCAGGCGCGCGGCATGGAACTCGATGGCCGCACGGATCTTTTTTCCCTTGGCGCGGTGCTCTATCAAATGGTCACCGGGCGGCACCCGTTTCCCGGTTCGACCAGCGCCGTGGTGTTTGACAACATCCTGCACAACGCTCCGGTCGCGCCGGTCACGCTGCGTCCCGGACTTCCCGCGGAGTTCGAGCGCATCCTGAATAAAGCGCTGGAAAAAGATGCGGAGCTGCGCTATCAGGTGGCCGCGGAGCTGCGCGCGGACCTGAAGCGGCTGCAGCGCGAACTAGACCCAAGCCGGCTGTCTTCCGGATCGTCGCAGATCGTTACGGCGGCGCAAGGCGCGCTAACGACGCCAGCGCCGACGCCTTCCGGCGGAGTTCCGGCGGTCAGCGGAAGCAACGCATCGCAAGCTCCAGCGAAAACCGGCAGTTCCGCGCTGCTGCGCGCGGCCGGCGAAAATAAACTCGGCAGCGGCATGTTTCTGGCGGTCGCGGCGGTGGTGCTGGCGGTGGCCGGCTTTGGCGGCTATACGCTGTTGCAGCGCACGCGGCACACGCCGTTTGAAAAAGTGTCCATCGAAAATCTCACCAACAACGGCAAGGTGTCGCGCGCCGCGCTCTCTCCCGACGGAAAGTACTTACTGCATGTGATGCAAGAGAATGGGACGCAATCCCTGTGGCTGCGGCACATTCCCACCGGCAGCAACACCCAAGTGGTGGCGCCGGCCGCCACGCGTTACACGGGACTAACTTTTTCTCCGGATGGAAATTACATTTACTTCGTGCGACGCGAGGAATCGGACGAGGACATCGACATGCTGTACAGTTCGCCGGTGCTGGGCGGAACACCGCGGCTGGTGCTCAACGACATCGATAGCCCAGTGGCCTTCGCGCCGGATGGACAGAAGTTCGCGTACCTGCACGAACATGGCAGCTCGCTGGCCACGGATCTTTTTGTGGCGCACAGCGACGGCACGCCCGATCACGCAATTTTTGAGCATCGCCCGCTGCGCTCGGACGGCAACACGCTGGCGTGGTCGCCGGACGGCAAGACCATCGTGATTCCCGTGGTGCAGCCCACGGACAAAGATCTGTCCGGGTATATGACGGTGGACGCGGCCACCGGCAAGAGCGGGCTCGTCGGTGCCGCGAGCGACAAACTTTTCTACGAGCCTTCCTGGTTTCCGGACGGCAGCGCCATATTGACGAGCGTCTCCACGAGCGATACGGGTTTTCTGCGGCGGCAGATCGGCATGATCTCGTATCCCGACGGAAACTTCCGGCAATTGACCAACGACACGACGTACTATTCGCACGTCTCGCTCGCGGCCGATGGGAAAACCATCGTGGCGATACAATCCGACCCACGTTACGAAATGCAGATTGCGTCGGTGGCAACGCCGGACGTGGTGCATAAGGTTAATTTTTCGTCGAACGTCGGCTATTTGGGGTGGGATTGGACGGAAGGCGGGAAGATTCTGGTGGCGCAAGGGCCGGATATTCGCGAGGTCGATCCGAATGGCGGCGAGACGGTGATCCTTTCGGATGCCAAGCATCCGCCGGACCGCGTGTCCTCCTGCGGCAAATACATCATTTTTCGGCCGATTGGCCGGGCTACTGCGACCTCCGTCAATTTGTGGCGCGCGGACACCAACGGTGCAAATCAAAAGCAGCTCACCTTTGGTTCCAATCAAAACGCTCCGATTTGTTCGCGCGATGGCAAGTGGCTGTATTACGTGGACCTCGGAGAGAAATCGGGTGTGATCAAGCGCGTATCGACCGAGGGCGGCAATCCCGAGACGATTGTGGACACGGGAAATTCGTGGTTCAGTTTGTCGCCGGATGACAAAACCATCTTGACCGTCGAGGAGCGCGACTCCGACCATAAAACGTTGCTGACGATGTACGCCATTGGCACCAAGGAAAAACACATCATGGATGCGGATCCCCGCTCGGAACTGAGTTGGGTGTTTATGCCGGATGGAAAAAGCCTGGCTTACGTCGTGCGGGAGAAAGGCGTCGACAATTTGTGGGTTCAGCCGCTGGACGGCTCGCCCAACCGGCAACTGACGCATTTCACTTCCGAGTTGATCGCCACCTACGATTTTTCTTTGGACGGATCGAAGATTGCCTTTGATCGCGGGCACACGGAATCAGACGCCATTCTGCTGCGCGACACTTCGCACTGATGCGCAGAAAGAGCCAGGTCGATTCGGAACTACCCGACGACCGTTCTTCTCTGTGTCCTCTGCGTACTCTGCGTTAAAAGCCCTTCGCGGCTGATTTGAAGGACAACGCTAGTTGTTGCCTGTGCTTTTGCCGCCGGGTTTGGACTGGGGAGCGTTGTTCGGTATGAACGCGGGATTCGGTCGCGCGAAATAACCCTGCCGCGCGCGGACCTGGTAGCCTTTATGTTCCGGAACATCGATGCGAATCTTGTGGTAACGCCCGTCCAGCACCCCATTGGTCGGCAAATAGGCGATCGAATACTGGTTTCGTAGCTCGTCGCCGATGTCTTGAAACGATTGGTCCAGGTCATCCACGCGATACGGAAAAAATGCCCGGCCGCCCGTTTCTTCCGCCAGGCTCAGCAGGATTTTGTCGTTGTCGGTGAGG
>Ga0209139_10000064_pt1 | contig 28261 bp, 27 predicted proteins | sample BogFormECP14_OM3_FD_188246 | JGI IMG/M metagenome (GOLD analysis project Ga0209139, IMG submission 188246) | Bog forest soil microbial communities from Calvert Island, British Columbia, Canada - ECP14_OM3 (SPAdes) (version 2) | ecosystem: Environmental > Aquatic > Freshwater > Wetlands > Bog ...
GTTCTTGGACAATGTGATCGTCGAAACGCGCAAGACTGGCGTGGCCAAAACGATGTTCGGACGCATTCGTCCAATTACCGAGATAAATTCTCCCCAGATGCAACTCAGGAATTTCGCGGAGCGTACGGCGTTGAATTCGCCTTTGCAGGGGACGGCGGCGGATTTGATCAAGATAGCGATGATCAACATCGACCGGAGGCTGGCCGAGGAAGAGTTTGAAGCCAGGATGATTTTGCAGGTGCACGACGAATTGCTGTTTGAAGCGCCGCCAAAAGAAAAAAGCAAGCTCGAAAAACTGGTGCGCGAAGAAATGGAAGGTGTGTATCAACTCGCTGTGCCGCTGGTTGTGGAGATTTGTTCCGGCCCCAATTGGCGGGATCTGGATTGATCCACGAGAGTTCGTTCCATCAATCGTTAGCAGTTACACCTTCGGCAAAGGCCCTATCTTTGGCTGTTCGGCGGGCGTAAAATCCCCTCAAGAATATCTGCGGTCCCCTCATTTGGCCGGCCCCAGTTAGGAGGAACTTATGCGTAAAGCCTTGATCGTTCTGGGCGCGGTTCTGGTTGCGAGTCTTGGAATGGCGCGAGCTAAACAAAACGCGACGCAGGACAAACCGAAAGATCCCCAGGGGGCTGCGGATGACTACAAAATCCCGCAGGAAGATATCGATAAGAAAAATCCCGTAAAGCCCTCGCCGGAAGGTCTCGCGGCGGCGCGCAAGATTTATGGGTACGATTGCGCCATGTGCCACGGGCCGAAGGGAGACGGCAAGGGCGACCTTGTCGAATCCATGAAGCTGACCATGCATGACTGGCGCGAGGCGGCAACGTTCGAGGGCAAGACCGACGGCGAGCTTTTCTTCATCATCACCAAGGGCAAAGGAAAGATGACGGGCGAGGATGATCGCGTGTCCGTGACGGTGCGCTGGAATCTGGTGAATCTGGCACGCAGCTACGCGAAGAAAGATGCGGGAAACTAGCTGTTCCCAAATGCCTGAATAGGCCCCGGCGCGAATCGCCGCAAAGAACAACAGCCCGACGAATTGTATTTGCTTCACGCCGCCTAAGCCGCTACGCGCCTGCAGTGTGTTACGCTTTTTCCTCTGAAGAGATTCCGGAGGACCTCATGGTGCACTCACAGCAATTCCTGAAGCTTGTCCAGGATGCGAAACAGCGCGTGAAGGAAACGAACGTTCCCGATGTGAAACGTCGGATCGATGCGGGCGAGAAATTGATTCTGGTCGACGTTCGCGAAGACAATGAGTGGGCCAAAGGGCATCTCCCCGGCGCCGTGCACATGGGCAAGGGCGTGATCGAGCGCGATATCGAGCAGCAAGTTCCCGATGCGAAGACCAAGCTGGTTCTTTATTGCGGTGGTGGCTTCCGGTCCGCGCTGGTAGCCGACAATCTGCAAAAGATGGGCTACACAAACGTGGAGTCGATGGACGGGGGCTGGAGAGGCTGGACCGAAGCGGGTTTGCCTACAATCCGCGACTAACGATCCGTGAACGGGGCCGAAAATTGGCTGGGGCGGGAGGATTCGAACCTCCACCGTCCTCATTAACAGTGAGGTGTCCTACCGGTTGGACCACGCCCCAGCAGCCGAAAAGGTAGGCTCCGCCGCATGCGTACTGACGGCGAAGGGTCCTTCTAAGATAGCACGGCTCCGCCCTTGGCAACGTTACTTCCAGAAAAAAATGTATCCGCGGACCTCCGAGCGGATCAGAAGCGGTAGTCGGAACTGGCTGGCCACCTCTCGCTGTTGGTGATGTCTCTCGAGTGTTCAAACTGTTTGAAAGCTTTGACCCACCTCCGAAACAAGACGCGACGAACAATTTCTAAATAAACTGCGCGAGATGGTTGCATTCCATAAAGTTTTATCGGAAACTATGCGGTCATTTACGAACCGGGTGCGCACTTCCCGGCCATGACGCCGCGAAGCCTCTAGGTTTCCCTCCTCTCGGGAGAGGCCTTCGCAAAAAGTGCAACGCTGACATGGCCCAGATTTTTCATCGCAGCACTAATTTCATTTCAAGATTCAGCCTGTTTTCGGCTGCCTTTTTGGCTGGGCTGGGGCTTCTCGCCGTTTTGGGATTGGCACGCTCGCCGTATTCGACGAACCAGAATGTTTCGCGCGCGCAGCCGGTGCAGTTCAGCCACAAGCATCACGTTGGTGACGACGGGCTCGATTGCCGCTACTGTCACACTTCCGTCGAGACGTCCGCCGTTGCCGGCGTTCCTCCGACAAAAACCTGCATGAATTGCCACTCCGTGCTGTATGCCGACGCGCCGTACCTCGAGCCCATTCGCGAAAGCTTCCGCACCAACAAGTCGATTGAGTGGGTAAAAGTTCACCGCCTGCCTGACTTTGTCTATTTCAACCACAGCATTCACGTGAATAAAGGCGTGGGCTGTTCGACGTGCCACGGTTCGATCAACCAGATGCCGCTTGTGTTTCAGGCCTCACCGCTGCTGATGGAGTGGTGCCTGGACTGCCACCGAAATCCCGAGAACGCTCTCCGCGCCACCAAAGCCGACGTTTTTGACATGAACTGGAAAGCGCCGGACAATCAAGCGGAACTCGGCAAACAATTTGCAATCGAACGAAAGATTCGCAGCACCGCGGAACTGACAAGCTGTTCGACCTGTCATCGCTAATGGACGGTATGCGCGAAAACGACTCTATCGACGGCCACATGCACGATCACGAAACCCACGAGGCTTCCTTGCACGCAGACGATCATTCTGACGAGCATGCGATGGACTCGACGGTGCACGAGTACACGCTGGACCTCGCGGCCGTGCGCGCGAAGCTGCGCGAAAAGAGCGGCAAACAATACTGGCGTACGCTCGAAGAGCTTGCCGAAGACCCGCATTTCGAAGATCTTCTTCATCGCGAATTTCCGCGGCAAGCGTCGGAATGGGATGAAAGCGTCGACCGGCGCGACTTCTTAAAGCTGGCTGCGGCTTCGCTGGCGCTCGCAGGAATCTCAGGCTGCAACAAGGCGCAAGGTCTCATCGTTCCGTACGTCAAGCAACCGGACGGACTGATTCTGGGTAAGCCGCAGTTTTACGCTACCGCGATGCCATTCGGGGCGGATGCTGTCGGAGTGCTGGTCGAAAGCCACGAGGGCAGGCCTACGCACATTTCCGGGAATCCTGACCATCCGTCGAGCCTTGGCGGCACGGACGTGATTACCCAGGCCTCGGTCCTGAACCTTTACGATCCAGACCGCGCGCAGACCGTGACGAACCTCGGCGAAATTCGCACGTGGTCGGATTTCGTGCACGAAGTTGGGAACCTCGTCGCGAAAGCCAATGCCGCAGGTGGCGGAACTTTCCGCCTTCTCACTGGCACCGTTACATCCCCAACCATCGCCGCGCAAATCCAGAGTGTCCTGAAGAAGGTTCCTGGCGCCAAGTGGCACCAGTGGGAGCCTGCGGGGAGCGACGGCCCGCGCGAAGGCGGCAAGCTGGCTTTCGGTCGCTACGTCAGCACTGTCTATCGTCCTGAAAAGGCTGACGTTATCCTTTCGCTGGACTCCGATTTCTTAGCGAGCGGCCCCGGTCACATTGGCTACATGAGGCAGTTTTATCGCCGTCGCAAACTGAACGGACCGGACGACACCATGAACCGGCTCTATGTCGTCGAGCCGACGCCGTCGGTCACCGGTTCGAGCGCGGATCACCGTCTGCCGCTAAAACCCTCGGAGGTTGGTCAGTTCGCGCGCGCCCTCGCGGCAAAAGTCGGCGCCGGTGGCAGCGGGACGCTTTCGCCCTCGGCGCAAAAGTGGCTCGACGTGGTCGCTGCTGATTTGCAAAAGAATCGCGGAAAGTCTCTGGTCATTGCTGGGGAGTTCCAGCCGGCGGAAGTACACGCCTTGGCGCACGCCATCAACGCGGCGCTCGGCAATGTTGGCGCAACGGTTTATTACACCGAGCCTGTCGAAGCGAATCCGGTGAATCAACTGGAATCGTTCACCGAGCTTTGCGCCGATATCGACGCGGGTAAAGTTTCCACGCTGGTGATGTTCGGCTCGAATCCGGTCTACGACGCGCCGCACGACTTCGATTTCACGACTAAGCTGCAAAAAATCGAAAACTCTGTGCTGGTCAGCACGCATTTCGACGAGACCGCTGAATATTGCAAGTGGCACATAGCGGAATCGCACTTCCTGGAAACCTGGGGCGACGTACGCGCTTTCGACGGTACGGTCAGCGTAATTCAGCCGCTCATCGCGCCGCTCTATCGCACGCGGTCGGCTTTCGAAGTTCTCGGGGCTTTCACTGATAAGCCGGGTCTGACTACTTATGACGCGGTTCGCGAACGCCTCAAGACTGCCGCGGGTTCCGGCGACCCGGAGAAATTCTGGCGTAAGAGTCTGAATGATGGAATTGTTGCGAATTCAGCCGCGCCGCCGATTTCTGTTACGCCAAAATTCAGCGCCGCGGGCTTGCCTGCGGCAAAAGCGATTCCCGCAGGGCAACTCGAATTTATTTTCCGCCCGGATGCGAACGTTCACGATGGCCGTTACGCAAACAACGGCTGGCTACAGGAGTTGGCGCGTCCTGTCACGAAAATTACCTGGGACAACGCCGCGCTGGTGAGTCCGCGATTGGCGGAGAAGCTGTCGCTGACGCAACGCGCCGCAGCCCGGGGCGGCGAGCATGGGCAGATCGTCAGCAACGTCATCGACATTTCGATTTCGAGCAGCAAAGTCACCGCAGCGGCGTGGATTCTGCCAGGACAAGCCGACGATGTCATCGTGTTGCCGCTGGGCTACGGCCGCAAAAGCGCCGGATTTACGGGTACAAACAAAGGATTTAGCGCGTACGTCGTGCGCACATCCACCGCGTTGTGGATCGCCACCGCGGGAACGGACGCCGTCAAGAAAACTGGTGCCGACTATCCGCTGGCGTGCACGCAATATCACTTCAACATGGAAGGCCGCAAAATTCTGGCCACCGGCACGTTCGCCGAATATCAAAAGAAGCCGGACTTTGCAAAAGAAGGCGATGAGCAGCCGCCGAAGGAAATGTCGCTGTACAAGGAATTTTCGTACCCTGGCTACGCGTGGGGCATGGCGATAGATTTGAACAGCTGCAACGGCTGCAATGCCTGCGTGGTGGCGTGCCAGTCGGAAAATAATATTCCCGTCGTCGGCAAAGATCAGGTGATGCGCGGCCGCGAGATGCACTGGATCCGCATCGATCGTTATTACTCGGCGCACACACCCACCAATGATCCTTCGACCAGTGAAGGCGACGCGCTCGATAATCCCGAAACGTTTTTCCAGCCCGTCCCCTGCCAGCAATGCGAAAACGCGCCTTGCGAGCAGGTTTGTCCCGTGGGCGCCACGGTGCACAGCGCGGAAGGCCTGAACGACATGGTCTATAACCGCTGCGTCGGCACGCGCTATTGCTCGAACAACTGCCCGTACAAAGTACGCCGCTTCAATTTCCTTCGCTTCCAGGATTGGGAGACGCCTGCTTTCAAGCTCATGCGCAATCCGGAAGTCACGGTGCGCAGCCGCGGCGTCATGGAAAAGTGCACCTACTGCGTACAACGCATCAACAACGGGCGTATCGAGGCCGAAAAACAGAATCGCGACATCCGCGACGGCGAAATTGTCACCGCTTGTGAATCCGCATGTCCGGCGCAGGCCATCGTTTTCGGCAATGCGAATGAAAAGAACAGCCGCGTCGCCAAGCTGAAAGCGCAAGCGCGCAGCTATGCGATTCTCGGCGAGCTGAACACCCGCCCGCGCACAACGTATCTCGCCGCCGTTCGCAATACGAATCCTGAATTGGAGAAGGCATGAGCTCCGGCCAGCCGCCAATCGATTCGCCAGAAATCAGCCGCCTGACGCCGGTGCTGGGCCCGGGGCATACCTATGCCTCGGTCACCGACAAAATCAGCGCGATCGTTCTGACGCGGCCCACTTCGCTCGGCTGGTACGCGGGTTTCCTTCTTGCCTTCAGCGTTTTTGGCGTGCTGAACATCGCCATCGGCTACCTGATCATGAAGGGCGTCGGCATCTGGGGCATCAACATTCCCATCGGCTGGGGCTTTGCGATCGTCAACTTCGTCTGGTGGATCGGTATCGGCCACGCCGGAACTCTGATTTCCGCCATTCTCTTTTTGCTCAATCAGAAGTGGCGCACATCGATCAACCGTTTTGCGGAAGCTATGACGCTCTTCGCCGTGGCCTGCGCCGGCCTTTTCCCGCTGATTCATACCGGCCGCCCGTGGTACGCATTCTGGATGTTTCCTTATCCCAGTACCATGGGCATCTGGCCGCAATTCCGCAGCCCGCTAATCTGGGACGTTTTCGCGGTCTCGACGTACGGCACGGTTTCACTGCTGTTCTGGTTTGTTGGTTTGATTCCGGACTTGGCCACGCTGCGCGACCGCGCCGCAACCAAGCCGAAGCAAATCATTTACGGAATGCTGGCGATGGGTTGGCGTGGTTCGGCGCGGCATTGGCACCGCTACCAGTCGGCGTATCTTCTTCTCGCGGGCCTCGCAACGCCGCTCGTGCTCTCCGTTCACACTGTTGTGAGCTTCGACTTCTCGGTCGCCATCGTACCCGGCTGGCACACCACGATTTTCCCTCCTTACTTCGTCGCCGGCGCCATCTATTCCGGTTTCGCGATGGTTCTTACGATTGCGATTCCCTTGCGCAAGGCTTACGACCTCGAGGATTTCATCACCATGCGCCACCTCGAGAACATGGCCAAGGTGATGCTCGCCACCGGTTTGATCGTAGCCTACGGCTACTTCTTCGAGTTCTTCATGTCGCTTTATAGCGGCAACAAGTTTGACGTTTTTCTCGTGAATCAGCGCCTGCACGGTCCATACGCGCATTTCTACTACGCGCTGATCCTGTGTAACATTCTGATCCCGCAGTTGCTGTGGTTCCACAGGATGCGCACCAACGTGGCCGTTCTCTTCATGATGTCCATCGTCGTAAACGTCGGCATGTGGCTGGAGCGCTTCGTTATCATCGTAATCAGTCTGACGCGCGACTTCATGCCTTCGGCATGGGGCCGCTACTCTCCCACGGTTTGGGATTGGGCCACGTTCATCGGAACGCTGGGCCTGTTTGCAATGTTGATTTTCCTGTTCGTTCGCGTTTTGCCGGCGATTTCGATTGCTGAAATGCGCGAATTGGTCACAGAAACGTCCGAGGAACATCACAAGTGATAGAGCACCGATCACATATCTATGGCGTGATTGGCGAGTTCGAGAAGCCGGACCAGCTCATCCATGCGGCCGAGAAAATCCGCGAGGCGGGCTACCGCCACTACGAGTCGTACGCTCCGTTTCCCGTGGAAGGGCTTCCCGAAGCCATGGGGATGCGCCGCAATCTGGTTCCATTGATCACCCTCATCGGCGGCTTGCTCGGCGGGCTTGGCGGTTTTGGGTTTCAATACTGGGTGAACGTTTATAGCTATCCAATAAACGTCGCGGGGCGACCTCTCAATAGCTGGCCGGCCTTTATTCCGGTTACGTTTGAGCTGACCATTCTGTGTGCTTCCCTTTCCGCGGTTCTCGGGATGCTCGCGCTCAACGGGCTGCCGCAGCCTCATCATCCGATTTTCAATGCGAACCGCTTCAGCCATGCGTCGCAAGACCGCTTCTTTGTGTGCATCGAGGCACGCGACAAAAAGTTTGATCTCGCGGAGACGCCTCGCTTTTTGCAAAGCCTCGCGGCGCAGCACGTTTCCGAGGTGCATGATGATTAGCGCCTCGCGAATTCTTCTGAGCGTGTGCGCGGCGTCGCTGCTCGTTTCAATGGGTGGCTGCCAGATTCGCCAGGACATGGCGGACCAGCCCAAGAACCGGCCGCTCTCGCCGAGCCCGTTCTTCGAAGACGGCCGCTCGGAGCGTCCGTTGCTCGAGAATACGGTGGCGCGCGGCTCCATCGCGGATGACGATTTGTTCGTTCCCAAGGAATCGAACGCTTTCCCGCTTCCGATTAATGCGGAATTGCTCGAACGCGGCCGCGAGCGTTACAAAATCTTTTGCACGCCGTGTCATGGAATTCAGGGAGATGGCAACGGTATGGTCGCCATGCGCGGCATGAAGCATCCTCCCAGCTTTCATGAGCCACCTCGCCTCCGCGAGGTTCCCAACGGCTACCTCTACGACGTGATCACCAACGGGTTTGGCGCCATGCTCGGCTACTCCCAGCAGATTCCTCCGGCAGATCGCTGGGCGATCGTTGCCTACGTTCGGGCGCTCCAGCTTAGCCGTCACGCTCCCGTTTCCGATCTTCCTTCCGCGCTGCGGGAGAAATTGAATTCAGGAGGCTCCGCGAAATGATTGCGCAGGACTACATGGCGCCCGAAAGCGTCGGCCGCCTGCAGCAACGCGCACTCGGTGTCGGTATCGCGGGTTTGGTCGTCTGCGCCATCCTCTTCTTCGTGAACCGCGATCAATTCGCCGACCACTTTTTCCAGTCGTACCTGGTTGCATTCATGTTCGTTCTGGGATTGTCGTTGGGCTCGCTCGGCCTGTTGATGCTGCAGCATCTTACCGGAGGACATTGGGGCATCGTGATCCGCAGGCCGCTGGAATCCGCTACTCGGGTCCTTCCTGTGGTTGCGATTCTTTTCATTCCTATTTTGTTCGGAATGAATCATTTGTACAGCGCGTGGCTCAACGCACCTCCCAGCGGCGAGGGAAGGCTCTCGGATCTTCAACAATCTTATCTGGTCAGCGGCGGCATTCTTGGATTCAAAGCGCGAGCTCTGTATTACTTCCTGATATGGCTTGCGCTAGTCGTCATCTTCAATCGCTGGTCGAAAGAGCAGGATGCCAACCGCGAAGACCGCACACTTCGCCGCCGCCTGAAAATGCTCGCGGGTCCTGGCATTATTCTCTATGTGTTTGTAATGACTTTCGCGGCGATTGACTGGTGCATGTCGCTTTCCCCGCACTGGGCCTCTACGATCTACGGCTTCTTGTTTGTCATTGGACAGCTAATTTCGTCGATGGCGCTGATGATTACGGTCCTTGTCCTGCTCTCTCGAACCGCGCCGATGGAGGGTTTGATTCAAAAGCGCCATCTCCACGACCTGGGCAAACTTCTCCTCGCCTTCGTCATGCTCTGGGCATATTTCGGTTTTTCCCAGTTGCTGATCATTTGGTCCGGCAACCTGCCCGAGGAAATCAGCTTCTATCGAAGCCGGCTCTACGGTACGTGGGGCGTCGTCGCGGTTATCGTTCTTATCTTTCATTTTTTCGTTCCGTTCTTTTCTCTTCTTTCGCGCGACCTCAAGCGCAGCGCTGCGCTGCTGCCGAAAATCGCGATGTGGCTGATTTTTATGCGTCTCGTCGATTTGTTTTGGCTGACGCGCCCCGAATTTACGGCCAATGCCGTTCCCGGCTTGATGGATTTCGCGGCGGTTCTCGCGCTCGCCGGGATCTGGTTCGCCGTCTTTGCCAGAAATTTGAAGACCCAGCCGCTTTTGCCCCTGGGCGATCCTAAAGTGGAAGAGGCCATTGCCGTTCATGAGCACTGAGCATCACAGCACGAGCCAGCCGGGCGATCCGGAGCCGGTCAACAAAGACGTCGCGTTCGAAACGTCGGACATCGACACGCGTACGATTCTGGCGTACCTGTTCTACCTGGCGCTGGCTGTTATCGCTGCGTTCGGCGCGAGCGTTTTTATATTTCGGTTCACGACCAGCCTGGCCGTTGATTCTCGCAGCCTTCCACCGCCCGTGCGTCACGGCGTAGCACCCACGATGCCTCCCGAGCCGCGGCTGCAGGGCATGCCCGGCACGAACGACCCTCAGCAGGATATGAGGAACATGCTCAAGGAAGATGTGGGCGCCAATGAGAAGCTGGGCTGGATCGATAAACCGGCGGGCATCGCACAGATTCCCGTGGAAGAAGCTATGAAGATTATCGCGACAAAGGGTTTACCGGCTGTGCCCGCGGCGACAGCGGAGAAGAAAAAGTAAGGCCATGAAATGGATGCGCTCCATCTCCGGACTCTTCGCTCTGCTGCTCTCAGCAGGCGCGGCAGGTGCTCAGGCTGTGCCCAGCGGCACAGGTCCAGCCGCTCAGAACATGCCCTCCGTTCTGCAGAATGTCGGCTTCGAGCCCCCGCTCAACGCGCACTTGCCGCTCGATCTCGCTTTCCGCGACGAGGGTGGCCGCAACGTCCAGCTTCGCGAATATTTCACGCAGAAGCCAGTGCTGCTCGCGCTTGTTTATTACGGCTGCCCGATGCTCTGCAATCAAACCGAGCAAGGGGTTGTCGGCGCCCTTCGAATGCTTTCGTTCAACCCCGGCCGCGATTACGAAGTGGTCTTCGTCAGCTTCGATCCGCGCGAATCTCCTGATATGGCCGCCCAGAAAAAAGAGTCGGCCATGGAGCATTTCAGACGCCCGGAAACCGCGAGCGGCTGGCATTTCCTTACCGGCTCGCAGGAGTCTATCGCCGCGCTAACCAAAGCGTCTAACTTCCGGTATTCGTTCGACCAGAAGTCGAATCTCTTCGCGCACGCCGCCGGCATCATGCTGCTCACCCCCGACGGCCGCATCTCGCGCTATTTTTACGGCGTCGAATATCCCGCGCGCGACCTTCGCCTCGGCCTCGTCGATGCCTCCGCCGGCAAGATCGGCACGCCGGTCGATCGTGCTCTGCTGTTCTGTTACCAGTACGATCCCACGTCCGCGCGCTATAGCGCTTCCATTCTCAAGATAATCCGCGCGGGCGGAGTACTTACGATTCTGATCCTGCTTGCAGGGATGCTGATTTTCCGCCGGCGCGATATCGCCGCGCGAACGAAGTTCCAAGGAGCCCACTAAGCCGTGCAGTCGCAACTGCCATTTTATCCGGAGCAGGCTTCCAACTTCGCGCCCAGCGTCGACTCGCTGATGACGTTTCTGATCCTCGTGTCCCTCTTTTTCGCGGTAGCCATCACCGCCGCGATCGTGTTTTTCTTTTTCAAGTTTCGCCGCAAGAGTCCAAACGAAGTCGGCGTGCCGATTCACGGCGATATGCGCTTGGAATCTACTTGGATTGTGGTTCCGGGCCTTCTGTCTCTGGCGATGTTTGCCTGGGGCGCAGTGGTTTATGTTGATTTTCGCCATCCGCCTGCGGACACGCTGGATATCTACGTCATCGGCAAGCAGTGGATGTGGAAGATTCAGCAGCCCAATGGACGCCGCGAGATCAACGAACTCCATGTCCCCGTTGGCCGCAACGTGAAGCTCGTAATGGCCAGCGAAGACGTCATTCATGACTTCTTCGTTCCTGCATTCCGCGTGAAAATGGACGTCGTGCCAGGCCACTACAACACCATGTGGTTCCGTCCCACCAAGGCTGGCCGCTACATTTTCTTCTGTTCGCAGTATTGCGGCACGAATCACGCCGTGATGGACGGATGGGTCACCGCGATGGAGCCTTCCGATTACGCCGCGTGGCTTTCCGGCTCAACGGGCGCTGATGACAATCCAGTCGTCGCGGGAGAGAAACTCTTCGCCGAAAAAGCCTGCGCCACCTGCCATCTGAGCAATGGCACCGGCCGCGCGCCCTCCCTCAATGGAGTTTACGGCGGCACTGTTCACTTGGCCGACGGCTCGAATGTAACGGCCGACGACGGTTACATTCGCGAATCCATTCTGGTCCCGAACGCGAAAATCGTGGCCGGCTATCAGCCGCTGATGCCCGCCTTTCAAGGACAATTGACGGAAGAACAGATCATGAGCCTCACCGCCTACATCAAGTCGCTTCAGTCGCAGCCCGTCCCTGCGACCGGTGCAGGCGTGACGGTTTCGGGGAAGAAATAACCCATGAGCACGACAATGAGCGCCACACCACCAAAACCGCCCGGCTATCAGCTGCCGGAAGAGCATTATCTAAACGCGACCTACGGCCTCCGCTCCTGGCTCCTTACCACCGACCACAAGCGCATCGCCCTGCTCTATCTCGCTTCGGTTACTTTTTTCTTTTTCATCGGCGGCATCTTCGCCACCATGATTCGTATCCACCTGCTCACTCCGAGTGGCTACCTTGTAACCCCGGAAACCTATAACAAGCTCTTCACCATGCACGGCGTGGCCATGATTTTCTTCTTTCTCATTCCTTCGATCCCCGCCGTCCTGGGAAATTTCCTCGTTCCCATGATGATCGGGGCGAAAGATCTCGCCTTCCCGAAAATCAATCTGCTGAGCTGGTACATTTATCTCATCGGCGGCTCCTTCGTCCTCTATTCCTTCGCGACCGGCGGCCTCGACACCGGCTGGACGTTCTACACACCGCTCAGCAGCGTCTACTCCAATTCCGCCGTCACCCCCGCAGTGATCGGCATTTTCATCAACGGCTTCTCTTCCATCCTCACCGGCTTGAACTTCGTCGTCACGATCCACACCATGCGCGCGCCGGGCATGACCTGGTTCCGACTGCCGCTCTTCGTTTGGGCGCAATACGCCACCAGCATCATCTTCATCCTCGGCACTCCGGTCATCGCCATCACGCTCCTCCTCGTCGGTCTCGAGCGCGGCTTGCACCTCGGCTTCTTCAACCCGGCTCTCGGCGGCGACCCGATTCTCTTCCAGCACCTCTTCTGGTTTTACTCCCATCCTGCCGTGTACATCATGATTCTGCCGGCCATGGGCGTGATCAGCGAAATCATTCCCACGTTCGCCCGCAAACCGATTTTTGGTTACACGTTCATCGCCGCATCGAGTATCGCCATTGCCGTCATCGGCTTCTTCGTCTGGGCGCATCACATGTTCCTGACCGGCGAATCAACGTATTCCGCCCTGGCCTTCTCGCTTCTGAGCTATCTCGTCGCCATCCCCTCGGCGGTCAAAGTCTTTAACTGGACCTCCACGCTCTACAAAGGTTCCATTTCCTACGACACGCCGATGCTCTACGCTCTCGGCTTCATCGGCTTGTTCCTGATCGGCGGCTTGACGGGCCTCTTCTTAGCCTGTCTAGGCCTCGACATTCACATTCACGACACGTACTTCGTCGTCGCCCACTTCCACTACATCATGGTAGGCGGTGCCGTCATGGGCTATGTTGGCGGCTTGCATTTCTGGTGGCCCAAGATCACGGGAAAGCTGTATCCAGAATTCCTGGCGCGGACCGCTGCCGTCGTGCTCTTCGTCGGCTTCAATCTCACGTTCTTCCCGCAATTCATCCTTGGCTACCTCGGCATGCCGCGCCGCTATCACAACTATCCTCCCGAGTTTCAGGTACTCAACGTGATGTCCACCGCGGGAGCTTCGATTCTCGCGCTCGGCTACCTCCTGCCGATGATTTACCTGACGTGGTCCATGCGTTACGGCAAAGTCGCCGGCCCCAATCCGTGGCCTGCCACTGGCCTCGAATGGCGCACGCCATCTCCGCCGCCAACCGAGAATTTCGATGAGACGCCGGTCGTCGATTGGGAGCCGTACGATTACAGGAATCGGCCCGACCTTGGGCTTGGCGCAACCACTCCACCGTCGCTCGCGCCAGCTCACGGAGACGACTAGCGAAGTGTTTTGAAGTTGGTTTTTGAGGTTATCGTTATGCAGTTAGGGGCTCGTTGAACCTGAGAATTTGAGCAGTCGGGCGCAAGCCCCAACCGCACCGCGGCGATCAGCGCGGCGCGAACTGAAGTCAAAGAGGAGTACCGCGTGCACCGCACCGGAGAACTGTTCGGACAATTTCAGACGCTGGAGCAGCAGAAGGAATCCGCCACGCTCGGCATGTGGACATTCCTGATCACAGAAATTCTCTTCTTTGGCGGCCTCTTCCTTACCTACACCATCAACCGCCACGCGTACGCCGAGGTTTTCGCTTTCTCCAGCCGCACCATACTCTTGAGTTGGGGCGCCGTCAACACTGTCGTCCTCATCGGCAGCAGCTTGACTATGGCCATGTCCGTCTGGTCTGCCCAAGTCGGCAAGAAGAAACTCGTAACCGTCTTCTTGATCCTGACATTGATTTTGGGCACCGTCTTTCTCGGCATCAAAGGGATCGAATATTACGACAAGTATGTCGAGCACCACATCCCCGGCGCCAGCTTTGATATGTACTACTGCACGAGCAATCCATCGGCCTGCCACCTGGATGACGCGGCGCTGCAAAGAGAAAAAAAGGAACTGCAGGAAGCCGAAGATCGGTCTGGGAGCCGGGTAGCCGTCAACGCCCATGCCCAGCTTTTCTTCTCGCTTTACTTTGCCATGACCGGTCTGCACGCCCTGCACATGATCGTGGGTGCGGGCCTGCTCCTTTGGTTGGTGTCCCAGTCCATAAAGGGCCGTTTCACCCCGGAGTACAACACCCCGGTCGAAAACATCGGCCTCTACTGGCACTTCGTCGATATTGTGTGGATTTATCTTTTCCCGTTGTTATATCTGATCGACCGGCATTAGCAGGGTCCTTCAGGAGAGGCACGCGTGTCCGAACACATCGTTTCGCCGAAACTTTACATCGTGATTTTCCTGGCGCTCATGATCTTGACGTTCACGACCGTCTACGCCGCCACGGTCGACCTTAATCATCTCTTCCCCGGGTTAAACGTCATCGTGGCCCTCGTGATCGCCACCTGCAAAGCCCTTCTCGTCGTGCTCTTCTTCATGCACGTCTACTACAGCTCCAAACGCACGCAGCTCATCGTCTTCGCCGGCGTCTTCTGGTTAGCTATCATGCTATTCCTGACCCTGAGCGACTACGGCGGCCGCTCTTGGGACGCACACTAGCGCCTTAATTAGCGCACCGGTGTCTCGGTGCACTCTGAGTCCTCAGCGAACTCTTCGTAAATCTTTGTCTGTGTTGGAAATAGGCGTTGAATTCGCCGATCGCGGAAAGCTCTGGAGGGAAGCTGAAAATAGTAGGGGGGAGAAACGAACCGGCCCAGCCCTCAATCCCCTAAAGGGATCCTCGGTTCGCCTCCCCCACTGCCTTTACTAGTGCACCCAGGAAGCCAACCATAACTCTCTTATTTTCAGCTGCTTGTCACCCCATTGCCGGGTAAAAACGCTCTAGCACCGCGAAATTTTACCCGTCAGGTAAACCCCGTACGCCGGTCTCCCGATGTCTTCCTTACGCCGTTTCTTCGCCCTTTCTTGACCCCGCGGAACGCCCCCTGCTATTCTGAGAAGTTATTCTGGCCCCAGTCTACCCACTGTGCGCCAGAGCTCCTGTGGAGGGAGCTTTTCAGTCTCATGGGCCTGACTAAACTCGTTATTCGGGGCGCACGGCAGCACAACCTGAAAAATATCAGCCTCGAAATTCCCCGGAATACGCTAACCGTCATCACCGGCCTTTCCGGTTCCGGCAAATCCTCTCTGGCATTCGACACCATCTACGCGGAAGGCCAGCGCCGCTACGTCGAATCGCTCTCCGCCTACGCGCGCCAGTTCCTCGATCAGATGGAGCGCCCGGAAGTCGACGTCATTGAAGGACTGTCCCCGAGCATCGCCATCGAGCAGAAAACCACCACGCGCTCTCCGCGCTCTACAGTCGGCACCATCACCGAAATTTACGACTATCTCCGCGTGATTTACGCCTCCGTCGGCGTCCCGCACTGCCCGCAATGCAGCAACCCCATCGCCCGTCAGTCCAGCGAACAAATCGTCCAGTCCATCCTCCATGGTGAGCTCTGCCAGCCCGACGATCGCATCATGATTCTGGCGCCCATCGTGCGCGGTCGAAAGGGCGCTTATCGCAAAGAGCTGGAAAAGCTGGCGCAAGATGGCTACGTTCGCGTGCGCATCAATGGCGAACTTTTTCCGCTCGATGTAACGCCAAGCATGGACAAGCGCAAAAATCACACCATCGAAGTTGTCATAGACCGGCTGCTCGTCAAGCAAGGCATCGCCGCCCGCCTCGAGCAGTCCATTGCCACGGCGCTGAAACTCGCGGGAGGCCTCGTCACGGTCGCGGTAGTTGGAGGCAAAGAACACGTCTTTTCCGAAAAACTAGCCTGCCCCGATTGCGGCATTTCCGTTCCGCAACTCGAGCCGCGTTCCTTCAGCTTCAATTCTCCGTATGGCGCATGTCCCGCCTGCAACGGTCTCGGCTCAAAGTACGACTTCGATCCGGCCCGGATCGTCACGGATTGGACCCGCCCGCTTTTTGACGGCGGTCTCGGTCCGGGCTCCAGTTCCGCGATACTCAAGCGCACGCTGGAACTTGCCGCCTACGCGTATCACATCGACCTCGAAACGCCGTTCGAGAGATTCCCGCCGCGCATCCAGAACCTGCTGCTCTACGGGTATCCACCCTCGGGAGGTCGCACCGGTCCGGAACAAAAAGATCCAGCCGGAAAAAAGAGCGCCGGCGAAAAGGCGTTTCGTTTTCCCGGCATCCTGAAATTTCTGGATCGCAACTTTGCCGAGTCCAACTCCGATTCCTACCGCGAGTGGATGACGCAATACATGTCCGCCACGCTTTGCAACGTTTGCCACGGCAAACGCCTTCGCCCCGAATCGCTCGCCGTAAAGCTGGCGGGCTATTCCATCGCTGATTTCACCGCGCTTTCCCTCGCCGCCTCGCGGCCAGCCGTGGACAAAATTCTCGCGCAGCTAACGCCTCGCCAACGCGAAATTGCCGGCCGCCCGCTCGAAGAAGTTGCCGAGCGCATCGACTTTCTCCTCGCCGTCGGTCTCGGCTATCTGAGCTTGGATCGTTCTGCTGCGACGCTCTCTGGCGGCGAAGCCCAGCGCATCCGCCTCGCGACGCAAATTGGCTCGCGCCTCCGCGGCGTTCTGTACGTTCTCGATGAACCTTCCATCGGCCTCCACGCGCGAGACAATGATCGCCTCCTCGGTTCTCTCGAACAGCTCCGCGATCTCGGCAACACGGTCCTCGTCGTCGAACATGACGAAGACACCATTCGCCGCGCCGATTTCGTAGTCGATCTGGGCCCCGGCGCAGGCAACGCCGGTGGCTACCTCGTCGCGCAAGGCAAGCCCGAGCAAATCGCCGCCAGCGCTGACTCGCTGACAGGCCAATATCTTAGCGGTGCCGCAAAAATCGCTGTCCCCGAAAAGCGCCGTTGTCCCAACGGCAAAGCCATCCAAATTCTCGGGGCCACCGCCAATAATTTGAAGGATGTCGACGTCACGATTCCGCTAGGTCTGCTTACGGTCGTCACCGGCGTCTCGGGCTCCGGCAAATCCACTCTGGTCAACGACATTCTTTATCGCGCGCTCGCGCAGAAACTCTATCGTTCGATGGAGCCGCCCGGTGCCCATCGCGAGCTTCTCGGCGCCGATCAAATCGATAAAGTCATCGAGATCGATCAAGCCCCCATCGGCCGCACGCCGCGTTCGAATCCCGCAACCTATACCGGCGTTTTCGCACCGATCCGCGAACTATTCGCCATGCTTCCCGAATCGCGCGAACGCGGCTACCGGCCCGGCCGCTTCAGCTTCAACGTCAAAGGCGGCCGCTGCGAAGCCTGCCAGGGCGACGGCCTTCGCCGCATCGAAATGAATTTTCTGCCTGACGTTTACGTCATGTGCGAAGTCTGCCGCGGTAAGCGCTACAACTCCGAAACCCTAGCCGTCCGCTATAAAGGCCACACCATCAGCGACGTGCTCAACCTGCCGTCGTCCGACGCCGTAAAACTCCTGGAAAACATCCCGCAAATTCAGCAAAAGCTTTCGACGCTAGTCGAAGTGGGTCTCGGCTACGTTACGCTCGGCCAATCCGCCACCACTCTCTCTGGCGGCGAAGCCCAGCGCATCAAGCTCGCCCGCGAGCTTTCCAAACGCCAGACCGGCCGCACTCTCTACATTCTCGACGAACCCACCACCGGCCTGCACTTCGACGACGTCCGCAAACTCCTCGACGTCCTCCAGCGCCTAGTCTCCCTGGGCAACACGGTACTAATCATCGAGCATCACCTCGACGTCATCAAACAAGCCGACTGGATCATCGATCTCGGCCCCGAAGGCGGCGAAGGCGGCGGCCGCATCGTAGCCCAAGGCCCGCCCGAACAAGTCGCCCGCACCAAAAAATCCTACACCGGCCAAGCCCTGGCCCGCGTCCTCGGCATCTCCAACAACGGCCACGGGGCCAACCACACAAATGGCGCCGCCAAGTAACCGCCTTTATGTCCCTTGTAGGGACGAGGCTTGCTTCGCCCGCTCCAACCGCTCGCGACGCTCCTTGTTTGTAGGGGCGCAGCACTGCTGCACCCCATTTCAGCAAGCTCAAGAGAACTTGGTATATCTCAACGTGCGCGCTAAAGTATCCCCTTCTCCATGAGCATCTACTCCACCCAACCCCTTACGTTCGGCGGCGTCAAAACCTACCCGCTCGCGAGCCGCAAAAGCAAAGTAAGCACGCATGATTTCGCCAAGCCCGCCCCAGCCAACGCCTCCATCACAAAATTCCTCGACTCGCTCCCAAATCTCCTAGCCGCACAAGATTTGCGCCTACTCTTAACCGCCATCCATCGCGCCCGCAAACAAAAAGCCCCCATCCTCTGGGGCATCGGCGGCCACGTAATCAAAGTCGGCCTAGGCCCCATACTCATAGACCTCATGCGCCGCGGCTTCATCTCCGCCATCGCCATGAACGGCGCCGCCCTCATCCACGATTTCGAAATCGCGCTAGCTGGCAACACCTCCGAAGACGTCGAAGCCAACCTCGGTGCCGGCCAGTTCGGCATGGCGAGCGAAACCGGCGAATACGTCAACGAATTTTCCAAGCTCGCCGCCCGCCTCCACATCGGCTACGGCGAAGCCGCCGGCCAGTTCCTCACCAGTGGCATCCTCAACGTAAAACACGCCGCCGCGAGCGTCCTCGTCGCCGCCTACAAACAACGCATCCCCGTCACAGTTCACGTCGCCATCGGCACCGACATTCCCCACATGCATCCCGCCGCCGATGGCCCGTGCCTCGGGGCCGCCACCTTCCTCGATTTCCGCCTCTTCTGCGCTCTAGTGAAACAAATGCACCCCGGCGGCATCTATTTAAACTGGGGCTCCGCCGTGCTTCTTCCCGAAATTTTTCTCAAAGCCGTGAGCGTGGTCCGCAATCTAGGCGTGCCCTTGCAGCCAATCACCACCGCAAATTTCGACTTCATCCAGCATTATCGCCCATTGCAAAATGTAGTGAAGCGTCCCACCGTATCCGAACGCGGCGGCCGGAAATCCGAATCGCGCGGCTACGCCATCACCGGCCATCACGAACTGCTCATGCCCCTGGTAGCTGCCGCGCTAGCGGCGGGCTGGCCAAAAACTCGACGCCAAACCAGCCAAGGCAAACGATGACCCTCTTCGACGACAACCCGTCTCTTCCGACCGATGGTGCGCCGTCGTCGCAATCCCCGACGCCGCTCGCCCCTGGCTCACCTGCTCCATCCGAAATAAATGCCGCACTACCGCTTGCCGGCGACCCCATCACGCTCGCCGCCACTCTCCCACCGCCCGCGTTTACGCCTCCGCCTCCGCAGAGGTCCTACGTCCCCGACGATTTGTGCATCTCCTGGTCCTGGCCGCACCTTCTGGTCTTCCTTCTCTTCGCCGTCGCCAGCCAATTCGCCATTGGCATCGTCGTTCTCGCCTACTACTCAATGGAGCGCCACCTCACGCAAGCTCAACTCGTAAGATTCCTTGAGACCGATCCCAAGCTCATCGTCGGCACGACCATTGCCTGGTTCGGCCTCATGCTTCTTTTTCTCTACGTCACCCTCTCCATCCTCCGCGACTCCCCATTCTGGAGCTCTCTCGGCTGGAGAAAGTTCAGCAGCTCGAACCTCACTCACGGCAAAGGCCGCCCCTGGATGTACTTCCTTTCCGGTTGTGGCTTGTCCTTGTTAGTCGCCGTCGCCAGCTCGCGCGTCAAAGACGCCGACCACACTCCCATCCAGGAGCTCTTCAAAAATCGCACCGGCGCCCTACTCCTCATGACCATGGCGGTCTTCGTTGCGCCGCTGGTCGAAGAAACACTCTTTCGCGGCTACTTGTATCCCGTCTTCGCAAGAATCATTTCCGCAATCGCTCATTTCCTCGGCATGGAGTCCACGGCCGCGTTTCGCACGGGAGTAGCGTCCAGCATCCTGCTAACCGGTGTGCTCTTCGGTCTCCTGCACGCCCCGCAACTCGGCTGGACCTCCGGCCTAGTCAGTCTCCTGATTTTCGTCGGCGTAATCTTCACGCTCGCCCGCGCCTGGACCGGCACGGTCCTGGCCAGCTTTCTCCTCCACCTCGGCTACAACTCCTTCCTCGCCGTCACGTCGATCATCGCCACCAAAGGCTTCACACAAATGCCCCCAGGCAGCTGACGCAATTCGTTTTACGACCCCACCTCCGCTAGAATGTTTCTTTGTAGGGGCGCAATACATTGCGCCCCAGCTACGCAAGATCACTAAGCCAAGAGAATCCGGTTTTTCCTCGTTTTCTGACTGGATCAACATTTCGCACGCGAATAGGACACAAAGAATGTACGTAGCCCAACCCATCGAATGGACCGACCGCGGCGTGGTCATGCTCGACCAACGCCTCCTTCCCGCCGAGGAAGTCAGCTACACCTGCACCAGCTACCGCGAAGTCGCCAAAGCCATCCGCGACATGGTCATCCGTGGCGCGCCCGCCATCGGCGTCGCCGCCGCCATGGGAGCCGCGCTCGGCGTTCTCCATTCCTCCGCCACTTCCGTAGAAGCCCTGCGCGCCGAATTCCCCGAAATCTGCGAGACCCTGGCAAAAACCCGTCCCACCGCAGTCGATCTCTTCTGGGCCATCGAACGCATGAAGCGCCGCTTCAACGAACTCACCGCCCAAACCACCGACCTCGCAAAAATCAGCCAGGCAATGGTGGAAGAAGCGCAGCTGGTTCATTTAGAAAAAAAATCCACCGACGAAGCGATCGGCGCATTTGGCGCCGCATTCATGCCCGCCGAAGGCCAGGTCATGACCCAATGCAACGCCGGCGCCCTAGCCACCGGCGGCATCGGCACAGCACTCGGCGTAATTCGCGTAGCCTTCCAACAAGGGAAAAAACTCCACGTCCTCGTCCCTGAAACGCGCCCCTATCTGCAAGGCGCCCGCCTCACCGCCTGGGAACTCCACAAAGGCGAAATCCCGCTAACTCTCATCACCGACAATATGGTCGGCCACTTCCTAAAAACCGGCAAAGTCGGCGCCATCGTCACCGGAGCCGACCGCATCGCCGCCAACGGCGACACCGCCAACAAAATCGGCACCTACCAAATCGCCGTCCTCGCCAAAGAAAACAACGTCCCCTTCTACATCGCCGCGCCCGTCTCCACCTTCGATCTCTCAATCCCCAGCGGCGATCACATCCCCATCGAAGAGCGCTCCTCCGCCGAAGTCACCAAACTCCAAGGCGTCCAAATCGCGCCCCTCGACGTTCACGCCGCGCATCCCGCCTTCGACGTAACGCCCTCCCGCTACATCGCGGCCATCTTCACCGAACGCGGCGTAGCCCGCGCCCCCTACACCGAATCCCTGCGCGCGCTAGCGCAGTCCGCGCAACTCGCAGCCGCCCCCTCCGCACGCTAGCAACCATCAACACATCCGAATGCTTGGCACATCACACAAATTCATCCGTTCCTCGGCGCTCGTAGCTCTCCTTTTGTCGGCCGCTCAAGTAGATGCGACGCCACAAATAAAAACGCCACTGTCGCCCACCAAACCGCAACCCATCCGCCTCCATCCCAAGGACCCGCACTACTTTCTCTTCCACGGAAAAGCCATCGCCCTCTCGCCAGGAGACTATTCCTCTGAATGGCTAAATGTGGTCACAGGAAAAATCGACCAGCTCGAAAAATTCACGCACAATGGTGGCATCAAGACTCTCCAATCCCCCGCCTTCCAAAACGGCATCACCCTTCGCCTCACCCGCACTCCCTCGCAGCTTCGCTAAGCCCCCGCTGTCCCGCTCCCCGCCTTGAAACTCAAATCCAAATCCGCAATGCCCAGCTCGCCGCACGTCTGCCCCCATCCCTCTGCAGTGATTTTTCCTTCCATCAATTCCTGTACGAGATGCAAAGCATTTATTCTCTCCGCGCCTTTCGCTAGGTAACACCAGGCGGGCTGCGCATCCAGTTCCCATCCCTGTTCCAGCAACGCCAACCCGAGCGCCATCCCAAAAAGATGCGCAGCCCTTTGCGCACGCTGTTGTGGCGTCAACAACATCCCTTGCGGGTCGCGTATCTTCGCTCCCAGTTGCGGGAGTTTCGTGATCATCCCCGGAAGCGCGCCCGCTGTAACACCAACCATCATCGGCGCATACTCCCCAACCGCGGCCTTCCATGAAGGAATCGTGACCTTCTGCCCGATTTCATCCCAACCCACTTGCCGCAAAGAATTCTTCGGTATCTTCGGGTTCATCAACTCGAGAAACTGCAATTCTGTCGCCTCCGGCTGCTCGAGCAAGGAAATGGCCAGCTCTGCATCCTTTTCGCCACTCTCCGCCTCGAGTTTTTTGATGGCCGCAATCCGGTCTCTCAACGGCGGATGCGTATCGTAGGGCTGGGTCTTGCCTTCTGCAATCTCCCTCTCGATTCCCTGTGTCACCTGAACTTCAATCGGCGGGGCCGCCAAGAACCTCGAAAATCCATCCCCGATCGCCGGTTTACATCCTTGATTCAGCACCGGCACAACCTCCGTGTTCCAATAAGGCCCCCAAGCCATCGCCGCTCCGTGAATCTTCCGCAAGCCCTGCACCAGCGGCTCCGCCCCAGCCACCAGGCACGCCAGTTCGTCCGCCCGATATTCTTTCCTCCGCGAAACGAAATTGGTCACGCGCAAAAAGAAAATGAAATACCACTTCAAAATAAACGTCGCCACCAGGTTTACGAATTGCAGCGCTGCGATTCGCCCAAGACTCCCTAGTGATCCCATGTTTTGAAACGTCCGAATCATCGCGGTTTGCGTTTTGTAAACCCACGGCCCCATCTTCGTGTCGCCGCTGTAGTAATGCCCGAATTCATGCGCTATCACCGCGCGAATCTCCGAAATGGTAAGGCTCGAGAGTAGTGGCAATCCGATAGCCATCACTCTCCGGCTGCCGAATCCCATGATTCCGCCTCGGTCCGCCACAAACGCGTTTACGTTTCCGATCAGATACACTTCTCGTGGCAGTGGCTCGTTCAGCGCCGACGCGATGGCATTCAGTTCCGCGAACAGCCGCGGATGCGCCGATGGCTCCAGCAAAAGTCCCGGTGCGTCGAACTTATCCAGCCTCGGCAACAATGACCACAGAATCGTCCCGGCCACAAGGATTCCCCCCAATACAAGAAGCGCTAGTTGCGCGGGCGGATGTTCCGCACTGGTGAAAGCAAGATAGGGAAGATAAACGCAGGCAATCGCGAGCAATATAATTACGATATACGAGACGATCACCATCGTGATCGCCAGCAAAGCGAACAGCGCCACGCTTCGTCGCGGCGCTATCTTTAGCCCTTCACTCGCATAATAGTTCGCCATCGGTCAGTCCAAATCCTTTTTCCTCGCCTTGCCCTCCGTCGCCGGAGAAACATTGTGCAATGGCGCCGGCGTCTTCATCGCGCGAGTATACCCGTTCCCCGTAAAAAATCGATAAAACGAGCGCGCTTGTAGGAGCGCAGCTTTATCCTGAGGGGGATGCGAAGAAACGCTGCGCTCTTCCAGCTGGATTTCCAAAATCAGAGTGCCTTCGCTTCAGCTCCCGAAAACGCTTGGCCAATGCTTCCGCGCGAAGCTAAAATCGAATCGCGAATTAGCCCAACGCTGAATCCAACCGAGAAAGGCCACCATGCCCGCCGTCGAGGCCAAAATTTTCCCTATCGAAGCGCTCCACGAATTCAGCACCCGCATCTTTCTCCATTTCGGCGTCCCCCAGCCCGACGCTACACAAGCCGCCGATGTCCTGGCCTCTGCGGATCTTCGCGGCATCGATTCCCACGGCGTCGCTCGCCTCTATAGCTACGTCGGAATGCTCAGCGAAGGCCACATCAATCCCAAACCAAAAATCACCATCGTCCGCTCCACGATGAGCACCGCCACCATCGATGGCGACAACGGCCTCGGCCTCGTCGTCGGCCCCCATTCGAATCGCATCGCCATGGAGATGGCCGAAAAAGCCGGCTCCGGCTGGGTCAGCGTCTGCAACACAAATCACTACGGCATCGCCGGCTACTACGTCCTGCAAGCTCTCGAGCGCGACCTCATCGGCTGGGCCATGACCAATTCCACCAGCTTAGTCACGCCTTTGTGGGGCATGGAGCGCATGCTCGGCACCAATCCCATCGCCATCGCCTTCCCCGGCAAAGAAGAGCCGCCCATCGTCATCGACATGGCCACGTGCGCCGCCGCCTACGGAAAAATTGAAATCGCACGCCGCAAGAAAGAATCGATCCCGCTCGGCTGGGGAATCGACAACGAGGGCCGCAACACGACCAATCCCGACGACCCCGTGAACGGCGGCTGCTTGCTTCCCCTGGGTTCCGATCGAGAGCGCGGTGGACACAAAGGCTACGGCCTCGCTGTTATGGTGGATGTGTTGTGCGGTGTGCTCAGCGGCGCCAACTGGGGCCCGTTCGCTCCGCCTTTCGCATTGCGGCAGGAAATGCCAAAGCGCAGCGTCGGCAAAGGCATCGGCCATTTCTTCGGCGCGATGCGCATCGACGGCTTCATCGACCCCGACACCTTCAAGCGCCAGATCGACGATTACGTCCGCACATTTCGCGCCACAAAGCCTGCGCCCGGCACCAACGGCCCGCTAATCCCCGGCGATCCAGAACGCATCGCCGAACATGACCGCCGCAAAAACGGCGTCCCGCTCATCATGCCCGTCGTCGAAGACCTCCGCGCCATCTCCCGCCAAATCGGCGTGCCCTTCGAGTAGCTCGTCACTCGCGAGCCTTTACTGCGGAGTGCGCAGCCCTGCTGCGCCTTTTCGGTCTGAGCCTCGAGCCGGGCTATCGGCGCTCGACCCAAATTCGCAGGTTCCGCGATTCGCGGCGTTTCCAGGAGCGCCAGCATCCTTCTGGCGTTTTTTCTCTGTTCCGCCCGAATCGTTCCCGATCCTCGAAAGCGCAACGCGAACCTAAGTCTTCAGTGATTCGCAGCGGTTGACGCGGGCGCGCTCGTGACCCTCTTCAAATCCATCGCAATGGCCGTCAGCGCGATATCAAAATTATTGTCGTGAGTTTTTTGCAAAATCGCGAAGCCAATCGATTCCGTCAGCGTCCAGAGCACGTAATGCGTTTTTCGGTCGAAGATCGCTAGCCGGAACATCGGCAAAGGGTCAGACGCGCCATTCTGCTTGCTCGGGCTGGAAGGGCCGTTGGGCGCAACCAGGTGCAGCTCAAAAACAAGGTCCGCTTCCGAGGGATCGCCGACAATTTGATAGCGTCCCCAACTCTGAATGGCCGCATAAAATGCGTTGTAAGGCCGGTCCGGATCCCCGCTGAAGGGATGCGGAAAGAGTCCGCTGTCCGCGCCAGCATTCGAGATGAAGATAGTCTTTGCATTCAGCAACGCGGGAGGCACCGGCGCCAGCTGCGGAGGAGGAGGAGGTGGCGTTTGCGCTCCGGCGCCCGAAACGAACAGCAGTGCAGCGCATAGGATCAGCAACAATTTCGAAGCGGTAGCGTTTCGCATGGCGTCCTCCAGTTACGGCAACGGCTTGGCTGCTCTCTAACTGGATAGACGTTCTGTGCCTGCAAGTAGTTTCCACTCCGCGCCGTGCGCGTCCTCAGAAGTGCAAGCCTTCCATGCAGCGTTACGGAACCGTGCTTACCGCCCCGCCGCTTCGCTTCTATTGCGCGGGCCGAATCGCCATGACGATTCGTGGGCGGCCGCTGAACATCGCAAAGAAACCCAGAATCTGCTTCAAAGGGAAATACTTTCTATTCAGCAGCGACATGGCGCGTGACGCCGTCGCTCCGGTCACGATTTCTGCTTTTGCATCGGTCCAATCGCCGAGCGGCTCGCCTTTTATCGTGCAGGGCGCAATTTTCACGCTGCCGTTATTGCGAATGCGTTTCACTTTTCCCGCGTTTCCGATCGTGTAGATGTAAATCCGCGCGCCTTCGCCGGAAAGGTCGGCAGCCGGATCGGCTGCGAACCACACCGGCGTTTTCACTCCTTCGCCGCTCTTCTTAAATGTCTCTAGACTGAGATATTTGTGATCGCGAAAGTCCGCAAATGTCATAGCATCGCCCCCAAACGTTCGATGCACGCCATTCTATATGGGGCACATGGAGAAAGGGCAAGCTCGCCATGAGCCTGCCCTTTGGAGCAACGCGATGCCCTATTTGTCCGTCCGTATCCTGCATACTCATCGTCGCGGTTACACCGCCCACCGTCTCCGCACTGCTTCGCGGCTCTGCTCGCCTCGCACTGCTCCTGCTTTTCGGCTTACTTCGCCCGCACGTAAGTCACATCTTCCGTGAAGGCGTCTTTTTGATCCTTTTGGAAGGTCCACGCCGTTTTGAAATGATCGTTGTCGATGAACGTGTACACGGCGTGGTGCATGTGTCCGTCGTTCGGACTCTTCAAGTTGCTTGCGCCATCGAAGTCGAACGTCAGGGTCTTTGTATCTGGCGCGTAGGTTCCGTGCATCGTTGGCTGATTCCCTGCCATACAGTAATGCGTCATTTTCAGTTGGTCGCCATCGAGGTAGTAGAGCGTAATCATCTCCACCGTTTTGCCCTTGTCGGTAATGTTCGCCCTCTCGATAACGGCCGTTCCACCGGCCGTAACCTCGAGGTCCAGGGTAGCCTTGTCCGCGCTCGACTTACCCGTCTCCCAATGGCCCGTCAGAGACTTCAGTTGCTCAAATGCAACTGTACCGTTGCCCCCGGCTCTGACGGGACTGATCGCAAATGCAAACACCAACGCCACGATTGTTGCAAGAACCACTATTCCCCTTTTCATGTTTCCAACTCCCTCCTAATTTAGTTATGCACCACTATTTATTGACGAACTCTCCGAAATCGCTGCTTGAAATTCACCGCTCGAAATTTGACGGCCCAACATTCAGCGCAGATCGGGCTCCCCTTTCGTTCGCTGTCCAAACTTCTGCGTCGTGAAGCCGACGATGACGCCGAGCAACATGCCGGGCAGCATGATGTCCCAGAACAACGCCATACCCGCGCGCAGAATCACGAGAAGGCTGAGCGCGGCAGCAATCACGAGTCCGGCCAGAATCCCGACGAGCATTGAGTGAACGCGCTGCGACACGTATCCGATAGCGACGCCGGCAACGAGCCCCTTCAACATCGAGAACGTGATCACGCTCGTCATTGCCGGCGCGAGGGACGGCTCCAGGAATCCGCTGAGGCCATCCAGCAGCCCGAGCGTGCCTCCTACAGCCAGTCCCAGCATCGGTTTCGTCAAGCTCATCGCGTTTCCCTGACCGTGTGCCGCTTGTTCCCGCCCCGAGTTGATAAGCGCCGCGCTGGTCCATGCAACACTGTTCAGCGCGACGGCGCGCAGCGCAACTTTTTCGGACGCAACGCGTTTCGACACAACTTCATTTCGCATTTGCGTCCATTTGCATCAAGCCAAAAACATTGCCTTCCGTATCTTCGCAATACGCGAAGTAGCCAATCGTCGGAATCGGCGTTTTCGGCAAGACGTTTTTTCCGCCGGCTTTCAACACCGCTGTGATCGCCGCATCCACGGAATCCACGCCAATTGTGTTGGTAGTCGACGCGATGCCGCCCGGCTTCTTCATCATGCCGCCGTTGATGCCCGGCTCGCCATCCTTGCCGGTCACCACCATCCAATATTCCATGGGGCCGGGCCACTTATCGAACTTCCAGCCGAAGACCTTTCCGTAGAATGCGGCGGCGCGGTCCGGCTCCGCTGCGGGTATTTCAAAATGAATGACTCGAGACATAGTTCTCCCCCCTTGGATTTACAGGCGAAACTTTCGACATTTTTTCCTGCTTATTTAGCGAGCGGTGGCGGCTGTTGCCGAAGGCACGCCGTAACGCTGCGTTGCGAAACCTACGATCATTCCGACGATGCTTCCCGGAAGCATGATCGCGAGGTAGTAGCCGTGCTGCATGTAAGCAACGAGGAACGCGAGAAAACACCCTACGGCGAGGCCAAACAAAATACCGAGAGGAACCGAGTTTACTTTCCGCGCGAAGATTCCAGCCGCGACGCCGGCGACGAGTCCCTTGATGGTAGAACCGATCACGATGCCTACAATCTGGGCGCGGACGGCGGGAGTGAACCAGGCGGTGCCTCCGTCAATGGCTCCCAGCAGGGCTCCCAAGAGCAATCCGATCAGGATCTTGTTCATTTTTCCGCTTCTCCTTTTCGTT
>Ga0209139_10000065_pt1 | contig 28252 bp, 24 predicted proteins | sample BogFormECP14_OM3_FD_188246 | JGI IMG/M metagenome (GOLD analysis project Ga0209139, IMG submission 188246) | Bog forest soil microbial communities from Calvert Island, British Columbia, Canada - ECP14_OM3 (SPAdes) (version 2) | ecosystem: Environmental > Aquatic > Freshwater > Wetlands > Bog ...
CTCCGCACGATCACGGAAAACCGTCACCGCCCAATCCGCATAGACTGAGAGCGAAGCCCCTAACGGCGGCGTAATGCCCCACTCGCCGCGCACCGCTTCTCGCACCCCGCCGGTGTCAGATGCCATCACCGGCAACCCATAAGCAGCCGACTCGGCAAACACAATTCCGAATGCCTCAGCCCGGGTGGGAAGGATGAAGAAGTCGCTCGTCTCAAAGAGCCGCCACAATTCCGCCGCCTGTTCCGGAACGTCCTTGCGCAGCATCCCGTGCCGCCGCACGAAAGACGGGAGCTCGCCTTCAGGCTCGCCACCGACAATATGCAACTCCACAGGAACGCCCCGACGCTCGATCTCCGCCGCCACCTGTATCGCAACGTCTCCGCCCTTGCGATACCAATCCTTGCCGACGAAGAAAAGCTTCATCGGCCCCTGCCCTCGCCGCTCGAGGTAAGCGGCGACGTCCGCCCGTGTCGGCCCGTTGACGAGGCTCGCGCCCAAAGGAGCCACGCTGACCTTTTCCGGCGGCACGCCAAAATCCTTGATCGCACTCGAAGCCGCCCACTGTGAGCAATAGAGCGCGTGATCGCAGCGGTCCAGCGCTTTCTTCTCCAGCTCCATGCCACCGCGAACCGTCTCCGCTGCCAGCGTAGTCCGCTCGTAGCCGTCGTAATAATCCAGCACCTGGGGCCAGGTCGCATCATGGATCACCACCACCGGATACTCGGTCTCTACATACGCCGCATTCGCCAGATACATAACCAGCACCGCATCCACCGGCCCGAGCTCTTTCAACCGCCGGTTGCCATCCTTAGCCCGCAACCAGACCACGCGCGGATCACGATTCATCAAGTAGGTCCTCTTGAGCAGATACCGGTAGATGGCAGTCCGCACCCGCGCTGTAAACGGCCCCTGTGGTTGAAGGTTGCCGACGGGCACAACTTCATGCCCGAGTTCGCGCAACGCGCGACTGATATTCAAAGGAGCTCCTGACCAGAAGGACTCGGAGAACGGGTCTCCATGATGCAAGAATGCAAACTTCAAGAAGCCTCCAAGATATGTCGATCCTGATTCGCTGCGGTGCATGCTAACGCCAGGATGCAAACGTCTTCTTTCAGTGTAGGGAACCGGGTGCCGTTCGTGAGCGAATTTCTGCGCACGATTGAATAGCGTAGCCCGAACGCTGGCCCGGTTCGTCTCAACCGTGTATCGTGAATATTTGCAGTCTTTTGCGATGTTTTTAGAAATTGAGGTTTTAAAAAGCAGCGTGATTTTGAGAATTCGCCCCGTCTCCGCAGCCCTGGCTCTTTTTGCATTCTCATTCCTTTCGACGGCACTCCGGGCGCAGGTAACAGCCACTGCTCCGGCCACCACCCTGCCTCAGTACCAGCAGCGCTGGGATGTTTACGGCGGCTACTCCTATTCGCACTTCAATCCAGGCATTGGCAAGGGCGTGCAGGCCATGAACCTGAATGGCTGGAACGGCGACCTGACCGCGTGGTTCAAGCAACTCTTTGGATTGGAATTCTCGATCCGCGGCTACTATGGCACGATCAACGTGCCGCCGAATGCCTATAACGTCACTACGTCCAACATGTCGGAGCATCTCTTCATGGTCGGGCCGAATTTCCGCATCGTCCGCAAAGAGAACTACGCTGCGGGAGTTCATGCGCTCATTGGCGCGGCCAACGGTGACTTTGACCAGGGATTCAAGAATTCCGGCGCGCAGCCTTATCAGGTCGGTATTTACAACAACAAAACCGCCTTTGGCGGAGCCTTCGGCGGTTGGGCCGACTACAACATCAATCAGAAATGGGCCGCTCGCTTCACCGCCGACTGGCAGCCAACCCACTACGGGTTTTCGACACAGAACGAGTTCGCCGGGACGGCGGGAGTTGTTTACAAGTTCGGCTACTTGAAGTAGCTAGCTTTTGAGCACCGTCCGAATATGTAACTCCTTCAGTTGCATATCGCTCACTGGAGTCGGCGCGTCCACCATCAGGTCAATGGCCTTTGCCGTTTTCGGGAAGGCGATGACCTCGCGCAGGCTCGAAGCTCCAGCCAGAATCATCACCAGACGATCGAGACCAAGTGCGATACCGCCATGCGGAGGCGTGCCATACTGTAGTGCTTCAAGGAAGAATCCAAAGCGAGACTTGGCTTCTTCGTCTGACATCCCGAGCGCGCGGAAGATCTGCTGCTGCACATCCTGGCGGTGGATACGAATCGAGCCCGAGCCGAGCTCCAGGCCATTCATCGCAAGATCGTAGTAGCGTGCGCGTACCGCTGCCGGATCGGAAACCAGTCGATCCATGTCCTCTTCATGCGGCGACGTGAAAGGATGATGCGCCGGCATCCACTTCCCCGTCTCCGGGTCGTGCTCGAACATCGGAAAATCCGTCACCCAGATCGGCCGAAAAGCCGCCGAGCCATCTACTGTTCCCGAATTGCGTTCGGGCGAAGCGACGACCTGCTCAGTGACGGCAAAAGCGCCGTGACGATCTGCATATTTCTTTGCCAGTTCGACGCGGAAGTTGCCTGCTGCTGAGTAGACAGCAATTTCACGTTCGGAAAGCCGGCCCTCGCTTTTGGTATCGCTCGCATTGATATGCGAGTCGGCATCTCCAGCGACGATGACGAGCAGGTCGCCCTCTTCGGCGTTGCTCAATTCACGCAGCTTCGTAACCGCCTCGGGAAAAGACTTCTCCAGACGCTTCAGATCGTCGATATACTTAGCGCCCTTGCGCGTATCGAACAGCGGCTTGTTGTCGTCACGCTCCTTGCGCGAAAGCTCACCTACCTTCGGAATCCGAAGGGCGACAACCGGCAGCGCGGGATCGATCGCCAGCGTCGTGAGATCGCTGTCGGCAAACGCCGCTTTGACATCCGTCAGCCCAGGCAGGCGAAGGTCAGGCTTGTCGATGCCGAATTGCCGCATTGCCTCGTCATACGTAATCTGCGGAAATGGCGTGGGCAGCGAGACACCAACAGCACCGAACGAAGCAGCCAGAAACCCTTCCACGATGCCGAAGATCGTCTCCTGCTGCGGAAAGGTCATCTCAAGATCGATCTGCGTGAACTCTGGCTGACGGTCAGCGCGGAGATCCTCGTCGCGGAAGCAACGCGCAATCTGAAAATAGCGGTCGAAACCGGAGATCATCAGAATCTGCTTGAACAACTGCGGCGACTGCGGCAGTGCATAGAAATTGCCCGCATGCACGCGGCTGGGGACGAGATAGTCACGCGCACCCTCCGGCGTAGACCGCGTCATGAACGGGGTTTCAACCTCAAAGAAATTCTGTTCCGAGAGGTACTGCCGAACGGCGAGAGCAACCTTGTGGCGCACTTCAAAGTTATGCTGCATCTCCGCACGGCGCAGGTCGAGATAGCGGTACTTCAGCCGCACTTCTTCATTGCCAATCGCCTCTTCCGCAGGCGAAAACGGAGGTACTTTCGCATCATTCAGAATACAAATCTCGTTAGCGACAACTTCAATCTCACCGGTCGTCATCTTCGGATTGATGACGTCTTTCCCGCGCAGCCGCACCTTGCCAATGGCTGCGACAACATACTCAGGCCGCGCCTGCTCCGCCTTCGTATGACCCGCAGGGCTCAGGTCCTTGTCGAGAACCACCTGCGAAATACCATAACGGTCGCGCAAATCGAGAAAGATCAGATTGCCATGATCGCGGCGGCGGTTCACCCACCCCAGCAGAACGACAGATTTCCCGGCGTCTTCCGCGCGAAGCTCGCCACAAGTATGCGTACGTTGCAAAGTTCCTAAAAAGTCCAGCAAGATTTCTTCCTTAGCAATAAAACTGATGTCATCCTGAGCGAAGCGCCGTGAGGCGCGTAGTCGAAGGATCTGCTTTTACTTCGTCCCGAGCACAGCTGCCAACTCGGCCCGCGGAACCTTCACCTGTTCCCGACTCGCGAAATCCTTCACAGTCAGGATACCGGACCGCTGCTCATCTTCCCCAAGCAGCACAATCTTCCGCGCCAGCTTGTGCCCCATTTCGAATGACTTCGACAGTCGGAATCGACCATCGCCCAACTCTACGCGTAAACCGGAACGACGAAGTTCGTGAGCCAGCGCCAATGCCGCCGGATTCAGCGCCTCACCCATCGGAGCCACATAAGCATCCGCCAAAGTCGCGGCCCGAGCAGCCTGGGCCTCCAGCGTTAAAATCAGCCGGTCCTCGCCCATGGCGAAGCCAATTCCCGGAGCCTTCGGGCCGCCAATCGCTTCTGACAGGCCGTCATAACGCCCACCACCGAGCAGCGCGTTCTGGGCACCGAGCCCTCCATGCGTAAATTCAAAGGTTGTGCGCGTGTAGTAGTCCAACCCGCGAACCAGTCTCGGATTCACCGTATACCGAACTCCACAGGAATCGAGCGCCGCCAGCACCGCCGCGAAATGCGCCTTTGATGACTCATCGAGATAATCCGCAATCTTCGGCAGCTTCTCGATGATCTCCTGATCGTTCGGGTCCTTCGAATCCAGGACGCGCAGCGGATTTGTCTCCGCACGCCGCTGGTTGTCCTCGCACATGAAGTGCTTGACCGGAGCCAGCGCCTCGCGCAGCTCAGCCAAATAGCGCGGCCTGTCCGTTGCCGAGCCGACCGAATTGATCTCCAGCCGCCAGTCCGTAATCCCCAGTTCATCGAGAAACGTCGCCAGCATCTCTAGAACCTCAGCGTCTCTGAGTGGCGACTCCGAACCCGCGCTCGGTGGCCCTATCACCTCCGCCCCAATTTGCCAGAACTGCCGGTAGCGCCCCTTCTGCGGACGCTCACGCCGGAACTGCGGGCCGATGTAATACAGCTTCTGCAGCAGTCCTGTCTCGCCCAGCTTGTGCTCGATGTAAGCCCGCACCACGCCGGCCGTGTTCTCAGGTCGCAGCGTCAGAGACTGCGCCTTCTCAGACTGCGCACGCGCGCGGTCTTCCCACGTGTACATTTCTTTCGAGACGATATCCGTCTCTTCGCCCACGCCACGCGCAAAGAGCTGCGTGTCTTCAAAAATAGGTGTGCGAATCTCGCCGAAGTTGTAGCGCGCAAAGACGCGCCGCGCAGTCTCGTCGACAAAATTCCAAAGTTCAGTTTCCGGCGGCAGTAAATCCCGTGTGCCGCGAACGGCTTTCAGTGTGCTCATTTCTGTGGATAGGCCCTGTTTCCCAGCTTATCAGGGCTGGGCTATTTCCAGTTCTTCTGCTCTTCGAGATAGATCCTGGTGTAATCGAGATAGTTGCGGGCATATTTCAGGATCATGTCGCGATCATCCGAATTCAGCTCGCGGCGCACCTTGCCCGGCACTCCCGCAACCAGCGAGCGGGGTGGAATCTTCGTGTTCTCACCCACCACCGCGCCCGCCGCAATAATCGATCCCTCGCCGATGTGTGCGTTGTTCAAAATCACCGCGCCGATCCCGATCAGGCAGGCGTCCTCGATCACGCAGCCATGCACTGTAGCGTTGTGGCCGATGGTCACATGGTCACCCACAATCACGGGATACACATAGCGCATGCCATGCAATACAGCGCAGTCCTGAATATTAGAATTGGCACCGACGCGGATGGAGTTCACATCGCCGCGCACGGCGGCATTCATCCAGATACTGGAGTGCTCGCCGAGAACGACGTCGCCCAGCACCTGGGCCGAAACATCGACGTAACAGCTTTCGGGAATGACCGGGGTATGTCCCTGATAGGAACGGATCATGACCTGCACCTCTCCACTCTTCAAGTGTAGCCATTGCCGGATGGTTAGGGCTAGGTGGTGCGGGCGACCTCCGGTGGGCGGAAGATCGATCGCCACGATGCATCGAGGTAGAGCCAGCGCTGCGTGCTGAACCAACTCGTCGGCAGCTCGGGAACATGCAGGAATCCATGACCCACGACGCAGATCAACTCGGTGCCGTTCCATGCAAGAAAATTCCTGGAAGGCTGGCCGACGCGCACAGGATTGCGCAACAGCTGCAGGCAAACCGGGCAGCGGCTTCGCTGATCGCGCAACATCCAGCGAAACGCCGCCAGCGCCGTCGCAAATGTAACAATTAACTGCACAGATTGCGTATCGGAAAATGCCTGCGCCACGTCAAGCGACGCAAAGCATACCGCCGGCAGAATCAGGAGCAGCTTTGCCGTAAGAAAGAGCCAGCGCCGCAGCCGCAGTGCGAGCGACTGTTGCCGCGGATTGTATGGATATTCTCCCAGCGGCAGAGATGTAGTCGCCGGAAGCGCCAGCAACGCCATCAATGCGGCGAAGGCGAAGAACACATAAGGCTCGCGCGTGTAGTGTCTTACTGATACGCACGCAAATCCGGCAACATTCCCATCGTTCTGCGGCACGGTCATGTGCCAGTTGTCTTGCGATACGTTGCGCGTGACCGATGGCTGCATGCGAGCCACAACGAATCCCATGGAAGTAGCCTCAAGCGAGTCCATGCGGCTGTCACTTTCCAGCAGCCACGCTTCCGCTTTGCCTGGAAGTTGCCACGCATCGGGTTTCGCTATACCGACGATCGTCGCCTTCTCGCCCATCAGAAAGACAAGCCGCCCTGCAATATGAGGATCGGCGTGAAAATATCTGCGCCACACGGCATCGCTCAATATGAGCCGCGCGGAATTTTTGTTCAACTGATCACTCGTGGGAAACTCAGACGTTTGCAGCAGGGAAAGAAGATCGCCCGAGGCGCGACTCACAGAAAGCTCTACTCCGGCGCCGTGGCCAGTGTGAAGCTGTTTACGCACAATCTGGTAGAAAGCCAGGTCGGAGAAAACGCCTTGTGCAGCGTGTTGCCAGTAACGGAATTCTCCGAGCGAAATGCTCGGTGACGTGCCACGGGAGCCATCGCGAGAGACTACGACTAGTGTGCGCGCGTCATGATACGGCGAGGGCAGCAACGTGGGCCGGGTTCCTGGCAGAAGAAATGCCAACCCCAGGCTCGCCAATGCTGCCAGGAGCAGAGACAGCAGACATATTGCCGGCGAGGAACCGAGCGCAAGAGATCTGACCGCATCAGCATGACGAAGGTCAGATCTCAGTAAATAAGCATCCTGGAACGCGCCAGCCGCAAATGCGGCGATCCTTCCGCTCGAATGAAGGCTTGCGATATGCCACAACTCGGCCTTCCATTCCTTGAGCCATTCCGCACGGCTTTCGCGGGGCACAATCCATGACGCGCAGCTCAGGGCGAGCATATACACGCGCAGGAGCAGGCGTGTCATACGTGCTCGGCCTCTGTCTGCGGGATCAGCTTCTCAAGCAATGGATAGCGTTTGAGCGTTGCCTCCAGCGTTGCCTTTCCTGCGCGCGTCACCTTGTAATATTTGCGCGGAGGTCGCTGCTCAGCATTCGCGATAGTTTCCTGCTCCCACTTCGACTGGATCAGACCATCGCGCTCCAGCCTGCGCATCGCCGGATACACTGTGCCGCTCGGCAGACCGGTCATTTCCATCACGCTGAAACCATAGATATAGCCAGTACTGATCGCCCGCAGAATTAACGCGGCGGTATGCGACAGTTTTGGCTCTGCGCCCATACTCGGGAATTATACCTATGTAGCATGCTACTTGACGAGTCTATAAGTAGTTTGCTACATAGGGGTATATGGAAACCGAGCCTGTCCTCGAACTCCAGAACCTCACCAAGCGCTACCGTGGCATCGCCGCAGTCGAAAATGTGAGCTTCCGACTCCTGCCCGGCGAAATCGTCGGTTACCTCGGGCCCAATGGCTCTGGCAAATCCACCACAGTTAAAATAATCACCGGCCTGTTGCAGCCAAATCAGGGCAGGGTGCTCTTTCGCGGTCATTCTATCCACGACGATCTCGTGGCATATCGCGCCGTGCTTGGCTATGTGCCGGAAGAGGCACACATCTACACGCATCTCTCCGGGCTTGAATATCTTCAGCTTGTCGGCCGCCTGCGCGGCATGACCGAAAAGCTCATCGCGCTCAAAGCCAACACCCTGCTCAAACTCCTGGCGCTCGAATCCTGGCGCTATTCCCCCATCTCGCTCTACTCCAAAGGAATGAAGCAGCGCGTTCTCATCGCCGCTGCGCTCATGCACAACCCGCAGCTGCTCATTTTCGACGAGCCACTTTCCGGCCTCGATGTTGTTTCCGCGCGCCTCTTCAAAGATCTGCTATCGGCGCTCGCCGCCGAGGGTAAAGCCATCCTCTACATTTCTCATGTGCTTGAAGTTGTCGAGCAGATTTGCGGCCGCGTCATTGTGATCGCCGAGGGAAAGATTCGTGCGAACGCAGCGCCGTCGGAGCTGACGCAGCTTATGCAATTGCCGAGTCTCGAAAGCGTCTTCGCGCAACTGGTCCAGCAGCAGGACACGAAAACCGTCGCCAACGAAATGATCGAAGTGATGAGGGCAACGCATGCATAGCGCCTTCCAGGTCTTTACGCCACCCGAACATCCCGTCTTATCTCTTGAAGTGCAGGCGCAGATGCGCAGCAAAGAAATCGTTCGCATGAACAGATTCGTCGTTCTGGCGCGGCATTTCTTCGATCGCTTCTTCGATAATCCGATGACCTCAGCCGATGGCGGCAACGGAATCCGTGTCATTCAGGTGCTCGTCATCATTGCTGTCCCCAGCCTGTTTGTGGCTCTTTCGCTCATGCCTTCGTATTTCATCTTTCCTCCGAATACCGCGCCTCGAGGCTACTGGCCACGTGTCAGCGACCACTATTTCTACGTGATGTATGCCAGCATCGCGGTGGGAGCAGCGACGGTGTTCGAGTGGGATCTACTCTTTCCTGACCTGCTCGATGTTCTGGTGCTGACGCCGTTGCCGGTGCCGGCACCCAAATTTTTTACTGCCAAAATTGCAGCGCTAGGCTTCTTTCTCGCTCTGTTTCTGCTCGCCAGTGGAGTTCCCGGAGCCATCTTTCTGCCCATCATCGCCGAAGAGCCGAATGTCATCCGACACTTCATCGCGCATGTCCTTGCCGTAACAGTAGGCGGCCTTTTCACCGCTGGCTTCTTCCTTTCATTGCAGGGAATACTGCTGAACACGCTCGGCGAACGGGTCTTTCGCTGGATATCGCCAGTCCTGCAAGCTCTGTCTCTCACCGTCCTGCTGATCGTCCTGTTTCTTTTCCCGCTGCTCTCCCACAACCTGCAACTGCTGCTCACGTCGGGCAATCAAGCGGCAGAATGGTTCCCGATCTTCTGGTTTCTCGGCGTGTACCAGGCCTTGCTCGAAGGATCAGCGGCACCCCATATCTTCCACGCTCTCGCGGCGAGAGGCGCATTCGCGCTGTTTTTCGTTCTTGCGCTCACAGTCCTCACCTACCCACTCGCCTATCGCAGAAAAATGCGTACCGCCATTGAAGGCCACGTCGCGAAAAAATCTCGCAACTGGCTTGCTGCGGCAAAAGATATGGTTTTGCACACTGTCTTCATCATGCGTCCTGCGCAACGAGCGGCGTATCACTTCATCAGCCAGACTCTGCAGCGGGCTCCACATCACCGTGTCTATCTCTCCATGTATGGCGGAGTCGGCCTCGCGCTCCTCATCGCAACCACCATCAAATTCCAGCAGCGCGATGGCCAACTCCATCTCGTGTATTCCAAATTCGGATTGCGATCCGCGATCCCCATCGCAGCCTTCCTCGTTGTCTCCGGCTTGAGAGTAGCCTTCATGTCCCCGGTCGAGCTGAGAGCGAATTGGCTATTTCACGTCATCGGCGCGCGGCCGAGTCAGGACCACGTCTCCGCCACACTGCGCTGGACGCTACTGCGCGCAGCCTTCGTCACAGCGGCTGTCCTGTTATTAGGAAAAGTATTAAGCCCGTCCACATTTCCGGGCTGGCCCCAAATGTTGTCTCAGTTGCTCGTGGCTCAAGGCCTCTGCCTTCTGCTCATCGATATCTTCTTTCTGAGCTTCCTCTCCGTGCCCTTTACCGCGCCGCTGGCATACTCCAAACGAAACCTGGCAATGTACGTCGCAGCATTGCTCTTTCTCTTCGTGCCCTTCATTCAAACAACGATAGACATAGGCCACTGGATCGAGAGGCACCCCGTGCATTTTCTCATCGCCGCAAGTTTCATCCTCACAGCGCATATCCTGCTTCAGCGTCATCAGCACAAAAATGTTCGCGAACAGGCAGACTGGTACGAAGACGCCGACATCAACGAATTCCCGCAAAGATTGGGCCTCTCCTGATTCCGGGGAAGCCGAACTCGGCAGTCAATGGGAATCCTGTTACCCTGTCTATGCCTTGATCACCCTACAGGTCCCACCCTGTCGGGTGGAAGTTCACGCAGGAATGCGAGCATTGAAAAGGCGTAGACCTTACTGAAGAGCGCAAGGTCAATCCACAATCACATTCAGTGAACATGGGCGTAAGGAGAGTACCCTGATGAAGCGCCCCTTCCTGCTCCTCCTCATCTTGCTTTCCCTCTCCAGCACTCCAACTTCATTCGCCCAAACCATGCTCAACGAAATCGACAATACGCCGCTGGCCCAATCGATTGCGGGCGACTTCAACGGAGACGGTCTGACCGATTATGTGTCAATGGCTAAGCAGTCCCAGCCCGGCCAGTTACAGCTCACTACCTATCTCGGGCGCGGTGATGGTTTTACTACGGGCATCCAAAACTCATTCTTTGCGATCGATCCATCGATCACAATCACGTCATTCACTCCTGGTCCCGCGGCAGATTTCAATGGCGACAACAAGCTCGATATCGCCTTCCCTGCGGTTCAGAATGGAAACGGCGTAATACTCATCGTTACCGGCAAAGGCGATGGGACGTTCGATCATGTGCAGACGATTGCTCTGCCATCGCAGTTCTTGCCAGTGACATACTTTTGCATCGCAGATCTGAATCACGATGGCCATCAGGACCTTCTTGTTCAAAGCGGAGGCCTCGGCACAGCAGGAAATGTAGCGACTGTACTCGGCAACGGAGACGGCACATTCCAAGCGCCGGTTGTCACCTCAAACGCGAATCTGGGCGGTATTATTGCCGTCGGGGATGTGAACGAGGACGGTTTTCCTGACCTGCTTCTTGAACCCTACTCTATTTCTCTCGGTAATGGACATGGCGGATTTGGAACGGCGAGCGCTATTGACGTTGGTATGCCTAGTGGGCCCTCCATAATAGCGATTCTTCAAATCCTGGGTATCCAGGATTTGAACGGCGACGACAAACCCGACCTGCTCTTTTTTGAAACAGTTGATGATCAATTGACCTTCTCCCAAACAGTTAATCTCGTATTCCTGCCTGGTAATGGTGATGGCACGTTTGCTGCCGCTCAAATACAGATTGAAGTCGCGCCAGGTGAGTCATTCGGTAGTGAATGGTACGACTACTATCCATTCATGATGGACCTGAATCAAGACGGGAAACCGGATGTAGTAATGCCTGTCGCCAACGACCTCGAAGGCGGAGGAACATGTTGTCGTATCTTGCTTAGCACCGGAAAAGGCGATGGCACTTTCAACGACGGTTACGATCTGTCCTCCTACTCCGAATCGGGGCCACCCAACGTACCTTTTAATGCATATTCTGGGAGTGCCTTTGCTCTGAACTTCGGCAACAGCCACATTGGATTCGTGAATGGAAATGGCCTGTTGTTTCTGCCTGAGCCGTCGGCACCGGGATCCCCCTACATTCCACCGGGAATCTACATTCCTCAGTACTATCTTGCCTTCAGCGCTCCTTCGTCTCAGATCTTTCAGTTCGCTGGAACATCCGATCTTGCTGTCTCAGCGATCACTGCCCAGCCTCCACTTTCAGTCTCCGATCCAAACCTGAGCGACCCATACTTCCTCAATGCTCAGATCACCCTGTCTTCATCTCCGCAGAACTCAATCAGCGGTCTTGTTTCGATCACGAGTAACAACGCACTGAATCCCATTAACGTACCCGTCTTTGGCAACCTCGCAGGACCGCTCTTTTCTATTTCTCCGAGTTCCTTAAATTTTGGATATGTCAAAGATGGCACTACCAGTTCGCTCTCAATCACTCTTGCAAATACTTCCGGCAGCCCGGCAGCGATTACGCAAATTGCAATGAGCGGCGATAGCGCCTTTACAAATACAAGCAACTGCACCGGAGAAATCGCGACCAGCTGTACGATTTCGGTTGTCTTTGCGCCCACGAAAGTCGCCGCAAGCACGGGTAGCATTGTCATTACCGACCAGAACGGCAGGTCAGCTTCCGTCAGTTTGCAAGGGAACGGCTATCAAAATGGGCCAGGGATAGAAATTTCGCCAACGAATATTGCCTTTGGCAATCAACAGGTGGGAACAACAAGCGCTGCAATAGCGGCGACTGTAACAAACACGGGAGATGCTCCAGCAAATGTCCAGTCAATTACAACTGCAGCGCCATTCGCCATACAAAAAACGCAAAACTGCATGCCAATCCAACCCGCCGGTGTTTGTGGCGTCTATGTAACGTTTGCCCCCACTATTCCGGGCCCACAAACTGGAACAGTGACCATAGTCGATAGTGCTCCATCGAGCCCGCAAGCAATCCCGCTCAGCGGAGTGGGCACGGCAATCCCCGTCCCTCAGCTAACGATCACACCTACGACTCTGGATTTTGGCAGCAACTTCCTCGGAGCAACCAGCCTGCCTCAGAATGTGACTTTGCAAAACACGGGGACGGCCCCGGTGACAATCCAATCCGTAGAAACCACCGGGCCCTTCAGTTCTCTTAACGCATGCGGAAACTCGATTGCTCCGGGCTTTTCTTGCATCATCGGAGTCTTTTTTCAGACCAGCACCACAGGCGCACAGACAGGCGCACTCACCATCACAGACAACGTTTCGGGCGGCCCACAGACCGTACAACTGAGCGGCATAGGCTCGACCGTAACCGTAGCACCTTCGAGCGGCTCGTCGACTTCCGCCACAATTAATTATGGCGGGACTGCAACCTATAAGCTGACAGTTCAGTCGCAGGATGGCTATATCGGTTCACTCGCCGTCACCTGCACGAATGCGCCCTTCGGTATGCAATGCACGCCCAATCCGGATTCGCTCGCGTTCACCGCGAATGCTTCAACAGCAACGGTAGTATTCACCGTCGCTCCCGCAGGTGCTGCGAAATCCGCAACGAGTTCGTTTCAGTGGATCATGGGCAGTGTTGTCTCGGTTGCTCTGCTGCTCGGTATCTTTCCCGCACGCCTGCGGCGCCAGAGGTGTGAGCTTATTGGCTATTTAGCATTTTTGGCAGCATGCTTTTTGCTGTGGACGATGGCCGCGTGTGGGGGTGGCAACTCATCGTCCGGCATGACGACTGAGGCGAACTACACGCTTCAGGCCGTATTCACTACTCCTACCGGCGAGTCTGTAAATCAGCCATTGAAGCTGACTGTTATCCAACAGTCCGCGCAATAGACCCGTAACTTATAGCTGGATAAGGCCTTAATTTATAGAAAGATCGGCATAAATTCCTGTTATTCTATACAAGCCCTAGTGGGTCGGTTTGGAGGTGTAGTTCAGTTGGCAGAGGTTCGTGTACAGGAAGGCGAGCCGCTCGAAAATGCGTTGCGCCGGTTTAAGCGCAAGGTACAGCAGGAGGACATCATCAAGGAAGTCAAGCGTCACTCCTTCTACCTGAAACCCGGTGAAAAGCGCCGTGTAAAAGAGGCGTTGGCACGTAAGCGGAATCGCAAAAAGGCTCGTAAAGAGCAGGACTAACTCCACTTCCCACTATCATGCGTTGACAGCCCCGCAGCAATTGCAGTGCCGCGGGGCTGATAAAGATTGCAGTGTCGCAGTTCCCTCGGCGTGCCTCTCGGCATGTCATACCGGGTCAATTAAGCACCCGGTAGTCGCCGCCCCTCACCGCGGCCAGGCCCCTCGCAATAATCGTCTTAGAAGTTCACCAAAAGAAGTTCGCTACGATCAGCTGCTCGGATTCACTATGCCTGTGAATTGGGGCTCTGAGCCGGCGCTGCTGTATCTAGGCAGTCTGGCGGGGAACGAGTGATGGAGTTCGTCGACAAGATTCTCAAGTGTGTGGATTGCGGGAATGAATTTGTATTCACCGCAGGGGAACAGCTTTTCTTTCATGACAAGCAATTCCGGAACGATCCCAAGCGTTGCAAGCTTTGCAAGGCAAAGAGGGCATCGGGTGGATCGGCGGTACGTGCGGAAACCCGCACGACCTGCTCGGAGTGCGGCCATGAGACTACGGTACCGTTCAAACCGACGCAGGGGCGTCCGGTGCTTTGCCGTGAATGCTTTCAGCGGAAGCGGATCGTACCGGTTGCTGTGCAGCAGCCTCCGGCCACCCTGTAAAATTTTGCTGGATTTATTGCCGGGTTAGTGCGTCGCCATGGCTTTGCGCGACGGCGTACGGCTCTTTCTGGCGGAAGTTTTGCCTGTGCCGGCAAGCACGGACTGCTTTTTAGCAGCTCGCTTGTTGTCTTCGTGGGTGACCAGCAGCGCTTCGATCTGCACCAGCAGGTCCTGGGTATTCATTGGTTTTACCAGCATCTCGTCCGCGCCCTGCTCCTGCCAGTCATCCCCGGGAAGAGGGAACGCGGTGAGCATGGCAACGGCTGGCTGATAAGCCGCCTTCTTGGCGGCCTGAACTACCTCCAGACCGGCGCTCTCGCTTTCCATGCGCATGTCCGTAATGACCATGTGGAACTGGCTGTTCTTGATTTTCGACTTGGCCTCTTTGGCCGAGGCGGCAGTTTCCACTTCAAACCCGTTGAACTCCAGCACAGCCTTCAGCGTCAGCAGAATCGCTACTTCGTCGTCCACCAGTAAAATACGCCGCTTCATATGAAACTCCTGACCCTTCTCTTGCTGTTTTGAAAAGAAATTGTTTCCGGTTAAGGCCGTATCCCGCAGGCATTGTTATGAAACGGTTTTCCGGGAATCCCGGGGGCACAAGCTTCCATTGTTACACTAAACAACGTGGCAGAATACCATGTCGAGAACTTTGGATGCCGTTCCAGCCGTTCGGACGGGGAAGCGATCGCGGCAGGACTGCGTCAGCGCGGTTTGCGTCAGGGCTCGGATTTTGCCAGCGCCAATGTCGTCGTCGTGAACACCTGCAGCGTTACCGCCGACGCCGACAGTAGAGCTCGCGCCTTCATCCGCCGGGTTCATCGCCACAATCCGGAGGCGAAGATCGTCGTCACAGGATGCTACGCACAGCGCGCTCCTGAAGAACTGGCGGCGCTGGATGGCGTCAGCGCCGTGATCGGCAACAGCCACAAGTCTGTTGTCGTGCCCAGCATTGTTGAGCCGTCGGATTTCGTTCCTTTGGCAAAGCTGGTCAACAGCGTTCCTGTTTTTGTGGATGAAAACTTCGCGCATGCCGATCTCGCGATATTGCCCTTTGCTGAAGACTCCGACCAGACGCGGCCCAATCTCAAGGTGCAGGATGGCTGCGCCAACCGCTGCTCCTTCTGCATCATTCCCCAAACGCGCGGCCCCAGTCGGTCAATTTCCCTTGCAGAGTGCCTCGAATCGGTCGAGCGGTTTGTCGAAAACGGCGGACAGGAGTTGGTCCTCTCCGGCATTAATCTCGGCCGCTGGGGACGCGACCTGAACCCCGCGCAACGCTTCGTCGATCTCGTCGCCGCTATTCTCGAAAGAACCGCGCTGCCGCGTCTTCGCCTGAGTTCGATTGAGCCCATGGACTGGACCCCAGAGCTGCTTTCTCTCTTTACCGCGTATGCTGGACGGCTCGCGCGGCACGCGCACTTGCCGCTGCAGTCCGGTTCGGACACAATCCTGCGCCGGATGTACCGCCGCTATCGTCCATGGCATTATGCGGAGAAGCTCAGCCAGATTCGCATAATGCTGCCGGATGCGGCGATCGGCGCGGATGTTATGGTGGGCTTCCCCGGCGAGACCGACGCATTGTTTCAGCAGAGCTACGACTTCATCGCCGCCCAACCATTCACCTATCTACACCTCTTTCCTTTTTCTGCGCGTCCCGGAACTCCGGCTGCGAAACTTCATCGCCTTCAACCGGCCGCCGCGACCGCCGTTCACCAACGCATGGAGTCTTTACGCGCCCTGGCAGATCAGAAAAACCAGGCTTTCCGACAAAGCTTCGTCGGCCGGGAGCTAAGTGTCGTGACTCTCAGAGGAGATAGCCAGGCAAGCACTCCAGCACTGTCAGACAACTTCATCAAGGTTGAGGTTGCAACGATTTGCCCGCCCAACTGCACTATGCGGGTGCAGACCACCCGCCTGACGGAAGCAGGGCTTTACGCTGAGCCGTTGCCGCAATAAAAAGAGCTGCCATTGAGCCACTCGCATCACAACAAGAGTAGACCTGCTTGATATACTGAGTAGGTACGTGGCGCTGCCACAATTTTGGAGGAAACCCATCGCACAGTTAGACAAGCGTTCAGCTAAGCAGTTTATTCGTATCAATGAAAGAATCCGCGCCCGCGAAGTGCGCGTGATCGACGACAAGGGCGAGCAGCTCGGCATCATGCCGCCTTTCGATGCACTGAAGATCGCCCGTGAACGCGGACTTGATCTCGTGGAAGTATCGCCAACCGCGGTTCCTCCGGTTTGCCGCATTCAGGACTACGGCAAGTTCCTCTACGAAAAAGACAAGAGCGAGCGCGCTGCCCGCAAGAAGCAAAAGGTCATCGTAGTCAAAGAAGTGAAGTTCTCGGTCACCGTAGACGAGCACGATTACCAGACCAAGAAAAATCAGGCCGTCCGCTTCCTGACCGAAGGCGATAAGGTGAAGGCCTCGCTGCGCTTCAAAGGCCGCCAGATGGCTCACCGCGAGCTTGGATACGCCATTATTAACCGGCTCATTCAGGACATTGGTGATGCAGGCATTGTTGAGTTCATGCCACGCATGGAGGGCACCACGTTGCACGCGATTCTTGCGCCGGGCAAGAAGGACGTGCCGAAGAAGCCAGTAGCTCCAAAGCCGGCAGCTCCTGCGGCGCCACCAGCCCAAACCTCAGCTCAATCTTAAGAATCCCATCCTGATCATCAGGAGCAGGATGGGAGACTCTGTTCACCGCGAGTAGTTCTGAGCGTAGGTGTCTCTGGGTAGCCCTTCCTGAACAGCTTTGTCCCGCAGCCGAAAGGCAGAAGCCCGGTCTGTGGCATTGCCCAATGTCACAAGGTAGGGCGCGCCTGAGCCCTTTGGTGAGAAGACGCTTGCCTCCAGGTCAGGATGTTTTTCGTTGATCGTGCGCGCCTTGTGCTCCGCCTGGTCCTGGAAGTTATATGTGAAGGCCACCACTCGCCACATGCCTGCCCGGGATGCAGGTCCAGCGGAGGACGGCGATGACTCTATCGCGGCTGGCGCAGGTGCGGCCTTCGGCGTTGCCGCCGGCAGAGAAGCAACGGGCGGTGATTTTCGAGGAGTCTCGGTCTCGGGAGAAACCACAACTACTGGATTCTGTGCTGCTGCATCCTGCGGATGGTCCGAATGGTGCAGCATCGCCCACAATGCAAACACCACCAACAGAAGCAGCAGGGCAAAGACGCCTATCATTAGCGGTCTTCTCTTTGAAACGCTTTGGGAAGCGCTTTGGTGCGGGAATGCCTCCACTGGTTCGGCAATCTGCCGCGGCTTGACTGACTCAGCGCGTGCTGCTGGCTGCTGCATTGGCTTTGGCTGCACAGGAGCAGGCGCCGGACCCGCAACCAGGTGCAACAATTCGGCGATTTCATCGACGGTGGCCTGTCCGCTCAATGTCCGGCGCACAACCTCCACGAATGGCGGAGCTAGCAACTGCAGTGACGGATCATTGCCATCGGTCGCCCTCTTCAGTGGCTTCTGAGTCAGGCATTGATGCAGAAGGCTCCCCAGATCGCGCACATCTTTAGCCGCGTATGGATCGAAAGCGGTATCCTGCGGCACCAATTGCAGGTAATCGCTGCGCAGCTTGAGCGTGTCGCCCGAGGCCAGCACGCTTGAGGCTTCGAGGCGTCCACAGACCAGGCGCTCCTTGTGAATCGCTCGCAGCGCATGCAACAAGCCTTCAGCCACCTGCTTTGTCTCTTCCGCTGAGAGCGTGCGAGTGCGCAGCACGTCTTCAAGATTCTCTTCGGTGTATTCCATCACGGCGTATACAAGCGGCGTGGTACGCACCTTGGTCGTGCCGGATTCAAAAACCGTGACGACGTTCTCGTCGCGGACATTCTCCACAGCCCGGAGCCGGTCAAGAATCATGGTTTCGTCGTTCAATGACTCAATCAGGCTGATGATCGCGGGCTTCTCATCAAACTGAGTTTCAAACCATCCGCATCGGCCCTCGGAGCGCACTAACTTGCCCAGCGGATAGCGGCCTTCGACAACGTTGGATTCAAAATCACTCCACAAAATGCAATCTCTCTCTATCTGATTTCTTTGATGCGATCGGGCATGCCAATGCGTGGGCACGCTTCAGCGTCCTCACGCAAACGGCTGATTCAGGCAGGATACAAGAAGAAAATGAGAACTAAGCTACGGAGCTTTCCGGACTGGCAGTAGTGAGCCTGGGAGCAGCGCTGGCCCGCGACAGGAGCATCATGCCTTCCTGGGCGAGTTCCCGCGCCATCTTGCGCAGTTCGTTGGGCCGCTCGTTGTGGATATTGGTGAGCTGGAACAGCGCCACAGCGGCCTTCAATTTTGCCACTCCTTCAAATGCGACGGAACCCGCGCCATCCGCGGCCTGCACAACATTATCCATCGTAACTTTGAAGACGTCATCTCCTTCAATGACGAAGGCAACAAGGTGTTTTTCCGGCGCTGACGCGTATGGGGGTAAAGTCGTCATGTCACAGATCCTTTAAGCAGGGAATTTAGATACTACGATGCAGCTCGTTCGAGAACAGTTCAGATTGCTAATACCTTTCATCGTTAGTAAAGAACAGATGATGAGCAAATTGCCAATGTAGACACGACTTTTCCTGTGTCAGTCTTGATTCCCCCTCGTGAGCACGCAGGCTGCAGGCCCACGAGCGTTTGCATAAATTGCATGAGATGCGTTGAGGCGACGTGCTATGCTGGCTGCCTTGGCGCTAAGAATGGACAACGGAGCCAACTTCAATGCCTGAGCCAACCGGCCTGCCCGACGGCCCAACCTTTCAGCGGCTCGAGGACCAGATCAGCTGGTACGGCAGCAAGAGCCGCAAGTCGCAGAAGGCCTTCAAACGGATCAAGATTATAGAGATCCTCGCCGCTGCACTCATCCCCTTCCTCGGAAGTCTGAGTGTAGCCTCCCCCTGGCTCAAGGAACATCTTGGCTTAATCACGGGCGGACTCGGCGTCCTCATCACCATTCTTGAAGGCGTCCTGCACCTGAACCAGTATCAGGAGAACTGGACCAACTACCGCTCCACAGCCGAAGCGCTCAAGCACGAGAAGTTCCTGTATCTCGGAAAAGCCGGGCAGTACGCGAAGAGCGCTACGCCCGATCCGGATGCGCTTCTCGCCGAGCGAATCGAGTCGCTGGTCTCGCAAGAGCACTCGCAGTGGACCAATATCCAGCAGCAATCCAACAAAGCACAAAGCACAACACACTCCGCAAGCTGACGGACTATTGCGCGCGCACGAATTCAAACTGATGCGTGTTGCCAGTGCGCTGGGGATAAGTATTTGCGACCACGACTTCAAGCTTTCCGGGGTCCCCCGGGGAGATCGTCAGCGTTGCCACGCGGCCTTTCTCTTCGCCGCTCGCGTCGTTCAGCATGCTCCATGTAGCTTTCGCCTTCTTGCCGTCGACGGTAGCATTCTGCGCGCCCCAGTCGCAGTTTGCCGGCTTACACAGCCCCCAGGCGTGGACGGCGAGTTGTTTGCCGCTTCCTGAGATTTCGAGTTCTGCAAGCGCGTCGCGTTCCGTGGCTGCTGGGTTCGTCCATCGGCCGTCGAGCGCGCTGGTTCCGTCGTCAAAAGGAAAATAGTGTAGGTCGTACAGAATGACAAACGCGAAGAAACCGATCACTGCTACGGCCACGACCGCGAGCGCAATCAGCCCGACCTTTATCGGCTTCTTCAGCTTCGTCCCCTCTGAGGCGGGTTCCTGCGCTGGATGAGGCGCGGGCAACTGCACTGGTACCGTGGCGTGAACTGTATCGGCTTCTGTCGCTGCGGTTGAGTGCACATATTGCGTCAGTGCCTTGATCAGCAACTGCACGTCGGAGTTCCAGCGGGCGTGTGTGATCTCGACGCTGTTGCGGTAGGCCAGGTCTTTCAGGTTGTCCGGCAGCTGAGGTGAGTGCGGCATGTGCGCGTCATGCACCAGCACCGGAATCACGGCGATATTGCGCTTCAGGGCCGAAGCAATCTCCAGTCGCACATAGTCATTCTCATTGTCGAGACGCCGCTGGCCGTCCTCTCCCGTGATCGTCGCCCAGGTTGGGCCGATGACGGCTAGCAGAACGCCGCAGCACGATACGTTGTCATCAATCGCCTTGCGAAAGTCTGTTCCCGGATCGATGCCGGCTACATCCATGAAGACGGCGTCGCTGCCGAAGGCACGTGTCAGGTCGTCAAAGAGCCGTCCAGCCTCGCCTTCCGTATCGTCCCGGCGATAGCTGATGAAAATGGCATGCGCCACAGTTTCCCCCTTTTACTCCGCGAGGACAGAATAGGGGGTGATCGACGGCAGGGCAAGACGATTTGCGCTCGGGCTCCGCTGGTATGTGTATTGTTATTAGGAACCTGGTAAAAGCACTCTCGCGGAACTGGGACGTGGTCCAGGTTAGCCGAGGGATACTCCCCCTGCCTATTTGTACGGAGATCGTTTAGTTTCAATGGTTTACAGCGGAGATTCTGTACGGAGATCGTTTAGAATCAGCAGCTTGGCTCAAGCCAGTATTTGCCGTGGGACTGTTCTTGCTCCCTATATCTATTTTAGCAAAAAAAGTGGTAATTCTCTGCCCTTTAGCAGCGCTTGCAAGGCATTTTGAATCAATTAGTTCCTCGCCTATCGAGACGGGTGGGGGCTTGACAAGAAATTTTCTGATGGCGGGAGGATGGGGATGAAAGTCTGGATGGTGGAAACACCCGGGGGAGAGTTTCTGGAGGCTGAGCTGGCGCGTCCGGAGCTGGGGCCGAATCAGGTTTTGGTCAGGATCGCTGCGAGCGGCGTGAATCCGCTGGATACGAAGATCCGCGCGGGCAAGGCGGGTCATTCAAAGCAACCGCTGCCTGCGGTACTTGGCGTCGATATGGCCGGGACGGTGGAAGAGGTTAGCTCCGGCGTCACAACTTTCAACCCGGGCGACGAAGTGTACGGCATGGTAGGCGGCGTGGGCGGCTTGCAGGGAACACTTGCCGAGTTTATCGCTGCCGACGCGGACCTCCTCGCACACAAGCCAAAGAATCTATCCATGCGCGAGGCTGCGGTGCTTCCCTTGAGCACCATCACGGCGTGGGAGGGACTTGTGGATCGCGCCAGGGTGCACGCCGGGCAGAAGGTGCTCATTCATGCGGGAGCGGGCGGTGTAGGCCATATTGCGGTGCAGGTGGCACGGGCTTTCGGGGCGGAAGTTTTCGCTACTGTCTCGCCGGATAAGAAGAAGATCGTGGAAGGCTTCGGCGCGACTCCGATCGACTATCGGGCTATGTCCGTTGAGCTGTACGTGGCTGCTCACACCGGAGGCAAAGGCTTCGATATCGTCTACGACACGGTTGGAGGCGCTACGCTCGATGCGTCGTTCGCGGCGGTGAAGCGATACACAGGGCATGCTCTGAGCTGTCTCGGATGGGGATCGCACGCGCTGGCTCCCCTTTCTTTTCTCGGAGCTACTTACTCGGGAGTGTTTACGCTGCTTCCGATGATTACAGGCGAAGGCCGGGCGCATCACGGCGAGATACTCGCGCAGGCAGCGGCGCTCGCCGAAGCAGGCAAGCTGCGGCCACTGCTCAGCGAGCGCCGATTTACTACCACGGAGATTGACGCGGCACATGCGCTTGTCGAAGCGGGTTCTTTAGGGAAGGTTGTTGTCGAGATTTAGAAGAGGTATGGTCCGAGGCGAAATGGCCTACCCCATGACCATGCTTTGGACTCGATGCTTACCCATTTGTGCGCGCTTCGGGCGGTCTTGTTGGACCCACTCCAGCTCCTCGAAAACCCCGAGGAGCTGGAATGGGGCACCCGTTTCCTACAGCCTTTGAGGACATCGCCCACTGTGGGACTGCTCCTAGGGCCTTCCGGCAATATCAACATCTTTCTTGATTCGTCTGTCGTCTTTTCTCTGCGGTTTTCGATATCTCAAGTGAGGCGCCGTCCAAGCTGTTGAGAAATACCCTTCCCAAGATTCGACGCTGTTCTGACGGCCCAATACTACCCAGCAATGGAGCACCCTTATGAGTTTCTCTCGACGTGCGTTTATCCAACGCATGGCACAGGTTGGCGGATATTCCGCCGCGTTCAGCACGATGCGAGCCCTTGGGTTGATTGCTGCTTCCGGCGTCTCTACGCTGCCGCAGCTCCCCTCCGACTTCGGCAAGGGAAAGAAGGTCGCCATCCTTGGAGCCGGAATCTCAGGCCTTGTCGCAGCTTACGAACTGCGCAAGGCTGGCTTCCAATGCACGATCCTCGAAGCTCGCAACCGGCCCGGCGGCCGCAACTGGACGATTCGCGACGGCAGCAAAGTTGAGTTCACGAATGGCGCGGTGCAGAGCTGCGAATGGAAGAACGGCGGCTATTTCAACGCAGGGCCCGCCCGCATTCCCTCCATCCACACACATATGCTCGGATACTGCCAGGAACTTGGCGTTCCTCTCGAGGTTGAGGTCAACACCTCGCGCTCAGCGTTGATGCAGGCCGCCGTTCTCAATGGTGGTGAGGCCGTTCAGCAGCGGCAGGTTGTACATGACACGCGCGGATACATCGCCGAGCTTCTCTCGAAGGCGATCAACAAGCACGCTCTCGACGAAGAACTTTCTCAGGAAGACGCCACCCGTCTCGCCGATTTCCTTCATGGCTTCGGCGATCTGAATGCCAGCGGCAACTATGTCGGCACCACACGCACCGGCTTCACAACGCCGCGAGGCGCGGGGCCCGCTCAGTCGGCCGTGCACAAGCCGCTTAAGTTAAACGAGCTTCTCGCTGCCGATTTTTCGAAGGGTGAGTTCTACGAGGAACAGATCGACTGGCAGGCGACGATGTTCCAGCCAGTCGGCGGCATGGACCGTATCCCGCACGCCTTTGCGAAGTCTCTCGGCAATCTGATCGATTACAACTGCCACGTCACCGAGATCACCACGGGCGATCGCAGCGTCACCATCGCTTACTCAAAGGCGGGTGGTCCGCAGACGATCACCGCGGACTTCTGCATCTGCACGATGCCCATCGCTGTTCTTGCGAAGACGAAGAACAACTTCTCTGCCGAGACGCAAAAGGCCTTTACCGGCATGCCCATGACGGCGCAGTACAAGATTGCGTGGGAGTCGCCGCGCTTTTGGGAGAAAGAGAACAATATCTATGGTGGCATCTCGTTCCTGAAGGACACGGTCGATCTCATCTGGTATCCCACGGACAAAATGTTCTTGCCTTCGGGAGTCATCATCGCCGGATTCAACATCGAGCGCGAGGACCTCACTGACAAGCTCACGCCCTTCGGCGCGCTGCCATCCATGCAGGCCAAGCTCGATGCCTCACGCGCTGCTGTGGAGAAGCTTCACCCCGGCCGTTCGCACCTGCTGACCAATCCTGTTTACGTGAGTTGGAGTGAAATTCCTTACTCGCTCGGCGCCTTTGCCAATAACCGCCATACCGAGTGCGATGCAGCCTATGCACAGCTGGAAAAACCGCAGGGGCGCACATACTTCGCAGGGGATTATCTTTCGCACCTCGTAGCATGGCAGGAAGGCGCGGTTCTTTCTGCCCACCACGCCATCGAGCGCATCGCCAGCCAGATGCGGAGTTAGGACTCTCACCCGACTGTATTGACCAGATGCGCGCGAGAGATTTAAAGGCGGCCCCGGAGCAGTGATAGAGTGGCTGCGTGCGCGCTGTCCTCACCATCCTTGCTGCATTGTTGCTGCCGGTCGCAGCCGCTGCACAGAAGACTATCTCTTTCCCCACCGAAGACGGCGGTATAGTTTTCGCCGACCTTTACGGCACAGGTGAGCGAGGCGTCGTGCTTGCCCATGGAGGCCCCTTCAACAAGGAGAGCTGGGCGAAGCAGGCACAGACACTCGCGGCAGCTGGATTCAAAGTGCTGGCTATCGACTTTCGCGGCTATGGTTCGTCGCATGGTCCAGGCGATTCCTCCCCCATGGACGCGCCCCTCAAATTCGATGTGCTGGCTGCAGTGCGCTATCTGCGTAAGAACGGCGCAAAGAGTGTTTCCGTCATAGGCGGCAGCATGGGCGGAGCGGCAGCGGGTGACGCATCCATCGCCTCGCAGCCAGGCGAAATTGACCGCGTGGTGATGCTGGGCGCAGCACCCGACGGCCCCGCCGACAAGCTCAAATCGGCCACGTTGTTCATTGTGGCTCGCGACGACACCAGCGGGGACGGGCCGCGCCTTCCCGGAATTCGCAAGCAGTATGAGAAAGCTCCTGAGCCGAAGGAACTGATCGTTCTCGACGGCTCGGCGCACGCCCAGTATCTCTTTCAGACCGATCAGGGTGCTCGCGTGATGCGGGAGATTCTGCGTTTTCTTGGCTCCGCATCTACCGCTCAGCCACCTGCCGTTCAGCGTTGATCAGCTCCCAAATCCGCGCGAGATGATGATCGTCGTGTTCGGCGACGAAATACAGATGGTCGACGAGACGCATCGGCGTCTTCAGGCGCGGATGGGGAATGGCTCGGGAAAAGAGTGAGACGTCGAGTTCGTCCACATGCTTCAGCAGTTTTTCTCTGGCCGCACGGAAGTCGGTGAGAATTTGTTCGAGCGGTCGCGCGTTGTGGTTTGCTTCGTCGGTTTTGCGATTCAGCAGATCGGTGGGCGTGAGTTGGTCGCTGCCTGCTGTGTAATCGCCCACTCGCGCGAGCCACAGTGGCTCAAGGTCAACCAGATGGCCGGCGTGTTCCTGCGGCGACCACTTCTGCTGCGGCTTCGCTGTGAGGACTTCGTGAGGATGTCCGCGCAGCGCCTCTTCCAGTCTGGCCGGAGTGCCGCGCAGGCGCGCCAGCAGGTTTGGAAACAGCTCCACGGGAAATGTAAATTGAAATTTGCGTTCAAACCACACCGGCACCTGACTCATTACGAGAACCTCTTGCATTCAGTGTCAGGCAAAGGCGATGTTATTTGCCACTGGGCCAAGGCCACCTGAGTGTCTGCTCGGGCAATGAGTGGACACTCGGGATTGACGAGTGCTGCTTTACCAGCGGTAGACCGTCAGATTATCCAGGAACACAATAGGCGATCCGCCGGAGCCGAGGCCGTCTACCTGGAAGTTGGTCAGCACGGTCGGCGCCCATCCGAGCGCGAAGGCTGAGTATGCAGTCGCGTTGATGGGCTCTTCGAGGCCGTCGAGCCACACGGAGTGATACGTGACGTTGCCCGAGTCATCACGCGAGTAGCTGACCTGCACGTGGTGCCAGGTATTCGTGCTCCAGCCGCGCGGATTGCAATACGCCTTCGAATGGGCCCACTGGTCTACAGGATGCGTCGCGGATCCGGAATTCCAGGTGTAGTCCCAGGTGCTGGAGTAGCCGTCGCATTGAAATCCGAAGATCACAGTCTGGCCGTTGGGCATGACCTGGTTGATATCCATCTCGATGTTGCCGATCTGGCTGGAGGATGAGTTGAGATAGACAAAGCCGTCGTAAACGAAGTTGTGCGCTTCCGTGTCGTCTGCGAAAGACGAACTGTACCGCACACCCCCATAGTTTCCAAAGCTGGTCGAGAATTGCCGGGTGGGTCCACCTTGCGAAGGCGAGCCGACGATGCCCGTCCATCCACTTGCCCAGCCGGCGCCAGTGGCGCTGTCCTTAATCGACGTCCAATTATTCAGGGCCTGGATGCTGCTGACGCTGGCCGCATTCGAGGGAATGGAAGGGCCGCTCAATGCGGAGGTGATGTTCACGGAGACATCGGTGACGCACACCGCACCCTGTTGACCCCATGCTTTGACGTGCAGGGTATGCCAGCCAGTTCCGGATCCGACATTGGCCTGGACGGATGTGTTCTTCACGATGGTCGTTTCTGTGCTTCCATCAAGCGAATAGCCCATTGCAGCCACGTTCTGAGATGAGCAGGTGGGGGCATTGGCGGAGAGGGTGAAGGGCGACGTCACCTGGCTGCCATTGGCGGGGCTGCTGACGGTTACGCCGGCGAATGCGTGAGATGCGAGAACAGCGAATGCTGAAAGGGAGAGGGGAAGGTATTTACGGATGTTCAATGTACTGCCCTTTGAGTGTCGATAAATTGAATTTGTTTAGGCGGCAGCTCGAAGGTCCGCATCGTACGTGATGACCTCACAGGTGCTGAGGTATCGATGCTTCGAGCGACGCTATGACATTGTCATCGCCAGGGCTTCGGGCTTGCTGCAGGCTTCTGGCGGCTTAGGTTGCACGTATCTGCCTCAACTTGCGGTAGGCAGAGTCTTGCAAGATCAGTGAAGTTCAGAGGTTGAGGCGGAGCTTTCACCCTGACGATTACCCGGGCGTGCGTAGGAGGGTACCGCTAGAGTCTCCCTATCAGTCCTGAGCAGGAGGATCTTGACAGAAGATTTCAGTGGTTTTGCTACAGGCATACTACACATTTCAGCCGATGAAGAAAGCCCTTTTTTCAGAAAATTTGTTAAAAAAATGTGCTCGCAGGCATCCTTTTTCCGATTTGTGCAAATACTTCACGAGGCTGCGGGAAATAAGTGCCGGTGACTGTAACAATTACCCTGATTTTTTGGGCGGCTATTCGATCCGTAGCCTCGAGGGATTTCCTTGGATCGGCATATTAGAACCCAGGCAGCCAGTCGCTATTGAGAGGGATTCGTGTAACCTTCCTCCAGCGTGGAGTATTTGGGTTATGAATGCGGGTACGATTACCTCGGTCGCGGCTTTGGTGGCGGGCATCCTTGGGATTCTTAAGTATTTCAACTATCGATCCCGTCAGGATGAGCTTCGTTTAATCGCTAACGATTTCCATGCAGTTGTCGCGGCTTTGCGTTCCGATGCCCATATCGAGCGCATGGCGGGCGCCATCTCGCTCCGACGGTTTTACGACGCGAAGGCTGAAAGCGGCAAACACACTCCCTACCGAAAAGAGGCTCTTGGCGTGACCACAGCGATCCTTCGTGGTCAGGTGACCAGCGATTTTCAGAAGCTGCTGGCTGATGGGCTTGCTTTCGCCCTGAATCTGCATCGGGCTGATCTTCAGAAGACGAACCTGCAATTTGCCTATCTAGGGTATCGGCAGAAAGGGGCGGAAAGCAGCACTGACGCAACGATTGACCTCAGCGATGCAGACTTCTACCGCGCAGACCTTTCAAGCGCGTCTTTGAAAGGCGCTTACGCCCAGGGAGCAGTCTTTTATCAGGCTCGTTTGCACAAGACTGTTCTGTCAAAGGCCGATTTGTCGCATGCGTTTTTCTTTGAGGCCGATCTGAAGGATGCAAATTTTGCTAACGCGCTGCTCTTCGGAGCGAACTTTCGCGGAGCGCGCAACATTCCCAGCGACATTCGGCAGAAGCTCGATGAAAACGGGATTTATCAAGACAAAGAACCGTTTCGGGCGACGCAGCATTCTGGCGAAGCCTCGAATCCTGTGTTCCTGAGCAAGCCGGGATATTTGAGCTACCAACATCAACAGAAAATTGCTCCGCTGCTGAGCAAACTCGAAGAGGAAGGAATCCACCCGATCACGCTGGAACGTGCAGACTATCCCCAGTTCGGGGCGCTCGGCGAATTGCGGCGGATCATGAGCGGTTGCGCCGGAGCGATCATCTTTGGCTTTGCCGATCTCCTGATCGAGAAAGGCTCGTGGCGCTCGGGAACACCTGAGGAGAAGGCTGTTGACGGTTTAGCTGTCGCCACCCCATGGAACCAGATTGAAGCAGGAATGGCCGTTATGCTTGGTATCCCGATAGTCGTATTACACGAGCGTGCCGTAAACGACGGAGTCTTTGAAACTGCACTGGGCGGTCCTGGCATTTATTACATTTCCACGGATGAGGACTTGAACGGGACGGCGTTCCTGAATGCATTCTCAAACTGGTGTTCTGATGTGCGGGAACAGAGCCGGATTACGAATGCTTGATGGGGTGCTGAGTGCCCCAGGACTTCGCGAATCCAGGTCTCAAATATCAAGACTTGGGGGCACCCGGCAGTTTAGGTGGAAGTAGTACGCGAAATTGGCTTCGGTTTTTTCTGTGTGGGTTGGAAGATTTC
>Ga0209139_10000066_pt1 | contig 28187 bp, 26 predicted proteins | sample BogFormECP14_OM3_FD_188246 | JGI IMG/M metagenome (GOLD analysis project Ga0209139, IMG submission 188246) | Bog forest soil microbial communities from Calvert Island, British Columbia, Canada - ECP14_OM3 (SPAdes) (version 2) | ecosystem: Environmental > Aquatic > Freshwater > Wetlands > Bog ...
GATCGTCGTCGTCGCGGGAGCACTGACCGCGGCGCCGGCCGTTGTCGCCGTGGCCACTCGGTTTGGCTTGCTCGACCCCAGACGGATGATCAAGACGCGCGGGTGGCGGCGCATCGGCACCGCTACCGTGCGCTGGCCCGGTCCGGTGTTTGCGGCTTCGCTGGCCATCGCCGTCGTCGGCATCCTCATCATGCCGAGCATGAAGATCAGCTACAACGATCGCTTCTACATACCCCGCAACCTGCCATCGAATGTCGGATACACGGCCGCAGAGCGCCACTTCGCCGCCGCCACCATGAATCCCGATATCCTCATGATCGAGAGTGATCATGACATGCGGAATAGCGGCGACATGATCATCCTGGACAGGCTCGCCAAAGACGTCTTTCGTTCGCCAGGAATCGCCATGGTGCAAAGCATCACCCGGCCATTGGGCGGCCCGATCGAGCACACCTCAATACCCTTCCAGATCAGCGCCCAAGCGATCCCGATCCGAGAAAACCTTCAATTCATGAAGGACCGGACAGCCGACATGCTCAAGATGAGCGACGATCTTGGCGCCATGATCGGGTCGATGGAGCGCATGCAGGACTTGATGGGGCAGATGAGCAGCACGACTCATCACATGGTCGGCGATATGCACGATATGCAGTCCACGCTGGACGAGATAAGAGACCATCTCGCGGATTTCGATGATTTCGCGAGACCGTTCCGCAGCTACTTGTACTGGGAACAACACTGCTTCGACATCCCCGTCTGCTGGGCGGCCAGGTCGGTGTTCGAGGCGATCGACGGTGTGGACAAGTTCAGCGAGAACATGAGCACGCTGATCACGGACACGAACAACGTCGACGCGATACTGCCGCAGATGCTTGCCCAGTTCCCGCCGATCATCGCCGTCGCAACGTCCATGCAGGGGACCCTGCTCACTATGCACAGCAGCTTCTCGGGTCTGGTCACGCAAATGGCTCAGATGACCAATACGGCAAGCGCTATGGGCCAGGCCTTTGACGCCTCCAGGAGTGGCGACTACTTCTACCTGCCGCCGGAAGCGTTCCAAAATCCCGATTTTCAACGCGGTCTGAAACTTTTCCTGTCGCCGGACGGCAAGGCCGCGCGGTTCATCATCACCCACGACGCGGACCCGGCGACTGCGGCGGGCATTTCCGCCGTCAAGCCGGAGCTCAATGCTGCGCATGAAGCGGTCAAGGGAACGGCACTCACCGATGCCAGGTTCTACCTCGCCGGAACGGCGGCGATATACCGCGATATCCAGTCGGGCTCCCAATACGACTTGCTGATCGTGGGAATCGCGGCGCTGACGTTGATTTTCGCCGTCATGCTGATCATCACCCGGGCTTTGGTGGCTTCACTGGTGATCGTCGGCACGGTGTTGCTCTCGCTGGGTGCTGCCTTCGGGCTCTCAGTGCTGATGTGGCAACACATTTTCGGCCTGGACTTGAACTGGATCGCGCCCGTGTTCGGGCTGATCATTTTGTTGGCCGTCGGATCTGACTACAACCTGCTGCTTGTCTCGCGGTTCCAGGAGGAAATACGCGCGGGATTGAAGACCGGCATCATCCGCTCCATGGGCGAAACGGGCGGGGTTGTCACCGCGGCGGGCCTGGTGTTCGCCTTCACCATGATGTCCATGGTCGCCAGTGACTTGCGCTCCATCGGCCAGGCCGGCAGCACAATCGGCCTCGGACTGCTGTTCGACACCCTGATTGTGCGCTCGCTGATGACACCATCGATCGCCGCGCTGCTCGGACGCTGGTTCTGGTGGCCCCAACGAGTGCGGCCACGCCCGGCCAGTTACATGCTTCGGCCCTTCGGACCGCGTCGGCTGGTGCGTTCCCTATTGCTGGGCGAAGAAGCGGACGCGGCACCTACGAAGCTGCAGGGATTGTCGGGTAACGGTTCAGGGTCGCGAGCTACCTCGCCTCAACCGTCTGGTCGAGCACGTTGATGGCGGCTTTCAGCTTGGCGGTGGCCTGATCGGCGACGTTCCGCAGTCCTGGCTGGTCGATGATCCGCACCATAATCTGCGGATCCATTGCTTCCACAAGAACCGTGTCGCCGGGGGCATCGGGATCGGCGCGCACCACGACGTTGCACGGCAACAATTGGCCGATCTGGCGATCCACGTTCAGCGCGCGATGCGCGAGGGAAGGGTTGCAGGCGCCGAGAATCAGGTAATCCTCCATGTCCTCCCCCAGCTTTTGTTTGAGCGTGGCTTTGACGTCGATCGTGGTCAGGACGCCGAAACCTTGGTCGGCCAGAGCCCGGCTAGCCTGCTCGACGGCTTGCTCGAAAGAGGTGTGCAACTTAGCAGTCAGTCCGAATGTCATTGTCATACCTTGTCGTTGATGTGGATGGCTCATGCCAGAGCCAGGAATAACTTCTCCAGCTCGGCTTCGGTCAGTGGCGGCGCACCGCTTGCGCTGCTACCGGCGACGCACTCTCGAAGACCCGTTGCGACGATCTTGAACCCGGCTCGGTCAAGCGCGCGGGACACCGCCGCGAGTTGGGTCACTACGTCCTTGCAGTCACGGCCCTGCTCGATCATCGATATCACTCCGGCGAGTTGTCCCTGAGCTCGCCGCAGTCGATTGAGCACCGCAGCGATGCTGTCCTCGTCACCAGTCATTTTCGCTCCATATCCTGTTGCAGCCATGTTACCCCCTGGGGTATGTAGCCGACCACTGCAGAATACCCTGGGGGGTATTACTATTATATAAGTCATGAGCGAACACACCCACCATCACGACGTACTGACCGACCTCAACCCCAAGCATCGCGCGCTGCGCAAGATGATTCCCGACGTGTACCGAGGATTCGCCGAGATGAGCAACGCCGCGCTTACTCCCGGCGCCTTGGACAGGAAAACTAAAGAGCTCCTCGCGCTGGCCATCGGTGTCGTGGCGGGGTGCGACGGCTGCATAGCCTCACACGCCCAAGCGGCGGCCCGGGCGGGAGCCACGAAGGAGGAGGCGGCGGAAGCCATCGGGGTCACCTTCCTCATGCACGGCGGGCCGGCCACCATTTACGGTGCCCGCGCTTACGACGCCTTCTGCGAGTTTGCCGACGCTCAAGCTGGCGCAGGATCGGCATCGTCCGACTGAGCTGCACCGGTCTTCGAAAAGTCCGCCCACGATCTCCCTGATGTCACACATGCCAAGGTCGACACAGAAGCTGAGCAGGAATTGGCTGCGATCATCGGTATCCGGCCCATTCCGACCGTCATGGCGTTCCGTGAAGGCGTGCTCGTCTATAGCCACCGTGCGCGCCCAGATCGCCGACCGAAAGGCGCAGCCAAGGCGTAGCAGCCCAATGATTCTCACCACGATCACGCGTGCAGCGCACGAGCGCATCCGTTCCGGTGACCAACGGCCCTATGCATTAGGGGATGGCGCATTGCATTCTCCAAGTGGGCTCATATGTGAAACCCGTTATGTTTCTACGTGAAGGACGGTTGCTATGACCACCACCACGGAAGTGGCTTGCGCCACAACGCCCATGCCACGAATCGGCGATCCAGCACCCGCGTTCACCGCTGTCACTACGGAGGGTCAAGTCAACTTCCCCGCCGACTACCGTGGTAGATGGGTCATCTTTTTCTCTCATCCGGCCGACTTCACTCCCGTTTGCACGACGGAATTCATAACGTTTGCCTCGATGCAGCAACAGTTCGCCGCGTACAACACCGAACTTCTGGGACTATCGGTCGACGGGCTCTACAGCCACATCGCCTGGCTGCGCAGGATCAAAGAGAAGATCGCCTTCCGTGGTCTCAAAGACGTCGAAGTCACCTTCCCCGTAATCGAAGACGTTTCGATGAACGTCGCTATGAAGCACGGGATGATCACGCCGGGCGAGGATTCAACCAAGGCGGAGCGTGCGGTCTTCGTTATCGACCCAAAGGGCACCATCCGCGTGGTTATCTACTACCCACTCAGCCTTGGGCGCAACTTCGGCGAACTGCTCCGCGTCGTCAAGGCCCTGCAGACTGCGGACCGTTTTGGCGTCGCAACTCCAGCGGACTAACAACCTGGTGAGCGCGTTATCCTCGCGGCGCCCAGCTCATCCAGCGCTGCAGAAGCGCGCATGGAAGGAAGCGCTGACGGGATCGAATGCACGGACTGGTTCTTGTGCACCAAAGAGCCTTCCGCGGAAGAGGTAGAGTCTGCTATTCGAGTCGCGTAGGAGAAGCCTGAAGCCTAAAAGGGTGGCGGGTCGTTGCAGGCCGCGCGACGCGCCGCCTCTCGGGCCCCTTCCGCGGCGATACGCGCCTCGTTGATTCCGCGTTCCCAATCGTTGCGAGCGGCGCGGTCGGCGGCCCTGGTTCGCCCGCGGATCGGCATCATCAGTCCGCGTTTCCCGTTGCCCGGCGGCGCCGACGTCGGCAATACCAGCGTGCCAGTTGGAACAGCGAACACGGGAAACAACACAGCCCCACCAGGTTTCGTGGTGTAAGTATGGCCTGTCGGTGAAGTCCAGATCACCGTGCCGTCGGGTTCTTGACGATCTCGCCAACCATTGGGCCCGCTGTAGAACGTCTTCAGTAGGTGATGAATCCTGCAGAGCAGCTTCAGGTTTGACGGATGGGTCGGGCCTAGCGGCCACGGCACGGTGTGGTCGATGTCGGCGTGCTCGGCTGGGCGGTCGCAACCAGGGAAACGGCAGGTCAGGTCGCGGCACCGAATGAAATCGGCCAACGCCGTCGAGGGCCGGTAGCGCAGCTCGGGCGCTGAGCCCTTCGGATGGACCACCGGCCGGAGCTTCGCCGACCTGGCCAGCTGCTGCACGGCCTCCGCGGACAAGCCCCCGAAGCCGGGCACGTAACCGGCAGCAGTCGAGGCGCCGAAGACTGTGCCGGCTTCGGCCAGAACATGGATGACGACATCTCCGACGGCGGCATCCTGTTTCGTGGCCGGGCAATCCGGCGAACCGCAGGCGCACGGCATAGCGGTAGCTCGCGCTGCGATGGCCGACAAAGCATCGGCGCGGCGCTGGGCTTTGGTGCGTGGATCGGCCGGGCAAACCGTGGCAGCCAGCTCGTCGAGTCGTCGGTCGAAAGCCACCGCATCGGGTGCCCGAACGTCACCCCAAATCTCGGCCATCCCGGAATGCAGCGGCGCGATGTCGATGTGGCGACTCTCCTCGGTCTCCCGCGCCATCCGCACCGCGGCCGGTTCCAACTTTTGTATCCAGAAGTCGAGGATTTCGACGATCTTCCGATAAGACCGTCGGCTCCAGCGCGAAGCGTTGCGGGCCAGCCAGCCGTCCAGCCGGGTCACCGCATTGTCGTCGGTCATCAGCTCAGTGCGGAACACCACCGCAGAGATCACCCGAAAGTCCACATCTCCGGAGGCGAACAAGGCGCCCAGTTTCGGCAAGCGCTCCGCCAATGCCAGCCCGTACCGCAGTTGCCCGGCCGCCCGACCGCGACTGATCCCCTGCGCGGCAGCGACTTCGGCGGCCACCTGCTCCCAACCGTCGATGCACCACTGCTCGCGATCCTCGGCGTCTTGCTCAGCCAGCCGCCGTTGATAGAGCTGCGCCGCGGCGGCGAACTTGCGCGCGGTGGCGGCCGACTCCAGCCGCGCAGCGTCGCGCATCGTGTCGACCAAGCCTGCGTCGTCGAGGCCGCACAGCGCGTCCAGGTCGGGCATCCGAACTTCGAACATATTTTCGATTATTGCGGAGCCGGCGGACATCGGCAGCCACGAGACGGGCGGCTTGTGGATGAACCGCCAACTGTGGATAACTGGGCTGAGCACGCGACGGACGCGCATTGTTTGTTTGCTGGTCACCAAGGGGCGGGCTGGGTCTGCGAACCTTGATTCGACGAAAGGGCCGCCATGACAGAACACTTGCGTGCTTACAACAGTCTGTGGCAGGTCCGCAGCGACTCGTGGTGCCGGTTGGAGGAGTCCGCCGATCGGCTGACGCGCCCGGACACCGCGGGAGCGTTGAAAGAAAAATGCATCAGCGCTTGCCAGGAGTTGCTGTCTGAGCTAAGCACTTTGGAACCCTATTGGGCCTACCCCGGCTCGCCGCAATTCGCCCGAGTTCAGCGACTTTTTGCCACCGGCAGTTACGAAAAGTTCTGCCAAGCGGTTGCGCGGGTCAACCGAGCGCTGACCACGGAGTCGTACCGCTCCGGAGACGTGGAAAACGCCGGTGCCGACGAACTGGACATGTTTCCGTCCGATCCGCGTCAACTCGAAGGCCAGACAGAAGCAGAGCGCGACCGCCCCTACTTCGAAGTGCTCGTCGTCGAAAAGATGACCGACGCCCAGGAACGGGCACTGCGCAACGAGGTCCGCAAGTGGCGACGCCCGGACGACGAATTCGTCTACGAACTCGTGGTGGTGGCCAGCGGCGACGAGGCTCTCATCGCGGCACGGCTCAACGTGAACCTGCAGGCGGTGGTGATCCGGCGGCGCTTTTCGCATCAGTCGACCCGGGATCTGTCGTCGCTGTCGGAGTTCGTCGACACCGGGGCGTCGCACGACTTGGCCGACCACTATTCGCCCGAAGAACGCGCGCAGATCCTGGCCACGTCGATGGCGCAGTTGCGCCCGGAACTCGACCTCTACCTGATGACCGAGATCGACGTGGAGGACATCGCCGGGCGCCTGGGTCAGTACTTCCGCAGGGTGTTCCACGCTCGGGAAGGCATGCTCGAGTTGCACCTGTCGATCCTGCAGGGTGTCGAGGCACGCTACCGCACCCCGTTCTTCAGCGCGCTCAAGCAGTACAGCCACCGGCCCACGGGTGTCTTCCACGCACTGCCGATCTCGCAGGGCAAGTCCATCGTCAACTCGCACTGGATCAAGGACATGGTCGGCTTTTACGGCCTGGAAGTGTTCATGGCCGAGACCTCGGCGACGTGTGGCGGTCTCGACTCGCTGCTGGAACCCACCGGTCCGCTGCGTGACGCCCAGCAGCTCGCGTCGAAAGCTTATGGCTCGCGGCACACGTACTTCGTCACCAACGGAACGTCGACGGCCAACAAGATCGTCACCCAGGCGCTGGTGGCTCCCGGCGACATCGTGCTGCTGGACCGTAACTGCCATCAGTCGCACCACTACGGCATGATGATGGCCGGCGCGAATGTCGTTTACCTGGAAGCGTATCCGCTGAACGACTACTCGATGTACGGCGCAGTGCCGCTGCGCGAGATCAAGTCAAAGCTGTTGGCGCTCAAGCGAGCCGGCAAGCTCGACCGCGTCAAGATGATGTCGCTGACCAACTGCACCTTCGACGGGATCGTCTACGACGTCGAGCGGGTCATGGAAGAGTGCCTAGCCATCAAGCCGGATCTGGTGTTCCTCTGGGACGAGGCCTGGTTCGCCTTCGCCCGGTTCCACCCGGTGTATCGCACCCGCACCGCGATGGCTTCAGCGGCGGCGGTGCGCGAGCGGCTGCAGAGCCCGGAATACAAGGCTCAATTCGAGAAGTACCTGGCCGAGCAGACCGCCGAGAAGCCCAGCGATGAGGATCTGCTGAACCGTCGCCTGATGCCCGACCCGGCGCGGGCCCGGGTGCGGGTCTACGCATCCCAGTCGACCCACAAGACGTTGACCTCGCTGCGGCAGGGATCGATGATTCACGTCTTCGATCAGGACTTCGACCAGAAGGTCGCGGTGCCGTTCCACGAGGCCTACATGGCGCACACCTCGACCTCGCCCAACTACCAGATCCTGGCGTCGTTGGACCTGGGTCGTCGTCAGGTGGCGCTGGAGGGCGCCGAATTGGTGCAGCGGCAAATCGAAAACGCCATGCAACTGCGCGATGCGATCGACAACCATCCTCTGCTGAGCAAGTACATGAATTGCCTTGGCACGTCGCATCTCATCCCGGACCAGTTCCGCCCGACGGCGATCGACCAACCGCTGCGTTCCGGTTTGCGCAACATGATGGCGGCCTGGCACGACGACGAGTTCGTGCTCGACCCGTCGCGCATCACCTTGTCCATCGGGCGTACCGGCTATGACGGCGACACGTTCAAACGCGAACAGCTGATGGACCGCTACGGCATTCAGATCAACAAGACGTCGCGCAACAGCGTGCTGTTCATGACCAATATCGGCACCACACGCAGCTCTGTCGCTTTCCTGGTCGAGGTCCTGGTCAACATCGCCTCCGAGCTCGACCAGGCGATCTCCGAGATGAGTCTGGGTGAGCGTGAACACTTCGAGCAGGCGGTGTACCGGCTGACCGAACGTCCAGTGCCGCTCTGCAATTTCAGCGGATTCCACCCGGCGTTCCGTGATCACAGCGGCGCCGAGCCGACACCTGAGGGTGACGTCCGTAGCGCGTTCTACCTGTCGTACGACGACACGAACTGCGAATACCTCATGGGTGAGCAGATCGACGAAAAGCTCGATGCCGGAATCGATATCGTGTCCGCGACGTACGTGACGCCCTACCCACCGGGCTTTCCGGTGCTGGTGCCCGGTCAGGTATTCAGCCGCGAAATCCTGCAGTTCATGCGCGATCTGGACACAAAGGAGATCCACGGCTACGAACCGAACTTCGGGTATCGCGTGTACACGGAGAAGGCGATCGAGATGGTCGGCGCGGCATCTGGGTTGCCGGCCAACGGGCACAGCGCCGCGGCGGCCGTTGTCTCCGCGCCCGAGGCGCCATCGGAAAAACCGGCGAAGAAAAAGCCGGCCAAGCGGGGTGGGAACGGTCACGACAGCAACCTTCCCGAGGTCGGCCAGGACGAGCTGCTCGGCGAGCAGCAGCCTGGCGACGGGGTGAAAGCGGAGACTGGTTCCTAGCGCCCATCGTGGCCGATGAGGGTCAGGAGCACTCGGCCGTGCCTGTCGGCATCTCGACAACCGCATCCGCGGGTGCCGCCGCTCCTGGAGGCAGCATCCGGACCGCCGCGCCGGCCAGGATCAGTGCCGCGGCGGTTACGGGATCCACCTGCCAATGCGATCCGCTGCTGTACTGGAGCAATTTGTCGCGGGATTCAATGTCCGTGATGAAGAGAATCCAGACGGGATCCTTGCTGCTATTCATGGTGAAACCTCCACGAATTTGGGATTGGGGACGTTGCTGAAGCTCGAAGGTGGGCATGTCACGCGACCTCGGAATGGTTTGTGCGAGTTGGGTTCCCGTCAGCGACCGCGCTCCATTCGGGAAGAATGGCGGCAAGCCCACCGCGCCGATGCTGGTCATGGAGGATCAGCTTCGTCTCGGCGAGGACCTTGGCGACCTGAGCTGGCTCTGCGAAATTAAAGAAATCGCGCCGGTTCAACCAAATCATCCTGGTTCGGTAGCGTTCGCCTGGGTAGGGTGCCGCCGGAATGTCCGCGACCACTCCTCCGGAGGATCGCCAGCCGTTTAGAGCGAACATCGCGGCCGTGGCCATGCAGAATTGCGAATCAAGGATGACCAGCATATGGAGACCGCTGCGGGCCAGGGCGTCGGTGATCAAGCGATTCCGACGCGGATCGTCAATTACCCAGCCCGATTTCAGTTCCAGGACCCGGAACGGAATGCGGTCGGTGATCATGTTCCGGACGGCCTGCTGGCCGGGGTGCCCGTCCCATTCAACGACCGCATGGGAATCGTCGGCGAACCGCAACGGTCCCTTGGCCCGCAGCCCGCCCACCACCTCGCCGTCATCATCGACCACGGCGAAGAACATGATCGTGTCGGTTCCGCTGCGCAGCGCCTCCATGTCGAGCGCAGCCTCCACACCATGCTTGCGAAAGCTGCGATAGGCGCCCGCAGAATAGGCGGACCACAAGCCAGGGTCAGCTGACGGATGCGAAATCACCAACGTGCAGTCGATGTCGGGATCGCGCCAACTGAAGCCCTGGCCAACCGACACCCCGTCGCAGGCTGCAGTGCGTAGCGAAACTGCATTCATCCGTTTCCTCTCCGTCGGCCGTCAAACCGTTGCTACACGTCTGGGACTGTTTCCATACGTTTAGTATGGTTAACAGTGCTGACCGTACTATTAACGTGTCAGCTACACAATACAAATTCTTATAATCAGTTTAGGCGGTCGATCAAGCACTGGCGGTATGCGTCAGCGGAGCCCACGGCCAACGGTTCCCCGGCAGAGTTGACACCTGTAAAGTTCGTCGGCATGGACAACATCAGGGGTAAGACCATCGTGATCACCGGTGCTGCTCGTGGCATCGGGCATGCGACCGCAAAAGCGCTGCTGGCGCGGGGCGCCCGAGTGGTCATCGGCGACAGGGACGTCGACGTGCTGGAGAGCGCGGTCGCCGGCATGAGCAGCCTCGGTTCGGTGTCCGGCCATCCACTGGACGTCACCGACCGTGAATCGTTCGCCGCCTTCCTCGACAAGGCCCGCGCCGACGGAGGCGGGCACATTGACGTGCTGATCAACAACGCCGGCGTCATGCCGGTGGGCCCATTCCTCGAGCAAACCGCGCAGGCGATCCGTTCGTCGATCGAGGTGAACTTCTACGGGGTGCTCAGCGGCTGCCAGCTAGTGTTGCCGGAAATGGTGAAGCGCCGCAGCGGGCACATCATCAACATCGCGTCGCTGGCCGGCATGGTGGCGGTGCCGGGTCAAATCGTCTACGTCGGAACAAAATTCGCCGTGGTAGGGCTGTCCACCGCGATGGCGGATGAATTCGCCCCACATGGCGTCAAGGTCACCGCGGTGCTGCCGACGTTCACCAACACCGAACTGATCTCGGGCACGTCGCCGTCGGCCGCTCAGAAGCCGGTCGAGCCCGGCGATATCGCCGCGGCCATCGTCAAGGTGCTCGACAAGCCCAAAACCCAGGTGTCGGTGCCCGGCAATGGCCGGTTGATCGCCGTCGTGGCGCAGCTGTTACCGGATCGGGGCCGCCGCTGGCTGAACAAGAAGATGGGCAACGACACGGTGTTCCTCTATTTCGACACCACCGCCCGCCGGGCATACGAAGACCGTGCGCAGCACGCGACGGGCGTTCTCGAACACAAGGACTGATCAGCGCCCGCGGGGGGCGTACATGATCACGCCGACCCCGGCCAGGCACACCGCGGCGCCGATGATGTCCCACCGGTCCGGGCGAAATCCGTCCAGCGCCATCCCCCAGGCCAGCGACCCGGCGACGAACACACCGCCGTAGGCGGCAAGAACGCGGCCGAACTGAGGATCGTCTTGAAAGGTAGCGACAAAGCCGTACGCACCCAAAGCGATCACGCCGGGACCGGCCCACAGCCATCCGCGATGCTCGCGGACACCTTGCCAGACCAGCCAGGCGCCGCCGATCTCGAACAGCGCAGCTACCGCGAACAGCAGAATGGATCTGGCGACACTCACTACCGCACCTCCGCATTTGTCAGCGACCAGCGCCAGTAATTTTGCTATCCGTTCACGATTATCGACGCGGCCCCCCGGGCGCGGCGGCCGCGGATCCGGCAAGATTCAGTTTGAGGTGCGGCATCGGCCTAGCCTTAGACCCATGCGGAGTCGCAACCGAGGAGGTCTGTGAGTATGCCGGCTAGCGTCGTGATCGTCGGGTCGGGATTTGGCGGGCTCACCGCGGCCAAGGCGTTCAAGCGAGCCGACGTCGACGTCACGCTGATCTCGAAAACCACCAACCATCTGTTCCAGCCGCTGCTGTATCAGGTGGCGACCGGGATCTTGTCCGAGGGCGAGATCGCCCCGACCACCAGACTGATTCTGCGTAAGCAGAAGAACGTCCGGGTGCTGCTCGGCGAGGTCGAAGGGATCGACCTGAAGGCGCAGACGGTGACGTCGAGGCTGATGGACATGCACACGGTGACGCCATTTGACAGCCTCATCGTCGCCGCCGGCGCGCAGCAGTCCTACTTTGGCAACGACCAGTTCGCCACCTGGGCGCCGGGCATGAAGACCATCGACGACGCCTTGGAGCTGCGCGGCCGGATCCTGGGCGCGTTCGAGGCCGCGGAGGTCACCACCGACCCCGCCGAGCGAGAGCGCCGCCTGACGTTCGTGGTGGTCGGTGCCGGGCCGACCGGCGTCGAAGTGGCCGGGCAGATCGTGGAACTCGCCGAGCGGACTCTCGCGGGAGCGTTTCGAACGATCAAGCCCAGCGATTGCCGGGTGATCTTGCTGGACGCCGCGTCCGCTGTGTTGCCCCCGATGGGCGAGAAACTGGGTCTGAAGGCGCAACGCCGGCTGGAGAAGATGGACGTCGAGATCCAGCTCAACGCGATGGTGACGAACGTCGATTACCGGGGCATCACAATCAAGGACAAAGCTGGCGCCGAACGTCGCATCGAATCCGCATGCAAGGTGTGGGCGGCCGGGGTTGCGGCCAGCCCGCTCGGCAAAATGCTCGCGGAGCAGTCCGACGGCACCGAAATCGACCGTGCGGGAAGAGTGATCGTGGAGCCCGACCTCAGCGTCAAAGGGCACCCGTATGTGTTTGTCGTCGGTGATCTCATGGCGGTGCCCGGCGTACCCGGGATGGCACAGGGCGCGATCCAGGGTGCGACCTACGCGACGAAGTGCATCAAGCGCTCGCTGAAAGGTCATGACGATCCGGCCCACCGCGCGCCGTTCAAATACTTCGACAAGGGCAGCATGGCGACGATCTCGCGGTACAGCGCCGTCGCGCAGGTCGGCAAGCTGGAGTTCGGCGGTTTCATCGCCTGGTTGGCGTGGCTGGTGCTGCACCTGTACTACCTGGTCGGTCACCGGAACCGCATTGCCGCTCTGTTCGCATGGGGGACGTCGTTTTTGGGCCGCAGCCGTGGTCAGATGGCCATTACCAGCCAGATGATCTACGCCCGGCTGGCGATGAGCCAGCTGCAGGCGCAAGCGCAGGGCGAACTGGCTGCGGCCGAGCAAGCCGAAAACGTCGAACAAGAAGCGGCCGGGTAGGCCGCGGCCGTGGAGAAGTTCAGCTGGCCGTCGAAGAGGTCAGCATCCTGATCGTCTGAGATTCATTGCCTTCAAAGGCCATTCCGTCCGGCCGCAGCAGGTCGTGGAACCATACCCTCGGGATCGACGTGTACGGGTGATTCCATGAATCCCACGGGAAGTAGGTTTGGGTCTTCCCGGCGACCAAGCCCCAGTTGATCGCGCCAACGTTGTGCCGCTTGGCAATTGGCAGGATGCTCTGGACAGTGCTGCCCATCGGCCGGGCCATGTACTCGGTGCACAGCATCGGCCGTCCTTGCGGAGCAAGCTCGGCGATTCGGGATTCGAAGGTCGATGGTTCGGCGTAGGAGTGGAAGGTGATCACGTCGGACTTGGCAAGCTGAATGCCGGCGATTGTGCTGCGGCTTGCGGGATCTGCCCACTCGCCGTCCCACACACCACTGGTCAACGGCTGGCAGGTATCGACGGAACGTGCCCAGGCGAACACTTGTGGAAGCAGCTCTGCGACACGTTCCAGCTTGTCGGGCCGCTCGACGCTGCGGTACTGGTTTGCCGGATTGTCGGGTTCATTCCAAAGGTCCCAGCCCAAAACCCGGTCGTCATTGCGGAATTGGGTCAGTACGCCCGTAACGTAGTCCTGCAGAGTGCGGGTGTAGCGACGGTCATCGATCCGCTCAGCGCCGGGGCTTTGTACCCATCCGGAGTTGTGCACCCCTGGCGTGGGCGCATGCTGGAGACCGAGTCGGGGCATCGGATCCCAGCAGGAGTCGAACAACACGAACAGAGGCTTGATCCGGTGGCGCGCCGCGATGCCGACGAACTGCGTGAGACGTGTTTGGAAGCCACGGGAATCCTGCGCCCACAGCTGATCATGCAGGAAGACCCGCACCGTGTTGAGCCCGTGGAACCGGGCCCAGCCGAGTTCGGTGTCGATGCGCCGGGGGTCGTAGGTGCCGGGCTGAAACATCTCGAGCTGATTGATGGCGTTGGAGGTGATGAAGTTGGCGCCGACGGGCCAACCCTGCGCTTGATACCAAGTGTTGGCGCGGTCAGGTGACCACCGACTGGGTTCGGCAGAGGCGCGCGGCGGCTCCGCGAAGGCACGAGGTGTTTGAGCCAGAGCCGTGCCCGCTGCCAGCAGCAGCGGTAGCTTCAGAACCGTACGGCGGTACACAAAGTGACGATAAGTTGCCCGAGGCGCCGTTCCCGGTATTCGCATGGCGCGTCGCGCTGAAATTATTGTGCGGCGATCTTGTTGCGGGAATTGTTATCTCGTTGACACCTCGGGCACTTAGCGTGTTGTCGTCGACTGCCACAGCGCGGTGTTACAGTCCGGCGCCAACGGCAAGCATCCGCTCCAGGGTTAGTGCCTGGGCACCAGCACACACCGAAGTGTGTCCAGACGTGGCGATCATTGCCCAACGCCCGGGCACGATGGCGACTTCCTCGCAAGGCTGTTGCGCCGTAGAGAATTTCGACAATAGCGATCGGATCTTTTCCGCATTCTCCGTAGCCTCGGGAACGAGAACGCGCGTCGCAGCTCCTCCACCGACGGCGGGATGGCGCGCCATGAACTCGCGCAAAAACAAGGCACCCGTGACTTTCGGGTTGATGTCCTGGACGGCGGCCACGACGGTGTCGCCGAACTTTCCGCCTAAGGTGCCGATCGCAAAGTCGACGCCACAGTGAAGCAGGCCCACCCGCCGGGTCAGGTCGCCCATCGCCCCTCGCAGCGTGGTGTAGAGAGCCTTCTCCAGTCCGAGGGCCTGCCAATCGGCGGCGCCCACGAAGATGTTGCCCTTCCAAGCGGTGCCACGCATGAATTGCAGCGTGAGTCCGTCCAACAGCTCGCCTGACCGCACATGGGCTGACGGCGTGGTCAAGACTTGCTCGCCGCCGACGCGTCGCTCGAAATAACCGACATGAGCCTCGAGAACCTGATCGCCGCCCAAGTTCCATGCCTTGGTCGCGAGCTCTTCCAGCCGCCGAGTGTCATCGAGTTCGATGTTGGCGACGATGCGGCCGCCATTTCCACCTTCGGATGGTTTTAGGCAACCATGCGATAGTTCGTAGCGCTGCTTCAAAAGCGTGCTCGCGCGCAGAAGATCGCGACTGAAGTCGCAGCGATTCTCTTGCCACGGAACGGTATAGCCCGGGATTACCGGAAGCGCTGTCCGCAGTGCCTGAAACGCCTCGCTCGCGCGATGCTCTTGGTCCAGGATGAGCTGTGCCGCTTGGTCGGACACCTGGCCGCTCAGGCGCAGCGCAGACTCGACCGTCGGATGCAGCATGCGCTTACCGTTCCACGCCGCAATACGGGAATTGTTGGCGTCCACGCGAATTCGGCCAAGCCCGGTGATCCGCGCCATCCAGGTCAGCAGTATTTGGAATTCGGGTTCGAAGTCGTACGGCGACACCACAGCCGAAGGCCGTTCCCGCAGAAACTCGATCATCCGGGCCAACACGGGATCGTGCTCCCCGGCATCGACCGCCCGCTTGAGCAGCGCGTGCGACATGTAGTAGTGGTCGGTATCCGGCAGGGTCAATCGCCGGACGCCTTCTTTCGCAATCGCGAGACGCCAAGGGCGAGTACGCCCGACGACCAAGTCACCGCTGCGAGCGAGATATAGCCCGCGAGTCTCCACATATGTGGTGAGGTCTGACACCGGCCGGCCCTCAGCCATCGCAGTGAGGTCCGTCTCGAATCCGCGAGCCGATGGTGTGGTCGAATGCACGATCAAACGTGATTGGCCATGGCTCGGCGAGGAGAACTCGACATGCTCAAGCACCATGTCCAGGAGGTCGCACGGTTCGATCGATAGCAATTTACGACACGCGATGTCCATGTCGGTTTCGTCAAGTCGCACAGGACCGGCATAGCTTTGCCATGCAATTTCGCGTCCGTCAACATCAACAGTCCAGTCGTGAAGTTCGCCAGTCAACGGATGAGGCGACGTCCGCCGGTGGCGATTGCACGAAAACACTCTGGTGTCTCCATATCTGGCCCAGCGCGATCAGGCGTGGTTGTTCAGCCGGGTTCCGGTACCGGCGACTAATGTTGCCATACGGGTCTCCATATCGGAATCGAGCACTTTATCCATCGGGCCAAAAGTTTTTAACGCACAAACGCGCCGGAAAAAGTTGGAAACGGCAAGGTGAATAACGCCATAACGCGTGAATACCGCGCAGTACGCCTAACGATAGTAATCGGCAAGATGAAAATGCTGTGAGATTGCTGCCAGTTATCAGCGCAACGCCTGGTCGATGTCAGCGATCAAGTCCTCGATGCCCTCCAGGCCGACCGAAATACGAACCACGCCGTCACCGAGGCCAATTGCGGCGCGGCCTTCGGGTCCCATCGCCCGGTGGGTTGTCGTCGCCGGATGCGTGACAAGGGATTTCGAATCACCCAGATTGTTGGAGATGTTGATCAACCGCAACTTGTCCAGGACCTCGAAGGCCCGTTGCTTGGCCGCGCCGTCGGGGACGTCGAGTTCAAAGGTGATGACAGTACCGCCGCCTGACATCTGCCGCTTGGCCAGGTCGTACTGCGGATGCGATGTCAGAAATGGATAACGCACCCACCTGATCGCCGGATGACCCTCCAGGTACTCGGCGATCCGCTGCGCCGAAGCATTCTGGTAATCGACGCGAACTGCCAGTGTTTCAAGGCCTTTGAGCATTACCCAGGCATTGAACGCGCTCATCGCCGGCCCCGTGTGTCGCATCAGTTTCTGCACCGGGCCGTCGATGTACTCCTTGTCGCCGAGGATTGCACCGCCCAGCACGCGGCCCTGCCCGTCGATGTGTTTGGTGCCCGAATAGACCACCACGTCGACGCCAAGCGGAAAACCCTGCTGTAGCAATGGAGTCGCAAAGACGTTGTCCAGCACGACTTTCGCCCCGGCAGCATGGGAGAGCTCGGTAACCGCGGCAATGTCGACCAGCGACTGCATCGGATTCGACGGCGTCTCGAAGAACACCGCCTGGGTCGGCACCGAAAGCGCCTTCTCCCACTGGGATAGGTCGTCGCCGTCGACGAAAACGGTCTCGACCCCCCAGCGCGGCAAGATCTCATTGCACACGACGAAACACGAGCCGAACAGGCTGCGCGCGGAGACCAGCCGATCGCCGGCGCCCAGCAGAGCGCCCAATGACGTGAAAACCGCCGCCATCCCGCTCGCGGTGGCGAACGCCGCCGGCGCCCCCTCGATCAACCGCAACCGTTCCTCGAACATGCTGACCGTCGGGTTGCCGTAGCGCGAGTAGACATAACGGTCGATCTCGCCAGTGAAAGCCTGTTCCGCTGCGGCGGCCGAGTCGTAGACGTAGCCGGACGCCAAATACATTGCCTCGGCGGTCTCTTCGAACTGCGACCGCAAGATGCCGCCGCGCACTCCGATGGTGGCCTGGCTGACGCCACAGGGCAGCGGCTCCGGTGTGCGCACCGAGCGCGGGTCAGTCACGTTTGCTTCCAAGGCAATCCGATGGCGCGCCACCCGACGCCGCCGCGATGACCGTCGCCGTCGAGATGTCCTTCGAAACCGTCCAGCACGTTGTACGACGGGGCGATACCCGCCGCGGTGGCGGCCTCGGCTGCGCCGATGGAGCGGTTGCCTGAGCGACACAAGAAGATCACCGGCCGGTCCCCCGTGGCGGCCGGCAGTTGTTCAGCCAGTTCGGCCGCGAAGTTGCCATTGGGGGTGCCGTCGAAGCTGTTCCACTCGAGGTAGACGACTTCGCGGCCCATGCTGGACAAATCCGGCACGCCAACGAAACGCCATTCGGCGTCGGTGCGCACGTCGACCAAGACCGCTTCGGGGTTCTCGTCGAGCAGCTTCCAAGCCTGCTCCGGTGTGATATCTCCTGCGTAGCTCACCCGCGTGAGTCTCGCATACCTGACTGGGTGGGCCGCTACCAGAGCCTGCGCAGTCCTGTCGACACCTCCCGGGCGCGGCTGCGCGCGATGCTCACGTCCGAGGCGGTGACGATGGCCACGCCCAGCGGGCGGCGCCCTTCGGGCTCATGACGACTGAACAGCCGCGCGTCGCTTTCCGGTGTCCGCAGCGCGGCGGCCAGCACATCGGCGGCGGCCGGGCTCCGCGAGCTCTGGGTCGCCACGCCGGATCCGTCGTGGCCGGCGTAGATCACCTCGGCGGCGCCCGGCGAAATCATGATGGCGTCGGTCGGCAGGCCCATGATTGCCCGCGCCTGCAGCTCGAACTCCGAGAGCCGCTGGGTGCGCAACGTGACCAGGCCGCTCTCGAACGGCCGGGCGGTGACATCGCTGAAGTAGATCTCGTCGCCGCGGACCATCAGCTCGACCCCGAACACGCCGCGTCCACCGAGCGCCTTGACGATCCGGGCGGCGATGGACTTGGCGGCGTCCAACGCGGCCACGCTCAAGTCTTGCGGCTGCCACGATTCCTGCACGTCACCAATTGCCTCACCGTGCCCGATCGGGGCGCAGAAGTCGATCGTCGGCCCAGTCGGTCCGACGCTGCGCACCGTGAGCAAGGTGAGGTGGAAGTCGATCTCGACGAGAGCCTCGGCCAACACGCGGTTGTGGCTCAGTCGACCGCCGGCCGACACCGCACGCTGCCAGGCCGACTCGATGTCAGCCGGTCCCAGCACCACCGACTGCCCCGCACTGGCCGCGGACGTCACCGTAGCCACCGGTTGCACCCGCAACGGGTAGCCGGCATGGTCGGCCACCGCGCGCAGCTCGTCGAGCGATCCCGCGAACCAGAACGGGGCGGTCGGCAGGCCGAGCTCATCGGCGGCGAGCCGGCGCAGTCCCTCCCGGTCGGCGGTGAGCCGAGCGCAGCGAGCGGTGGGAAAGACCTCGACGGCACCGGTTTCGGCCGCGGCGGTCAACGCGTCGCCGGCAACAACGTCTGATGCCGTCACTACGAAATTCGGCTGAAACCGCCCGATCAGGGCACCCAACTCGTCGGCGTCGGCCATGTTGACCACCAATGCCTGGTCGGCGACCCCGTGCGCGGGCGCATCGGCATACCGCTCGACCGCGATCACCTCAGCACCGAGCCGCTGAAAGGCGATCGCCAGCTCACGGCTGAACTCTCCCGACCCCAGCAACATCACCTTGGTCCGGCCGGCCTCGCCAGGCTCGGGACGCCCGCCGTGGGTCGACACGTCGTGAGTCACGCCGTCGGCCACCGGTTCACCTTCCCTGAAGTCCATGTGCTGCACGCTGCTCAAGGATAGGTCCGCGGAATCGAGCGGGGTTGAGTACTGAGTTGCGTGATGCAAGTAACATGGCAGCTATGCTTCCCCGCACTTACGAGCATCAGGTCTGCTCGATCGCCCGCAGCCTGGAACTGATCGGCGACCGGTGGACGCTGCTGATCGTTCGTGACGCCTTCCGGGGTGTGCGCCGCTTTGACGATTTCCGCGCCGAACTCGGGGTGGCGCACAACGTGCTGAGCGATCGATTGTCGCGGTTGACGGAAGCCGGCGTGTTCGAGCGGCGCCGCTACCAGCAGCGACCGGATCGCTACGAGTACCACCTCACCCAGCAAGGTCAAGACTTGTGGCCGGTGGTGATGTCCCTGCTGTTCTGGGGCGATCGCTATTTGGCCCCGGACGGTCCGCCGGTAATTCCGCTGCACCGCAACTGCGGAGGTCATCTCACACCGCAACTCAACTGCACCGACTGCGGCGCCAGCCTGGCGTCCGGGGACGTGGAACTCACGCCCGGGCCGGGCGCTGCCCCGGGCATGTAAGACGGCGGCCCCAGCAGGTCTATTGCATCACGAAAGTGACCGTGAAATAGTCAGTTGCATCACGCAATCGACCAGGAGGTAGCCGTGACCCTCGACCACATGCCGTCCACCGCAAGCACGTATCTCCTCGGTCATGCGGACTCGGAAGTCCGGCGGCTGCTCTTGCAGGCACGGCTGTATGACGACTACACCGAGCAGGCCCTGCGCCTGGCGGGCCTCCGGCCGGGAATGCGGGTGCTGGACGTCGGCTGCGGTCCCGGTGACGTGTCGTTCGTGGCCGCCCGGCTGGTCGGGCCGCAAGGAGCGGTTATCGGCATCGACGCCGCTGACGACATCATCGAATTGGCCAACGCCCGCGCCGCCGAGCAGGGCCTGACATCCGTTCGGTTCGAGCAGACCACGGTCGGCGACCTCACCCTGGACGAGCCCGTCGACGCCGTGATCGGTCGGCTGATCCTGATGCATCTGCCCGACCCCGTCGCAACGCTGCGGCAGCTGGCCGGTCTAGTTCGACCGGGTGGGTTTATCGCGTTTTCCGAGTTCGACATGACCGGCGCGCGCGGCGTGCCCGACCTGCCGCTCTGGCGGGCGGCACGAGACACGATCATCGAAACCTTCACCAGCATGGGTCTCGATCCGACGTTCGCCGCGACCATGCCGGCGCTGTTCCGGCAGGCGGGGCTGAGTACCCCGCAGTTGGCACTCGGTGCTCCGATTGGCGGAGCCGAGCACACCGAGCTCATCGCCTTCGTCGTCGAGACCCTGCAGTCGCTGCTGCCGGCCCGCGAAAAGCTGGGATTGGACTCGGGCGAATTCGCCGACCCGGACGCCCTTTTGTCCCGGTTGCGCGAAGAAGTCGCCGCCGCCGGCGGGGTGGCGACGACCCCGGCCATGATCACGGCCTGGAGCCGCGTCTAGCCGCCTAAGGCTGGCCCGGCAACAGCCGCACCATCAGCCCATTGGCTTCGGCCAGCAGAGTGTCGCCGTCGACCAGTTCGCCCCGGACAAATGCCTTGCGGCCCTCGGTGCCGGCGACGTGCCCGCGGACCACCAACGGGGTATCGATCGGGGTGATCTTGCGGTAATCGACGTGCAGGAAGCCGGTCCGGCTGATCGGCCGGCCGGCGGCGTGCACCACCATCCCGAAGACGTGGTCGAACAGCAGCGGCAGCACACCGCCGTGCACAGCCCCATTGCCGCCCACGTGGAACCGGCAGAAGTGGCCCCGCATCTCCACGCCGTCGGGGTCGAATCTGCTCATCGTCCACGGCGGCAGCAGCAGACTGCCCATCCCCGGTAATTGCGGCGACCGGCCGGCCGGGCCCTGGCCCTCGGGGGCGTGAAACGGCGCGAGCATTGCGGCTAGCGCCTCGGCGCTATCGGCGGCGTCCTCCCAGACCTCGTCGCCGGGGTCCGCGGACACCGCCAGATCCTGCAACCGGCGCATGGCACTGACGAACCGGCCGAAACCCGGCCCCGGGCTGGCGGCGCCGTATTCCGGAAAGCCGCCGTGATGGTCGTAATCGGGGTCGAGTTGTTCTGGGCTCTGCGAAGATTCGGTCACGGGCGCGCCGCCAGTACGTCGCGGCGAACGATGGTCTGATCGCGGCCCGGTCCGACACCGATACACGAAACATGTGCTCCGGCAAGCTCTTCCAGCCGCAGCACATAGTCACGCGCCTTGGCCGGCAGGTCGTCGAAGGTCCTCGCGTCGGAGATGTCTTCCCACCACCCGGGCAGCTCTTCGTAGATCGGTTCGGCGCGAGCCAGATCGCTTTGGGTCATCGGCATGTCGTGAGTGCGTTTGCCGTCGACCGTGTAGCCGACGCACACTGGAACGGTTTCCAAGCTGGACAACACGTCCAGCTTGGTCAGGAAGTAGTCGGTGATGCCGTTGACCCGGGTGGCGTAGCGGGCGATCACCGCGTCGAACCAGCCGCAGCGGCGACGGCGCCCGGTGGTCACGCCGAACTCACCGCCGGTCTTCGACAGGTATTCGCCGTTCTCGTCGAACAATTCGGTGGGGAACGGGCCGGAGCCGACCCGGGTGGTGTAGGCCTTAAGGATTCCCAGCACGGTCGTGATCCGGGTGGGGCCGATGCCGGACCCGACCGCGGCGCCACCGGCGGTCGGATTCGACGACGTCACATACGGATACGTGCCGTGGTCGACGTCGAGCAGAGTGCCCTGCGAACCTTCGAGCAATACGGTCTCGCCGGCTTCCAACGCGTTGTTAAGCAGCAGCCGCGTGTCGGCGATGCGATGCTTGAAACTTGCCGCCTGCTGCAGCAGGGCGTCGACGACGTGCGCCGGCTCCAGCGCCTTGCGGTTGTAGATCTTGACCAGCACCTGGTTCTTGAATTCCAGCGCAGCTTCGACCTTGTGGGTGAGCACCTCCGGGTCGAGCACATCGGCGACCCTGATCCCGATGCGGGCGATCTTGTCCTGGTAACACGGCCCGATGCCGCGGCCGGTGGTGCCGATCTTCTTGCTGCCCATGTAGCGCTCGGTCACCTTGTCGATGGCCACGTGGTAGGGCATCAGCAGATGCGCGTCGGCGGAGATCAGCAGCTTCGAGGTGTCGACGCCGCGGTCATCGAGACCCTTCAACTCGTCGAGCAGCACGCCGGGGTCGACTACCACGCCGTTGCCGATGACGTTGGTGACGTCGGGTGTAAGCACACCCGACGGGATGAGGTGCAGGGCGAAGTTCTCACCGGTGGGCAAGACCACGGTGTGGCCGGCGTTATTGCCGCCCTGGTAGCGCACCACCCACTGGGCGCGGCCACCGAGGAGGTCGGTGGCCTTGCCTTTGCCCTCGTCGCCCCATTGGGCGCCGATCAGGACGATTGCCGGCATGGCGCTTCTCCCACCAGTATCTGCCGCTTATTGTGGTCCAGCCGGTGACCTACCTTATCTCAGCTGTTTGCGAGGAGCCGTTGAACACTGACATCGCCGTGCTGATGTTCGGCGAGCATCGTGTACCGCGGACTTTGCGCGGATTGCAGGTTGCCGACCCTGCGAATATCGATGCGGCGGCTCGATGCCATCGGCGGCTCATCGTGGTCGGCTCGGATGCGGATCTCGCGGCGGTACTGACGCGGCTGTTGCGAGCCGAGCGGCTCGATGTCGAGGTCGGCTTCGTGTCACGACGGCGCTCATCCGCTACGCGGGCATATCGGATACCGGCGGGTCGCCGAGCGGCCCGCCGGGCGCGGCGCGGTTCGGCGCAACGGGTGCCGCTGATCCGCGACGAGACCGGAACGGCGATCGTGGGAGCGGCCCGCTGGCGCCCGCCCGACGACGCGCAGCTGCTACACGGCGAGGCCGTCGTCGACGACGCCGTGCTCTTCGACGGCGATGTTGTCGAGGTGAGGATCGAGCCGACGGCCACCCTGCCGGGATTGCGGGCGCGCGCGTCGGGCGGGCGGTGGCTGGCCGGGCGGGCCGCCCAGCTGGGCACCACGGGTGTAGCCGTGGTCCGCGACGGTGTGCGGGCGCCCCGGGCGGCGCGCCGATCGACGTTCTATCGCAACACCGAGGGCTGGTTATTAATCCGGTGACGAGCGCCGCGAGGGGCGCGGAGCCGGAACGTCGGCACAGTCGGTAGCTTCATGACGTGAACATGCCGGTGCACCACTCGGTGCGGCCCAGCCCGATCTTCCTGGCCATCGTCGCAGTGACGGCAGTCGGCGGCGCGTTGGCCTGGTGGGACGGCGCCCAAACCGGGGCGCTGGCCTATGCCTCGGTGTTCGTCCTAGTTATCGCGGGCTGGGTGGTGTCGCTGTGCCTGCACGAGTTCGGCCACGCGTTCACCGCCTGGCGGTTCGGCGATCGTGGCGTCCCCGTCCGCGGCTATCTGGACTTGGATCCACGGCGCTACAGCAACCCGTGGCTGTCGCTGGGTATACCGATTTTGATCACCGCGCTGGGCGGCATCGGTCTGCCGGGCGCCGCTGTCTACTTGCGAACGTCGTTCATGACGTCCGCCCAGCGCACCATCGTCAGCCTGGCGGGACCGTCGGCGAATTTGCTGTTGGCGGTGCTGCTGCTGGCACTGACTAACGCGTTCTTCGACCCGGCACATCCGGTGTTCTGGGCCGGGGTGGCGTTTTTGGGCTTCCTCCAGATCACCGCTCTTCTTCTGAACCTGCTGCCACTTCCCGGCCTGGACGGGTACAACGCGCTGGAGCCGCATCTGAGCCCGGAAACCCAGCGTGCCCTCGACCAGTTCAAGCCGTACGGCATCATCTTTCTGGTCTTTCTGCTCTTCGTGCCGCAAGTCGGGCAGGCGTTCTTCGGGCTCGTCTCCTGGTTCTTCGAGCTCTCCGGAGTGCCCGCGGTCGTGTGGCAAGCCGGCGCCGCGCTGACTCGGTTCTGGAGCGCCTGGTTCTAAGCGCTTGCGATACATGCACAAGTACGCATATATTTAGCGGCATGGGCGCCGGCCACGAACACGCCAACGTCGACACACCAGTGCCGAAGATGGTTGCTGCCACCGCGATGCTGGGCGCGTTCTTCATCGTCGAAGTGACCACGGCGCTGCTGACCGGCTCGATGGCGCTGCTGGCCGACGCGGGCCACATCCTGACCGACGTCGCGGCCACATTCATGGGCCTGTGCGCTCTGGTGCTGGCCCGGCGCGGCAGCACCTCTCCCGGCCGCACCTACGGCTGGCACCGCGCCGAGGTGTTTACCGCCGTGGCCAACGCCGTCCTGCTGATCGCGGTGGCGACGATCATCCTCCGCGAAGCGATCGGACGGATCGGTCACGCGCCGGAAGTGCCCGGGATCCCCATGATCGCAGTGGCGCTGGCCGGGCTGGCCACCAATGCGGCGGTCGCGCTGCTGCTGCGGTCGGACTCGACACAGAGCCTGGCCGTCAAGGGCGCCTACATGGAGGTCATCGCCGACACCGTCGGCAGCGTCGGCGTGCTGATCGCCGGCGTGGTCACGATCACCACGCACTGGCCCTACGCCGACGTGGTGGTGGCCGTTCTCATCGCGCTGTGGGTGCTGCCGCGGGCGTTGTCACTGGCCGGCGGCGCGCTGCGCATCCTGTCCGAATCGTCGCCCAGCCACATCGACGTGCACAAGCTTCGTTCGGCGCTGGGCGCCGTCGACAGCGTCACCGACGTGCACGATCTCCACGTCTGGACGCTGGTACCCGGCAAGGACATGGTGACCGCACACCTGACCAGCTCCGGCGACTCGGCGCGGGTACTCGGTGAGGCCCGGGCGATCCTTACCGCGCACGGGCTAGACCACGCCACCATCCAGGTGGAGCCGCCGGGCGGTATCGCTGGCTGCGCGCAGCGACGATGCGGACCGGAACGGGCCGAGGAGGAGCTGGGCACTTGAGCTCAGTCCGGCTGTTAGCTGAGCCCGAGTGCGGCCCGGGCAGCCGGGTCGCAATCGTCGAGCAGGTCCAGGCATCGGGTCTGCTCGTCAGTTTCGCCGATGGCGTCAGCCGCGCGGGCCAGCGCAGCCACACACCGCAGAAAACCGCGATTGGGCTCGTGGGAATACGGCACCGGCCCGAACCCCTTCCAGCCGTTACGGCGCAACTGGTCCAGGCCGCGGTGGTAGCCGGTGCGGGCATACGCATAGGCGGTGACCGCCTTGTCGTCGGCGAGCGCTTCTTCGGCCAGCGCCGCCCAGGCCACCGAAGCCGACGGATGCGCGGCGGCGACGACGACCGGGTTTTCGTTAGCCAGCAGTGCGGCCTCGGCGTCGGTGTCGCCAGGTAACAAGATCGGATCCGGTCCGAGAAGATCACGCGTGGGCGTCATGGGGCTATTGTGCCGTGCGACGCCGCCGCACCAAACCCGGTGGCGAGTCGCTAAGCTCCAATACGTATTTCGAGAGCGAAGAGGACAGCAGCGCTATGCCGAATCCCTCAGGGCCAGACCGCGAGCACACGTCGAATGCGCCCGGATTCGATCCAGATGACGTCGACCGAGGTGACGCGACCGACCCTGCGGAATCCGACGCTGAGACGACCGAACACCTCGGCGCTCCCGACGACAATCCCACCGAGGGCTACCAGACCGACCCGGCGACCGAGGTGATGGCCACCTCCGAGCATGAGGCGCAGGCACCCAAACCGCGGACGCCGCGGGGTGAGCGCCGTTTCACTGCCCCGGGGTTCGACGCCAAGGAGACCGCGGTCATCAACGCCGCGACCGAGCCCGCGACCGAGGTCTTCGACGCCGGCCACGCGCCGTCTGGGTCGACCGGAGCACGTCCGAGAACCGCTATGCCGCAACTGATTCCGCCCCGGCTTGGCGCCAAACTGCGGCCGTCGACCCAGCGCAGCTGGGGGTGGGTGCTGGCACTGATACTGATCATCCTGGCGTTAGCGGCCGTCGCCGTGCTGGGCACCGTGCTGCTGACCCGGAACAACAAGAAGCCGAACGCCTCCCAAGAAGACCGGGTCCGCAGCACCATCCAGAGCTTCGATGTCGCGGTGCAGAACGGCGACCTGTCCACGCTGCGTGGTATCACCTGCGGCAACATGCGCGACGACTACGTCAACTACGACGAGCGGGAATGGAGCGACACCTATCACAGGGTCGCGGCGGCCAAGCAGTATCCGGTGGTCGCCAACATCGACCAGGTGGTCGTCAACGGGAACCACGCTGAGGCCAACGTGACCGCGTTCATGGCCTACGCCCCGCAGGTTCGCTCGACCCGCAGCTTCGACCTGCAGTACCGCGACAACCAGTGGAAGATCTGCGAGGCGACTACGGGCTAGGTCAGGCCGAAACCGATTTGCCGGCGCAGTGCAGGTCGTTGCAGGCCTCGATGACCCGCTCGGTCATACCTGCTTCGGCCTTCTTCAGGTAGCTGCGCGGGTCGTAGACCTTCTTGCTGCCCACATCGCCGTCGACCTTGAGGACGCCGTCGTAGTTGCTGAACATGTGACCGGCGAGCGGGCGGGTGAACGCGTACTGGGTGTCGGTGTCGACGTTCATCTTCACCACCCCGTAGCCCAGCGCTTCCTCGATCTCCGACTTCGCCGAACCCGATCCGCCGTGGAACACGAAGTCGAACGGCTTGGCGTCGTCGGACAAACCGAGCTTGGTCGCCGCCACCTTCTGGCCCTGGGCCAGGATGTCGGGGCGCAGCTTGACGTTGCCGGGCTTGTAGACGCCGTGCACGTTGCCGAACGTCGCGGCCAGCAGGTAGTGGCCGTGCTCGCCGTGGCCCAGCGCGTCGATGGTCTTCTCGAAGTCCTCCGGAGTGGTGTACAGCTTGTCGTCGATCGCGCCGACGACGCCGTCCTCCTCGCCGCCGACGACGCCGATCTCGACCTCGAGGATGATCTTGGCCGCCGCGGCCTCCTTGAGAAGTTCGTGCGCGATCTTCAGGTTCTCGTCGATCGGCACCGCGGAGCCGTCCCACATGTGCGACTGGAACAGCGGGTTCTTGCCGGCGGCGACCCGCCGACCCGAGATCTCCAGCAGCGGACGGACGTAGGTGTCGAGCTTGTCCTTGGGGCAGTGATCGGTGTGCAGGGCGACATTGATCGGGTACTTGTCCGCGACGACGCGGACGAATTTCGCCAGCGCCACCGCGCCGGTGACCATGTCCTTGACGCCGAGCCCGGAGCCGAACTCCGCGCCACCCGTCGAGAACTGGATGATGCCGTCGCTGCCGGCGTCGGCAAATCCTTTGAGGGCGGCGTTGATGGTCTCCGACGACGTGCAGTTGATCGCGGGGAAGGCGTACGCGTTCTCTTTGGCACGTCGCAGCATCTCGGCGTAGACCTCTGGCGTTGCGATGGGCATGAAACTTCCTTCCTGACGAGTCGCATCAGTATCGCAATAACTGATTCTCGTCGTCAGCCCGCCCGGCCCCGCAACCTGTGCCTGGTGAAGACCAGATGATTTCGCCGGTATCTTGGAACACCGTGACGACCGCCGTAGTGGCCATGCCCAACTTGCTCGACCCGATGTACTGGTTGGGCGCCAATGGCGTGTTCGGACACGCAGTGCTGCCCGGCATCCTGCTCATCGTCTTCGTCGAGACCGGTTTGCTGTTCCCGCTGCTGCCTGGCGAGTCGCTGCTGTTCACCGGAGGCTTGCTGGCCGCGAGCGCCAACCCCCCGGTGAGCATCGAGGTGTTGGCCAGCTGCGTCGCGGTGGTCGCGGTGCTCGGCGATCAGACCGGGTACTTCATCGGGCGGCGGATCGGCCCGGCACTGTTCAAGAAGGAGGACTCGCGCTTCTTCAAGCAGCACCATGTGACGGAGTCGCACGCGTTCTTCGAGAAGTACGGGCCGATGGCGATCATCATGGCCCGCTTCATGCCGTTCATCCGGACGTTCACCCCGGTGGTCGCCGGGGTGTCCTACATGCGTTACCCGGTGTTCCTCGGGTTCGACATCGTCGGCGGCGTCGCCTGGGGTGCGGGTGCGACGCTGTTGGGCTATTTCCTGGGCAACAACCAGTTCGTCCACGCCAACCTGGAAAAGATCATTCTGGCCATCTTGTTCGTGTCGATGATCCCCGCCTTTATCTCGGCGGGACGGGTTTACCTGAACCGTCGCCGCGAACGGTCAAACAGCGACC
>Ga0209139_10000068_pt1 | contig 28114 bp, 24 predicted proteins | sample BogFormECP14_OM3_FD_188246 | JGI IMG/M metagenome (GOLD analysis project Ga0209139, IMG submission 188246) | Bog forest soil microbial communities from Calvert Island, British Columbia, Canada - ECP14_OM3 (SPAdes) (version 2) | ecosystem: Environmental > Aquatic > Freshwater > Wetlands > Bog ...
GGTGGATTTCGATTTTGCGCGACTTGACCAGAGACTTTAGAGACGCGTGAGGGTTGGCCAGCATGGCGGCTCCGGCGTGTTCGAGTAATGGAAGATCGGGGCGGGCGTTGCCGATGTAGTCGAAATCCTGGCCGTCAAATTCGGCGCGGAGGCTTGCCAACTTGTTGTTGCCGGTGAGGTTGGTGCTACCGTCACTTGCCAGCACTCCATCGAAGATTCGGAGATGGGCTGCAATTCTATCGGCGAGGCGCGCATCGGCTCCTGTGGTGAGATAGATGCGGCGGCCCTGTCCGCGCTCCTGTTCGAGCCAGGCAAGGAGGGGGCGATTGTAGGGGAGATGGGCCACGTCAAGCGAAACGTGATTCGCGACTTGCGCCTTCAGCGCTGCCTTGCCGTCGAGGACCCAGCGGAAAGTTTTCAACGCGATTGCGGGATGCGTGCGCAGGAGGACGAGCAGCGAATCGACCAGCGTATCGCTCTTGACGAGCGTACCGTCGAGGTCGACGCACAGGGGGCGCAACAGCTCCGAATCGGGCTGCAGCTGGGTTTGTGCCTGCTCTTGCAATGGATTCACCTGTTTTGATTATCGCCTGCTTACATATGGATGCAAGCCTTTTGGGCTGTCTCGGCAGCAGTGTTCAACTGTAACCTTTCGACTGTGCGTGATCCGTGGATTTAAACTGGAGTCAATGGATCCTGAGCAGTCGCACCATTCCAGCGGCCCATCATGGGCAACGATGCTGATTTTGCTTTTTCTGGCGATTCTGGCCGCGATCGGGATCGCTTACCTGTTGATTCATCCGTATATACATCGCTAAGCGGATTACTGTGCGCGGTCTGCGAGCAGGATGGGGATTCCATCTTGAATCGGATACCTGCGCTGGCATTGTGTGCAGCGAATCGTATCGGCTTCGAAAACTAAACTGCCATGGCATACGGGGCAGGCGAGCATGGCCAGCAGCTCCGGGGAAAATGCCTTGTCCTTCATGTCAACAGTGTACGCATCCTTTACCATGAGCAGAGATGACAACACCACGTTTACTCGATGGAAATGCAATTGCCGCGCAGATCAAGGCGGAGGTTGCTGCAGAAGTTGAGCAGTTGGCGGCGCAAGGGATTCGGCCCGGGCTGGCTGCGGTGCTGGTTGGAAATGTTCCGGCATCGGAGATTTATGTGCGCAGCAAGGTTCGCACGAGCGGGCAGCTTGGGATTTTTTCCGATCTGATTACTCCTCCGGAGACGGTGACTACGGAGGAAATGCTGGAGCTGGTCGCGCAGCTGAATGCGCGTGAGGACATTGATGGCATCCTGATCCAGCTTCCGCTGCCAAAGCAGGTGAATGCGAAGTTGCTGTTAGAGGCTGTCTCTCCGGCGAAGGATGTTGACGGCTTTCATCCGGTGAATGTGGGCCGCCTTCAGGCGGGGCAGCCGGCGCTGGTGCCGTGCACTCCAGCGGGGATGATCCAGATGCTGAAGCGGAGCAATCTGCCGATTTCGGGGCAGAATGCGGTGGTGATCGGGCGCAGCGACATTGTGGGTAAGCCGATTTCGATTCTGCTGCTGCATGAGAATGCTACGGTCACGATATGCCACAGCAAGACGCGCGATCTGGGCAGCTACACGCGCAATGCAGACATTCTGGTGGCGGCGATTGGGCGTCCGGGATATGTCACGCCTGATCTGGTGAAGCCGGGTGCGACGATTCTTGATGTCGGCATCAATCGCATTACAACGCGCGAAGAGTTCGACAAGTATTTTGCCGGCGATACCAAGCGCGAAGAGATGTTCATTCTGAAGGGATCGACCATTGTGGGCGATGTGCATCCGGAGGCGTTCAAGGTTGCCGGTGCGTATACACCGGTTCCAGGCGGAGTGGGCCCGCTGACGATTGCGATGCTGATGGCAAATACGGTACGCGCGGCGAAGCTGCGGCGTGGGCTTGCGGTCTGAAAGAATCCGATGCTGCGCGTAGGGCTTACCGGCGGGCTGGGCAGCGGCAAGAGCACCGTCGCGCAGATGTTTGCCGCGCATGGCGTTCATGTCATTTCTGCTGACGAAGTAGGACGCAGGCTGATGCAGCCGGGCGAGGAAGTCTTCCGGCAGATTGTCGAGCATTTTGGCCCGGAAGTGATGCGGGGTGATGGGACGCTGAATCGGCCCCTGCTTGCTGAGCTTGCCTTTCGCCAGGGCAAACTGGATGAGTTGAATCGAATTGTTCACCCAGCGGTGATTGCGGCGCAGGAAGCGTGGGCTGATGAACTGGCTGGCCACGATCCGGATGCGATTGCCATGATCGAATCTGCTCTGATTTTTGAGGCCGGGGTTTCGGGAAGCGTGCCGGGATGGCGCGATCGCTTTGACGCGGTCGTGCTGGTTACAGCTCCGGATGCGTTGAAGGTTCAGAGGTTTCTGGATCGCATGAGCGCTGGCAAGCAGATGACCGCGGAGCAACTCAGGGCGCTGGAGCAGGATGCGCGGTCGCGGCTGGCGGCGCAGATTCCGGACAGCGAAAAGATTCCGCTTTGTGACTTTGTGATTGAAAACAGCGGATCGCTGGAGCAGACGCAGCGACAGGTGGATGAGGTCTTTGCCCGGCTGCTACAGAAAACGACCCGACAAGAGCCATAGACCCGCCGCGGCAATGGAGAAAAAGCAGATCCTTCGCTACGCTCAGGATGACAAACCCGTGGGCGAGAGTTGGCGCCTGCTTCGGAATGTCTCGATACCGCCTAAAATAGAGAGTGATGCTTTACGGCTGCCTATCTCTCCCCGTACCGACAGCCCGGCACAACTTTAGAACGGATGATGTCGCAATGATTTTTCGTAGGATTGTTTTGGTTCTCGTGCTGGTTGGCTGCTTTTGGCTTCTGCTGAATCGCACCAGGCCCGCGAACGTGATGCAGGAGTCGATCGCTCCCGGCTCGCTCCATCTGACTGAGGCCCATGCCGCGCCGGAATACGATTCGGAAGAGCTGAACAACATTTCGGTCTATAAGAAGGCGCTGCCGTCGGTGGTGAACATTACCTCGTCTGCGGTTGCTTTTGACTTCTTTTATGGGCCGGTGCCGCAGCAGGGACAGGGCTCCGGGTTCATTCTGAATAAAGAGGGACAGATCCTTACCAACTACCACGTTGTTGCCGACGCGCAGCAGGTGGAAGTGACCACTTACGACAAGCATCGCTATAAAGCGAAGGTGATTGGCAAAGACCGTCACCATGATCTGGCATTGCTGCAGATCAGTGCGCCGAATCTTGTGCCGTCGGTGCTTGCTGATTCGCGCAATCTCGTCGTGGGGCAGAAGGTGTACGCCATCGGGAATCCCTTTGGACTGAATGGCACGATGACGACGGGCATCATCAGCGCGAAGCGGTCGATACGCGGGCCTTCAGGCGACCTGATCGACAATGCTATTCAGACGGATGCAGCGATTAACCCGGGCAACTCGGGCGGTCCGCTGCTGAACTCGCGCGGCGAAGTTATCGGCATCACTTCGTTGATTGCGACCAACCCGAACCAGGATGTGGAGCAGAACGCGGGCATTGGGTTTGCTATTCCTATCGATACGGCCAAGGCGGTGCTGAGCGACTTTCAGCGCTATGGCCGCGTGCGCAGGCCTTCGCTGGGTATCGCTTCTTATCCCATCGGGCCTGATCTTGCCGATCAGATGGGTCTTGCGGCTGACTATGGCGTGCTTATTCAGCGCGTGCTACCCGGCGGTCCTGCCGAACGCGCCGGATTGCGCGGCGGCAACCAGACCGCGTATCTCGGAAACATGCAGATTTATCTTGGCGGCGATCTGATTGTTGGCATCGATGACCTGCAGGTTACGAGCACGCAGGATATCGACGAGATCATGGATCACCATCAGACCGGCGACGTGGTTACGATCACGTTCTTCCGCGGACGCCGCAAGCTGACTACGCGGCTGACGCTTGACGAAGCGGGAGAGCGTTCGACTTAAGGCAATGACGCCGCAGGACCAATTCGATATCGCAAAGCTGCGCATTCTTGATGGTGGCTTGGCGACTGAGCTTGAACGGCGCGGCTGCAATATCAGCGGGCCGCTTTGGTCGGCGCATGTGCTGGCGGATAGTCCGGAGACGATTGAGGCTGTTCATCTGAGCTATCTTGAGGCCGGAGCGGATTGCATCCTGACGGCAAGCTACCAGGTATCGGCGATGGGCTATGCGGAGCTGGGCCAGCCGGCTTCTGCGGCTGCGGATGCGCTGCGGCTGTCGATTGATCTGGCGGTTGCGGCGCGTGAGAAGTATCGGCGGCAATCTTCGCGTCCTGTCTGGATTGCGGCTTCGCTTGGGCCTTATGGATCTGCCTTGCACGACGGGTCGGAGTATCACGGGAATTATGGTGTCGGCTTTGCTGAGCTGGTCCGGTTTCATGCGGAGCGGCTGGCGGTTGCCGAAACCACAGAGGCCGATTTCGTCGCGCTCGAATCTGTTCCCTCGCTTGAAGAGGCTGAGGCGATTGTCGAAGCTCTGCATCAACACCCGACCGTCCATGGCTGGATTTCTTTCACCTGCAAGGATGGGCAGCATGTCTCGCATGGAGAGAAGCTGACGCACAGCGCTGAGTTTCTTGACAGGCAGAAGCAGGTCGTCGCCGTGGGCATCAACTGCACGCAGCCGAAGTTTATTCTGCCCCTGATTGGCGAAGTGAGGCGGGCGACCCGCAAGCCTGTCGTCGTCTACCCCAACTCCGGAGAGGGGTGGGACGCGGAACACCGCTGTTGGACCGGGAACTCTGACGCAGCTGGCTTCGGCAATCTCGCACGAGAATGGGCAGCAGCGGGAGCGCAAATCATTGGCGGATGCTGCCGCACCGGTCCTGAGCATGTACGCGCGATTCGAGAGAGTCTGTCGGCAATCCCTGCCGCGCACTGAATTCAACGGCGCCACACATGCGACAATATAGAAGTAACCGCCATGAAATCTGAATCTCTCCCTGTAGCCCCACAGGCAGCCTCTGTCACTGCTGAGCTTCTGGCTCAACACAGCATCACCCCCGACGAATACGAGCGCATCACCGCTGCACTGGGGCGTACGCCAAGTCTCACAGAACTAGGTATTTACAGCGTGATGTGGAGCGAGCACTGCTCCTACAAGTCGTCGCGCGTGCATTTGCGGCGGCTGCCGACCAAGAGCGACCGCGTGGTGCAGGGACCGGGCGAAAATGCCGGCATCATCGACGTGGGCGACGGCTGGGCCTGTGCTTTCAAGATCGAGTCGCACAATCATCCTTCGTATATTGAGCCGTTTCAGGGGGCGGCTACCGGGGTTGGCGGGATTCTGCGCGACATCTTCACCATGGGGGCGCGTCCGCTGGCGGTGATGGATTCGCTGCGCTTCGGGCCGATTGTGGAAGACGACGACACGCCACAGGAGACGGTGCATAAGAACCACTCCATTGTTGAGGGCGTGGTGCATGGCATCGCCGGATACAGCAACTGCTTCGGTGTCCCGAATCTTGGCGGTGAGACGCGTTTTGAGGAGTGTTACTCGGGCAATCCGCTGGTGAATGCGTTTGCGCTTGGGCTGGTGCGGCGGGATGAGATTTTCTACGCGAAGGCTACCGGTGTTGGGAATCCGGTGATTTATGTCGGCGCTAAGACGGGGCGCGATGGCATCCACGGCGCAACGATGGCCAGCGAGGAATTTAAGGAAGGCTCGGAGCAGAAGCGGCCGAATGTGCAAGTCGGCGATCCGTTTATGGAGAAGCTGCTGCTTGAGGCCTGTCTTGAGGCGATGAAGACCGGCGCGATTGTCGGCATTCAGGATATGGGCGCAGCTGGGCTTACCTGCTCTACCTGTGAGATGGGGGCGCGTGGCGGCGTCGGCCTCGAAGTCGAGCTGGACCATGTGCCGCAGCGCGAAACCGGCATGAGTGCCTATGAGATTATGCTCAGCGAATCGCAGGAGCGCATGCTGCTGGTTGCTGACAAGGGACGCGAGCAGGAAGTGCTGGATGTCTTTGCCAAGTGGGGGCTGGATGCCGACATTGTTGGTACTGTGATTCCTGAGCCTCGCCTGCGCATTCTGCATCATGGCGAACTTGTTGCCGATATTCCGAACCAGTCGCTTACGGATGATGCTCCGGTGTATCACCGTCCGGTTGGTGAGTGGAAAGCGCCTGTTCCCGCAGAGCCAACCCGGAGCGCTCTTGAAAAGCTTGAGTATGAAGACCAAACTTCAACGCGCGACTATACGAACGACCTGCGCGCGCTGCTGGCTTCTGCAAATATCTGCTCGAAACGCTGGGTGCATGAGCAGTACGACACGATGGTGCAGACGAACACAGTGCAGGGGCCGGGCGGTGAAGGCGGCGTGATGCGCATTAAGGGCACGAAGCGCGGCCTTTCGATGGCGCTGGATGGCAATGGCCGCTGGTGCTATCTCGATCCTAAGCTGGGCGCAAAGCATGCGGTTGCTGAATCCGCGCGCAAGGTCGCTTGCACCGGCGCAACGCCTATCGCAGCCACGAATTGCCTTAACTTCGGGAATCCGGAAAAGCCGGAGATTATGGCGCAGCTTTCTGCGGCCATCGATGGCATTTCGGAAGCCTGTATCGCTCTGGGCACGCCAATCACCGGCGGAAATGTTTCGCTCTACAACGAGACACGCGGCGAGGGTATTTATCCGACGCCTGTGCTCGGAATTGTCGGAATCATTGAAGATGTGACGAAGACTGTTCCGGCAGCTTTTCAGAAAGCGGGTGATAGCGTCCTCGTAATCGGCCCGGAAAAGCTGCCTACGATCGAAGAGCGCCTTCGCGAATTTGGCTCCTCGGAATATGCGAAGGCGGTTCTTAGAGAAATCTGGGGAACGCCGCCTGCGCTCGATCTCGATGTAGAGGCGGCCCTGCAGAAATGTCTGGTGGAACTTGCAGATGAAGGCCTGCTGCATTCAGCGAGCGACATATCCGACGGCGGCATTGCTGTTGCGCTCGCAGAAGGCGCCTTCGGTAATGGCGTTGGCGTCACCGCACATCTGCAGGAAGGGCCGGATCTTCCTGTAGCGTGGCAGCTTTTTGGCGAGACATCTACGCAGATCATCGTTAGCTGCGGTGCTTCTGCTGTCGAGAAGATCAAGGCAATCGTTGGGAAATACGCTGGGCTGCTGGTGCAGAATATCGGTGAGACAGGTACAGACCACTTGCGTATCAAGTTGAACGGCAAAATTGCAATTGACGAAAGCGTTCAGGGATTGCAGCATGTTTGGGCCGGCGCTCTTGAAGCCAAGCTCTACGATGAGGTGCTGGCGTGAGCCATCTGCTGATCGAAGGCGTTCCTGGAGAGGAAACACAGGTACCTTTTGTAAGCGCCTCCAAGAGTAAGTCGCAGGACGACAAGCTGCACGAGGAGTGCGGCGTTGTCGCTATTCATGGGCATCCGGATGCGGCTCGGCAGACATATCTTGGTCTCTACGCGCTGCAGCATCGCGGGCAGGAGTCTGCCGGCATTGCGACTGCCGATGGCACGAATCTGTCGAACATCAAGGGCATGGGGCTTGTTGCCGACATCTTTACCGAAGAAGTTCTCGCAAAGCTTCACGGCGATATGGCCATCGGGCACACGCGGTATTCGACGACTGGCGATTCCGCGCTGTTGAACGCGCAGCCTATTCGCGTGGATTCGACGAAAGGGCTCATCGCGATTGCGCACAACGGCAATTTGGTAAATCTTGGCAATGTTCGGGCCAAGCTTGAACGCGAAGGGGCTTTCTTCCAGACTACGAGCGACTCCGAGATTATCGTCCAGCTTATTGCGCACTCGAAGGAAGGCACGCTGGTTGATGCCATTGCCGATTCGCTGCGGCAGGTGGATGGCGCATTCTCAATCGTCATGATGACACGCGACCGCGTCTTTGCAGCGCGCGATCCTCGGGGCTTTCGCCCGCTGTCGATGGGGCGCATCTCGAATCCGGATGGACCGGATACGATTGTCTTTGCTTCGGAGACCTGCGCTTTTGATCTTCTGCGCGCGAAATTCGAGCGCGATGTGCAGCCGGGCGAACTGGTCATGGTTACGCGCGATGGCGTCACGTCGCGGCAGTATTCGACCGGGATACCGCAGTCGAGCTGCATCTTTGAGCATGTCTACTTTGCGCGACCTGACAGCAAGATCTTCAATCGCTGGGTGCAGGAGAGCCGCGAAGAGATGGGCCGCCAACTTGTGCGCGAGTCGCCTGTCGATGCCGATCTCGTCGTTCCGGTTCCGGACAGCGGCGTGACCGCGGCGATTGGCTATGCTGCGGAGAGCGGTATTCCCTTTCGCTTCGGGCTTATTCGCAACCATTATGTTGGTCGGACGTTTATCGAGCCTGAACAGCGCGTGCGCGATTTCGGCGTGAAGCTCAAGCTGAATCCGGTGCGCAATCTGCTTGAGGGCAAGCGCATCATCCTGATCGACGACTCGATCATTCGTGGGACGACGAGCCGGAAGATTGTGCGCATGGTGCGTGCGGCCGGAGCGAAGGAAGTGCATCTCCGCATCAGCTGTCCGCCGACGATCTCGCCCTGCTTCTATGGCGTTGATACGCCGAGCAAGCGCGAATTGATTGCCGCCAATAACTCGGTTGAAGAAATTCGCCGCTTTATTGAAGCCGATTCGCTTGCCTATTTGTCACTCGAAGGGTTACAGAAGGCGTGTGATGGCGGCGAGGGGAACCACTTCTGCGTTGCCTGCTATACGGGCGAGTATCCGACGCAGTGGGTCGATGTCGAGGACATTTTGCCTGCTGCCGTTGCACGATAAATCGCCGCACAACCTACAGCACCTCTACTGCTTCCCATCTTCAGGAGGAAGCACTATGCTGACAAAGAAGAAGGCGAGCAGTCGTAAATATGGCACCGCAGCGTCGAAGTCTGTCGAGCGCGAGATGCGAGCCATGAAAGAAGGCAAGCTGAAGAGCGGTCGCAGCAAGAAAAAAGTAACCAGTCGCAAACAGGCCATTGCTATCGGCCTCTCGGAAGCGCGCAAGGCGGGCGCGAAGGTTCCGAATCCACCGAAGAAGAAGAGCGCAAAGAAATCGAGTAACAAGGCTGCGTAAAAGCTGCCTATCTATGCGGCTGCTTCGAGGTCGCTCTCTTCCAACCGATCGATTGAGCTTGCGGGCAGCGACTTACGCAGCCAGCGCACAGGCGCTGTGACAAAGGAAAGCGCCAGCACGGGCAGCTGTCGCATGTCGGAAGCGAGAGAGCGGCTTTCTTCTCCGACGAGCATGGCTCCATTTTCCATGAGATGCCAGTGGAACATCGCCGACACAAGAGTGAATATCAGCGCGCCCATGCCCAGTGCATGAGCGTCGATGTGATCCAGTAACGAATGTGCAAGAGCATCCGCCCCCAATGAAGTAAGCGGGACGAGCATTACGACGACCAGCCATGCGCAATACCGAGGCTTGATGCCGAGCGCCTGCTGTTGCCATGCTGAAAAGATACCAGCGGTCAATAGGACATACGCCATTTCAACGGCGCTGAAGTGCTCACGCGCGTGAGGATGGACGTGCCGCAATGCGGCCATGCAGGCTGCGCCGCGGCACAGTGCCGTAATGAACGCAGCTTTCCAGTTCCAGTGCGTGAAGGCGAAGAGCCAGGCGCGATTGTCCCTTATCGCCTGCATGCTGCCGACAAAGTAACGTGCCTGCAACAACATGCCATCAACAAAGTATTACGATTCCGACAAAACTTGCCGAACAGTACCAGAAAAGAAATCAGAATATTCGCCGCGCAACTTTCTGTTACCCGCTGGGTTACGAATGGCAGCGTCGTCAACTCTTCGGCGCAAAACTATATCTCGGCAACATACCCCGGGCGCTGGTCTTCCTCAGTCGATACGGGATGGCTGCTGTCTTTCTTATGGTTCCGGGGAAAAGGTGTTTTTCACGGTCACACATGCTTCGCGCAAGCGATGCAACACCATGTGTGTGCGTGCAAGGGACCTGGCTTGCGCAGCTGTTCACACTCGATTGGAGACTGAAGCACGACGGCTGGGCTATGTGCAGAAAGAGAAGACCCACTCATGTACTCCAAGTCTCACGGTAAAATTCTCGTCTCCTTTTTGTCAGTGGCGGTAATAGCACTTCTGGCAGGCGGCTGCGGAACAACCTCCCCTGGCACTTCCTCGAATCCCTCTTCTAATTCAACACCGTCCGGTTCCGCTTTTGTTGTTGGAACGGATGCGCCGCTGGCAGGCGTCGTCTCCTTTGCGGTACAGATACAAAGTGTAGATGCGATCGATGCAAGCGGCAATCAGGTCCCATTGCTCAGCGGCACTCCCACGATCGACTTTGCACGGTATAACGGGCTGCAAACCTTACTGGACATGAACAATGTTCCGGTCGGAACGTACAACAGCATTGCCGTTACACTGGGCACGGCAACGATTGGATATCTCCAGACGCAGGCGAACGCCGCGCCCACAATCCAGACAATGCCGGCGGTGCTGTCGCAGACTACTGTAACAACCCAACTCAGTACACCTTTGGTGGTTGCCCAGACAGAAGCAGTGGGCGTACACCTCGATTTTGATCTGCGGAAATCCATCCAGGTGGACAGCAGCGGACAGATCACCGGACAAGTGACGCCGACGTTTGATGTGAAGGCGGTGACTCCCAGCGATGCCGGGGCATACATCGATGAATTCGATGCCGGTGTCGTGAGTGTGGACGCGTCCGGGCAATCGTTTGTGATTCAAGGCCCGCATGGACGGCAATTTACAGTTCAGGTCAACGGGCAGACGGAATGGGACAACAACGAAAGCATCAGCAACCTGACTACGAGCAGCATTGTGCAGATCTCCGGCACGCTGGATCGCGCGGATTCTACGATCGACGCCGATGAAGTTGCGATCCTCTCGCAGGATGGCTTCTATGCGGCGGGTCAGATCACCTATGTGCAACCGCCCTCGGGAACAGCTTCGAGCTTCGATCTGTATGTTCGTGGCTTGCTTCCGACGACGACTGGTCTATCACTCGGTCAGATTGCGCAGATCAACCTTTCCGGGAACGAAAAATACTTTATTTACTGGATGCATAATCCTCTGACACAATTCCTGTTCAATTCCGGCGCGCTTGTTCCGGGGCAGCATGTTTCCGTCGGAGGGCCTGCCAGCGGAGCCGCTAATCCGCAGGCAGTGATGGTAAAGCGCATCGTGCTGCGGCACTGGGGTTACAACGGAACAGTTGTTCCGGGAAGTGTAGACATGGGCAATCTGACATTCCAGATGAACGTCACCGGATTTGCCGGCTTGCTGGTGCCTACTCCAGTGACCGTATTTGTCGCACCTGGAACTCATTATCGAGATGGATTAAACAAGCTTGATGATGTGAGTTCGATCACCAAAGTCCGGGTGGTGGGGCTGCTGATCAAGGATCCGTTCTCAAGCCAGTTAGTATTGCTGGCTCACTATGTCGACGATATGGATTCCTAAAAACAGCATTCTGTTCCAGTTACGGCGACGGGAGGACGGCAATTGCTGTCCTCTCGTTTGATCTTTGCGACCGGACGGTTCGCTTTTCGCCTTCTCTTTGCGCTACAATTCTTGGCCAAAGGCCGGGTTCACCCGGACACCACACCCTGCCGCCCGTCGATAGTGGCGAGCGAGATGGCTGCAAGCCCTAAATCCAAGGTGCCTGGCCGGATGCATGATGCTCGTCGCATCCATCTGGATCGTGGTCCAGAGGAGGCAGTCATGAAAGGCTTTCGTTCCTCGTCCTCTTCCCACACATTCGCCGGTCTGGCAGTTCTTTCGCTCATGTGTGCGATCTCATTGCAACCTCTCGCGCAAACGCCGCGATCCTTCCTGGCCATAGGCAGCTATGCCCAGCAGCCTCCTGCCAAGGCGATGGAAGAAACGCCGCGCTTCTCACTGAGCCCGGAGATGCAGGGGGACATCATGATGGCGCACCAGCGTTATGTTGCCGCCCTGGATGCTTACCGGCAGGGCCCTGTGGATTCGGCCGTAATGTGGAACAAGATGGGTATTGCAAACCATCACATGTTTAATCTGAAGGAAGCGCAAAGAGACTACGAAAAAGCGCTTAAGCTGAATCCCGCTTATCCGGAAGCGCTGAATAACCTGGGCGCGGTCTACTACGGAGAAAAGCTATACAAGGAGGCAGAGCGGGCTTACAAGAAGGCCCTTAAGCTCAGCCCGAAGTCTGCGATGTTCTATAGCAACCTGGGTACTGCTTATCTTGCGGAAAGCAAGTATAAGAAAGGCGGGGAATGCTACAGGACAGCGCTTGCTCTTGATCCCAATGTTTTTGAGAGCGACCCGGCGGCGAGGATTTCAGAAACCGGACCTACGCACGAGATCGCGACGCTGAATTATTTGCTGGCAAAAACCTATGCCGAAGCAGGTAGACAAACCGAGGCGCTGGTGTACCTGCGCAAGGCGATCGATGAAGGCTTCAACGACCGCAAAAAGCTACTTGAGGATAAGGAGTTCGCAAGCCTTCGGGACGTGCCTGAATTTCAACGCCTGATTGCGGAAAAGAAAGAGTAGTTGCTGGCTGTCAACTCACATCAGACTGGCTTCCAGGCTTCCTCAAACGGTATTCTGCTTGGAGTGAAGACGTCTATCAGCGTTTCCAAAGAGGATTATCTTAAGGCAATTCTAGAAGCCGAGAGCGAAGGCCAAACCGTCATCTCCGCTACACTGGCGCACTGGCTTGGGGTTTCGGCACCGGCAGTTTCGATGGCTCTGCGCCGGCTGAAACGGGATGGCTTTGTCGATGTAAAAGCGGACGGCATTGTCCGGCTCACAGCGAAAGGCAAAGAGACGGCCTATCGCACCGCGCTGCGGCATCATCTCATCGAGCGCATGCTCTCGGAGATGTTCGGAATGCCGTGGTATGCGGTGCATGACGAAGCCGAACGGCTGGAACATGCGGTTTCTCCGGCGTTCGAGGCCCGGCTGCTCGAAAAATTAGGCGAGCAGGGCACCTGCCCTCATGGCAATTTAGTCTTGCCGGAAACACCCGCACAACGCAGCAAACAAGGCATGGAGCTGCTTTCGGGGGCGAAAGAGCAGGCCGAATATACGGTGTGCAGCTTGTACGAGCGCGACCCCAGGCTGCTGCAGTTTCTGAATGAGGTGGGAGTTGAGCCCCAGGGCACAGTTCGTGTCGTGAGAAAAAACTACGATCAGACGGTCGCCATCGAGACATCCAAAGGCAGTTTTACGATTGGGGCTCCGGCTGCGGAGAAGGTCTGGATAAAGCGACGCCGCGGCAAGACATAGGGCCTTCTCCACCTTTTGGTGGAGTGTGCTCCCGGCCAATGGGTGTGTAGTATTCGAGTTAGCCTGCAATGCCCATTCGTCGCCATCTTTGGAGTATCTGTTGTACAGGGCTGCTTCTGCTGGCTGGTCGCAAAGCCGCCGCGCTCGACCCGCACTATCCACTTCCACATTATGGATACCAAGCGTGGCAGACCGATGACGGTTTGCCGCAGAACACCGTGCACGCGGTGTTGCAAACGCTTGATGGCTATTTATGGTTTGCCACAGAGGATGGCCTGGTACGATTCGATGGCGCACAGTTTACAGTTTTCGACAAGAAAAGTACGCCACAGCTTGGTAGCGATCTGATCTACAGCCTGTTTCAGGATCGGCAAGGGGCGCTGTGGATCAGCACTTCCGGGGGGCTCACTCGCTTCGAGAACGGTGAGTTCAAGAGGTTCTCAACGGATGAAGGACTGCCCGCAAATGCAGCCTGGTCGGTCTATCAGAGTCGCGATGGCAGCCTGTGGGCATTGACGACTGCTGGCCTGGGTAAGTTTGCGAACGGGCACTTCCAACCGCTTGACTTTCCGCAAGGGCTATCAGCCGCGAGCACTCTCGTAGAGTCTCCGGATGGCTCACTATGGGTGAATTCTGGCAACAGTCTGCTGAGAATTGCTCCTGTGCACACATCGGTCAAGACGGTGGTGGAAGGCCCAGAACAAATTCAAGCTTTGGCAGTAGACGCTCACGGAACGATTTGGGCGGGTTCCCACGCTGGGCTGAAAGTGGTCGCTTCGGACGGCACGCAAAATACTTTTCACTTGCCAGATGCGCTGGGCGCCGACGTTACCTCCTTGCTTAGCACTGCGGATGGTCATCTCTGGATCGGTACGACGAATGGCCTCGGTGAGTACGATGGCAAGACGACGCACGTTTTTGCACCTCGCGATGGCTTACCGGGAAACCGCGTCACGAGTATCTTTGAGGATCGAGAGCACTCGGTTTGGGTGGCTACCGACCATGGTCTGGCTCGCATTGCCGCGGGGCGCGTTTCTGCTCTAACGCCCAAAGAAGGGCTGTCCGGCAATGTGGTGCTTGCCTTCTACGAAGATCGCGAAGGCAACATGTGGCTGGGAACTGAATCGGGTGGCGTCAGCGTACTGCGCGATCGAAAATTTACGACATACACGGCTCAGGACGGACTGACCGATGATCTTGTGCGCTCAGTATTTCAGGACCGCACAGGGACCATTTTGATTGGCACGAACGGCGGCGGTGTTAACCAGTATCAGAGCGGAAGGTTCTCATCTCTATCGACTGCCAACGGCTTGTCGAGCAATGTAGCTCTTGCTTTGGCGGATGATGCGAATGGAAATATCTGGATCGGAACTCCGGACGGGTTGAATCGCGTACAAGGAAACCGTGCCACTGTCTTTACCTCCGCCGATGGACTTGCCGATGACTTTGTTCGTTCGCTCTATACGGATCACGCTGGGGTCTTGTGGATTGGGACGCGTCATGGATTGTCGCGCTATGAAAATGGCCGGTTAGTGTCGTATTCAGCGATGGATGGTTTAGGCAGCGACCTGGTTGGAGCAGTTGTCGAGGACGCGGACCAAAGCTACTGGATCGGTACGCTCGGTGGCCTCACCCACTTTGCGAATGGCAGCTTTACGAATTACTCCACGCAGAATGGGTTGTCGAGTAATGTCATTACGGCGCTTTATCAGGACCCGGACGGAGCGCTTTGGATCGGGACAAATGGCGGCGGCCTGAATGAACGAGTCGGCGGAAAGTTCATAAGCTTTTCGACGGCCAAAACTTTACCGCAGGAGATCTATGGGATTCTCGATGATGGAAGCGGGAACCTATGGCTTGGATCGAGCAAAGGCATCTTCCGCGTCAGTAAGAAGCAGCTGAGTGCGGGAACCGCGGCTGCGATTCGGCCTGATGTCTATGGTACGGCCGATGGCATGCGCATCAGTGAATGCAGCAGCGGCGGGCATCCGGCGGCGTGGAAAGCGAAAGACGGGACGCTGTGGTTTGCGACGCTGCGCGGTGTTACAACTGTCGACCCAGTGCACATGCCTGTGAATCGTGTGCCTGCGTTGGTGGCTGTGGAACAGGTGCTTGTTGATGACGCGAGGCTGCCAATGCAAAATGCAGAGGTCGGGCCTGGACATACGCGCTTTGCTTTTCAATATGCCGGACTGAGTTTTGTTGCGCCGCAGAAGGTTCGATTCCGCTATAAGCTCGATGGCTTCGATCGCGACTGGGTCGATGCCGGGACGCGGCGGGTTGCGTACTACACGAATATTCCTTCCGGGCGTCACACCTTTCGCGTGATGGCGTGTAACAACGATGGTGTGTGGAGTGAGCAGGACGCGACGTTTGATTTTCGTCTGCGTCCGCATTTTTACCAGACTTACTGGTTCTATCTGCTCGTTGCGATTTCTGTGCTGCTGCTGGCCTATGAAGCCTACCGGTGGCGAGTTCATGCCGTTCAATCGCAATTCGATGCCGTCCTTGCCGAGCGGAATCGTATTGCGCGCGAAATCCACGACACGCTGGCGCAGGGTTTCGTCGCGGTATCAGTTCAATTAGAGATTGTGGCGCGCTTGCTCGCCACTTCAACCGATGCTGCGCGAGAACATCTGGAGCAGGCGCGGACCTTAACGCGTGAGTGCCTGGCTGAGGCGCGGAGCTCGATCTGGAACCTGCGATCGCAAGCGGCAGCGGAGAATGATCTTGCATCTTCGCTGACTCAATCTGCGGCGCGGATCACGGCGAATACGAACGTGAAGGCGCGCGTGCAGGTGAGTGGAACATTTCGCCCCATTGACTCGCGCATTGAAGCGGAAATACTCCGCATTGGCCAGGAGGCGATTACGAATGTTGTTCGCCATGCACAGGCACAGAATGCGAATATCACGTTGCTGTTCGAGGACAAGCTGCTGCGCATGACGATCAAAGACGATGGGCGCGGGTTTGAGGGAGATGCTCATGAACAAAGCCAGAATGGACACTACGGGCTCAAGGGCATGCGCGAGCGCGCAGCGCTGATTGGCGCTCGTTTCACAGTAAAGAGTGCCAGGAACGAAGGAACTGAAGTTCAAGTCGAGGTAGCAATTTGAAAAGGAACGTATGGCCGAATTGATTCAGATCATGGTGGTCGATGACCATCACATTGTGCGGCAAGGGCTGGTCGCTCTTATTGGGACGATACCAGATATGAAGGTAGTGGCGGAGGCAGCGGATGGCGCGCAGGCCGTGGAGTTATACCGCAAGCATCGCCCTGCGGTTACGCTCATGGATCTTCGCCTGCCGAATATGAACGGCGTAGATGCCATTACGCAAATCCGCCGGGAATTTTCTGACGCGCGCATTATCGTTCTCACTACCTTTGATGGGGACGAAGATATCTATCGTGCGCTACAGGCCGGGGCCAAGGGATACCTGCTTAAAGGCATGAATGCCGACGAGCTGACCGATGCCATACGCATCGTGCACGCTGGGAAATCGCGCATACCCGCAGTGGTGGCGGAACGTCTTGCCGAGCGTATGGGCGGCCCTTCGCTTACCGGACGAGAGCTGGATGTGTTGAAGCGAATTGTCGGGGGGCGCAGCAACAAAGAAATTGCAAGTGACCTGTTCATTTCCGAGGCCACGGTAAAGACACATATCAACAGCATTCTCAGCAAGCTGGGAGTGAGTGACAGAACACAGGCCGCGACGACGGCCCTGCAGAGAGGGATTGTTCATCTTGACTGAGACGGCAACTTACATGAGGCGAGTACTCGCATTACTGGTGCTTCTAACTCTGGTAACTGGGACTTATGCGCAGGAGCCGAGGTCCGGATCGTGGCGGGTGGCAACGGAAGCAGAATTGAAGGCGCTCATTCCGCCTCGCGCTCCGGTGATTCAGGAACGCATCGAAACCGAATTGCGCACTGCTTCCGGGATTACCGACGGCAAAGGCAAGTACGTAGCCGGAGTGGTTTTGATCACTGCGGGATATTCAGCTGAGGGTAAATATTCTCACTATTTCATCGCACAGGTGCCGGTAAAAGTCGGCGATGTCCAGCTCAACGCGGGAGACTATCTGATCGGCTGGAAACATAATGAAGATTCACTGACGGTTAATTTTTATGAAGCGGCGAGCGGCAAATTTCTTGGTAGCGTAGAGGCGGTAAGGAATGCGTCGATTACGCGGGTTGAGTCGTTTCGCATCTGGCCTCCGAATGACAAATCGCTCATACAGGTTGGGAGATTCACATTTCCTTACCAAATAGTAGGATGATTGGCTTGGCCTGAAACAGCAACGCCGGACGGGATCGTCCGGCATTGTTGTTTGTATGCTCCAGCTACTGTTGAGGCAGAACCAGAATCTCTATGCCTGAAGCAGCATCGCGATCATGATAGACCGTTTCCGTTGCCTTCTTGAAGTCTTCCGGCTTGGCGTGTGGAATATCGGTGAACGTTTGTGGGTTGCGGTCCACAAGTGGGAACCATGAGCTCTGAATCTGCACCATGATGCGATGTCCCTGGCGGAAGGTGTGGTTGAGGTCCGGCATCGAGAAATCTACTTCCGTCATCTTTCCGGGAGTCATCGCTTCAGGCTTCTCCCAGCTGTTGCGGAATTTGGCGCGCATTGGCTCGCCGCGCACCAGTTGCTGATAGCCGCCCATGCGTAGCGGAGGCGCATTGAGTACTCGCTTGCCGGCTGCGCTGTCTGTGTCGGGATCTGGATAGTCGTTGGGGTAGACGTCGATCAGCTTCACGACAAAGTCTGAATCTGTGCCTGTGGTTGCTACTTTTAATTTTGGTGAGATGGGGCCGGCGATGGTTACGTCTTCAGTCAGAGGTTCGGTCTGATAGACGAGGACATCGGTGCGCGATGACGCAAAGCGCTGATCGTCGACCATGTAGCGCTGCGGCACGGTATCTGTTGTGTATCCAACGAAAGGAACCGGATGTGCCGGATCGCTGATGTATTCGTCGGATCCTTCTTTGTCGGCCGGCGGATCAAAGGAAAGCTTGCCGCCTGCGTGGAGATAGAGCATCTTTGGCTTCGCCTGCGCGGGCGGCCATGCAGGGTACGTTCGCCACACGTTCGTACCGGTTTCAAAGACGTAGGCTTTAGGCATCGGTGCGCCTTTGCCTTTCAGGTAGTACTCGAAGAATGGAAACTGAATATTCTTGCGGAAGAAGTCGGCGGTCTTTGAGTTGAACTGTGCGTCTCCCAGATGATCGCCGTCGCTGCGCGCCCATCCGCCGTGCACCCAGGGGCCTTCTACGAGCGTAGTGGTCGTTTCAGGATTGAACTTGTTGATCGCGTAGAAGGTTCCGTATGGGCCGGAGAGATCCTCGGCGTCATACCATCCGCCGACTACGAGCACAGCGCATTTCACGTTCTTCATGTGCTGCGAGAGATCGCGCGCTTTCCAGTAGTCGTCAAACGTTGTGTGGTAGAGCTGGTCGTTGAAGAGTGGGTTCGATCCCTTCAGATATTTCTTGTCGAGGTTCGATGTCGGACCGGCCTGCAGATAGAAGTCGTAGGCGTTCGGCGTACCCATGCTGAAAGGGATGTCGTGCTTCGGTAGAGACGGCTCGTCAAACGGCCTGAAAAAAGTGTAGAAGCCGAAGTTTGCGTCGAGCATGAAGGCGCCGCCATGATACGCGTCATCGCCCATGAAGAGATTGGTCATCGGCGCCTGCGGTGATGCTGCTTTCAGAGCGGGATGCGAATCGATGATGCTGGCGGATGTGTAGAAGCCGGGATAGGAGATGCCCCAGATTCCGGCTTTGCCATTGTTGTTCGGCACATGCTTCAGCAGATACTCCAGCGTGTCATACATGTCGGAGCTGTCGTCGACATCCTGCGGCGACTTCTTATCGTCGATGTGGGGATGCATCTCGATGAACTTTCCTTCTGACAGGTAACGCCCACGCACATCCTGGTAGACGAAGATGTAGCCAGCCTTTTCAAATTCGTCGGATGGTCCGAGATTCTTCTTATACTGATCGACGCCGTAGGGAGCGACGCTGTAGGGCGTACGGTCGATCATGAAGGGGTAGCTCTGCGATCCGTCTTTCGGTACGTAGACTGACGTGAAGAGATGCACGCCGTCGCGCATCGGGATGCGGTATTCGTACTTGGTGTAATGCGCTTTGACGTAGTCTTCTTCAGGAGCGGCAGGCTTCTCCTGCGCGACTGCAAATTGGGACAAAACACTGGCAGCGAGACATAACCAGAGCAAATGAATCAAACGGGCTTTCTTCATGGCACCTCAGAGATATATGGATCGGGAAAAGACAGTCTAATGGATGCGCGGGCGATTTCTCCCCTTTTTATTGAGACATGTGCCCGTAGTATTCCTGCAACACGGAGAAGGCTTTTTTCTTTTCGCCTTTATCAGAGATGAGGCCTTTGCGATTGTAGTAGTCCTGAACGCCGGGAAGTTGCCGCATCGGTGAGCGGAAATCCATCAGGACCCACGGAGTCATGCCTGCGAGGAACGGGATGTTCTTAAGCATCTGGAATTGCTGCTGGAACACATTCGCCTGATATTCTTCGCCGAAGCGGTAGTCTGCATCTTTGTGCAGTCCTGCTTTCGCGCCTGCGCCAAATTCGCTGATGATCAGAGGCTTGTGCATCGGGTTTTCCCACTTGATTTGCGGGATTTCGCTCGGCGTGTCGCTGTACCAGCCGAAGTATTCGTTGTAGCCGAGCACATCGAGATACTGGCCCAGCGGATCGTCCATCACGATCGTCTTGTCACCATTGTGACGGTGGGGAATGACCATGGCCGAGGTGATCAGGCGGGTGGAGTCCTGTTGGCGCGCCAATCCTGCCAGCTTGCCGATGAACTCGGTGCGCTCAGGGCTGATTGGCGTTTCGTTCGACATCGACCACATGATGACCGATGCCTTGTTGTTGTCGCGGCGGATCATTTCGTGGAGTTGCTGGCTGGCGACGTCGAAGGTGTGAGGATTCGTCCACGAATTGCCCCAGTAGACGGGAATCTCAGACCACACGAGAAGGCCGAGCTTGTCGGCGACGCGCGTCATGTGCTCGTCGTGTGGATAATGCGCGAGGCGCACAAAGTTGGCATTCAGATCATGCGCCCAGCCGAGCAACGTTTCGGCATCCTGCTCTGACCATGCGCGACCTGAGCGGTATGGAGCTTCAGCGTGGATGCAGATGCCTCGCAGAAAAAGCGGCTTGCCGTTCAGCACGACCTGTTCGCCCTGAACTTCCACCGTGCGAAAGCCGACGTCGTCTTTGAGAGAATCACTGCCTGCGCTCATTTCAATGCTGTAGAGTTTGGGAGATGTCGGAGACCAGCGCTCGAGACCAGGCACCGCAAATGAAAATGCGGCCTTGCCTGACGCATCGGTGTCAGCAGTTTTTTCGATCTTTAGTTCCGGAATGCGCAGGGTTACTCGCTGATCGGCGCCGGTTTCGGCAAGATGCACATAACCGCTCAGCTGGTTCTCACTTCCCTTTTGCAACTGCAACGAATAGTCGTCGATGAAGCTTTCCGGCACTTCAACGAGTGAAACTTCGCGTGTGATGCCGCCGTAGTTCCACCAATCCATCTTGATGCCGGGAACGCGCTCGACCTGGCGCTGATTGTCTGCGGCTACAACTACAAAGTTGGAACCAGACTTCAGAACGCTGGTCACATCGCAATCGAATGGAGTGAAACCGCCTTCGTGCTGGCAGACGTAGCTATCGTTGACGAAGACCTGCGCCGCGTAATTGACCGCGCCGAAGTGAAGGAAAACGCGCGTGTGCGGCTTGGGCTGGTAGTCGAAGTCTCTCTGATACCAGAGCATTCCTTCGTAGAAAAAGAGCTCGGGCTTTTGCGAGTTCCAGTCGCCGGGGACTTGAAGTGTGGGTGACTGCGCAAAGTCATACTCCTGTAGAGCGCCACCGGGAACTGGATGGCCGTTCTTCGCATAGCCGTTCAGGTTGGGTTTATCTGGCTGGTTGCCGATGCCGTTTCGATATGGATCGACGATGTAATGCCACTGGCCGTTGAGGCTGGTCTGCTGGCGGTGATCGACATCGACGAGCAGCGTGGTTGGTTGCTGTGCCTTGAGAGATGTCAGGCCAGCTAGAAATATCAGGCAAATGGCAGTGGTCAGACCAGATGTGCGCATGGCCACCATCTTACCGCTTCATCGGTTTTTATGGCTTGTGCGGAGTGCCCAGCCGGAAACGATTCGCTAATTCGAATTCGTTGCGGAGTTCCGGGGTCTTGAGATGTTCGCGCAAGTGCGTGAGCCGCTGTTCCAGGGCGAGCAGCGTTGCGGCGACTGCTTCAGTGTTGGTATGTGCAATGTCGCGCCACATGGAATAAGGGCTGGCTCCGAGACGCGTCATCTCGCGCAGGGCGCGGCCGCCGATGGCGCGGAGGTCTTCGTCATGAGGGAATTTTTCTTCGAGCAGAGCGCTGAGCGCGGTTGAGACGTACTGCGGAAGATGGCTGACCCATGCGCACAACTCGTCGTGCCGCGCGGGATCGAGGTCGAGAAGGCGGCTACCGAACTTCTGCACCCATGCGCGCCACTCGGATGCTTTTGCGCTTGCTTCAGGAGATATGCCGGATTCACCCGAACATTCGGTAAAGAGCCAAACCGCGCCGCGGAAGATTTCGCCGTCTGCATTGGCTGCTCCGCCCACTTCCTTGCCGGCCATTGGGTGGCCGGGGAGAAATCCGGGCTTGTCGGGCTGATTGTAGTGACCGGCGGCATGCTCGCAGAGAATTCGTTTCACGCTGCCGACGTCGGTTACGAGCTGATGTGGCTTCAGAATACAAGCGAGCTGTTCCAGGTATTCGAGAATGCTGAAAACCGGGCCGCTGAGCAGAATCAGATCGCTCTCGGCGGCGGCTGTCAGCGGTTCTTCGGCAATTACGTCGATAGACGAGAGGCTCAGTGCGGTCGCTGTCTGAGCAGGGTCGCGGTCCCATCCGACGATCGTTCCGCCGAAGCCGTTCTGGCGCAACGCCATTCCCACGGAGCTTCCGATCAGGCCGGTGCCGAGAATGGCGATGCGCTCGATCGGCATATTTACGCGATCGTCCTCTCGACGGCAGAGGCGATCACGCGTAACTCCTGCATCAGCTTGGCGAACTGCTCGGGGAAGAGCGTCTGCGCACCGTCGGAGACTGCCTTGTCTGGATTCGGATGCACTTCGATCAGCAAGCCGTCTGCGCCCGCGGCAACTGCGGCGCGTGCCATCGCGGGCACTTTGTCGCGCAGGCCGACGCCGTGCGACGGATCGCCGAGCATCGGCAGATGCGACAGTTTTTTGATGACGGGGATGGCGGAAATGTCCATCGTGTTGCGAGTATACGTCTCGAAGGTGCGGATGCCGCGCTCGCAGAGCATGACTTCATAATTGCCACCGGAGAGAATGTATTCCGCTGACAGCAGCAGTTCTTCAATCGTAGCCGCGATGCCGCGTTTCAATAGCACTGGCTTACGTACCTGTCCGAGTTCGCGTAACAGATTGAAGTTTTGCATGTTGCGCGCGCCGACCTGGAAAACATCGACGTAAGGCATCATCAACTCGATTTGCGAAATCTCCATCACTTCGCTGATGATGAGCAGGCCGGTTGCGTCGCCCACTTCGCGCAGCAGCTTGAGTCCTTCGAGACCCATGCCCTGGAAAGAGTACGGCGAGCTGCGCGGCTTGAACGCTCCGCCGCGAAGAAATTTTGCGCCTGCGGCCTTCACTTTTTCCGCTGCTGCGAAAATTTGCTCGCGGCTCTCGACCGAACATGGCCCGGCCATGATGACGACTTCATTGCCGCCGACAGTAACTCCGTTTGGGAAGCGGATGACCGTACCCTCCGGCCTGAAACTGCGGCCTGCGAGCTTGTAGGGCGACGAGATGCGATAGGCGTCAGCCACGCCCTCCAATACCTGAAAGTCTTTTACGTCGAATGCGGACGGCGTTCCTACTCCGGCGAGAATGGTCTGCACGGTTCCTGTAGTGCGATGGACTTTGAATCCGAGATCCAAAAGCCGTTCGGTGACACTCTGTATCTGTTCTTCTGACGCATGCTCCTGCATGGCAACGATCATGATTGCTTTCCTGTCTCCCCTGCTCGTGCGTCCTGCTCTTTGGCGGACGCGGATCTTTGTGAGGCCAATTCATCCTGCTGCAGCGCTCGCATCACGTCGATGATGCGCTCGTAGATGTGCACCAGCTCAATGTCGGGCAGGGGGCCCTTGTTGGCTGCGCGCACTCGATCGAAGATCACGCGCTCGCGGTTGGGTTCGTACACGGGCAGATTGGTGGATTGTTTCAGCTTGCCAATAGCCTGCGCCGCCACTGCGCGCTCGCCGAGCAGCGCCACAATCTGAAGGTCGATTGCATCGATCTTTTCGCGCCAGTCTGCAATGTCCATGTAGTCCTTCCATCGAGCGCATGACCGCACGCCTGCGCCGGAGTTGAATTGCCTGGAATCTTTGAAGCGGAATTAGCGGGCCAGCGCCATGGGCTGACGCAGACCCTTGATAAATCGTGCGATGGAATTCGGGGCTTCCTGCGATGTCGACTGCTCAATCAGGGCAACGATCGCGCTGCCAATGACGGCTGCGTCGGCGAACTCGCCGACGGTCGCGAAATGCTCGGCGTTCGATATGCCGAAACCGACTGCGATGGGCAGATCTGTGTATCGGCGCAGGCGCTTGACCAGTTGTTCCGCATCGGATGCCAGCGTCTGCTGCGTCCCTGTGATTCCGGTCCGCGAGATGGCGTAGACGAATCCCTGGGAAGCCTGCGCGATGCGCTGCAGGCGCTCATCGGGACTGGTGGGCGCGGCGAGAAAAACAGGTGCAAGCTGATGGCGGTGCAGAAGCTCAAGATATTCGTCGGCTTCTTCGACAATCATGTCGGTGATGAGCACGCCATCTACGCCCGCTTCTATTGCCGCCGCGCAGAAGCGCTCAAGGCCGAAACGCAGGACAGGATTGAAATAGGAGAAGATGACCAGCCCGGCATCCGGACGTTGGCTCCGCAACTCTGCAGCCAGAGACAATACATCGGAAAGCGTTGTGCCATTCTTGACGGCGCGTTCGCTTGCGCGCTGAATCACGGGGCCGTCGGCAAGCGGATCGCTGAAAGGCACGCCAAGTTCGAGCACGTCTGCGCCTGCGTCAATCGCGGCCAGCGCGATTTCGCGTGTGGTTGGCAGATCGGGATCGCCTGCTGTGAGGTATACGACGAGTCCCGGCTTGCTGAAACGAATCGGCATGGTCTATCGGCTCCGTCAGGCGCCCTTGAGCTTCAGCTCGCGCGAAAGGATACCCATGTCTTTGTCGCCGCGCCCTGAGAGGTTGATTATTAGTATGTCATGCCGCGATAACGTGGGCGCAAGCCGGATGCACTCGGCAACAGCGTGCGCGCTTTCAAGCGCTGGCAGAATGCCTTCTGTGCGAGCGAGCGTCACGGTTGCCTTCAGCGCTTCTTCATCGGTTGCGGATGTGTACTCGGCGCGGCCGGAGTCATGGAGCATGGCGTGTTCCGGACCGATCGATGCGTAATCGAGTCCGGCGGAGACGGAGTGGGTGAGCGCGATCTGTCCGGCGTCATCCTGCAGAACGTAGGAATACGTTCCCTGCAGCACGCCCGGTGATCCGCCCTGAAAACGCGCGGCATGTTCGCCTAATTCCGATCCTCGGCCGCCTGCTTCGACGCCGATCAGGCGAACATCTTTGTCAGCGATAAATTCGTAGAACACGCCGATGGCGTTTGACCCACCGCCGACACAGGCAATGATCGCGCTTGGCAAGCAGCCTTCTTTTTCGAGAATCTGTTGGCGCGCCTCTTTGCCGATGACGCGGTGGAAGTCGCGCACCATCATCGGATACGGATGCGCGCCCAGCACGCTGCCCAGAAGATAGTGGGTGGTGCGGACGTTCGTCACCCAGTCGCGCATGGCCTCGTTGATGGCGTCTTTCAGCGTGCGCGAGCCGGAGCTGACGCCGCGCACTTCAGCGCCCAGAAGCCGCATGCGGTAGACATTCAGTTCCTGCCGCCGCATGTCTTCTTCGCCCATGTAGATAACGCATTCGAGTCCGAAGAGGGCGCAGACGGTCGCCGTCCCGACGCCGTGCTGGCCTGCGCCGGTCTCGGCGATGATGCGCTTCTTGCCCATGCGCTTGGCGAGCAGGCCCTGGCCGATACAGTTGTTGATCTTGTGCGCCCCGGTGTGCAGCAAATCTTCGCGCTTGAGATAGATCTTTGCGCCGCCAAGCTGTTCGGTCAGGCGAGAGGCGAAATAGAGAGGCGTGGGGCGTCCGGCATAGTCGCGCAGCAGAAGGTCCAACTCCGCATGAAAGGCGGGATCAGCCTGGGCTTCTGCGTAGGCGTGTTCCAGTTCTTCGAGCGCGGCCATCAGCGTCTCTGGCACATAGCGTCCGCCGTAAGCGCCGAAGCGGCCAATTACTTTCGTTGCAGGACGTGTCGCCGTGCTCATGAACGGTTCCTCTCTTTTCAGATTACGCCATCACCGGGGCGCGGCTGCGAGTTCTTCCGCAGCAGCCTTCGCGGCGGCTACGAATGCCCTCACACGCGCCGGATCTTTCCTCCCCGGCACCGATTCGACACCACTCGACACGTCCACGCCCCATGGTTGCAGGGTGTGGATGGCCTCAGCGACATTTTCAGGCCTCAGCCCACCGGCAGCGATGAGGCGTAAACGGGAATGCAGGAAACTATCGCTCGCAGCCTGCCAGTCGAAGCGAATCCCAGTGCCTCCCACCGCAGTTGCCGTGCGGGAGTCGATAAGCAGCGCATCGATTGCATTTTCGTTGCGCAGAGCATTCAACTGGCTTTCGAGGTCCTGCGCGTAGTGGATAACCTGCAGAATACGCAGCGATGGTCCAAAGTGCTCGCAGAGCCGGGATGCTAACTTCGGGTCTCTCGATACGTGCAGTTGCACTCCGGTCAGGCCGCTCTCCTGAACGGTCCGGACAATTTCCTCAAAGCTCGAATCGACGAATACGCCGCATTTCTCGGTCGCATCCGACAGGTGAAGCGTAATCGCACTCACTTCTGCCGCACTGACGCGCCGCAGGCTCTCGGCGAAGACAAAACCTACCGCATCTGCCCCGGCTTCAACCGCAAGCTGCGCGTCTTCCAGATTCGTATTACCGCAGATTTTGATCCACATGGCGTTACACTCGCGTCGCGGCGGCCTGCAACAGCTGCGTAAGAGCCGCGCCGGGAGATGGTTGCCGCATCAGTGATTCGCCGATGAGAAATGCGTGATATCCGGCGGCGCGCAGGCGTTGAATGTCATCGATCGTGTGAATTCCGCTCTCGGCCACGTGTACTGCTCCGGCAGGAAGCTGCTCGACCAGATCAAGCGCGTTTTCCAACCGTACTTCAAAGGTCTTGAGGTTGCGATTGTTTACGCCGTATGCTTCGCAGCCGAGGTCCCGCGCGCGCGCCAGCTCTTCCGCCGAATGCACCTCGCACAGCACGTCGAGTTCGTAGCGATGCGCGGCGTCTTTCAGGTTGCCTAGTTCGGAATCCGTCAGCGCAGCTACGATCAGCAGGATTGCGTCCGCGCCATGCGCTCGCGCTTCCAGGATCTGGTATTCATCCACCATGAAGTCCTTGCGCAGGCAGGGGATCGTAACCGTGGCGGAGGCGATTTCCAGATTCTCCAAACTACCCTGAAAGAATGGCTCGTCGGTTAGTACAGACAGAGCGGCTGCGCCCGCATCGGCCAGCTCAGAAGCCAGGCTGCGCACGTCGAATGTCGGCCGGATAAGCCCTTTCGATGGCGATGCTTTCTTCAGTTCGGCGATCACCGCCGGAGCTTCAAGTGATCTTGCATGTAGAGCCCGGGCAAATCCTCGCGGCGAGTGCAGTGTGGCCTGCCGTTCAAGATCGCGAACCGGTACGCGCTCTTTGCGCTCGGCCACCGTTTCCCGGGTTTTCGCAAGAATACGTTCCAGATGCACAGCCAAATCCCAATCGAAAAGCTACCTGTCTAGTATAGCTTTTGGGAAAGATCTCCAGGCTATGCCTTGGCTATCCCAGCAGTTACGTCGCTTGCGCCGTCGGTGTTTGTGCCTTGGCTACGCCTCGCAAGCTCTGGCATGCCGCCCTCCGGTTCAACCACTTACGCTGCTCTCCAGTGATCGCCAAGTGCTCGATTATCGTCAGAATTCCCTTGCAGGCAGTAAAAAATCCCCCATCCGAGAATAGCATCAGCGATAAACCCTGTATTTTCTGTCTACAACTTTGGCCTTCCTTCTGCCTTCTAACAAGCTGTACGGATTTCAGGAGCTAAAGAGTATGCCGAAATCGATGGTCTCAATTGAGAAGTGGGCAGTAGTGAAAAGCGTCAGCTCTCAGGGCTTTGAGGAATTGCACCCAGGAAATCGTTTAGTAGGTTATGTCTCTGGTCATAAGCAAGTTGCGAATGCGCAGCTTGTCTATACCTCGCCTATTGTGAGTATCGATTTAAATCAAGGTACGGTCGAAACTCTCAACACCATGTACCGGCTCGGCGAGGTTAACAACGAATATATGTCCTGGGAAAATAAGCGAAGAGCGTCAGCCGCCGCCTAGAATGACGATGAGCTTTTTAGATTGGTGCCGAAGAAGGGACTCGAACCCTTGGATATCGGCAGCTCTTTCCGTTTCAACAAGATACCGCTATCCATTGAATACACGAAGCTTTCACTTTTTTCAATCCCTTCAGCCTAATCAACCCAGTCAATCGCTTGGTACGGATTTCGCATGAGTGTGGACACCATGACGCCGAAATTGCTCCGGATTTCTGGACACCAGGAGCGCGAATCTCGTCAATTCATTCAACCAGACTCATGCATCT
>Ga0209139_10000069_pt1 | contig 28015 bp, 26 predicted proteins | sample BogFormECP14_OM3_FD_188246 | JGI IMG/M metagenome (GOLD analysis project Ga0209139, IMG submission 188246) | Bog forest soil microbial communities from Calvert Island, British Columbia, Canada - ECP14_OM3 (SPAdes) (version 2) | ecosystem: Environmental > Aquatic > Freshwater > Wetlands > Bog ...
GGGCGAAGCCCTCATTGACGGTCCTTTGAACTTGCACGATTTGCTGGCCGTACTTGGCGAGAAATTCACGCAAGCTTACTTGGTAAACGCCATTCAAGAAGTTTACCGTCTGCAGGGCGTGAACATTAACGACAAGCACATCGAAACCATTTCCCGGCAGATGATGCGCTGGGTCAAAGTGGAAGATGTCGGCGACACGCCGTTCCTCCTCGAAGAGCAAGTGGACAAGTTCCGCTTCCGCGAAGAGAACGACCGTATCATCGCCGAAGGTGGCCGCCCGGCAACGGGACGTCCGCTGCTCTTGGGTATCACCAAGGCGTCGCTCTCCACCGACTCGTTCATCTCGGCAGCCAGCTTCCAGGAGACCACCCGCGTCCTCACCGAAGCGGCCGTCGCTGGAAAGGTGGACTACCTCCGTGGCCTCAAGGAAAACGTCATCATGGGCCGCCTCATCCCGGCCGGCACCGGCCTCGAGCACTACCGCAGCATCCAGTTGCTGACGGAAATGCCCGCTCCGGCGCCGCAAGAGGAAATCCCGGAAATCGCCGAGCTCACCGCCGAAGAGGCCGCGGCTCTCGACTTCCTCAACAAAGACAGCGAAGCCGACGCCATCTCCGAAGGCTAACCGGCGAGTCCGAATCGCTTTTTGCCCTGGTAGTGGCGAATCCTTAGATTCGCACTCATCTAGCCAAGCGATTCGCAGCACGAGAACAAAAAACGGCGTCCTGGCTACCCCAGGGCGCCGTTTTCATTTATTCACCGATATGTTCACCAATAGTACAGAGGTATCCTTGCGGCACGTCCTTCGCTTCTTCCATTGCCCCATCCGAATCATCGTTCCTACAATGGATACAGACTTTTGCCCGGCAGCTCTCGCGATTTTCGTCCGCGCGCGCGTGCCTTAATCCATGCCCAAAAACGATAAGCGTGTCTCCTTGCCCCCGGACGGCTCCGTGAACACGGAAGCCCGCCTCACCATCTCCGCGCGCCTCGAGCATTTTGAACGCCGTCAAGGTGAACTCTGGCGACTCACCTTCTTCGTCCTCATGGTCCTCGCCATCGTATTTTCCTGGATGTCTTGGAACAGCCTGAGCGCCATGGCAGGCAAGAGAGCCTTGCCGCTCGGCTTGGTTACGTTGATCGTGCTTTTTGTCGCTTACATCTGGAAGCGCACCCAGGAAATCTCCGAACTTCGCGGCATCGTCCGCGGTATTGAACAGCGCGATTCCGCGCCTCCCAGCGAAAAGCAGCTGGACCAGCTTTTTGAAGTCATCGCCCGCTCCCAGCAGGGCTATCGCGATCTGATCGACTCTTTTGATGATGTCCTTGTCGCCCTCACCACGGAAGGCGAAATCCGCTCCGTGAACCGCAGCTTCGCCGACCTCGTCGGCGTCCCCTTCCAGCAAATCATCGGCAAACCTTTGAGCGAGTTCGTTCAGCAGGCGGACGGCGACGGCCCGGAAATGGCCCGGCGCGGCTTCCCGCGTTTTCTTGAACGCCGCACTTGGACCGGAGTCGTGCAAGTCCGCTTCAAGAATCAGAGCAGCATTTTCTATTTCGATTGCACCGCGCACGCCATGACCCGCGCCGACAAGGTCCACGGCATCACCGTTCTCGCCCGGGACATTACCGCGCTGCGAAAAAACGAAGCCCGCTTCACCGAACTGTTCGAAACTCTTCAGGAAGGCATCTATGTCGCCACTCCCTCCGGCGCCATCCTCGACGTCAATCCCGCACTGGTCCGCATGCTCGGTTACGACTCCAAAGCCGAACTCCTCGCACGCTCCGTTTCCGAACTCATTACCGATCGGAGCGAGCGCAAAGCTCTCAAGAACGAAGTCGAAAATGCGCCCACGCCGCAGGGCCGCGAAGTCACTCTTACGGGCAAGGATGGCAGTACGATCGTGTGTCTCAATACGGCCACTGCCGTCCGCAGTCCCTCCGGTGACGTTGTCCGCTATCAAGGCTCGGTGATGGACATTACCGAACGCCGCACCATGGAGCGCCGTCTCCATCAACAGCAGGAATTTGCTCGCCGTCTCGTCGACAGTTTCCCCGACCTCATCCTCGTTGCGAACGCCGCCGGTGCCTACACCTTTGTAAGTCCGCGCGTTCGCGAAGTTTTGGGCTATGAGATTGAAGAAACCAAGGACATGTTCCTCGGCGGCCGCACTCACCCGGACGATCGCGTTGCGCTCGATTCCATTTATCAAGCCGTACTAGGCGGCCAGAAAGTCTTTGCTTCCCTCGAGCTGCGCGTGCGCCACAAAGATGGCGAATGGCGCCGCTTGCTCTGCCACTTCAGCCCGCTCTCCGACGAGCGCGGACAAATCGAAGGCGTGGTCATGTCTTGTCGGGACGTCACCGAACTAAAACGCCTCGAGGAGCAGCTCATTCAGGCGGAAAAGCTCGCTGCTATGGGTCAGATGCTCGCCGGGGTGGCTCACGAACTGAACAATCCGCTCACCGCCATCCTCGGCGTTACGGAGTTGCTGCGGGAACGCGAGGGCTTCGACGATCCCGCAAAGCGCCAACTCGAGCTCACCCATCGCCAGGCCCGTCGCGCCGCTCGCATCGTGCAAAATTTGCTGGAGTTCGCGCGCCCTGCATCGCCGCAGAAAAAGCCTCTCGACGTCAACAGCCTCGTCGAACGCACCCTGCAGCTTCACGAACATTCTCTTCGCCGCAACAACGTTGTCGTGGATTTCACTCCGCAGCCCGATCTTCCCGGCGTCATCGGCGACGGCAATCAACTCATCCAAATCTTCCTGAATCTCATCACCAACGCCGAGCAAGCCATCCGCGAAGTCCGCGAAACCGGCCGCATCCAAATCCGCCTATCGCAATACGCCGGAAAAATCCTTCTCACCGTCCAGGACGATGGCGTGGGCATCCGTCCTGAAGCCCTCCCCCGCCTCTTCGATCCCTTTTACACCACCAAGCGTCCCGGCGGCGGCACCGGTCTCGGTCTCAGCATCTGCCTTTCCATCATTAAGGAACACGGTGGCACCATCGAAGCGGAAGCCCTTCCGGCCGGTGGCTCGGCCTTCACCGTCTATCTTCCCGTTGCCACCAGCGGCCCGGTTCCGCCCATGGTGGATTCCGGTATCGTCTCGCTCGATCCGGATTTGTCCGTTGGCGAAGCCTTCAAAGACCGCGCCATTCTTGTCTTGGACGACGAAGAAAGCATCCGCATGCTTCTCGATGAAGGTCTCTCCACCCACGGATTTAGTGTCGATACTGCGGCTACGCTGGATCAGGCGCTCGCGCTCGCACGCCATCGCAGTTATGACGTTCTTCTGTGCGACCTGAACCTCAGCACGGGAGGCGCGGTCGTCAACGGCACAGGCGCCGCTGAACTCGTTCTTGCCGCCTCGGGCCCCCGCAAACCCGTGGTCGTTTTCATGACCGGCGAACTTGTGGAGTCCACGAACGGCGACGGCGCCGTCCGTCGTCTACAAAAACCCTTCCGCATTTCCGATGTCCTGGCTGTTCTTCGCGAGGTCAGCTGGCCCGAACAGACCGTGTAGCGGGCGCCTTTCGTTTCACTATTTCCCGGCGTCCACCCCAAAATCCCACACAAAATAGTTCAGCCCGTCTGGCAAAACCTCCGCGAGTACATATTCCCCGGGAGGCAGCGATTCGCTCAGCGTGTACCGGTACACCGCGGGCGCCACGTCCCACCTCTGCATCGCCACAATATTCACATCCGTGCCGATCCGCTGGCCAAAGAGCGAACGGATCGATTCAATCTCCCGCTTTCCGCTTTTCACCGATGCGCGCACCAACTCGATCTCCGGCCCCGATTCGCTGTCCTCCACGCTGTTTACCAGTGGCGCCCGCCGGTCTGGATCGGGTGGCGGCTCGCGCAAGAAAAACTCCAGCGGCTCCGCACCCACTACGATGCGAAAGTTGGCGTGCGCCCCGGGAATCACGATGTTGCGTTTGCTTGGCACGATGGGAATCGGCGAGATCACCTGTTCGATGACCCGTTTTTTGTCCAGCTTTGCTTGCAAATTCACGGGCTCAAGCTTCGACGCAGTTTTCCCTTGCACTGCGAATACTCCCTCGCCGTTCGGCAGAAAAACTCCCGCCCCCACTCGCAAACTGGCGTCGACATCTTTGGGAACCTCTGCCGCGCTCTCCACTTGCTGTTGGTGCACGTTTTTCACCAGGCTGCTCGCCGCTGCCTGATCCGCCGCGGCCGCCTTGGCCGTCGCATCCCAATCCACCATCGCCGCGGGAATCTCCTCCCACGCCCCGCGTTCCGCGCTCAAATAGCGCACCCGCTCCCCATTGCGCTCGTACGAACGCACCAGCTGAAAGCTGCCGTCCTTCAACACCAGCTTCTGCCCTCGAATCGCGGGAGGCGCCGCTGCAGCAGCCTTGTCCGCCTGTTGCCCTCGCGCATCATGCGGCAGCGCAAACGCCGCCACACTTAAGGCCACTCCCCAAATACCGAAAATCAATATTGGCTTGAACTTCATGCGGGTTTCCAAGAGGTGCGATGCATCACCACAACCACAGTTTGTCTGCTCGGCCAGAATACTCCGCCGCCTTCCACGTCTGCAAGAGCTGCACCTGCATCGTCGCGTTTGACGGCAATCGCCGCGTGCGTGCGGCAACAATCACGACGAATATCGCTGTTAAGTTTTCGCTCACAGACCCGGAAATCCGTGAAGCTTATTTCTGCGGTTTCGCGCGCGACATCACCGAGACTTCCCGGAGACAAAAGCTTTACTCGGGATTAGCGTAACCTGGCGATCTTGGGTGTATCTAATCACCATGTACAGCTTAAGGATGATTCGGCTGCGTGCCGTTCCAGCGGGTTGCCATCTTCGAGGGCTGATTATCTTAAACAACGCTCTAAGCGTTCGAGGAGAAATGATGAAAAATCTATACTTGCGAATTTTGCTAACACTAATATGTTTTGCCTGTTCGGGCATCGCCGTCAAAGCCCAGAACCAGGATGTTGATCACCTCAGGGTCAAGATGCCCTTCCAGTTTGTGCTTGATGGCAGGACGCTTCCGGCAGGCACCTATACGGTCACCCCTGTGACGGGTGTGAACTCCATCGGCCTGATCCTGAGCGACTATGATGATCATGTCTCCGCGATCATCCTTCCCACTCAAGTCGAAAACGAGTACTCCAGCAAAACCGGTTTTAGTCTCGACCAAGTTGGAGCCCAGTTCGTCCTCCGCCATATCCGCACCGCGGATCATCTTTTCACCATTCCGGTGTCCGATGCGCCACTCACGCAACTCGCCATAAAATCGCCTGGCGGCGCATCCGGCTCGGGAACCTCCACCGGCAAATAACCACGTACTTGATGCCATTTAACGGATGATTGATAGGCGGCCTCGTACCCGAGACCGCCTGCTTTATTTCATTCGTCGCTCTCGCGCCGCGACGTTTATCTCACTTGCTATACTGTGATCATGCGGCTGGCATTGGCATTCGTTCTTCTTACCTTCTCCGCTTCCGCCCAATCCATCCTGCGGGAAAAAATTCGCACTATCTCCGCGGACGCCAAAGGCCGCGTCTCCGTCGCGTGCGCGCTTCCAAACTCCGCGCTGAACTGCGACCTCGATCCTCACGCGCATCCGCCGATGCAATCCGTATTCAAACTGCCTCTCGCGATCACCGCTCTTCATGTCGTCGAAGTGGGCAACTTCGCGCTGGATCGACCCATCCGCTTTCTCCCCAGCGACCGCTTCCTTCCGCACACGCACAGCCCGCTCCAGGACAAATATCCGAACGCCAACGTCGATATCCCGCTTCGCGAACTCCTTCGCTTGGCTGTCTCTCAGAGCGACAACGCCGCCACCGACTTGGTCTTGCGGACCATCGGTGGACCGGAAGTCGTCGATAATTACATTCACTCTCTCGGTATCGCGGGCTTTCATCTCGAAGACGGCGAACGCGGTCTCGCTCGCAGCGTCTCCGTTCAATTTCGCAATTGGTTGGAACCCGCCGCGGCGGTCCAGTTGCTCCGCCGGATAAGCGACGACTCGCCGCTCTCCGTCGAGCACACCAGGATGCTACTCGATTGGATGGAAGCCTCTCCCACGGGGCCAAACAGAATTAAGGGCTTGCTTCCCGGTGGAACCGTCGTAATGCATAAAACGGGCAGTTCGGACACCAGCGGCGGCATTACGTATGCCACCAACGACATCGGTTTGATCGACCTGCCCGATGGCCGCCGTCTCGCAATTGCGGTTTTTGTCACCAATTCGAAAGCCAATGAAGCCGCGCGTGAGGGCGTCATCGCCCGCATCGCAAGAGCAGCGTTTGAGGCAGCCTCTCGTCCGGAGAAGTAATCCTTGGATTGAAGTAGTCTTTGGATTTACGGATGCGTTGCTCGCATCCCCGCTACGCAGGCGGCATGTCGTGTGCGTCGAATCCCGTGAACTCTTCCTCCCAAGCATAGCCGGGAGTCTGCAACAGCCGTACGCACCGGTTCCAGCGCAGGATCGCATCGTCGTTTCCTGGCGGGCGAATTTTCTCCGCCTCGCCAAAATATTCCAGCGCGCGTTCAAACAGCGGCAGCACGATGTGTGGCGGCCGCCCGTTGCGCAGCTGCGCTTTGGCTCGCCGCTCGTACAGCAGCCCTGTATAGTAAACCCGCTCGTAGCGATCGTTGAGCATGTGAAATGTTTCTTCCACTTCGTGGTAGCGGTCGGGCGCCGCTCCGATGAATTGATCGGTGATGCTCAATCCCAGCAACCGCAGCGCCAGCTGATGCTGCGGCTCGATCGCCAGGATATCCCGGCAGATGGACTCCGCCTCTTCCGGCTCGTTGAGATAGCGGTACAGCTCCACCTTAGCGGTTGCTTCGGCAATTCCCGCCTTCGAAATCGGTTTCAACTTGTAATCCATAGCGCCTCCCTTGCCGCTTGTCGCGCTCCGCGGCTCAGGCCGTCTTGGCCCCGCGAATCTTCCGCACCAGCATCGTCAGTGGATCATAAAACTCATCCACCACGCGTTCCTTCAGCGGAATAATCGCGTTATCCGTGATGTGAATCTCTTCGGGGCAAACCTCTGTGCAACACTTCGTAATGTTGCACAGCCCCAAGCCCAACTCTTCCTTCAGCAGTTTCGTTCGCGAGACTCCATCGAGCGGGTGCATCTCCAGCCCCGCAACACGCACGAAGAAACGCGGCCCACCGAACTGTTCCAGTTTTCCATGTTCTCGCACCACGTGACACACATCCTGGCAAAGAAAACACTCGATACACTTGCGGAATTCCTGTGCGCGGTCCACATCCCGCTGCTCCATCGCCCACTTCACGCCGGGCCGAGGCTGAAACGCCGGAATCTTGGCGTTCACTTTGTAGTTCCAGCTGACGTCCGTGACCAAATCCTTGATCACGGGGAACGATTTCAGCGGATAAACAACCACCGGCTTGTCCAGCGGCAGCGCGTCCATCCGCGTCTTGCACGCTAGCCGCGGCCGTCCATTCACTTCCGCCGAGCACGAACCGCACTTCGCCGCTTTGCAATTCCATCGCACCGCCAAATCCGGTGCCTGGTGCGCCTGAATCGCATGCAGCGCGTCCAGCACCACCATGCCGGGAGTTAGGGCCACTTCATAATCCACCGGCCCGCCGCCGTTGCCATCGCCTCGAAACACCCGCAGGGTCACATCAGCCATTTTTCTAAATCCTCCGCCTCAGCGAAACCGTGCTACCGCCGCCATCAAATCTCTCTATTTCTCTTCCGCAAGAATCTGTTTCAACTCCTCGGGCATCTCGCGAACCGGCATTTCAATCAGCGTCATCGCCTCACCCTTTCGCACGATCACGTGATTCTTCTTCCCCCACTCCTCTTCCGTCTTCGGAAAATCGATGCGGCTATGCGCCCCGCGACTTTCCCGCCGCGCCAGCGCCGACCGCGTCACCGCCTCCGCCACCACCAGCATGTGCTGCAAATCCCGCGAAAGATGCCAGCCCGGATTGAATAGCCGCGAGCCTTCCACGCGCATCACCGCCGCCCGCGCCTTGAATTTTTGCAGCTCGCCAAGCGCTTTTACCAAATCCTCCTCGGTGCGGAAGATTCCCACCAGCGCTTGCAACATATCCTGCAACTCACCGTGAATCGTGTACGGGTTCTCGCCGGTGGCGCGTTCGAACGGTGCCAGTAACTGCCGCTCCGCTTCGTCAATCTGCGCGGAGTCAATGCTCGCCGCCGCCGTTCCCTTCGCGTGTTCGGCCGCCGCAAACCCCGCCCGCCGTCCAAACACCAGCAAGTCCGAAAGAGAATTGCCGCCCAGCCGGTTCGCGCCGTGCAAACCAGCCGCCGCTTCCCCTGCGGAGAAAAGTCCCGGCACGGAAGTACGCCCCGTCTCCGCGTCCACGCGTATCCCGCCCATCATGTAGTGGCACGTTGGACCCACCTCCATGGGATCCTTCGTGATATCCACATCCGCCAGCTCCTTGAACTGGTGATACATGCTCGGCAGCTTGCGTTTCACATATTCCGCGGGCTTGTGCGAAATATCCAAAAACGCCCCGCCGTGCGGGCTTCCGCGCCCCTCTTTCACCTCCGTATAAATCGAGCGCGCCACCACGTCCCGCGTCGAAAGCTCCATGCGCTTCGGGTCGTACTTCTCCATGAAGCGCTCGCCGTTCTTATTGCGCAGTATTCCGCCTTCGCCGCGCACCGCTTCGGTTACCAGCAGCCCCTGCACTCCGGGCGGCCAAACCATTCCGGTCGGATGGAACTGCACAAATTCCATATCCAAAAGTTCCGCGCCGGCTTCATAGGCCAGCGCCATGCCGTCGCCGGTGCATTCCCAGGAATTCGACGTCACCTTCCAGGCTTTCCCAATGCCACCCGTCGCGATCACCACGGACTTCGCCTTGAAAATTACAAATCGTCCTTGCTCGCGCCAGTAGCCAAACGCCCCGGCGATCCGGTCGCCATCCTTCAGCAGCCGCGTGATCGTGCACTCCATGTACACGTCGATGCCTTGCTGTACCCCGCGGTCCTGCAGCGTGCGGATCATCTCCAGGCCGGTCCGGTCTCCCACATGGCACAGCCGCTTAAACGTGTGCCCGCCAAACGCCCGTTGCAAAATGTTGCCGCTCTCCGTGCGGTCAAACAGCGCGCCCCACTGCTCCAGCTCGCGCACGCGCTCCGGCGATTCCTGAGCGTGCAGCTGCGCCATGCGCCAGTTGTTCAAAAGCTTTCCGCCGCGCATGGTGTCGCGAAAATGCGGGCGCCAACCGTCCGCTGGATCCACGTTGCACATCGCTGCGGCAATGCCTCCTTCCGCCATTACCGTGTGCGCTTTGCCCAGCAGCGATTTGCAAACCACGCCGACGCTCGCGCCCTGCGCCAGCGCCTCCACCGCCGCCCGCAGCCCCGCGCCGCCCGCGCCAATAATCAGCACATCATTTTCGTATGTCTCGTATTTGGAACTCGCCAGGGAAGTCACAGGATTCGGATGTCCTTGAGGTAGCCCGCGGCCAGCAGGCGGATATAAAGATCGGTCAGTCCCACGGAAAACAAGCTCATCCACGCCCACAACATGTGCCGTTCATTCAAAAACGTCACCAAGCGCCACGCCGAATGCCTCGGCGGCCCAAACGTGCCGCAGGAAAAACAATCCAATTTCCCTCCCACCAGATGCCGCAGCGAGTGGCACGAAAAGGTGTACGTCGAAAGCAGCAGCACATTCGCTAACATCACCAGCGATCCAACGCCGATGCCAAATCCCTCCGGAAAACGGAAAGCCACCACCGCGTCGTACCACAGAAAACACAGAAACAGCACGGCTAGATAGAAAAAGTATCGATGCAGGTTTTGCAGAATGAACGGAAACGCCGTTTCGCCGCGATACTTCCGCCCGCTGGGTTCGCCAACCGCACATGCCGGCGGATCGAGGAAAAATGCCCGGTAGTACGCCTTGCGGTAGTAGTAGCAGGTCGCGCGAAACCCCAGCGGCCCGCCCAGGATCAAGATCGCTGGAGAAAACGGCCACCAACGGTGCTGCGCATCAATCAACGGAGAATAGAATGGAGAAATATACGGCCCCCATTCGTAGAATTTTCCCTCAAACGCGCGCAGCGTGGCGTACAAACCAAAGCCGCCCAGCACCACAATCACCGGCAGCAACTCGATCCACCACGCATCTTGCCGCTGCGTACTGCCCAACCGCGTTACCCCGCCCGTAGTCGAAAATTCCGCCATCGCTTCACCGTGTTCCGCGCCATAGAGTAGTCAGGAATTTGCATTTTGCCTATCAGAATTTTTGCAGGATGGCATCCCGTTGCCCTCCGGAAGGTCGGGGGCGGAAAATGGCTCGCAAGGCACTGGGCGGGTTTAGTTGGTGGGTTACTTGGCGAAGGAGCGAAAAATAAAAAGGGCCCCCGACAATCGAGGGCCTTCAAAACGCAAGAATACGCGAGCGCCGAAGAATCAGCGCGTTAGTGCGAGCACTTTTCAAACAGCGTGGTCAGTACCATCAGGTCCGACAGCGTAAACAGCCATTGGTCCGCCTGCCGTCCCGCCGCTTCCGCCGCGCGCGCAATGAATCCCAGGTGCCGCTTCTTCGCAAAATTGTGCAGGTGCTCGACGCAAATCCCCGTCAAGCTCGCCACTTCATAATCCGTAAAAATTTTCTGACTGGACTTGACGGTCACCATAGTGCGGCTCCTAATGCTGCAAACCCGAATTCCCGCCCAAAGTTTCTCACTACGCTCTTTCGATGCTGAAGACATCCTAAGGGCTGCTGTTCCTTAGAGCAATAGTCGTACCGTTTTGTTACAGAAAAACCAGCGGGCTAGTACTTTCCTGTGAAAATCAGTGAATATCGCGGTTTTCTTCGCTACGCGGCCCCGTTTGCACCCTGGTACTCCCAAACGCCGCCCGCCCGCCACGTGTAAATTCTTTCTACTTTTGTAGACTTCCTACAGCTTTCGGAAGCCTCGCCGCAATCTCCCGCAGTTGTTTCGTATGCCGAATTTCGTGCCCGGCAATCATTTCCATCCACTCGTACAAGTTCAGCACTCCCAGAAATGGGTGCGGCCAACAGTTAGCACTCAAATCCCGCCCGCTCGTTTCCTCCATGAAGGCCAGCGTCCGCTCCCGCACCTCCCGCAATTCCGCCAACATCTCCTCTTTTTCCCGCACCAACTCCGGATCCAGCGGAATGGGCGTCTTCACCCGGAACACCCGCGACTCCGCCAGCGCCACCGGCAAATGCACCCTGCGCATCCGCGAAAAATGCCTCGGCGGATTCTGCAAATACCGGTCCGCCGTAGCCAGCACCCCCCGCTCGATGGTCATCACGTGCCCGATCAACTCCGCCGCCGCCCACACCCCCGTCGCCGGCCGCGTCTTCCACAGCTCCGCGCTGACCGCATCCGCCGCCCGCAGCATCCCAAACTGCGCCTTCCCCAATTTCTCAATAATCGGCTTCAGTGTAGTAGTCACGAAGTATGGTGTAAGCGAAAAATCGCCGTCAGCTTTATCCGGGGCCCCTTCTTCTCTGCGCCCTCTGTGTACTCTGCGTTAAGATCCCAAGTTAGCCCGTTTCGAGGTTTAGACCGCCGCCCCGCCCGCCGCCTCAAACGCCTGCGCCAACTGCAACACCCGCCCCTCCCCAAACGCCGGCCCAAAGATCTGCAACCCCACCGGCAACCCGCCCTCGATCTTCCCGCAAGGCACGGAAATTCCCGGCACCCCCGCCAACGACCCAGTAACCGTATATATATCAGCAAGATACATCTGCAAAGGGTCCGCCGTCCGCTCTCCCAGCTTGAACGCCGGCACCGGCGACGTCGGCGTCACAATCGCATCCACCTTCAAATAAGCATCCCGGAAGTCCTGCGCAATCAACGCTCTAACCTTCTGCCCCTTCAAATAGTACGCATCGTAATAGCCCGCCGAAAGCACATACGTCCCCAGCACGATCCGCCGCTTGACCTCCGCCCCAAACCCCGCGCCCCGCGTATTCTTGTACATCGCCAGCAGGGAATCCGCCTTCGCCCGCAACCCGAATCGTACGCCGTCATATCGCGCCAGGTTCGAGCTAGCCTCCGCCGTGGCTACAATGTAATAGGTCGCAATCGCATAGTCCGTATGCGGCATGCGAATATCGACCAGCTCGCACCCCAATTTGCGAAAGACCTCCATCCCCGCCTCGATCTTCGCCCGTACTCCGGTGTTCATCCCTGCCCCAAAATACTCCCGGGGTATCCCGATCTTCAAGCCTTTCACGGACTTACCGATCTCCTCCGTATATCGTGGCACCGGGGAAGTCGTGGACGTCGAATCCCGCGCATCCCTCCCCGCAATCGTCTCCAAAACCGCCGCCACATCCTTCACGTTATTCGCAAACGGCCCAATCCTGTCCAGCGACGACGCAAACGCAATCAACCCGTAGCGCGACACCCGCCCATAACTCCCCATCATCGCCGGCACCCCGCAAAACGCCCCCGGCTGCCGTATCGATCCTCCCGTATCCGTCCCCAGCGCCGCCACCGCCAACCCCGCCGCCACCGCCGCAGCCGATCCTCCGCTCGATCCGCCCGGCACCCGATCCAGCGCCACCGGATTCTTCACCGGCCCGTACGCCGAATTCTCGTTCGAACTTCCCATCGCGAACTCGTCGCAATTGGTCTTGCCCAGAATCACCGCCCCAGCCGTGTCGAGCCGCTCCACGGCCGTAGCATCAAATGGCGGCACATAATTCTCCAATATCTTCGACCCGCAAGTAGTCGTAGTCCCCCGCGTACTCAACACATCCTTAATCGCCACCGGCACGCCCGCGAGTGGCGGCAACATCTCCCCATCTGCAATCGCCGCATCAATTTCATCCGCTTTCGCATACGCCCGTTCCGGCGAAAGCGCCAAAAACGCATTCAACTCCCCATTCCGCTCTTTAATCCGCGCAAAGAAATCGCCAGTCAATTCCCGCGCGGAAATCTTCCGCGCAGCCAGCGCCTCCCGCACCCCATCAATCGTCCAATTAGTCATAAGCTCTTCGTCGCAAGCTTCGTGGCACAGCCAATTCTGGCTGTGCGCCCAACCCATCAATTTCCCAGACGTCTCTTATCTCTGCCTCTGTGTCCTCTGCGCCCTCTGCGTTAAAATCCCCACTTAGCCCTACCTCTCAATCACCTTAGGCACCAAAAAGTAAACTCCATCCGCATCCGGCGCTCCCCGCATCACTTCCGTCCCCAAATCACACCCCACCACCACATCCTCCCGCAACGTAGCATCCGCCCCCTGCTCCTCAGACAAAACCTGCGCCATCGGCTCCACGTTAGACGTATCCAGCTCGTTCAACTTCCCAATGTATTCCAAAATATCGTCCACTTGCTTCCGATACGTCTCCAGCTCCGCCTCGCTCAACTCCAAATACGCCAGCTCCGCCACCCGCACCACATCTTCTCGCGTAATTTTCAATGGTTTTCCCCGCAAAATGCCGCAGCGCCAGCCCAAAATTCTAGCACATCGCCCCAGCCCGCCAACTTTTTCCACCACGCCCACGCCGGTAAAACGAACGCCGCTTGATAGTGCCTTCTCTCCTCTCTCTCTCATATACCTCTGCGTAACTCCGCGTACTCTGCTCCTCAGCGTTGTCGTTTGTTTTGTCCCATTCCGCGTGCACGGTTAGCGCGTTCATCCGGCAGTTGGCAATCAGAAGCCTTTGGCGCGCACGAATTCTCTTACCTAATGCTAAGATTTTCGCGGCACGAGCCCTACGAAACAGAAAGGCACCATGACCGCCACGGACAACTTCGCCATCTACCCAAGCCTCAGGGACCGCGTGATTGTAGTCAGTGGCGGCGCCACCGGCATCGGTGAGGCCATCGTGGAAGCCTTCGCCCAGCAACAAGCCCGCGTCGTTTTTCTAGACATCCAGGACGCCGCCGCCGAGGCCCTGATCGCCCGCCTCAAATCGTCCGGCTGCGCGCCGCCCGCCTACTATCATTGCGACCTTACCGATGTCGCCGCCCTACAGCACACCATGCAAGCGATTCTCGCCCGTTTCCCCGCCGTCGATGTTCTCGTCAACAACGCCGCCAACGACGCCCGCCATAAAATCGAAGAAGTCACCTCCGACTTCTGGGATCACTCGATGGCGGAAAATCTCAAACACCAATTCTTCCTAGCACAGGCCGTCATTCCGTCTATGAAAACTAGCGGCAGAGGCTCCATCATCAACATGAGCTCCATCAGCTGGACGGTCCCACTCACTGGCATCCCCGTCTACGTCACGGCCAAAGCCGCGATCGTCGGCATGACCCGCGCCCTCGCCCACGAACTAGGCTCCAGCAACATTCGCGTAAACTGCGTAATGCCCGGAGCCATTCTCACGGAAAAGCAAAAGCGCCTCTGGCTCACCGAAGCGTACACCGCAGAAGTTCTCGCCAGCCAAGCCCTACAAAGAATGCTTCTTCCAGACGAAATAGCCCGCCTAGTCCTCTTCCTAGCCGCCGACGACAGCTCCGCCATCACCAATCAAAGCTACGTAATAGACGGCGGCTGGACCTAACGCAGGTTTTGCCTGTGTAGGTGCCGGCCTTTAAGGTTCGGTACCTACAAACTTCAAAGGCGGTGACATCGTTTTAGGCTTCCAGGGCGCCGGTGATGCCTGGGGGTAGGTCGATTTGGTATTTGGTGCGGGCTTTTTCGGCGTGTTGTTCGAGAGCCAGGGTGATGAGGCGGTCGATTAGTTCGCGGAAGGGGATGCCGGTGGCTTCCCAGAGTTTGGGATACATGCTGATGGAGGTGAAGCCGGGGATAGTGTTTACTTCGTTGAGGTAGATTTTTCCGGCGGCTTTTTCCATAAAGAAATCGACGCGGGCCATGCCGCTGAGTTCCAGGGTGCGGAAGGCGGCGATGGCCATGGCTTGGAATTTTTTTACTTGGGCGGGTTTTAATTCCGCGGGGATCAGAAGCTGCGTGCCGGTTTCAAGATATTTTGCGGCGTAATCGTAGAATTCGCGGTGCGGAACGATTTCTCCGGGGATGGAAGCTTGCGGCGCGTGATTGCCGAGCACGGAGATTTCGATTTCGCGGGCGCTCACCGATTTTTCGACCAGGATTTTTGTGGCGAATTCCGCGGCCAGGGTAATGGCTGGGGCGAGTTCCGCGCTGGAATGGACTTTGGTCATACCGACGGACGAGCCGAGCGTGGCGGGTTTTACGAACAGGGGATATTCGAACTGCTCGTCGATGCTGGTTTGGATGGCCGCGGGTATGGATTCCCATTCATGGCGATAGACGGTGACCCAGGGAACTACGGGAATTTGCGCGGCTTGTAGGAGGCGTTTGGTGACGTCTTTGTCCATGGCGATGGCCGAGCCTAGAACGCCCGAGCCGACGAACGGTAGACCGGCCAGATCGAGCAGCCCTTGCACGGTGCCGTCTTCGCCGAAGGTGCCGTGCAGAACGGGAAACACTACATCGAGGCGCTGCCCGCCGCCGCTGCCGTCGAGGCGGACGAGCGCCGCGTCAGTGGGGTCGGCGTTCATCATCACGCGCTGGCCCTGGCGGAGAACATCGGGAAGCATTTTTTGCGCGCTGGCGCCGATGAGCCAGTGGCCTTCTTTGGAAATGCCGATGGGCACGGCTTCGTATTTGTCGGGATCGAGGCCGCGGATTACCGAAGCGGCGGAAGCCAGGGAAACTTCGTGTTCGCCGGAGCGTCCGCCGAAAAGGATGCCGACGCGGAGGCGTTTCTTGTCTGGAGTCACGAGGATTATTTTTTCAGAAAAATGTGCGCGGCTAAAGAGGAGAGGTGTGGGTGGTTTCCAGAAGAGGGATAGGGGCGATTTTGCGATGCTGCTGCAACCGCGCACAGGCAGGAGTGCCTGTGCTACAAAAACCTTAGAGGATCTTTTTGCCGAGGGCCGAGAGGATTAATTCTACGCCCAGGAGGGCGGTGCGGTTGTGTTCGTCGATTACGGGATTGATTTCGACTACTTCGAGAGAGGCCATAGCGCCGCTGTCGGCGATCATTTCCATGGCGAGATGGGCTTCGCGATAGGTTACGCCGCCGCGGACTGCGGTGCCAACGCCGGGTGCGTCGCTGGGATCGACAAAGTCCATATCCAGGCTGACGGCGATGCCGCCGGTATCATCCATGGCGTATTTGAGGGCGTCGCTCATGACTTCGCGCATGCCGCGCTCGTCAATGTCGCGCATGGTGAAGACGTGGACGCCAGATTTCTTCATCATTTTGCGTTCCTGGGCGTCCAGGTCGCGAGCGCCGACGATGACGATATTGCCCGGCTCGGCTTTGGGTTTGAAACCCATTAGATCGACTAGCTCCGGAGGGCCGTAGCCCATGATGCTGGCCAGCGGCATGCCGTGCACGTTGCCGGAGGGCGAAGATTCCGGGGTGTTCATGTCGCCATGAGCATCGAGCCAGATGTAGCCGATGTCCTTTTTTTCTTTGCGAAAGAAGGATGAGACGCCGGAGGCCGCGCCCGTGGCGATGGAATGATCGCCGCCGAGGATCAGCGGGAAATAATTTTCTTCCAGGGATTTCTGCACGGCTTCGGCCAGGTCTTTGCAGGTTTCGGCAATTTCGACCAGATACTTGGCGCGCTTTTCGCCGTAGGACATTTCTTCGGGCTGCTTCACGGAAATGTTGCCGATGTCTTCCACCTGATGGCCGAGCTGCTTGAGCCGCGTTTGCAGACCTGCGACGCGCAGCGCCGAGGGGCCCATGTCGACGCCGCGGCGACTGGCGCCGAGGTCCATGGGGACACCGATAATACGAACTTTTTGATGCGTCATTTGCAAAGCCTTCAACCGATGAACGGCGACCTGCGGCGCGCAGAGGCCGTGTCCGCGTGAACGCAGACATGTGCCAAGCACGCGTCAAGGTGCAGCCACTCACTCTAACTGCGGGCAGTCTGTTGGTAACCGCTAGAACTGTGAGCCAGCGTTGGGCACCGGAGAGGCTCCCAAGCCAGATGAATCTACTGGACCGATCTTGAAGTCGGCCCTTACTACCCTAGCTAAGGGTACACGCGGTAGAGCATGCGAGGGAAGGGGATGACCTCGCGAATGTGTTCGGTGCCGCAGATCCAAGCCACGGTGCGCTCGAGACCGAGGCCAAATCCGGCGTGCGGCACGCTTCCGTAGCGGCGCAGATCCAGGTACCACTGGAATGATTCTTCAGGTAAGTTGTTATCGCGCAAGCGTTTAACGAGCAAGTCGTAGTCGTGGATACGCTGGCTACCGCCGATAATCTCGCCGTAGCCCTCGGGGGCGAGCATGTCGAAGGCGAGTGCCAAATCGGGACGGGTGGGGTCAGGCTGCATATAGAAGGCTTTTATGGCCGAGGGGTAGCGGTGGACCATTACCGGGCGGTCGAACTCGTTAGAGACGATGGTCTCTTCGTCGCCGCCCAGGTCGTCGCCGAATTTTGCGGGGTTGCCGTGCTTGTTGAGCACCGCGATGGCCTCTTCATAGCTGATGCGTGGGAAGGGGGCCTTTACGTTTTCGAGCTTCTTTACGTCGCGCTTCAGGGTTTCCAGTTCGCGCGATTTATTTTTCACCACGGATTGCACGATGGCGCTTACGAGACCTTCGCCCAGATGCATTACGTCGTCGAGGCCGGCATAGGCGGCTTCGGGTTCGAGCATCCAGAATTCCGTGAGGTGGCGTCGCGTCTTGGATTTCTCCGCGCGAAATGTCGGGCCGAAGGTGTAGATCTTTCCGAGCGCCATGGCCAGCGCCTCACCGTAGAGTTGGCCGCTCTGCGTGAGATAGGCCTTTTGGTCGTCGATGTAATTCACTTCGAACAGCGTGGAGGTGCCTTCGCAGGCCGCTGGGGTAAAAATCGGTGCGTCGGTCAGCGTGTAGCCTTGGTCGTCCATGTAGTTGCGCGCGGCGCGAATGGCCTCGGCGCGAATGCGCAGGATGGCTGCGGAGCGCGGCGTGCGAATCCACAAATGCCGATGATCGAGTAAAAAATCAACGCCATGCTCTTTCAGTTGAATAGGGAACGGCGTGGCTTCGGAGACCTTCTGCAGCACCTCGATGGTGCTGACGCCCATCTCATACCCGCCGGGGGCGCGTTGCTCGGCGCGAATTTTTCCCGTGACGATCACGCTGGATTCCTGGGTGAGGCCTTTGAGCGCGGCAAAGGCCTCTGGATTTTCCTTCAGCGCGCACACGCCTTGCATAATGCCAGTGCCGTCGCGAAAGATCGGAAACAGCAGCTTGCCGGATTCGCGGAGATTGTACAGCCAACCTTTGATGGTTACCTCTTGCCCGTCGTACTTGCCCGCCTGCTCAATCGAGATGGTAGTCATAGAGAGTTTTTGCCGTCAGCCATCCAAACCACGATTTTACCAGAGGAAGGGAATTGCCGCGCAGCTCGGGAGGAGCGCACGAAGGAATCTCCGGGGACAAAAGGACAGCTTCCATGCAAGGCGCCGGACTTGTAGATCGTCCTCTTTAGCGGAGCCCTTACGTCTTGATTGTTTCTTTTCTTTGCATTCCCGCTTTAGCTTTTTCCAGTTTGGCTTCCAGCGTGGCGGCCCTTTCCATGACCTCACGCAGGGCTCTGCGCCATTCGTCTGGCGAGTACGCCGGATCGCTGCTGCTGCGGCGGCCGGCTTGCACCCCAAACGCCACGCCAGCGCTGAAAATCTCAACAATCTCGGGATCCGCGATTACCCACGCCTCGCTGAGGCGGCCTTCCGCTTTCCAGCTTTCCGTCATTTTTTGCTGCTCGGTTTTCGTGTCCGAGAAGCTGTTGCGCTGCGCCATTTCCCGCCTCCTGAGTGTCACTCGCAGTATGGTAGGAATCGCGCGCCGCGCCTATGGCAAGACAGGCAGGCTTGCTCCATGAGTACCGGCTTAGTACCACGGTTCGGTGGGGAACGCGGGAAAGAGGTTCGATATCAGCGATAAAGCGCGGAGGCGGGAGGTCCGCGCGTCCAACGACCAGGAACAACGCGTTAGGACGACCAATCTTCTTCAAAGCGATCCAACGCCACCCGCGCCGCTTCCAGTTGCTCAACTGCGGAAGGCGCATCTGGCGCGGTTTTTTCTTTTAGCTCCAGGGTGAGGGGCACATTTTCTGTTGGCACGGTTTTCAGTAGTGCGATGGCCGCGGGCCAATCGATGGTTCCGGCGTAGGGCGCGAGGTGTTCGTCTTTCTCGCCGTGATTGTCGTGCACGTGCACGCCGGCGATGAGTTCGCGCATGGGAGCGAAGCTCTTCTCGATGCGCTCATTTTCCGGACCATCGGCCAAATGTGCGTGTCCAATATCGAAATTAAAGCGCAGGCCGGTGAGCCGCGTTTCATCCACAAAGCTGCGCAAATAGTGCGGATCGCCCATTTCGGTGTTGGTATTTTCGAGCGAGATGACCACGCCGGCATGATGCGCGTGCAAAATCAAATGTTCCAGGGAGCTGAAGGCAGCATCGCGTTTGCGCGGGTCGGCCGTCTCGCGCGGTCCGCCCATATGCAACACCAGCCGCGGATACGGCAAATCCTCGGAAATATCGATGGCGCGCTTCAATTCGTCCATGGCTTCGATGCGCCGGACCCGCTCGACCTCGCAGATGGATACTGGCGTGCCGCCTTCGCGCGTGGCGCTGATGTCGCGGCTAGCTGGCCCATGCAGCGAAGAGATGAACAAATGACTTGAGGCGAGTGCGCCGGCCATGGCCCGCGCTTCGGTCTTGGAGTTGTAGTCAAAGTGTCCACGGCTGGCGAAAATCTCCACGCCTTGAAAACCGGCCGCAGAAATCTGCGCCAGTAGATCCGGCGTCAAGCGGCGCGAAACGAATTGGTAGGTTGAGATAATTCTCTGCATAAGTGTGCCGTGGTGGCCGCGAAGTTCAGTTTACCTTGACCCTGGAAATTAGCGATTGGCAAGTATCCGGATGGTTCCCAACCCCAGTAATTCCTTGTCCGCCGTGACGAGCGTCAGGTCCAATACCTGTGCCGTGGCCACAAGGATGCGGTCCGCCGGGTCTTGATGCATTTCGAGTCGCCTGGCTGCCAGAGCTATTTCGTGCGTGAATGGCGCTTCCGTGGTCCCCGCCGTCGCGCGGGCCAACCAATCCGACAACTCTCCGTGGAGACGAATTCGATGCTTGTAATTCAGGGTGAGGGCTTCCCAGGTACTGATCGGTGAAAGCCACAATTCGTTGCGGGTATCACTTAATTGTCGCAGGGTTTCCCTGCCTAATTTTTCGGGATCCTGGATAAGGTAAATCCAGATGTGTGTATCAAGCAGCAGTCTTAATCCCGCAGACTGTCCCATTCATCCTCGTCGTTCGCCGGAGAAAAGATGTCACCTAAGATCTCCGTGGAATCTTTCATCGAGCCGATCCATTTCGCGCGATCCATCACCGCCGTCGGCGGTACAATCTCCGCTACGGGCTTGCCAAAGCGGGTAACGCGCACGGGTATTTTTGTTAGGCGCACGTTCTCAAGAATGGCGAGGCACCTTGCTTTGAATTCGGAAATGGCGATCTCTTCCATGATTTCTCTAATGGTCATACTATAGACCATGGTCGTAGTTATGGTCAACGCTTTAGAGGTTTCTCGGCTGCGAAGCGCAGGCGCATATAGTCTGCGGTCCAGTTTCCTTGTGTGTCGCACAAGACTGGCTTGAGTCGGGCCGTGACCTCGTCGAGGAAGCTGCTGCGCTCTTGCGGCGGCAGCGCGGCGCAAAGCGGATTGGCGAACGTCTCGAGCCAGCCGCGCATTCCAGTGGGTAACGGAGTGGGGCGCGGAATCAATTGCACGGTATGCGGCACGAAGCCGGCCTGCCCTAGACGGCTTTCATACTCCGCGACGGTCGGAAAGTACCAGGGGATGAATTCTTCCGCGCTGGTGACGCCGCGTCGCTGCAGCGCAGCCAACAGCGCGACGGTAATGGCCGCGACGCATCCGTGCCCCCCGAGTTCGGCAACAAATCTTCCTCCGGGTTTCAACGCGCGGAATGCTCCCGCAATCGGCGCATGCGGATCGTCCTTGACCCAATGCAGCGCGGCGTTGGAAAAAATGGCGTCAAATTCGCTTGCGAAGGTAATCGCTCGAAGGTCCATGATTCGGGCATCGAGACCACGTTTCTGCGCCGCGACGACCATGTCCGGCGCACTATCGATTCCGACGACGCTGGCGCCGAGCGCGACGAGTTTTTCGGTAAGCACGCCATCTCCGCAACCCAGATCGAGAATGCGCTCGCCGCGCTGCGGCCCGAGCAGGTCCAACACGGCCTGCCCGAGTGCTGGAACAAAATGCGCGTTGGCGGCATAGCCTGCCGCGTTCCAAGTTTGGGTCGGCGAGGTCGCCGACGAAGACTGCTGCGAAGAGGATTGCGAGGGGTTGGTCATGGCGATAGATCCTAAGAACGCACCAGAAACGCTTTAATAACCGAGAGCTGAGCCATTATCGCGCGGATCGGCCGCGCCCAGCCGCTCACCCGTTTGCGGATCGATGCCGATCGCGTTGACCAGTCCGATATGCCCTTTGCGCTTGGTGTTGTGGCCCAGGACGTTCAAGCCGCTTTCGAGGCTGGGTGAAAATTCCTTTTCCAGCAAAATCTGGTCTGGCAGCCACTGATGATGAAATCGCGGCGCATTGACAGCCGCTTGCGCTTCCATGCCGAGGCGCATCCAGTTAATCACCGTGAGCAGGGTGGCGGAAATAATCGTGGGTCCGCCGGGCGAGCCGGTTACGAAGCTAAGTTTCCCGTCGCGCAGGAGCATGGTCGGCGACATGGAGCTGAGCGGCCGATGGCCGGGCGCGATGGCATTCGAGTCCGATTGAATCAATCCGAACAGCGCGTTGGGCACTCCCGGCTGCGTGGTGAAATCGTCCATCTCATCGTTCAGCAGAAATCCTGCCGAGGAAGTGAAATGAGAGCCATAACTGTCGTTTAAGGTGTAGGTGCTGGCGACGGCATTTCCCGCCGCGTCCACGACCGAAAAGTGGGTGGTATGCGGTCCTTCGGAAAGCCCGGATACTTCCTTCGGCGGTTTTGTATTTTCCGCATTGATCCCGCAGACATGCGGACTGCCCGCTGTGATTTCCCTGCTGGAGGAGGCACGCGCCCGATCGATGGTGGCGGCGCGTTCCGCCGCATAGCACTGCGCGGTCAATCCCTCAACGGGAATCTTCGCGTAGTCCGGATCGGCGAGAAACGCCGCACGGTCCGCAAAAACGCGCCGCATGGTTTCCGCCACGAGGTGTACGGTTTCTGCGTCGTCCCAGCTCTTTAACTCCAGTTTCTGCAGCATGTTCAGCGCTTCGATAATCGCCACACCGCCCGAACTGGGCGGCGGTGAGCTAAGCACTTCCCATTCATGCCCTTGGCTTTCGTATTTAGCGTGCAGCACTTCGCGCACCCTTGGTTGGTACGCGGCAAGATCCTGGAGCGTAATGATTCCGCCAAATTTCCGCATGTCGGCGGCAATGGCGTGCGCCGTTTCTCCGCGATAAAAATCTTCCGGGCCATTTACAGCGATGCGCTTCAGCGTAGCGGCCAATTCTGGTTGCTTGAAAAGCTCGCCCAGATGGAACATTTCACCGTTGCGCAGGAAAATTCGCTTGCTGACCGTGTAGCGTTCCAGGCCTCCGCGTTCCTCGCCAAGCTCGCGGACCATTGTCGGGGTGACCGGAAAGCCTTCTTCCGCAAGCCGAATCGCGGGAGCCATTACCTCGGCAAGTTTCATGGTGCCGTAAAGTTGGAGTGCGAGCGCCAGACCCGCGACCGTTCCGGGGACGGCGACTGATCGTGGCCCCAACGTCGAAGCATCAGGAATCAACTTCCCGTCGGCGCCGATGTACATATCGCGCGTGGCGCGCGCCGGAGCGACTTCGCGGTAATCGAGAAAACTGCTGCGGCCATCGGCGAGCCGCACCAACATGAATCCACCGCCGCCGATATTCCCCGCCGCCGGTTCCACCACCGCGAGCGCAAACGCCACAGCCACGGCGGCATCAATGGCGTTTCCGCCGTGGCGCATAATTTCCACACCCGCTTGCGAACCAAGTTTTTCGTCGGTCACCACCATGCCGTGGGTGCCGCGCACCGCTTGTCTAGGCCACTCTTTAGGAATATTGGCCCCGGCAGTATCGGGATGATCGCGATATTCCGCGGCAGTTTGCGAATGGGCGCGCGGTGCGCCAAACAGCGCCACGGCAAACATAAATATTGAGAGACGCTGCAAGGAGCGAAGGTTTGAGGTCGGCACGGAATGAAAACAGTAAAGGATGCTGCGGTCGCGGTCAATACGGAGATTCGGTAGTGCGTGGGGTTAATCCGACTTGGTTCGAGAGGTATTTCCGGCGATTGTGAGGTGATCGCGGTCGAAGATATCTTTGGGATTGTCTTCGGTGCCATTGCTCTGGTTGCGATCACCGTCGTGTTGCGCGTCAGCCTCGCCGTCTTTTTGGCGTTGACGACGGCGAAACGCGTTTCGTGATTCTACGCCTTGGACACGCCTGCTGCTGTGCCGTTTACTTTTGGGGCGGCGACGGGCGCCGTTGCCTCGCCGGCGCCTGCCGCGGTGCTGGGATTTGTCGCCACGGTGGCGCTCTGCGGGGTTGCGATTACGGAGGTGCGAGTTTGTGCGGCGAATTCCAATTGGTTCACCAGGCTGGAGTAGGCGGTCGGATTGTAATCGTTGAGAGCTTGCGCCACGTTGTCGACTTGCGCGATCTGCGAAGCCGAGAGTCCCTCCGCGTCGAGCAAGTCGTTCAATGACTGGAGCTCGCTGCTGGTGGTGGCGGCTTGCGCAACGCTGGGCAGCGGAGGCGGCACGGTGGCGAGCACATCGTCGGTGGCGGTGTTCGCAGAAGTGCTTGCAGACGACGGCGCTGCTGCGGGCGCGGCGGTCGCGCTAGCGGCGACGGAAGAAGCAGCCGTAGTTGCGGCCGCTGGAGCCGCAGTGGCGGTGGGTGATGTTGCCGCGGTCGCCGCCGCAGTGGAGGATGCCGCCGTCGCTACGGTGTTTGCCGTTGGCGGAGCGGTTGCGGCAGGCTGGACCGCAGCATTGCCGTTTTGCAGCAGCGCGGCCAAGGGCACGCTCTCTCGCACAATGACGTTCGTATTGGCGCCGCCGACAGCGGCTGTAACAGCTTGCGTCGCGGCTGCAGTTGCAACAGCGCCTGGCGCTGGGGCGGTAGCCGGGGTTGCGGCGGCAGGCGTAACGGAAGTCGCTGCTACGGTCGTGGCTGCCGCTGGAGTTGCGAGTGTAGTTGCGGCTGAAGAATTCCCTCCGGCGTTAGAGCCGTTGCCGAGCAGGAAGTTTGCCGCGGCGGTGAAGAGCGAGAGCGTGCTGACGCTGAAGAGTCCGGCAGCCTGCGCGGTGGCGTTCGCGGCGGGGGATTGCGCGGAAGAAGTGAACGCGTCGGTGCCGGAAGCGGTGGAAGTTGTTGCTGGCGTGGAATTATCTGGCGAAGCCTTGGCGGTGGTATCGGATGTGCTTTGTTCTGTTTGCGCTTGAGATTGCGATTGATTCAGAAGACGGTCGGCAAGGTTTGCGATGCCGGTGAGTGCCATGATCTACCTCCATACCGGGCCCTCGCGCGAGACGTGCCTGCGACGGTGATGGAGGGCGAGCCGCGCGCGACGCCGGAGAGAAATACAGTGGGGATATCGGCGGGAACGGCTGAAACTTTAGGTGACGATGAAATCTTATAAGAGCGCACGGATCATTTGCCGCCAATTACGTGCATCTAATTGTGCGGCCTAACTTATTTACATTCTTAGATTTCCGGTCTTTGCGAAATCACCAGATCTGTTCCGACGCTTGACGAAAGATTAGTTTTCGCTTAGGAATTCGACTTCGGGAGGGCCGGGGAGCAAGCCCGCAGCGGTGCCGCGGGCGATGAGTTCGCATACGGCTTTTTTGCCGCGTTCACCATAGCCCAGGGTCCATTTATTGACGTACATGCCGACGAATTTGTCGGCGAGTTCGGTGTCCATGTCGCGAGCGAACTGCATGGCGTAGTTCAGGGCTTCTTCGCGGTGTTCGAGGCCGTAGGAGACGCTGTCGCGAATTACTTTGGCGACTTGCCGGCCGAGTTGCGGGCCGAGCGCGCGGCGCACGGCGTTTCCGCCGAGCGGGAGCGGAAGATCGGTTTGTTCCTGCCACCAGACGCCGAGATCGACGATGCGATGCAAGCCCAGTTGCGGGAAAAAAAGCTGGCCTTCGTGAATCAAGAGGCCGGCTTCGACCACGCCGTTTTGCACAGCGTCGATAATTTTGTCGAAGGGGATGACCACAGCTTCAAAGTTGGGCTCGAAGAGTTTCAGCGTGAGGTACGCGGTGGTTTGCAGCCCGGGGACGCCGATGCGCTTGCCGGCCAACTCTTCTTTTTTGATGTGTTTGCCGGAGACAACGATGGGGCCATAGCCCTCGCCAAAACTGGCGCCGCAATCGAGAAGGACGTATTTGTCGCGCAAGGAGGGGTAAGCGGCGAAGCTGACCGCGGTGACGTCGTAGGTTTCGGTGAGCGCGGCTTCGTTGAGGCTTTGAATATCCGAGAGAACGTGGGTGTACTTGTAGCCGGGCGTTTGCAGCTTGTGCGTGGCCAAGGCGTAGAACATAAAGGCGTCGTCGGAATCTGGAGAATGCGCGAGTTTGATCTCGACGGGCTCTTTTTCGGTTTTGGTCTGGGTGGCGGACATAACGGAATCTCTTTCTTTAGGGCCCTAACGTTGGCGTAGCAGAGTGAGCGATACACGTCTGGCGATTCGGCGCCGGCCGGTGTTGCGAATGATGAACCACCCCTGCGAGCGGGCGGAGGTGTCTCTCTAGATGGAGCTTCCTCCAGCCGCGAGCTGCGGGAAGCGAAGCAAGAGAGAACGGGTGCGCCGCGAGGACGATCGGGACGCTGCCGCACAAAATCGGCAAGGGAGAGCCTAGCATATTGGTGGGCGGGGGACAAACGGTGTGAGGGCCTACGCGGCGTAGGACGCGACAAGGAAATCGCTGAAACAAAGAGCTGACGCAATGGGGATAACGAGGGCCGTGAAGGGCCGAGCACCACCCCATACATTTGCGAAAGAGATAGATTCTATGGGGGTTAGGAGTTGGAGATTTTGAATTTATAGATTCTATTGGAATTAGTTGTCTTGAGGAATTTCCGAGATCGTGGGTGACTCTGGGGAGATTGGCAGGGATGGGGTTGAGATGGCTTGGGCCAGGCGTCGTTCCAGGCGGGTGATGCGTTTTTGGAGGCTTTTTTCCTGGCGGGATTCGCTGGTGGCGCTGGGGCCGCGACGGACGCTTCCGCCTGGGAAGGCACCCGCGAAGTGGCCGGCGGGAGTGCGGGTGGAGAGCCAATGAGATTTGCGAAGTTCGGCGAGGGCCAGTTGGGCGAATTCCAGCGCGCGCCGATGATCTTTGACGCGGCGCTCGTAGTGCATGGAGAGCTGCTCGCAGGCATGGACGCCTTCGGCGGGGTCGGCGGCGACGATTTGGTGCCAGAGGGCGGCGGCTTCGGAGTGATCACCGCGCCGCTTCGCATGCTGCGCTAATTCGCGGCGGGCTTGCGGGCGGACTTCGTGGGGCAAGCCGAAGTCCAGAGCTTGGGTGCAGGCGGATTGGGCGCGCTGGGTGTGTCCACGGCGGTGGAGAAAACGGGAAAGGCCGAAGAGATCGCGGCCGTCGACGCTGCCGTGTTCCGGCGATTCCGTGGCGAGCAGCGAATTTAGTTTGCAGTAAAGAGCGGCCAGGCCGCGGAGATCCATCTGATTGTGCTTGGCGATGCCGAGGAGAGGTTCGGGCGGGCCGCCGCGGAGATAGTCGAAATAGAATTGCGGGATGTCGGCGGAGGTGGTGTCGTCGTCGCGGGACCAGCCCAAGGAGATGGGATCGAGGACGTGGCGCTCGAGATCGCTGAGGCGGACGGTTCCGAGGCGTAGTTTCCAGACAGCGCGGGCGGGGTGCAAGAGATCGAGATGGGCGGCGAGTTTTGGTGCTGGGATGCTGCGCGTCATGGTGAAGCGGCTGTGGAGCAAAGGCCAATCGAAGGTTTTGCCGTTATAGGTGAGGATGACGGGGCGGTCGGCGATGCGGGCAGCGAGTTCGAGGAGGACGGAATGTTCTTCGGCAAAGTCGCGCATGAACAATTGCTCGACTTGCAGGCCGCCGGCGTCCCACCAGGCCAAGCCGATTAGAAAGGCGTAGGTGCCGGTGCCGCCGGCGAGGCCGGTGGTTTCGGTGTCGAGGAAGAGCCATTTTTCCGGGTTGTTCAGGGCTTCGCGGGTCTTACGCGAAAGCGCTTCATCCTTCGTGCGCGACAGAATTTCCAGTGTTACGGGCGACGGCGGCGAAAACTCCGGGCTGGAATACCAGTTCCGGACGGCAAGGTGTTCACCGAATTTGTTGCGCATGACGCTTGCGCCCAGGAGGCGAGCCAGGGTGTCTTCTTCGCAGGGCTCGCGGAGCGTGGCTGGTCGCGCGGGGATATTGCGCGTGGGCTTTAGAGCGGAGAGGCGAGCGAATTTGTCGGCGGGGGCGGCCATTAGGAGGGTGACCCGGAGAGGGCATTGACGGTCGAGGGGCCATGGGTGGTGACATTTGCAGAAAGGCGCGCAGCATGCTGCGCCACTACAAAGGCTAAGACAAAGGCGAAGACGAAGTTAGTCGCGGCCGAGATTTTCATCAGTGGCACAGCCTGTCGAGGATGGCCAGGGCGGCTTCTTTGGCGCGAGGGGCCAGGTCGCCGGCGGGGCCGACGCAGGATGGGCAGCCTTCGTCGCAGGGGCAGGCGGAGATTAGTTCGCGGGTTTGGCGGACCAGCAAAGTGTGCGCGCGGAAGAGGGGCTCCGAGAAGCCGATACCGCCGGGGTAGGCGTCGAAGAGGTAGAGATTGGGCTCGAAGAATTCTTTGGCATTGGTGCCGATTACATCTTGCATTCTCGTCGGTGTAAATTCGTCGGCAGAGCTGATTTCCGTCGATGCCTTCGTCTCATGGGTAGGGCACGCCCCGTGGAGTGCGGGAGCCGGGCTCCCGCTTTGCGGTTGGTTGCCCTGCCGGCGATCTCGAAAGCGGGAGCC
>Ga0209139_10000070_pt1 | contig 27967 bp, 28 predicted proteins | sample BogFormECP14_OM3_FD_188246 | JGI IMG/M metagenome (GOLD analysis project Ga0209139, IMG submission 188246) | Bog forest soil microbial communities from Calvert Island, British Columbia, Canada - ECP14_OM3 (SPAdes) (version 2) | ecosystem: Environmental > Aquatic > Freshwater > Wetlands > Bog ...
CCCAGAAAAACGAAGCACTCGAACAATAGACTTTAGCTACCCCGATTGACGCAAACCCGCACCGGATGTTATAAAATACTGTTTATTCAGGCAGCGACAGGCCCACCGTATAGCCCCTTCCCGGGTAGGGGGGCGCGGCGCGGCTGCCAATCCGGTGGCCAGTCCGTGGCCCCAAAGCGAGTGTTAGGCTACACAATTTAATGCAAGAAATTGTTCACCAACTGGGAGAACTCTTCCTTCAGGCTGTGCCTACAGTCCTGATCATCCTCCTTTTTTACTTCATCTTGCGGGCGATTTTCTTTAGGCCGCTGCTTAAAGTGATGGCGGAGCGCGACGCGCGGACCGTAGGCGCACAGAGGGCTGCGGAGGCGGCGCAGGCTGCGGCGGCGGAGAAGGCGAAGCAGTACCAGGACGCGCTGAGGCAGGCGCGCGGGCAGGTTTACGTGGAGCAGGAAGCGGCGCGGAAGAAGGCGCTGGACGAACGGGCCGCGATAGTGAAGGAAGCGCGTACGGCGGCTACGGCGCAGGTTTCGGCTGGCAAAGAGCGTATTGCGGGCGAAGTAGCGGCGGCTCGGCGCGAGATCGAGAAGACCGTTGCTCAGCTTTCCACGGAAATTGCACGGCGCATTCTGCAGGCGCCGCCACGTCCCGGCGGATCGGCAAGAGAGGCGCGATGAGAGAGACCTCAATGAGGGAAAACGGGACCGGGGTAACGGGTTGGGCTTGGGCGCACGTTGCAGCGGGTTTTGTGGCTCTCTTTTTGTGCGCAACTCTAAGCGCGCAGGCGGCGGAAGAGGGCGCGGCGACCGAGCGCGCCAACGAACTTTTCAAGTGGATTAACTTCGCGATTGTTGCGGCGGTTTTGATCTGGCTCTTTGCGAAGAAACTGCCGGCGTGGTTCCGCGGCAATGCGGACAAGATCAATTCGGCAATTACCAAGGCTACCTCTGCCAGGGAAGAGGCGGAGCGGCAGGTGCGCGAAGCAGAGGCGAAGCTGGCAAATCTGAAACAGGAAATCGCCGCGCTGGAGGCGACTGCGAAGCGCGAAGTGATCGAAGAAAGCGAACGCATCCGCGCGCTGGCGCAGAGCGATGCGAAAAAGGTTGGCGTTGCGGCGCAGGCGGAAATCGAAGCTGCGGAACGGGCGGCACGGCTGGAGTTGAAAGCGCTGGCCGCATCTCTGGCTGTTGATGGGGCGGAATCGCTGCTTGCGAAACAGCTCACACCATCGGCGCAGGAATCGCTGGTGGACAATTTTGTGAAGAGCCTCGAAGGGAGACCGAATTGAAGTCCGCCAGCTTGCAATATGCGAATGCGCTCGCGGACGTCGCGCTGGCTCAGGGAGCGGCCGACGCAGCTCGGAAGCAATTGGGCGATTTTGAGGCGGCGTTTGCTGAATCGAGCGAACTGCGGAATTTTCTGACGAGTCCGGCGGTGCCGCGCGAGGCGAAGCATGGCGTGATCGAGAAAATCGCGGCGCGCGTCGGGGCGGGCAAGATCATTCGCAATTTTCTTTTTGTCATTTCAGATCACCAGCGGACGCACATCCTTCCGGAAATTGTCGCGGCGTTTGAGGATGTTATTCGGGAGCGGCAAGGAGTCGCGGAGGCCGAGATTTCTTCCGCGGTGGAGCTGAGCGCCGTGCAGAAAAAGAAAATCGCGCAAACTTTGGAGCGACTTACCGGCAAGAAAATCCAGGCAAAGTATTCGCTGGAGCCTGGGTTGCTCGGCGGCGCGGTCGTGCGCGTGGGTGACACGATTTATGACGGTTCGGTGCGCAACAGCTTGAACGAAATGCGCGCGCGCCTTGTGGCGGAGTAGCGGGAAAGAAATTCAGGAGCAGGCATGGCGAACATCAAGGCAGACGAAATCAGCAAGATCCTGCGCGAGCAGATCGAGAACTACGAGCAGACGGTTTCGGTGGACGAAGTCGGCGCGATTATCAGCGTCGGTGACGGCATTGCGCGTGTGCACGGCCTCGAAAAGGCGATGGCTGGAGAGATGCTCGCGTTTCCGAAGAATATTTTCGGGATTGCGCTGAACCTGGAAGAGGAAGAAGTAGGCGTGGTGCTGCTTGCAGAGTCTTCGGAATTGAAAGAGGGCGACGTCGTCAAGCGGACGAATACGATTATGTCGGTGCCGGTTGGCGAAGCGTTGATCGGGCGCGTGGTGAATCCGCTGGGCGAACCGCTGGATGGAAAAGGTCCCATTGTCTCGAAGCAGCGTAACCCGCTCGAACGCATCGCTCCCGGCGTGTTGGACCGGCAGCCGGTGCGCGAACCGCTGCAGACGGGTATCAAAGCAATCGACGCGATGATTCCGATTGGGCGCGGGCAGCGCGAGTTGATCATCGGCGACCGGCAAACGGGCAAGACCGCCGTGATTCTGGACACCATCATCAATCAAAAGGGCGGCGACGTTATTTGCATTTACTGCGGGATCGGGCAGAAGCGCTCGACGATTGCGCAGGTGGTGAAGACGCTTACCGACGCGGGCGCGATGGATTACACGATCGTCGTCGCGTCGAGCGCCGCGGAACCTGCGTCGGTACAGTACATCGCGCCTTACGCCGCTTGCGCCATGGGCGAATATTTCCGCGACAACAAGCGGCACGCTGTTGCGTTTTACGACGACCTCTCGAAGCATGCGCAGGCTTATCGCGAAATTTCCTTGTTGTTGCGCCGGCCGCCGGGCCGCGAGGCTTTCCCTGGCGACGTGTTTTATCTCCACTCGCGCTTGCTGGAGCGTGCGGCGAAGCTCAACGACAAGCTTGGCGCAGGCTCGCTGACGGCGCTTCCAGTGATTGAAACGCAGGCTGGCGACGTTTCCGCGTACATCCCGACGAACGTGATTTCCATTACCGACGGGCAGATTTACCTTGAGGCCGACCTCTTCAACGCCGGCGTTCGTCCTGCGATCAACGTGGGCATCAGCGTAAGCCGCGTGGGCGGCAACGCGCAGATCAAGGCGATGCGGCAGGTGGCGGGCACTCTGCGTCTGGACATGGCGCAGTACCGGGAACTTGCAGCTTTCGCGCAGTTTGGATCAGACCAGCTCGACAAAGTGACGCAGGGGCAGCTCGCGCGTGGGCAGCGGCTGACGGAAATTTTGAAGCAGGATCAATACGCGCCGCTTTCCGTCCAGAAACAAGTGCTCAGTATTTATGTCGCGACCAGCGGAGCGCTCGACAGCATTCCCGTTCCCGAAGTGCGGCGGTTTGAAAAAGAGTTTTTGCAGTTCGTGGAGACCAGCAATCCTTCCATTCTGAAGAATATCGCGGAGAAGAAGGCTCTGGACGACGGCATCAAGGCGGAAATCAAGAAAGCGGTGGACGGCTTCAAGGAGCGGTTCACGGCGACCGTAGCTACCGCGGCCGCGAACTGAGGATTCGACTGTAACGGACGATCATGCCCACACTTCTTGATTTCCGGCGCCGCATCCGCTCGGTGAAGAACACCCAGCAGATTACTCGCGCGATGAAGTTCGTCGCCGCGGCTCGTTTGCGGCGCGCGCAGGAAGCGGCGTTGGCGGCTCGGCCTTACGCGAAGGAGTTGGCGCGGGTGCTGCGGTCGATCATGTCTCGCATCGATCAGCCGGAGCATCCGTTGCTGGCGCACCGCCCGGAAGAGAAGATTCTCGTTATCGTTTTGACCGGGGAACGCGGGCTGGCGGGGGCGTTCAACTCCAATATTTTGCGTAAGGCCAATGAACTCTTCCGAGCCAATAAAGGCAAGAAGCTTTCTGTGATCCCCGTGGGGAAGAAAGGCCGCGACGCCTTAAAAAGGGCTGGGTTTCACTTCGCCGCCGAATACGTGAACGTGTTGGCTCGCGTGAATTTCGGAACGGCCCGCGATATCGCTTCGGTGGTTAGCGAGCTTTACGCGAAGGAAGAAGTGGACTCGGTTTACATCGTGTTCAGCGAGTTCAAGACGGTGATGACGCCGAACCTTGTGACTGAAAAGCTTTTGCCCGTCGAAGCGATGCGCGCCGACGAAGAAACCGGCGCCGAGAAAGATTCGGCGCAGGTTGATTATATTTACGAGCAGCCAAAGGAACATCTGCTCGATAAGCTTTTGCCGCGCTACATCGAGACGCAGATTCTGCGGGCGATGCTGGAATCCTCGGCGGCTGAGCATGCTGCGCGCATGACGGCGATGGAATCGGCGACGAAAAATGCAGGAGACGTTATTGAAGCGCTTACGCTGCACATGAACAAAGTGCGCCAGGCGGCGATTACGAAGGAAATTATTGAGATTGTCAGCGGCGCATCGTACGGCGCTTAGGAGAAAGCATGGCAGAGAAACAGGGAGCAGTCGGACACATCGTGCAGGTCATTGGACCGGTGCTCGACGTTCAATTTGAATCGGGGCATTTGCCCTCGATTTATAACGCGGTGCGCATAACGAGCGAAGGCTTTAACGTTCCTGAACCCATTGATGTGACGGCTGAAGTCCAGCAACACTTGGGCGAAGGACGTGTGCGCGCGGTGGCCATGGAGCCGACGGAAGGCTTGGTTCGCGGCATGAAGGCTGTTGATACGGGCGCGGGCATCACGGTTCCGGTTGGGCGTCCTACACTTGGGCGCGTGATGAATGTTTTGGGCAAGCCTGTGGATCAGCTCGGACCTTTGACGAGCGAGCACAATTATCCCATTCACCGGCCGGCGCCTTTGCTGTTGGATCAGTCGACTACTCTCGAGATGTTCGAGACGGGGATCAAGGTCATCGATTTGATTCAGCCGTTTTTGAAGGGCGGAAAGATTGGATTGTTTGGCGGTGCGGGCGTTGGCAAAACCGTTCTCATTCAAGAATTGATCAACAACGTCGCCATGCAGCACGGCGGCGTGTCGGTGTTTGCGGGAGTCGGCGAGCGGACTCGTGAAGGCAACGACCTTTGGCTGGAATTTCAGGAGGCCGGCGTTGTGGTTCCTGGAAATTCGGAGAAGTCGCGTGCGGCTTTGATTTACGGTCAAATGACGGAACCGCCGGGTGCGCGTTTGCGCGTCGGGTTGACGGGCTTGACCGTTGCGGAGTATTTCCGCGACGAAGAACATCTCGACGTGCTGCTGTTTATCGACAACATTTTCCGTTTTGTGCAGGCGGGTTCGGAAGTTTCCGCGCTTCTTGGGCGCATGCCTTCCGCTGTGGGTTATCAGCCGAACCTCAATACCGAAATTGGTGAATTGCAGGAACGCATTACTTCGACGAAGTCTGGCTCAATCACTTCGGTGCAAGCGATTTACGTTCCGGCGGACGACTACACGGATCCTGCGCCGGCCGCGACGTTTACGCACTTGGATGCTACGACAAATCTGAGCCGGCAGATCGTCGAGCGAGGCATTTATCCGGCTGTCGATCCGCTGGCCAGTTATTCGCGCATTCTCGATCCGCGGATTGTGGGCGCGGAACATTACGCTGTTGCGCGCGGCGTGAAGTCCATTCTCCAGCGCTACAAGGATTTGCAAGACATTATCGCGATTCTCGGTATTGAAGAACTGTCGGACGAAGACAAGCGCACCGTGGCTCGAGCTCGCAAAATCGAAAAGTTCTTGTCGCAGCCGATGTTCGTGGCGGCGCAGTTTACCGGTCTCGAGGGCAAGTACGTCAAGATCGCCGATACCGTGCGCAGCTTCAAGGAAATCGTCGAAGGAAAGTACGACGACATTCCGGAGCAGGCATTCTACATGGTGGGCACGATTGATGAGGCGCTTGCGAAGGCAGAAAAAATGAAGGCGAGCGCGTAAGACGTAAATGCTTCCCGATTCCATCGAGCTGATTATCGTCACGCCGGAGCAGCAATTCCTGCGCGAAAGCGTCGTGGAAGTTGTGTTGCCGGGCGCGGAGGGTGAGCTTGGCGTTTTGCCGGGGCACGCACCTCTGATGACGGAGCTCGGGATCGGCGAACTGACGTATCGCGGCGCGGGTTCCAATCCCAGCGGCGTTCTCGCGATTATTCAGGGCTTTGCGGAAGTGCTGGGCGACCGCGTCACTGTTTTGGCGGAAACCGCCGAACGGGCGGCTGAGATTGATCTCGCTCGCGCCGAAGCTGCGAAGGCTCGCGCGGAACAGCGGCTGGCTTCCGGCGACACGAATATCGATTGGGACCGGGCGTTCGTTGCGCTGCAGCGCGCCGTCATTCGCATCCAGGTCGCACGCAAATACCGGGGCGCTCCTGTCGAAACGCGCTGACGCTGACCACGTGTGCGAAACGCGATCGCTGCTGCTCTATTGTCCTTTGCGGCACCACCTTGCGGTACTGCCCTTGCGACGGCTTCCCCACGATCGCATCTAATGTAGTTGGAGCCCTCGAATGGATGCCCTAACGGTGTACAGCGCGCCATGGTGCCCGGACTGCCGGCGCGTGAAATTATTTTTGAAAGAACGCGGGGTGGAATTTCGCGAAGTGAATATTGAACAGGACCCGGTCGCTGAAGAACTGGTCATCAAAGCTAACAATGGCCGGCGGAAAATTCCGACGCTTGAAATTGGCGGGCGCTATTTTGCGTGCAGTCCGTTCGACGCAGAGGAACTGGCGGAGAGTCTCAACATTCCTCTAAATCCGTGATCCCTTGAGGCGCGTTCTTTGCGTGGCTCCGTCCCTGCGTTTCCGCCTGGCTCGATTTATTCCACCGCCGCGCCACGCACCCAAACATTCGTAAGTTGCAATCCTTCGTCGAGCAGGACGATGTCGGCGTCGGCACCGGTTCGCAACGCGCCTTTCTTGAATTCAATGCCCAGCAGAGCCGCGGGATTCAGTGTGAGCATGCGCACCACTTGCGCCAGCGGGATACCGAGTGCAACGATGTTTCTCAGGGCGCGATCCAGCGTCAGCGTACTGCCGGCTAATTTTCCTTCGGAGTTGCGGCAAATGCCGCCGCTCATCGTCACTTCGAATTTGCCGAGCATGTATTTTCCGTCGGGCATCCCGGTCGCCGAGCTGCCGTCGCTGATCAGGATCATGTGCTCTGGTCCTTTTGCCTGGAGCAGAACTTTCATGGCGGCTTCGTCGACGTGGACACCGTCGGCAATGAGTTCTGCACTTACTTCTGGCGAAGTAAAGACTGCACCAATCACACCACTGTCGCGGTGGGAGAACGGGCGCATGGCGTTATAGACGTGCACGGCATGGCGAATGCCGTGCGCAATCCCGGCCCGGGCTTGTTCATACGTCGCGTCGGTATGACCCATCGCGACAACCATTCCTGCGTTGCGGGCGGCATCGATGCAAGGCATGGCTCCGAGAAGTTCAGGCGCCAGCGTTAGGATTTGTGCGTTTCCTGCTGCGGCTTGCAGGAACTTATCGAGAAGATCGGCCGATGGAAGCTTCAGCCACTCCGTCGGATGCACGCCGCGCCGCTCAGGACTTAGGAACGGGCCTTCAAAATGAATCCCCAGCACTTCTGCTCGAGTGTCCTCTGTTTCGTGTTGCTGGGAAATGTAGCGCGCGATTCCTTCGACGCTTCGAATCGTGTCATCAGGACTCGCCGTCACCGTCGTGGCGACGAACGAGGTGGTGCCGTGACGAGCGACCGTTTTTGTTACTCCAGCGAGCGCTTCTGGGCTGCCTTCCATTACGTCGCGGCCGCCGGCGCCGTGGATGTGGACGTCCACGAATCCGGGGATGGCAATTTTGTCCGCCGCAGCGATTTCCTGAGCGCCATCGGGCAGCCGCATGCCCTCGCGGAGGGCAATTTCTTCAATGACTCCATCGCGAATCAGAATGCCTGCATCAGTGATCTCAGCGGTTGGAGTGAGCACCCGGCCAGCGTGCAATAGAGTCGTGGTCATAAGTAAGGAAGTATCGTAGCGGAATCCTGCGTTCTTTCAAAAAGCAAACTGGAAGGGAAGAAGGACGAAAAAGAAAAACGGGCGGAGCCGAAGCGCCACCCATCGGACGAGTTAGCCTGGAATATTATTCGCTTATTTGCCGGTCGCGGCCGCCATTTCGATGGTTTCCAGCTTGAGGGTGTCGCCGTCTACCGTGCCTTTTACGGTCACGTGATGGCCGGCGTGCGCCGCCACCTTGTCCTGCGCGTCGACAACGTACACTTTTTTGTCGGCGTCATTGACGAACACATATTTGGCGCCGCCCTTCACGCATTTCGTGGTGCACTGGCCCGCGTTTTCGTTGGCGCCTTTTGCGCCACAGTTGCTGTCTGAGATGTAGCCGGTCCAGGTTCCGTCCGCAGCCATCGTCAATGCTGCGGCAAAGAGCGATGCTGCGATCACTGCTGCAAATCTAATTTTCATTGCTTCCCTCTCGATAAAACCACTGCGTTCAAATCCACGCCAAACGTATCTTAGCTTGGCACAACAGGCTCCCACCGTCTACCCGCTCTCGCATCGCTGCACGAATGAACGGAATGCGGAGCGTCATTGCGCAAAAAAAAGAGGGAGAGCTCTCTGGCACTCTCCCTCTGGCCCTACTCTACTCTCAAGGATTCGTAGCGGTTTGTGTTGGAGTCAGAACGTGTTTTATTGTCCCGATCCGGAATTGCTTGCTGCTGCCGTCTCCGGTGCTTTCGGAACGCTCAGGTAGCCCGAGGCCGTCGCCTTCGAAACCTTGTTGACGACGAGTTCGAGCGCTGCGCGGGTTCCACCGGTGTAGAAGAAGATGGGCTCGTTTACGGAACGATTCTTCTTCTCGAAGCTCTTGTCATCCGCGAGCACGTTGATCGTGTATTGGTTCTTCTTCGTGTTGGTGTCTTTCAGTTCGACCTGGATCGTGCCAACCTTCTGATTTCCACCCTTGCGCGTTACAGTGAATTCAAAATAGTCGCGCTGTCCCATACGGCGAAGCTGGTCGATTTCGTCATGGTTCCGCGCGATGAGCGTACCCATCTCGCTGCGGGCCATTTGGATGCTGTTCTTGGTGGCGTCAAGGTCGCCCTTCACGCCCGTGACGTCGCCGTTCAGTTTGTCCACATCACCGGAGTTTGCCTTATTGGCGAGTTCCGCTTTCACCGACGATGCGAGGCCTTCGACCTTTTGGTCCACCGCAGCCGTCGCGTTTTTGTTCTGTTTGCGCGCTGCGATCAGCTCGCCCTGCGTCAAATTGAGCTTGTCGGTGACGACCTTCAAGTCGCTCTGCAACGCCTGATTGACTTCGTCTTCTTTCGACAGCCGTTGCGCCAGCGCATCGCTGGTCTGTTTCGCCGAAGCTTGTGCTGATTGCTCCACGGCATTCGCGTGGTTCAGCGCGGTCCAGCCGACACCGAGCCCGAGCAATGAAACTCCACCCAACACGGCAACCGCCAAGCCCACCCAGCGTGGGGTGCCAGTCGTGGTGTGGTTAAAGGGTTCCTGAAACTCGCTCATAAACTTCTTCTCCTTTGGGGTTTTCCCCGTGCGCAGGAGAAAGGTGCATCCGTTGCGCCAAAGAAGAGATCCTGCCGCTTTCTGGCGTAAGCCAAATAGATAGAAGGGGTTGGGGGACAACAAGGGCGAGGCGATACACAGTAATAAACGTACTAGTACTAGTAAAGATTACGCGCTTGTGTCTACTGCTGTAAATTTTGCTGAATTCTGCTGTATGACCGAGTGCTGGGAGAGCTTAGGCTTAGGTCAACAAGAGTGTGCGCAACCGACCAAAAGCGAACTACCGTAAGTAGTAGTCGTATTGAGGTTTACTGGAGAATTCCTCAGGCGGCTCGGGGAGCCGGTTCTTCATCGGAGCCGTTCACCGGAGTGAAATAGCGGTCCAGCGTGCTCATCGCGGCGTCCAAAACCATGTGGCAATCGGAGCAGGAGTCCAAGTGGCGCTTGATCTCGGTAGCGACTGGCGGCGAGAGTCTTCCCTCTAAGTACCAACAAATCAAATGGATAGTGTCGCGACAGCTCATAAACTGCGGTCCCCCCGCGGCCCCGCGCCGCATCCGCGGCTCAAGCGTAGCTAGTGCATTTGATTCACCAAATCCGCGGGACAGCGCGGATTTTATAATTGCTTAATTATCAGTAGCTTGCCAGACAGAGGAGCGGCGTGTTATCCGACGCTCCGAGGGGCTTGGGGAAAGATTACTCACCCATTACAACAAATTAGCCGCGGTTGGCCCTGAAAGTTCCCTCAACGCCTGGGAACAACGGTCATCTCTCGCAGTGCCTCAATTCGCTTTGCGAGCGGCGGGTGGGTGCTGAAGAGCGACGACAGGCCGCCCACGCCGAACATCGGTTTTACGATGCACAAGGCTGAGGTGGACGGCGGAATCGCGGTCGTAGGGATTCGTTGATTGTAGGCACCAAGCTTCTGCAGGGCGCTGATCAGGCCGAACTGGTTGCCGACCATGCGGGCTCCGGTGGCGTCCGCAGCGTACTCGCGCTCCCGCGAAAGCCCAAGCTGCAACAGCAGCGCTGCGATCGGACCAAGGATCATGAGCAGGATGGCGCCAATTCCGCCGCCGCGACGTTCGTCGTCGCTACCGCCACCGCCGAGCCACGGACCCCAATGCGCGATCCAAGTGATAGCTCCAGCGAGGGTGGCTGCGATCGAGCTGATTAAGATGTCGTAATTGCGCACATGAGACAGCTCATGGGCGATCACGCCTTCCAATTCTTCGTCATTCATCAGCTCCAGCAAACCCTGGGTAACAGCCACCGATGCGTGCCGAGGATTTCTTCCCGTGGCAAAGGCGTTCGGCGCCTCATCGGGTACAACGTACAGGTTCGGCACGGGGATATTAGCTTTCGCCGCGAGACGTTCCATCACCTCATACAGTCGCGGCAACTGCTCTCGCGACACCGGTTGTGCGCCACTCGATGCCAAAGCGATCTTGTCGGAAAAGAAGTAGGCGAACGCATTCGTGCAGATGGCAATTCCCAGACCGATGGTCATGCCATTTCGTCCGCCGAAGTACGCGCCGACCGCCATCAAGAAGAGCGTCAGCACGATCAGCACAAATGTTGTTCGCAGAACTCTCATCGCGCCCCTTCACTACTATAGACGAAGCAACTATCGAAACACAGAAATCCAGGCTGCACCGGCAAACGGAACTTAGTGAGAGAACGTGTTGTTCAGAGCTTTCTCTCGCCCGGATTCCTCACATTCTTGCCGCTGCCGCCGGTTGTTTTGCTTTCGTGCGCTCGAAACGCATCGCGTCTTTTTGTCCGTCGCGGTCGACTCGAACGTGATCTCCCGGCAGCACCTTACCCTCGAGAATCTGCAACGCCAACGGATCCTGAATCAGGCGCTGAATCGTTCGCCGCAGCGGCCGCGCGCCGTAAGCCGGGTCGTAGCCTTCGCGCAGCAGCAACTCCGTAGCCGAGGGCGTTAGCGCCAGCGTGATCTGCCGCTCCGCTAGCAACTTCTCGACGATCTTCAGGAGCATTCCGACGATGCCGGCAAGCTGTTCTTTGCCGAGCGGATTGAAGATAACAATCTCGTCGATGCGGTTGATGAACTCCGGTCGAAACGCCGCGCGCAAGGCTTCCATGGCTTCTTTTCGCGCACGCTCTGGGTCTTTGTGCGAGAGCTCCAAAATGGCTGTCGATCCCACGTTGCTGGTCATCACCATCACGGTGTTGCGAAAGTCCACGGTGCGGCCTTTGCCGTCTGTCAGCCGGCCGTCCTCGAGAATCTGCAGCAGGATATTGAAGACGTCGGGATTCGCTTTCTCGATTTCGTCGAAAAGAATTACCGAATATGGATGCCTGCGGACCTGCTCGGTGAGCTGTCCGCCTTCTTCGTAGCCGACGTAGCCTGGAGGCGCGCCGATGAGCCGCGAGACGCTGTGCTTTTCCATATACTCGCTCATGTCGATGCGAATCATGAGTTTTTCGTCGTCGAAGAGAAATTCGGCGAGAGCGCGCGCGAGCTCGGTTTTGCCTACGCCTGTCGGGCCCAGGAAAATGAAAGAACCGATCGGACGCTTCGCATCGGACAATCCAGCGCGGCTTCTTCGCACGGCGTTTGCGACGCGGGCCAGCGCTTCTTCCTGGCCAACTACGCGCTGGCGCAGACGCTCTTCCATGTGTACGAGCTTTTGCACTTCGCCTTCCATCAAGCGGCCCGCAGGAATTCCCGTCCACTTGCTGACGAGCTTGGCGATGTCTTCGTCATCGACCTCTTCTTTGAGCATCGGAGCATCTTTTTGCACCGAGGCAAACCGCTCCTCTGCTTTTTTCAGTTCCTGTTCGGCGGCTGCGATTTTGCCGTAGCGGATTTCCGCGACTTTTGCCAGCTCGCCGGCACGCTCATATCGCTGTTCCTCCGTTTTCAGGTGGTCGATGCTTTCTTTCAACTTGCGGATTTTTGCGATCGCGTCTTTCTCGGCCTGCCAGCGTGCCTTGCGGCCGCTTGAGTCTTCTTTCAACTTTGCGAGTTCTTTGTCGATCTGGGCGCGTCGTTCCTTCGAGTGCGCGTCGGTTTCCTTCAGGAGTGACTGCCGCTCGATCTCTAATTGCATGATGCGACGCTCGATCTCGTCGATTTCGACCGGCAGCGAGTCAATTTGCATGCGCAGGCTGGCTGCGGCTTCGTCGATCAAGTCGATCGCTTTGTCAGGCAGGAAACGATCAGAGATGTAGCGGTTCGACAGGGTTGCGGCCGCAAGAATTGCGGCGTCCTTGATGCGCACGCCGTGATGAACTTCGTAGCGCTCTTTCAAGCCGCGCAGAATCGCAATGGTGTCCTCGACGGTCGGCTCGCTCACCAGCACAGGTTGGAAGCGGCGCTCCAGTGCGGGATCCTTCTCGATGTACTTCTTGTATTCGTTCAGTGTGGTCGCGCCAATCGCGCGTAGCTCGCCGCGCGCCAACGCCGGCTTCAAGATATTCGAGGCGTCCATCGAGCCTTCGGCCGCGCCGGCTCCGACGAGCGTGTGCAATTCGTCGATGAAAGGGATGATCTGGCCTTCAGCTTCCGTAATATCCTTCAGAAGGGCTTTCAGGCGCTCTTCAAATTCGCCGCGAAACTTCGCGCCTGCCACCAGCGCCGCCAAGTCCAGGGCCACGAGGCGCTTGGTCTTCAACACGTCGGGTACGTCGCCGGAAATAATGCGCTGCGCCAGGCCTTCGACGATGGCCGTCTTCCCAACGCCTGGCTCGCCGATCAATACCGGATTATTCTTCGTGCGCCGCGCCAGAATCTGCATTACGCGGCGGATTTCTTCATCACGCCCGATCACAGGATCGAGTTTCCCGCGGCGCGCCAGATCGGTAAGATCGCGCGCGTATTTCTCGAGCGAGGCGTACGTCGCTTCCGGGTTCTGCGATGTGACTCGCTGATTTCCGCGCACGCTCGTGAGGGCTTGCAGAATCGCTTCGTGTGAAGCGCCCTGCCGCTTCAGCAGTTGACCTGTGGGGTCGCGATCTTCACCGGCAAGCGCCAGGAAGAGATGCTCGGTCGAGACATACTCGTCTTTGAATCTCTCCGCCTCATCGAACGCGCGCTCCAAAACATTGTTCAACGCCTTGCCCATGTGCTGCTGGCCGAACCCTTGTACTTTCGGGAGGCGCGAAATCTCGCGCTCTATTTCCTGGTTCAACGCCTCGCTGCGAATTCCCAGACGCGCCAGCAGCGGAGGCACCACGCCATCCGTCTGCGAGACCAGAACAGCAAGCAAATGCACCGGCTCAATTTGTTGATTTTCGTGCCGCGCCGCCACTTCATTTGCTTGTTGCAGCGCTTCTTGCGCTTTTACCGTCATCTTGTCAAATCTCAGCATCTTCTACCTCTTTTCAACGACTTCGCCTTCTCAACAGAAAGGGACCGGCGAACCAGCCAGGCCGCGTCGTTGCGGACTAAAAGCACATCACATACATCATATTATATGAGTTCGTTACTGTCAAATATAAACGCCCCTGACTGACCTGTAAGGCTCCTATATTCAATTAATTACGAGCGGGCATAGGTCTACCCCCACATCGCCATCGCCAGTGGGCTGCATTGCAACTCGGTCGCCGCTCGGCTTCCCGGCCTCTCTCCGCTTCAGATGCTGTTAGACTTGCGGTTGATGCGCATCGATGACCTGGATTTCCACCTGCCGGAGAGCCAAATTGCCCAGCGGCCCCTCGACCGTCGGGACGGTTCGAGGCTGCTCGAACTCTCGCGCGTCAACGGCAGCTTGGCCGATCACCTGTTTGCGGAACTTCCGGAGCTTTTGCGCGGCGACGAGCTGATCGTTCTGAACAACGCTCGCGTCATTCCCGCCCGCCTTTTTGGGCGGCGCGCAGGTGTCCACGCGCAACCGGCCTCTCGCACAACGCGCAGCGAGCATCTCACCGGACAGGTCGAAGTCTTTCTTACGCGCCACATCGATCCGCAGACGTGGGAAGCGCTGGTTCGTACCGGGCGCAAGATGCAGACCGGAGAGCGCGTCTTATTTGGGGAAGGTCAACTCGAGGCCGAGGTCATTTCGCGCGGCGAGCTGGGGTTGCGCACGCTGCGCTTTGTTTCACGTGACACATTTAGTGTCTCGGAACATCTGGAACGCTTCGGCCACGTACCGCTGCCGCCCTACATCCGTCGCACTGATGAAGCGTCTGACCGCGAACGTTATCAAACCGTTTTCGCCAAGCAGCTTGGAGCCATCGCGGCTCCGACGGCAGGACTACATTTCACCGCAGAAGTCTTGGACAAGATTCGTGCCCGCGGCGTCGAAATCTGCGAGCTCACGCTGGACGTTGGTCTCGGCACGTTCAAACCGGTTCATACCGATACGCTTGAAGACCACGTGATGCACGCGGAGTCCTACGAAATTCCAGTCGACACCGCACAGCGAATTGCGGAGGCAAAGGCTGCACGGCGCCCGATTGTCGCTATCGGTACGACCGTTGTACGCGCGCTTGAATCCGCAGTTCTGCGGGCTGCCGAATCTGGCACGTCGGAGTTGTTGCTATCCGGCAAAGCTGACGCCCGCCTGTTCATCTATCCGGGATTTAATTTTCGTGTCGTGGATGCGCTTCTGACGAATTTCCACCTGCCCCGCTCGACGCTGCTCGCGCTGGTTTGCGCATTCGCTGGAAGAGAAAACGTTCTTGCGGGGTACAAACACGCGGTTCAGGCGGGTTATCGCTTTTATAGTTATGGAGATTGCATGCTGATCCGTTAGCCTGGCGTAACAGAAGATTCCCGAAGGAAGAAATGGGCTTTTGAGACCGCCGGCAAAATCGTAACAGGCGGTAAATTGTGTCCGCAGCCCCCGAAACTGGTTCCTGCCATTTCAAAACGTGTCCCGCGAATCGAACGAGGAGGGAGGCCGCGATTGCGCGCAGCATCCCACTCGTCCCGTAGAAAGAACTCACAAGAGTTCTCCACTTATTCGTTGAAGACGAAAACGCGAGTCTGTCCGGCAAAACGGACTTCCTTCACCTGGCCGTCTGCGCTGATGAGCACGGAATCGGCTGCGGATTTCGAGGAGCGGTCTTCCCAGCGCCCTTCGCTTTCCGCGATGGTCTGGTGCCCCTTTTGAACAGTTGCTTTGTTTCCGTCGATCATGAGGCGATATTCACCTGCCTGCAGATCGGCTTTGCCGATCTTTGCCGATTGGGCGATGTTAATGGTCTTGGCAAAAGGCTTTGCGAGGAGTGGCACCGTGGACGCCAACGCGGCGGCCAAAGCTAGACTGCGGAGAATCGAATTGAATTTCATGCGTGTCAACTTCCTTTCCGTCAGGATCGAGTCAGCGGCATTTCTGCTGGCGCCAGCGGAACAGAGTGTTGACACGTGTGCTGAGGGCGAGTAGTCTCACCCGCAAGACACCTCGTTCTTCCTGGACTAACGGCCGGAAAGACTGCGTGTCATCGCCCCGCGGCTGCCACCGCGGGGTTTTTGTTGTTAATTCCTCTGGCTTGCCTGCGCAGCACTACCGGCTGCACTTGTATAGACGAGTCGGCTCCCACGAATGTTTCGTCTGCTATCAGAATTTCTTCTTTATTCTTCCTGATTTTTGCTTCGTTTCTTAATACTTTCGGCTGTTTCGTTTTGGTAATTGTTTTCCCACTCCCGCGCTTTGTTTGATTTTGTAAACTTTCCATAAATATTTCGAATTTCCGGCGAGACCTTTTCCGTTCTCGCCCGTCAGCCGTTGTCTTTTTGCGCCATCCTTCCGTGCATCGGCTCTCGGCTTCATCTATACTCAATGACATTTTGCGGATGGGACTGAATGCGCATTCTTGTACTTAGCGATTTACACGCAAACGCCACGGCTTTCGCCGCTGCTCTCGATTCGGCCGCGGGCCGGTGGGACGTTTCCGTGTGTCTTGGAGATGTCATCGGCTACGGGCCCGATCCGCACGAGGTTGTCGCGCGCCTTCGGGAACTCGGCACGGAAACCATTCGCGGCAATCACGACAAAGCGGTCGCCGGGTTGATGGATACCACCGATTTCAATCCCGTTGCGAAAGCCGCCGTGGATTGGACACGCGCGCAGTTGAACGCCGAGGATCTCGCGTGGCTCTCCGCACTGCCGCATGGGCCGCTCGCCACCGATGGTATCGTTTTGGTGCATGGCGCGTTCCAGGATGAAGATGAATACGTGTTCACACCGGCGCAAGCGCTGGATGGGCTTCTCGACTCCGCAGCCGAGGTCACGTTTTTCGGGCACACGCACCACCAGGGCGGCTTTTCGTATCAGGATTCCAACCTCGAAGTGTTGCAGATTCGTCCGCGCGCTTCGGAGTCGTTTTCTGCGCTGCGCATCGAGCAGCCGCGCCGCTATCTTCTCAACCCCGGTTCCATCGGCCAGCCGCGCGACGGCGACCCCCGCGCAGGTTTTGCCATCGCCGATCTTGAACACCAAACCGTGGAATTCTGGCGCGTTCCGTATGACATTTCGTCCGTCCAGGAGCGCATGCGCGCCGCCAAGCTTCCCGAGCCGTTGATTCAGCGCCTGGTCGTCGGCCGCTAGATCGCTAGACAGGGACGTTTAGGCATGAGCCGTGCTGAGCGTGCCCCGTTTTTTCTTGCGCCAGTTCTCACGCCGGCTTGACGCCCGGCCACTTTCAGGCCAGCATCGTCCTTTCATGGAATTCCATGCCTGACACCTTACAAATCGAATCCCCCGATCAACCGCCGCCCAAATCAGGACGGCCGTGGATTGCCTGGATGGGCGCCACGACGATTGTCATCGCGCTTGCGATCGTAATGTGGCCCGGTGTAGAGCGTCGGTCCGCTTCCAGCACGCGAGAATCGCATCTTCCCTTTGGTTCTGCCGAACAGACGTATGCTCCAAACCTTCGAATTCAAAACCTTGCGCTAAGCCGCGCGGAAAATTTTCTGAACCAGGAAGTCACCACGCTTGCGGGTCGCCTGACCAATGCGGGCAATCTTCCGCTCTCGAACGTCGAGTTGACGGTAGAGTTCTCCGACGAGCTCGGACAAGTGGTTCTACGCGAATCACGCGCCGTCTTCGCGCCGCAGACGCCACCATTTGCTCCGGGCGAGAATCGCAACTTTGAAGTCTCCTTCGAGCACATCCCTTCTTCCTGGAACATTCAGCAGCCGCTTGTCCGCGTCTCCGGCCTCCTGTTTACTCCTAAGAAAGAATAGTTCACGATGCAATTGTTTCCTTTATACTCATCGTCGTGGATCTCTCCGGCGAACTGCAGGCTTGCCTCAAAGAATTCACCGCCGAGGGCGCGATCGAGATTCGCGAGAACGGCGGGCGGATTGCCCCGTTTTCCGGCCTCTCCTGGGAAGTTCGCGGCGTCGCGGAAAAGCCTCTGCTGCATCTCTGGTCTGAGAATTACAACCTAACGCGCCGCGTGCTGGCTATCACCGATCATTCCGAGCAGCGCCTGGCGCTTGCCGTCGAGCGTTTCGGCCGGACGAAGCCCGACCGTTTGGAATTTATTCGCCTCGAATTCGAACGCAACGAGCGCGATCTTTCCCGCGGCGCGTTCTGTGACCTCGTCGGGCGGCTTCTCGCGGAACAGTTTCCTGACGAATCGCTCGAATCCCTGACCGTCGCAGCCGATCTCGAACATTCCATTTCGGGTAGTTACGTCCGCGCGCTTCTCCGTCGCGGCTCTTCGCAGGTCGCCATTCTTGCGGTCCCCGACAACGAAACCGGCGATACCGTGGAAAGCAGCCTCACATTTGCTATTTTGTGGCTGGCGCACGCGCGTAACTCGAATCGGCGAGGCAATATCACCGGACTTCGCCTCATTTTGCCGCGAGGCACCGTGCGACACATGGCGCACCGCGCCGCGGCGCTTGCGCCCGATTTGCCGATCGAACTCTATGAGCGCGATCCGATTCGTGAATCACTTGAAAAAATCGACCCACGCCGCGCGGGCAATCAGGAGACCTGGCTTGTTCCGCGCCGCGAGTCCCAAGCGCTGCTCGATCTTTCGCGTGCGGCGCTCGATCCCATCGTCGCGCTGTCTCCTCGAGCCATCACCGTGCATGCGGTCGCTCAGTCTCGCGAGGTTTTGCTGCGCTTTCGAGGGCTGGTGTTTACCCGCTGGAATGATGGACGCGTTTTCTTTGGATGTCCGGATACCCGCGTGGAACTTACCGACACCTCGCTGCCCGCTCTGAAGGATTTACTTCAGCATCTCGAAAACTACCGTCACCCGCTCGCCAGCGAAACGCGCCACGCTCTTTATCGCGCGCAACCGGAGCGCTGGCTTGAAGCCCTGGTCCGCGAAGATGTGACGCGCATCGATGCCGCTCTCGACCCGCGCTTCGTCTATTCGCAGGTATTCGCGCACGCCGGCGGCGAGCATGGCATTCTCGATCTCCTCACCGTGACGCGCTCCGGACGGCTCGCCATTCTCGAACTCAAAGCCAGCGAGCACATCCATCTCCCACTGCAGGCAGCCGGCTATTGGCTGCGCATACGCCGACACCTCGAGGAACGCGATTTTGCTCGCTACGGATATTTTCCTGGAATCGAATTGCAGGCTGCACCGCCACTCGTTTATCTCGTAGCTCCGGCGCTGCGATTTCATCCTTCAACGGATACGCTGTTGCAGTACCTATCGAGCGAAATGGAAAGCACGCGTGTAGGCTTAACGGAGAGCTGGCGCCGGGGCCTCCGTGTGGTGATGCGCCAGTAAGCCGTCGTCAACTCAAGGAGACTTCCCGGCATCGATCCCCGACTGCCGCAGCACAATTCTTTTCCGCAACCGAAACCTGGCTTTTTACGCTTGCGAAATATCCTGTTCCGGATGGACTTGGCACAGTAGAATTATCCCTCCAGCCTTCAGGAGCGCATATTGGACTTTTCCGCGACCATCCGGCATACGCCACAGGCTTCTCTCATCGACCTTCGTGGCCAACTTACGTTTTTCGAGGTCGGCGTTCTCCGCGAAAACGTAACCCGCCTGCTCTCTGAAGGCCACAAACATATCGTCCTCAATTTGACTGCTCTGCGATACCTGGACAGCTCCGGTATCGGCGAGCTGGCGCGAATGTATGTGATGGTGCTTAAAGGCGGCGGGGAAATGAGGGTCGTGGGGCTATCCCGCAATGTCGAGAATATTTTGAAGGTCACGCACCTCTACGAGGTCTTCCCGGAATTTCCCGACGAGGAAGCCGCGTTGCAAAGTTTCCATCAAACCAGCAGCGATAAATCATCGGGAAACAAGTAGCAGCGAACACGCAGAGAAAAACCTAGTAGAAAAACACTACAAAGAAAATAATCAGGCCTGAAAGGAGAGAAGCAGCTAAGGCGTTGAGCCTTAGCTGCTTCCCGGGGTGTGTCCTCGAAGTGGTTAGTTATTAATTTAGATGCATGCCGGCAAAAAAGGTTTCCATTACTTTAAAAAAAATCTCGCCGGCCGTCCATTTTGCTGAAAACGCTAGTAAAAGAGGTACTTACGCCACCGCTCGTCGCGGTGCCCAATCAAGCGCATCAGCTGCCGCGAGGTATGCAGCGTGAACGGCCTCGGCCGGCGCGCCAGTTTAAAGCCCGCCTCTTCTGGAGTCCGGTCGCCCTTGCTGTTGTTGCAACGGTAGCAGCACGCCACCAGGTTCTCCCACGAAGAGCGCCCGCCCCGGGACCTCGGCACAACGTGATCCAGGGTCAACTCCGAACTGGGAAAAATTCTCCCGCAGAATTGGCAGGTATTCCGGTCTCGCAGCAAAATATTTTTCCGGGAGAGCGCGCGGCTCTGCTGCGGAATATGCCGGTACGCCAATAAGCGAATCACGGACGGCACTTTGTGCGCATGCGCCGCCGAATGCACTTCCGAGCTGTGCATCTCCTCCGCCTGGGCCACTCCCTTCAGGAGCAGCACCATTGCGCGGCGAACCGCAGTGACGTTGATCGGCTCGTACGTTGCATTGAGCACGAGCACGGGCTCATGCATCAGCGACGCGCGCCTCGGCAATGTTGAGTTGTGGATCCTACTGTCCACGGGATCCGCGGACCCGGGCGCAGGGACGCTGCCCGCTTCGGAGGCATATCGCCCCCGGAAATCGCCCGACTTTGGCCGGTTTGCGCTCATCGCGCCACCCTAGGTTCGCTGCCCTACAGCTATAGGCTACCACTATCCGGGGCTCGCAGGGGATTTCTCGCCGCCCGAGCTATTGTCAGCCCCAGTACAGACTTGGCCCCCGACTCCAGCAGCGCCCTCGCACACGCATCGAGCGTTGCCCCGGTGGTCATTACATCGTCTACCAGTAAGACGCGTTTTTTGTCAACTTGGCTGCCTGGACGTGTGGCAAAAGCACCACGAACCGACTCCCAACGCTCTTCCAGGGTAAGCACCTGTTTGGGCGGCCTTGGTCGCGTCCTCATCAGCAGGACCGCCTGATGAGGCAGACCCAGCCTTCGGGCAAGGGGCTTGGAAATGAGTCCTGCTTGATTGTATCCACGAGCGCGTTCGCGGTCGCGGTGCAGCGGCACAGGCACAACGACGTCCGCGGCCATCGATAGGCCTTCCCTCAGGGTCATCTCAGCAAGCCGTTCCGCGAACCACTTTCCCAGCGGCTCCATTCGTTCCCACTTTAGCAAGAGGATCGCCTGCACCAGTGGCCCGTCGTAAATACCGTAGCTTCGCGCGCGTGCGAATGCATACGTCTTATGCTCGCAGGCCCGGCAAACAAGCGCCCCTTCCTCAGCCGAGGTCATCCACGCAAACGATTGCCCACAGACCTCGCACTTCTTCTCTACAGGCGCCGCGAATGAATCCAGACATTCCCCGCAAATAGGAACACGGCTAGCCCCGGTCAGCAGGTTGTCGCAAATCCTGCAACCTGCCGGAAAGAAAACGCTGACGACGGCGTCGCCGGCTTCCGCAAGCCATTTGCGCACACCCCTCGGCTCACCCTGCGGCACGTGCATGGAAGAGTCCTCGCACCGAGAAATCTACTCTCCCGCGCTTTATAATGAAAGGGAGAATGTACGTTAAGGTAAGTAATAGCGAGAGGGTCGGTTAAATGTATACGGCCAGCCCCGCGAGGCTGGCCGCTCTTCCCGCGTAAGATCCGGAGGCTCTACAACAGTCCCTGTTCCATCTTCTCCTGGCAGGTGATGCAGTGCTTAGCCCACGGTACTGCTTCGAGCCGCTTCTGCTGTAGCTCTTCCTGGCAGTTAGCGCAAACGCCGTAGTCATCCGTGTTGATGCGCTTAAGGGCCGCATCGATCATGTTCAGGATCGTGCGGTCCGTATTCGTCATGCCAAAGAGAAACTCCTTGGTATAGGAGTTTGCCGCTTTGTCCGCAAGGTCCACCGTCGGATCTTCGTCCGCGGTGCGTCCTTCTTCTTGCGTGCGCGCGATCGTCTTCATCAACTCTTCGCGCCGCACTTGCAACTTCTTTTTGTAGTAATCGAGCCTTTTCTTGTCCATGGAAGTCCCGCCCCTCTGTATGCTTTCGGGGCCATCTAAAAACTCCGTAGTGTAGACCTGAGCTAACGGAGTGTCAAGCTAGATAAGCCTGGCGTACTTAGATGCTGGCGGAGTTCAATCGGTCGCAGCACTCTAGCCTAGGGCACGACCGGCACAATCAGCGCCGATGGATGCGCTTTGTCGTGGTAAATCACGTTGGTGGCTTTGATCATGCGCGTTCCGCGCGCTTGAATCTCGCCAGTATTCAGGTTCCGGTCGAAACGCGGGAAATTGCTGCTCGAAACTTCGAGCCGCAGCTTGTGTCCCGCAAGAAAGACATCGCTCGTCGCCCAGAGATCGACGGTGATGTGATACGTCTCGCCGGGATTGGCTAGCTCCGGCTTCTCCTGTGAATTGCGGTAACGCATGCGCAAGATTCCGCTCGTCAAATTCTGCGCAAATCCGTTCGGCCACACGTCCACAAGCATTCCCGTGAAATCGGTGTCCACCGCCGAACTGCTCACATACAAATCCAGCGTGACCGGCCCAGTCACTTCAAAATCTTTCTGAAACGCAGGCGTCGTAAACACCAGGACATCCCCGCGCGATTCCGCCGGCCGCTGGTCTTGAGGCCCATTCCCCGGCGGGGGTGGGTTGCCGCAGCAGAGCGACCCGCCAATCGTCGGCGCAGCATCCTCCGGATCGTAAACGTACTGGTCCGCTTTTTCTTCCGCGGGGGCTGCCGTGCTTAGCGTACCGTTTCCTGACAGCCCGTTTGCTCCCCCTGCCGAATGCAAGTAGTAGCGCGTGCTCTTCGCCCTCGACAAAGGCCAATCATCCTCATCCCGCCATTCATTCTTGCCCATCACAAAAATCTTCACAGGTTTCTCGTGCTCCACCCCGTTCGCTTGGCCCTTGAAAAGCCAGTCGTACCAATGCAGCGTCATTTCGTCCTGATCGATCGGCAGCTTCTCGCCGAAATCCACCGCGCCGACCCATCGGTTGTCGTTACCACCCGCGTGGCCGCCCACGTACACCACCAGCCGCTGCCCACGCTTCGCCGCGTCGGTCCCGCCTTCTGTTTTCAATCTCACGTAATTCCGCAGCGACCCGCCGAGAAAAATGTCGTACCATGCCGCAAAACTCAGCACCGGCACCTGAATATTCGCGTAATGATCCTCGATCGACAACTGCTTCCAATAAGCGTCGTAGTTCGGATGCGCCAGCCAATCCGCAAAATAAGGCGCAATCCCCACCGCCGAAGGCGATTCGATCACTGGAAAATCGCGCAACGGCAGAATCTTCGTCCACCCTAGCGCGTCGCTCTTTTCCACGCGTCGCCGCATCGTGTTTTCAGCCAAGCCGGTGCTCCAGGATTCGTTGAACCACTGCTCAAACGCCCCGCCCTGATACGTCCACCCATCGTGGTAATTCGAAGCCGTCACCGTCGGCGCAATTCCCGCCAGATGCGGCGGTTTCGCAATCGCCGCCAAATATTGCGTCGCTCCGACATAGGACCCGCCGAACATTCCTACTTTTCCATTCGAATAAGGCAGCGCCGCCGCCCATTCCACTGTGTCGTAACCGTCCTGCGACTCGTTCTTGAACACGTACCAATCGCCGTCTGATGTGAATCTGCCTCGCACGTCCTGTTCAACGACAATATACCCGCGTGCCGCGCCTTTCATTCCGAAAGAGGACTCTTGCGTCTTGTCATACGGCGTGCGCACTAACAGCACAGGAAACTTCCCGTCGGCCTTGGGCCGGTAAATATCCGCTCGCAAAATCACGCCGTCGCGCATCTTCGCCGCAACATTTCTTTCCACCACCACGCTGTAGTCTTCCGTCGCGGCAAATGCTTGTCGCGCCTCGAGCGAGGCCATGCTAAAGACGATCAGAGCAGCGGACATACTGGTGCGCCCCACCAGCGCCCAAGTCCCAAACGTGATCGTCCGCTCATTCCGCATCTTCGCCTCCATCGCCGCCGAGTCCCGAAGCCGCACGACGTGCGGAGCCTAGGGCTACCATCACAGTCTGTCAAGGAGCGCACACCCATCACTTGTAGGGGCGCAGTACGTTTACCCTGAGTTTCGAAGGGCTGCGCCCCATCTCGGCAGCCAATCCAAAACTGAACTGCAACTGTTTCTGCGATTCTCTACCGCTTCGTCTTTTTCTTCTCTTCGTTTCTTCCAAACAAAAAATAGCCCGCCACGCCAATCGCCGTCAGTCCCACCGTTATTCCTAGCACCCAATAGATGTGCGCAGTCAAAAACGGCAACATCTTTCGTCCGTACTTGCTCGCCAGATACGCCAGAATGGAATAGCGCACAATCCGGCCGAGTGTAATCGCCAAGAGGAATTTCTTTACCGAATACTGCATCGCTCCCGCGGCCAACACAAACGGCACCAGCGGAATCGGTGGCGGCAACATCGCAGGTATCGCGATGGCGGAAAATCCCCATCGTTCGAATATCTTGAAAACTTTCTTTTGTCTTCTAAGCGAGAGTCTCTTCTCCAGCGCTTTCTCGCCGCCCTTGCGCGCCAGCCTGTAAGTTACGAAAGCTCCTAACACGGAGCCGACCGTCGCCATCACCGCATAGTAGGGCCACAACTTCGGGTCTCGGGCCGCCAGTACAATCGTCAGCACATCCATGCTTCCTGGTACTGGAATGACCGAGCTGTCGATGAGTCCAAGCGGAATGAAGCCCAATGCGCCAAGATGAAAGATCCAGCGCCTGAAGCTGCGTGCGACGGTGGGCGCGGCGGTGGCGATGAGATGAAGTGTGAACATGCTCTCAGGAAGTCCGCGGCAATTTTCGCACGCCGCTCAGCGCCGAGCCTAAACTCCTTGCCTTAATGTGCTGGACGGAAAGCCCTGGTAAGGAATCGAAGACGCCGGTCGCCGGAATTCTCAGCTACCGCGGGAGGTGATAAGCATTCCGGCGGCGGCCGCCGTCATCACAAGGAACGTAGCCCATCCCAGGTAGCGCAGCACCGGCGAATTCACGTGCTCGCCCATCACCTTGCGATTGCTCGTCAAAAGTATCACCAGCAAGATCAGCGGCGGAGCTAACAAACCGTTGATCACTGCGGACCAGAACAGCATTTTCACGGCGTTCAACCCGATATAGTTCAGCGCCAGCCCTATCGCCATCGCTACGCCCATCACACCGTAAAACGCCCGCGCTTTTTTGGGCCGGTCGGACATCGAGCCTCGCCAGTTCGCTGCTTCTGCAACGGCGTAGGCGCACGATCCAACTAGCACGGGCACTCCCAGCATTCCCGTGCCGATCAGTCCCAGTGTGAAGAGCAGATAGGCCCCATTTCCCGCGAGTGGACGCAGCGCCTCGGCCGCTTGCCGCGCGGTCGTAACGTCCGTATGCCCGTGCGTATGCAGTGTTGCGCCTGTCGTCAAAATAATGAAATACATGATGAAGTTTGAGAAAAACATTCCGACGACGGTGTCTGTGCGCGCATCCTTTAATTCCTCCGCGGTCGAGCCCCGGCGTTGCGCAAGCGTCGTGCGACCCTTGGCGCGGTCTTCTTCTACTTCCTCCGCCGCTTGCCAAAAAAACAGATAGGGAGAGATCGTGGTCCCGAGAATCCCAACGAGCACAGAGAGGAAGCCGCTCGACCACTCCAGATGCGGCACGAACGTCAACGCCAGCGCCTGTTTCGAATCCACATGCGCAAAAAACGCAGTCAGCACGTACGCGAAAAGCACCAGCGTCATCCACTTGAACACCCGTGCAATGAACCTATAAGATGTCCATATCAGCAGGCCCAGGAAAAGCAGTGCATAGAGGGGAATCCAGACAAGCGGCCGAATCCCGGTGACCAACTCCGTCGCTTCCCCCATCCCGCCAAGGTCGGCGCCGATGTTGATCACATTCGCCACTACCAGAATCGAGCAGGCGCCCCAAAGCACCCAGCGCGGATAGTTTTGCCGCACGGCTGCGGCCAGGCCCTGCCCTGTGACCATCCCCAGCCGCGCGCACATGAGCTGCACAGCCGCCATAAGCGGAAACGTGAGCAACGCGATCCACAGCGTGGCATACCCGTAGGCTGCCCCAGCCACCGAATACGTTGAAATTCCGGAGGGGTCGTCGTCCGCGGCACCCGTGATGACGCCCGGCCCCAAAACCGCAAAGGTCCGGCGTAGTAAACCTGGTTGCTTGCAACCTTTCACTTCGCCTACTGGCAAGTCGCCGTCCGGGGGCTTGCCCGGTTGCGCGGTTGGACGTTTGTCGCCCGGGGTGTCGTTGGGTTTTGTTCCAGGCATCCGTCCGTCGCAATCCGCCGCCAGATTTTTGTTTGTTGGTGGTCGGAGCCTAGGCTGGCCCCACGAGCCTGTCAAGCCGTAACGCTTCGAATGGATGGCGGGTCCTCCCGATTGCTAGCAGAGCGCGGAATTCGAGAGTATCGCGCCGCTAAAGTCATTTATAATCAGCTCGTTAGCCCGATAAGACGAACCGTTGCCGTTTGTCGACATCGATACAGCAATTGACATACGCTACGGAACATCGATACTATATGTGGGGAGATGGCCAATGGAGAGCGTCAAAGTCTCGCCCAAGTTTCAGGTCGTTATCCCCAAGAAGATCCGCGAAAGCCTAAAGCTCGCGGCCGGCCAGCAACTCGACATTTATATTCTCGACGGGACCATTCGGCTTCACGTGCCTCGCAGCATCAAGGACTTGCGCGGCGCGGCTAAGGGAATGAAGTGGAGGGACGACTATCGTGACCGCTCCGAGCGCTTCTGATCCCGTCCTTGTCGATTCCTCCGGCTGGCTTGAGTACATAACGTCCGACGCGAAGGCCGATCTCTTCGCGCCTTATCTCGAAGGCGATCAAGCGGCCCGGCCGGTCCTTGTTCCCGCGATTGTCCTATATGAGGTGCGCAAGATTCTCCTCCAGCGCCAGCCAAAAACCGTCGCCGACCTCTTCGTGTCGGAAGCCTTACGCCACACAGTCGTCCCAGTGGATGAAGAGATCGCTCTTGCCGCCGCCGTCATCAGCATTCAACACGAACTGCCGATGGCTGATGCATTGATTTATGCGACGGCTGAGAAGCACGGAGCTGAGTTGGTCAGTTCGGATGCTCACTTCAAGGGCTTGGCGCGAGTTACGCTGATTTAGCGCGCGCGGTGGCGTTTTCGCTTCGCCTTGACCCAAATTCAGCGCGCCGATAAGCTTAGAGTTTCTCCTTCCAGGTGAACAAGTCATGGATCAGGTGCAAGTCACACTGCCGGACGGCAAAGTCCAAGAGGTGCCCAAGGGCACGACTCCGGCGGACATTGCTCGCAAAATTTCCCCGCGGTTAGCCGACGCAGCCCTAGTCGCGCGAGTCACTGCGACCAACGGCACTCCTCTGCCCAATGCTCCCGATCTGGGCGAACTGATCGACTTGCGCCGCCCTCTCGAAGAAAACGTCAAGTTGCAGATCCTGACCGAAAAAGACCCCGACGCGCTTTTCGTCTTCCGCCATTCCGCGGCGCATTTGCTCGCCGCCGCGGTCATGGAGCTCTATCCTGAAGTGAAGCTCGGCATTGGCCCGCCCATCGACAGCGGTTTCTTCTACGAATTCCTGCGCGAAGAGCCGTTCACTCCCGACGACCTCGCCAAAATCGAAAAGAAAATGCACGAGCTCGCCGCGCAAGACTTGCCCAACGAACGCAAGCTAATCCCCAAGCCCGAAGCCATCGAGCTCTACAAAAGGAACAACCAGATTTTTAAATGTGAGCTCGTCGAAGAAAAAGCCAACGAGCTGATGGTTTCCTTTTACACCACCGGAAAATTCATCGATTTCTGCCGCGGCCCACACATTCCTTCCACTAAGCGCATCACCGCGTTCAAGTTGATGAGCGTCGCTGGCGCGTACTGGAAAGGCGTGGAAGGCAATCCGCAGCTCCAGCGCATTTACGCGGCATGTTTCTTCAATCAAAAAGATCTCGACGAATATCTCCACCGGCTCGAAGAAGCCAAGCGCCGCGACCATCGCAAGCTCGGCACCGAACTCGATCTCTTCAGCATTCAGGACGAAGCCGGCCCCGGCCTCATTTTCTGGCACGCCAAAGGCGGCCTCATCCGCAAAATCGTCGAGGACTGGCTCCGCGACGAGCTTCTCAAGCGCGGCTACGACCTCGTCTACACCCCGCACATCATGCGCCGCGACCTCTGGAAAACCAGCGGCCACACCGGCTTTTATAAAGACAGCATGTTCGGCCCCCTCGAAGTTGAAAAAGCCGAGTACCAG
>Ga0209139_10000071_pt1 | contig 27902 bp, 23 predicted proteins | sample BogFormECP14_OM3_FD_188246 | JGI IMG/M metagenome (GOLD analysis project Ga0209139, IMG submission 188246) | Bog forest soil microbial communities from Calvert Island, British Columbia, Canada - ECP14_OM3 (SPAdes) (version 2) | ecosystem: Environmental > Aquatic > Freshwater > Wetlands > Bog ...
TTCGGTCGTTGGCGGTATTGCCGCTGCGGAACTTGTCGGGGGATCCAGCGCAGGACTATTTTGCTGACGGCATGACCGAGGAAGTGATCGGACGTTTATCGATGATCAGGGGCCTCCGTGTCATCTCCCGTACGTCGGCGATGCAATTCAAGGACACCCGGCTCTCGGCGCCGGAGATTGCCAGGACGCTTGGAGTGGACGCCCTTGTTGAAGGATCCGTGATTCGAGAAGGCGACCGGATTCGCGTTCATGTCCAATTGATTCGTGGTGCGACCGACGAGCACATCTGGTCCGAGTCCTACGACCGCGAACTCGGCGATGCCCTCACGTTGGAGAGCGATGTGGCACAATCCATCGCCCAAAAGGTAAAAGTTACTGTCACAGGTGATGAGCACGCCAGGCTTGTCGCCGCGCGTCCGGTGTCATCGGAAGTTTACGAGAGTTATCTAAAAGGCCTGCTCGCCAAGGGCAACACGAAGGCTGAGACCGAGAAGAAGATTGCCCTGTTCAACCAGGCGATCGGGAAGGACCCAACATTTGCGCCGGCTTACGTCGGCCTGGCAGATGCATACTGGAGTCTTGGCACGATATTTGTCGGTGCTCCCCCGAGTGAAACGCGTCCAAAGGTAATCAGCGCCGCACAAAAGGCGCTGGAGTTAGATCCTGAACTTGCCGATGCACACGTCACGTTGGCAGCCATTTACATGAGACAGTGGAAGTGGGCTGAGGCTGAAGCCGAATACAGGCGGGCGCTCGATTTGAAGCCGAATGACGCTGCTGCGTTTGACGGATTCTCTGACTGGCTGCTGTGCCACGCACGTATGGAGGAGGCGTTGGCGTGGGCCCGTCGTGCCCGTGAGCTCGATCCTCTCGGAATGTCCAGCGATACCATCGCCTGGACTCTCTTCAACGCCCGTCGCTACGACGAAGCGATTCGCGAGTCCCGAAACACGCTGGCGGTAAAGCCGGACGACGCATTTCCCCTTTGGCATCTCGGGTGGGCGCTCTTCTACAACCATCAAGTTGAGGAAGCGATCCGTGTATGGGAGAAGGCGGCTGCCGTTTCCGATCGGAGTCCAGGGATTATCGGTACGCTGGTCTGGGCGTATGCCCATACGGGCCGGCGCGCGGACGCTCTCCGGCTGCTTGAAGAATTGAAAAAACACCAGCAGACCGGCTACGTCCCTGCCGCCGCCTTTGTGCACGCTTATATAGGACTCGGCGACAACGATGAGGCATTTGCGTGGCTTGAGCGGGCGTACGGGGAACAATCCAATTTTCTGATATACCTCAAGGTCTTCCCGTTGTTCGATCCTCTGCGCGGCGACCCGCGCTTTCAGGATTTGGTGCGCCGCGTCGGGCTGCACTGACGACGGCAGCTGGTTGGAAGTTGGGAAGCTAACTTTCGGAGTTCGATCTTATGCTGTTTTCCTGTTAGTTATCTTTTGGTCGTTGAGCGCTGATTCGGGTTGACGTGCAAGGGATTTTCGGGTGGTTGGGGTTCTTGCTTTCCCACCCTGACTGCGTCAGGATGGGGCACCCATTTTCGTGGTCGAGTCTGGAATTGCAGGTCTCTCCGCATCGGTCGGGATGACAAATCTGGAGGATAGGGCCTGCTGTCAGGAGGGGGAGATTGGCTGGTCGGAGTCGGGAAGGTCGTTCGGTTGGAGCAGGGGCGCAGGCTCCGACTGCTGGCCGTAGGCGCGGACGCAGTTGCGTCCGGCCAGCTTGGCGTTGCCCAGGGCTTTTTCGGCTTCCCGCAGGACGATGAGGGGGGAGCGGCCGCGACTGGTGGCGAGGCCGATGCTGGCGGTTACGTTCAATACGTCGCGGTGGATGTGGTAGGGCTTTTCGAGGACAGAATTTTGCAGGCGCTCGGCCATGAGAATAGCGTGATCGATCATGCAGCCGGGCAGGCCGACGAGGAATTCGTCTTCGCCGCAGCGGCCGAGGATGTCGTAGCTGCGCAGGTAGCGGCGGAGACGCTGGGCGAATTCGCGGAGGACGGCGTCTCCGGTACCGTAGCCGAATTCGATGTTGACCTCGGAGAACTTGTCGAGGTCTACGACCATGAGGGTGAGGGGCGTGCGCATGCGCTGGACGCGGTCGGTTTCCTGAAAGAGCAGGCGCATCATGGCTTCGCGGTTGAGCAGGCCGGTCAGACTATCGTGCGAAGCATGAAATCGGACGGCTTCCATCTGTTCCTGTAGTTCGTGATAGAGATGCTGCACGCGCTCGGCGGTGCGGAGACGGACGAGTAGATCTATCTCGTTGACCGGCTTCAGGAGGAAGTCGTCGACTCCGGCTTTGGTGGCCATTTCAATTTTTTCGAGGTCGGCGGCGCCGCTCATGAGCATGAGCCAGGGGGCGTGCCGGCGGGCGCGGCGGCGCGTCTCGGCGATGACCTCGAAACCTTTCATGGAGGGCAATTCGTAGTCCACAATGGCCAGTGCCGGGGGAGCAGGGCTGTTGAGCCGTTTGTAGGCGGCGGCTCCGTCGGCCAGCACCTCGACCTGGTAGTTCCAGGATTCGAGCAGGGTGCGGAGGATCTCGGCAGATGCAGGGTCGGCGTCGGCGAGCAGGATGTTGGATGGTTTTTCCGGCAGAACGGACATGGCTGGATCGTCTCCCAAATATGGTTATCGGGAGGTTTCGTAGAGGGATTAGCGGGTTTTTTCGGGGTTTCGAGAAAAAAATTCTCGAAAAGTGAAAAAAATTATTGACCTTTTCCCAAAAGAAGCAAAAACTGCATGATAGTACAACCGGCTGGCCTAGTCGGTCATCAAACACACATAAGCAATACTGGCGTAATCCCCGGGCCCTTTTGTAGTCCACTCAACCTGCGTTGAGTAGACTTGCAAGTCCTTTTGGCGGGGTAATGCTCCCAGTCAACCCTCTAATGCTGGAGTGTGAGCCATGATTTCCACCGTCACCACCACCCATGCGGTTCCGCAGAAACTGCTACCTGCGCGCGTGCAAGTGAAGCGTGCTCGATTGACCATCTGCCACCATTGTTTTCAGGTTCTGGGCGCGGCCCAGAGTCTTGCGGACATTCGAGCGCTGGAGGCCGCGCACATCTGCAAAGAAAAATTAAGTGATCAGCAACCTGCCGCAGCCCTCCCTTTTCACTAAAAAGAGCAGGTTACTTATTTAGAAAACGCGCCTTCGGGCGCGTTTTTTTGTTGCCTTGAGAAATGGGGCGCATGGTAGGCTTCACCGCGGGGAGAAAGACTGCTATGCATTTTATTTTGCCTGTACTTGCGTTGATTGCCTTGCTGCCGGTTACGGGTTCTGCTCAAACAAGCTTCAAGGCCGATTCGGAGCTTGCGAAAGATCCGAAAGCACAGAAAAGCTATGCCGATGGGCTGGCGTGGCTGAAGGACCACAAACAGATTGCGGCGCTCGATTCATTTAAGAAGGCGGACAAACAGGATGGCGGGCGCTGCGTTGCCTGCCAAAAGAAGATCATCGATTTAGGGGAGAAGACTGGAGACTACAAGAGCGCCGATGCCGCCGCGCAGGAAGTGATTGCAGAGGCACAGACGCCGGAAGCGCAGGCGGATGCGCACATGGACAGGGGAGTGCTGCTGCTCCGCGAGGGCATGGCCAAGAACAAGGATGAGGCTTTTGCGGAAGCGGACAAGGAGTTCAAGACAGTCATCGCGAGCAGTCCGAAATATCTGGCGGCATATTTTGCCGATGGGATGGCGCTCGGTCACTTGAAACAGGATGACGCTGCCAAAGCAGTATTCGAGCAATATGTGCAGATAGAGACACAGCCGGGAGTGGAACGCGCTCGCGCTGTGCGCTATATTGCGCGTCCGGAACTGGTACGCGCGCGCCTGGCTCCGGCCTTTGCGGCGACGACGATGGATGGAAAGCACATTTCACTCGACGACATGACGGGGAAAGTGGTGTTGATCGATTTCTGGGCGACGTGGTGCGGGCCCTGCCGCGAAGCTCTGCCACACATGCGGAAGATCGCGCAGAAATTTGCCGGTGAGCCGCTGGTGGTTTTGAGCGTGAGTCTGGATAACGATGCGAACGAAGAGAAGTGGCGCACGTTTGTGGCGCAGAACCAGATGACCTGGATGCAGGTGCGCGATGGTGGATGGACTGGACCGTTGGCAACCAAATTTGGGGTGACTGCGATTCCGCACACGTTCACGATCGATGCCGACGGCGTGCTGCAGGATGAGCATATCGGGGATGGGTCGGTTGAAGGGAAGTTAAAGAAGCTTTGTGAGGAGGCTCGGAAGTTGCAGGAGGCTCCGAAGCAGAGCGTTGTGGCTGCGGGGCAATAAAGTCTGGTTGGGGTTCTTGCTTTCCCACCCCTTCGGCTTCGCTCAGGGCAGGCTCTATCGCAAACGGCGCGATTGGATGGGGCACCCCTTTTTCGTTGCCACAGCCGAGAAAAGCAGGTCCTTCGCGTTGCTCAGGATGACAGCTGTTTTGGTTCGTGCTTCTGCTTGGGAAGAGACCCAGGTTAGCTTCGCGAACCCTTCGGCTTCGCTCAGGGCAGGCTCTGGGGCACCCGTCTACTTGCTGCTACCGAGAAAAAGCAGATCCTTCGCTGCGCTCAGGATGACATCCGGAGGGTTTTGGCTATTAGTAGTCGACATGCATGCGGACGCTGGGGACCCAGACTGGGCCGCGGTCGCGGTTGTAGCCGGGGTTGTCGATGTGGCTTAGGCCGAGGGCGAAGAAGACGCCGCGCCAGGTGTGCCAGTTGTAATAGCTCTCGACGATGTTCTCGCGACCGTAGTTGAGGTGGCCGTCGCCTAAGAGGAAGCCGAGGCCGCCGTATTTCAGGTAGTTCTGGTGGTCGCTCTTGATGGCGTTTGAGACGAAGGCTACGCCGATCTTGTCGACGGGGCGGTGCCAGCTGTGGCCAGCTAGGTCGCCGCCGAATTCGACGGTCTGGTCGTCTTCCGTGTAGGCGTAGGATTCGTGCTGGCCCTCGTTCCAGCCGACGCGGCTGAAGATGCGGAAGTCTTCAGTGATCTCCTGCTCGTTGTTCCAGCCGAAGCCGTATTTCACGGCGCCGAAGTGTGCGTACTTAGTGATGACTGGCGTGGGGTCGGTGCCGTTGAGGTAGGCGTCCACGGCTTCTCGATAGGTGCCCATGTGGGCGTGGTTGACGAAGCTGAGGATGCGGGTGATGCCTTTGCGTCCTTTGATGAAGGAGTGGCGCAGCTCGAATTCCCAGTTTTGACCATTGGCGCGGGAAAATGCCCAATCGAGATTGATGCCGTTGGCAACGGTGGGCATGGCATAAATGCCGTAGCGCGCGCTCCAGTTGCGATCGTCGTACTCGGCGACGCCCCCAACCGTATAGCCGCGGGTGTCGGCGGCGTAGTCCCATGCGCCGTCGTTGTCGACGGTCCAGTTGGTGAACTGGAGGTGGCTGTCGCTGCCGACTGAGTTGATGTCGAAGACGTCGGCCAGGCTCATTTTGCCGATGCGGAAGTCGAAGCGGCGGACGGGAACCTCGGTCGCGAGCGAGAACGGGCCGCGGTCGGACTCGGTCATTTCACTGGTGAGGCCGATGGTCTGGTGGATGATGCCGCGCGCGAGATACGGCTTGGAACCGAGGTTGGGGTTGCGGACGACGTCGAGGTTGGTGAAACCGGCGAGGCCGAGGGCCTGGCTGAGGCCGCGTCCTCCGGCGCTTTCGAAGTCGACGATGAAGTCGGTGTTGTAACGAAGGTCGCGGTGCGGCTGGTAGCCGAGGAAGAGGGTTCCGACGAGCGAGGTCTTGTATTCGCCTGCGCCGTGGAAGCTGTTTGTTCCCTGATAGGGCGAGTGGAAGGGTGGGTGCGCCTGAAAGATGATGTTGGTCTGGCCGGAAATCCACCAAGGGGCTGTTTCGCTGTGCGGGAAGATGGTTACCGGTGGCTCGTCGGAGACTTCGCGCTCTTCGGGTGCGCTGGAGGAGGTGCGCTGGGTGTCGGTGTCAGTTCCCAGTATGGGCAGGGTGAATTGCGGTGCGGGAGCGGTGGGCAATGCGGCTGGCAACTGGGCGCGGCTATGCGATAGGCACAGCATCAGGCAGAGGATAGTCAGCAGCTTGCGCAAATGAGGCTCCGCTAGAGTTCGCTATGAAAACGGTGCTCGTCCGATCATCAAGGGGTATTGTGTCAAAGACGTTACAGCTGGCAATAAACTATACTTAACTATATAAATTAATTGCAGTAAAACGAGAGAATGTCAATTGAAATTAATAGCCTGATGGCTGAGGTGCTGGAGGATCATATCCGACTGCATATGCTTACGGAGAAGAGTTTGCTGCCTCCTACGGAGTTGGCGGAGGATTTGATTGATCTGGTGCGGGCTTATTTGAAGTAGGTTTTTTCACGGTGCGGACTTGATCGCTTCCCACCCTAATCGCAAAGTGCGCGATAGGATGGGGCACCCTCTTTCGTGCTGTTCTATGAAAAGCGGGCCTTGCTTCGCAAGGCAAAAGGCGCATGAACTGCGTTCATGCGGGTCCTTCGACTGCGCTCCCTCCGGTCGCTTCGCTCAGGATGACATCGGTGAGAGACGTGAGCTTAGTGGCGGAGGGATTCTATGGCTTGCGTTAGCGCTGTCGAGAGTTGCTGTTGTTGGGATGGGGTTAGTTTTTTGCCTTGTGAGGTGAGGTAGAAAACGTCGATGGCTACTTCGCCTTCGGTGTCGATGAGGGCTACTTCGATGTTGCACTGACATTCGGCGAAGGTGCGGGCCAACTCGCGCAGGAGGCCAGGGGTGTCTTGTGCTACGGCTTGCAGCAGAGTGCTGTGGGTTGAGGATTCGTTGTCGAAGGCGAGGCGGGTCTCGACGTGCACCTTTGCGTTGTTGCGGCGGTTGGCGTGGCTGCGTCCGCGCAGCAGCGTTTGCAAAGGCACTTTCTTTGAGATGACGTCGCGGATGCTTTTTAGGAAGCGGTCGACTTCAGAGGGGTTGAGTTCGAGGGTCTGGAAGGGGTCGGTGAACTGGAAAGTGTCGACGATGATGCCGGCGCTGTTGGAGAAGGCGTCGGCTTTGACGATGTTCATGCCCCAGGCGGAGAGGACTCCGGCCATGTCGGCGAAGAGCATGGGGCGGTCGGCGGTGATGAGGGTGATTTCCTGCAACTGGCGGACCGTGCGGAAGGCGAGCTGCGCGGATTCGTTTGCGAGGTCGAGCGCCATGAGGAAGTGGCTGCGGATCTGATCAGGCGGGCGGGTTTGCAGATAGCGCTGCGGGAGTCCTTCAAGGAAGGATTTGAGTTCTTCGGCACGATCGGGCGTGAGGGCGACGATGCGGTTGAGCAGGCCGGTGTCGGATTCAACGTGATAGCGCTCTTCATCGACGCTGCGGTCGAGGAAGTTCGACGTGGCAATGTAGAGCTGCCAGAGGTTCTCGGCCTTCCACGGGGTGAGCGCATCGGGTGCTACGGCTTTGATGTCGGCATAAGTGAGGACGCAGAGCATTTTGAGCTGCGCCTGGCTGCTGGCTTTTTCGGCGAATGCGCGGACGCTCTCGGGGTCGAAGATGTCGCGGCGCAGTGTGGCTGACATTTCCAGGTGATTGCGGATGATGCGGCGTACGATCTCGCGCTCTTCGGGATCGAAGTCGAGGCGGGCGAAGAGGTTTTCTGCCAACTCGACGCTTTGCGCGCAGTGGTCGCCGGTGCGGCGGGCCTTGCCGGTGTCGTGCATGAGGAGCGCGAGGAAGAAGAGGTCGAGGCGATCGATTTCGGGCAGCAGCGTGGAGAAACGTTTTTCCCAGTCGTGCGCGGGTTGGCGCAGGCCGTGCACGTTGTCGATGACGAGGAAAGTGTGCTCGTCGACGGTGTAGCGGTGATAGGAGTCGCGGATGACGAGCGCGTCGATGCCGTGGAATTCGGGGATGACGAGTTCAAGAACGCCGAGCGCGTGCATGGTGCGCAGTGCGTGCGCGGCATGTGGCCCTAGCAGTATTTCGCGCAGGCAATTCCATAGGAACGGGCCTTCGGGCATTTGTACGGCGAGGACGGGCAGGTCTTCGGCGATGCGGTCTTCGGCGCTCTGGCTAAGCTTGTAGCCGTGCACGGCGATGAGGCCGAAGATGCGCAGGACGCTGTCGGCGTCGCTGACGGTGGCGGACTCGTCGAGGTCGAGACGGCCCTGTTCGAGAAAGAAGTCGGTTCCAGCGACGGGTGTGCGGCGGCGGCGAAATTGCTTGTAGAAAGAACGGCGCGGCGGCGGCACGTCGTCCATGAGCAGCGATGTGCGGCGGTAGATGGTGCGCGCGTGGCGGTAGTAGGTCCGCATCCAGTAAGCGGGATCGGCGCTGCCGCTGGTGTCGAGCCCGATGCTCAATTCGGCCGCTTCGTCCTGCGCGTGCCAGTCGAGTGAATTGTCGTCGCGTCCGCAGCGGTAGTGCAGGAAACATCGCGTCGCTGCGAGGAAATCGAACGCGGATTCGAGATCGTTGTGGACGGCGAAGAAGTTGTTTGAGGAGGCTTTTGGCCATGCCTTTTGCTCCTGCAGAGCAAAGAGCAGGCTGAGCCATTGTGCGAGATGGTAGTCGCGGAGGCCGCCGGGGCACTCCTTGATGTTGGGTTCGAGATGGAAGATGGTGTTGCCGTATTTGGTGTAGCGGGCGCGCGCCATTTCGGCGAGGTTCTGTACGACGGTGTTCCACTCGCGCAGGACGAGCGCGGGAAGCATGTCGTTTTCGAGGCGCTTGTAGAGGTTGTAGTCGCCGCATAGGTAGCGGCGGTCGAGGAGCGAGACGAGGAATTCGAGGTTGTCGGGATCGACGTGGTCGCACTCTTTCCAGGTGCGCGTTGTGGGGCTGGCGCGGAGGCCTATGTCCCACATGGCCTGGGTGCAGGTGCGGATCACGTCGTGCAGATCGCGCTCAACGCTGTCGCTGGCACATAAGAAGAGGATGTCGACGTCGGAGTAGGGGAAGAGCTCTTTGCGGCCGAAACCGCCGGTGGCAACGATGGCGATGCTGGCGGGATCAGCTTGATTCTCGGCTAGTTCATTCCAGAGCTGGCGGACTACCTTGTCTACTAATGTCGAGCGGCGGCGGATGGATGCCGAGCCGTCACCGGAGCGCTCGAATGTGAGACGCAGGTCGGCGATGTCTTTTTGGTAGGAGTCCCGCATTCGCGGGAGGGATGGCGACTCTGGCGTCATGCGGGTTCTGTTCTTGCGTTGGTGTAAGGTTGTGGTTCCCACCCTTTCTGCGAAAGGATGGGGCACCCTTTTTCGTGCCTGGTTTGAAGAAAAGCAGATCCTTCCACTTCACTTCGTTCAGCGTCAGGATGACAGCCTGTTTTAGCGCGGCTCGCTGATGTGCCGTTACAGGGCTGACGGGCCGCGCTCGTCGTTGCGAATGCGGATGGCTTCGTCGATTTTCGAGATGAAGATTTTGCCGTCGCCGATCTTGCCGCTGCGCGCAGAGGAAAGAATTGCCTGCACGGCTTTCTCAACCAATTCGTCGGGTACGACCATTTCGAGTTTGATCTTCGGGAGCAGATCGACTGTGTATTCGCGGCCGCGGTAGAACTCGGTGTGGCCCTTCTGGCGGCCGTGGCCGCGCGCTTCCAGAATCGTCATGCCCTCGATGCCCACTTCCAGCAGGGCGTCCTTTACCGCATCCAGCTTCGACGGTTGAATCACTGCTTCAATCTTCTGCATAGTGTCGTCTCAAGTGTTTCAGGGTAACAGGTTGCGTCCTGTTAAGAGATTTCAAAAATCCCTCAGGGGCTAAAGCCCTAGTGATTCTTCTGATGCCATGCGCGGGCTAAAGCCCACGCATGCCTCTTGCTACGAAGCGAAATCGTAGCCTTCTTCACCGTGTTGTGTCAGATCGAGACCCTCCACTTCCTGCTCACGCGTGACGCGCAGTCCGACGGTGAGGTCAACAAGTTTTAGCAAGATCAATGTGCCGACGATGGAGATTATCCATGCGAGACCGATACCAACAAACTGATTCAATACCTGATGCCAGTTGCCGTCGACTGCGCCGGAAGGAAGGGGATTGCCGTTTGCATCTTTGAATATGGGATTGATGGCGCTTGAGGCGAAGACTCCGGTGAGGATGGCGCCCAGAGTTCCGCCTGCACCGTGCACGCCGAAGGCGTCGAGCGAATCGTCATAGCCGAACCAGTTCTTGACCTTAATGACCATGAAGTAGCAGAAGATTCCGGCGGCGAGGCCGATGATGATCGCTGACATTGGCTGCACGAAGCCTGCGGCTGGGGTGATGGCGACGAGTCCGGCGACTGCGCCGGAGATGCCGCCGAGAGCGCTGGGCTTGCCGTTGCGAATCCATTCGGCGAGCATCCAGCTGAGAGCCGCGCCGGCTGCGCCAAAGTGCGTGTTGACGAAGGCGCTGGTGGCGAGGGGGCCGGAGCTGAGAGCGCTGCCGGCGTTGAATCCGAACCAGCCTACCCAGAGGAGACAGGCGCCGATCACGCTGAGTACGACGGAGTGCGGCGGCATGGCTTCTTTGGGGTAGCCGACGCGCTTGCCGAGGTAGAGCGCGCAGATGAGGGCGGAGACGCCCGAGGTTACGTGAACGACGGTACCGCCTGCGAAATCAAGGGTCGGGAAACGACCGCCGAGGGATGCGTTGAGCAATCCACCCTTGCCCCAGACCATATGGGCCATGGGGGAGTAGACGAAGATGGACCAGAGAATGAGGAAGAGCGCCATGGCGCTGAATTTCATGCGCTCGGCGAATGCTCCGGTGACGAGAGCGGGTGTGATGATGGCGAACATCAGCTGGTAGATCATGAAGGTCTGCAGCGGCAGCGTGGGTGAGTAATCAGGATCGGGCGTGAGGCCGACGCCGTGCAGAAAGATGTGGTGCAGACCGCCGATGAAGCTGGTGCCGGAATCAAATGCGAGGCTATAGCTGACGAGCGCCCAGAGCACGGTGATCATGGCCATCATGGCGAAGCTCTGCATCATGGTGGCGAGCACATTCTTCTTGCGGACGAGACCGCTGTAGAAGAGCGCGAGTCCGGGGCCGGTCATCATGAGAACGAGTGCTGCGCTGACGAGCATCCATGCGTTGTCCGCACCGGACTGCGCCGCGGTGACCTGGGCCTGGAGTTTTGCGATCTGGTCAGCAGTGGAAAGTGCTGGGGTGGGTCCTGTTTGCGCAACGGCTGGGAAGAGACTTCCCGTACAGAATGCCAATGCCAAAAGCAGCTTCACAATACGAGGGTGCATATCACTCCGTCTGGCTTGCTGAAATAGACCAATTCCAGCCGGTTTTGCACCGGCAAAAAAATAAATGAATGCCAACGATAAGCAATTACAGGGCGCGTGTGGATACAGCGTGTGTGCCCGTGAGAGTTTCCTGATGTATTGCAGTTACTTTTACATATTTCGTGAAAATCGCAAACAGCATTTTTCGGCGGCATGCAGGATTTTTATTTCGTGCGTGGATTCATTGCGTTCGGAATAAATGTAACGGCAAGCCATTCAAATTTAAGGCGAAGCAGCGTTATAGTAGAGGCATGAGCGAATCAGGGCGCGATCGATATCTATTTGGCTCGCTGGAAAGCAGCGCACATAACCGCGAAAAACTGCGGGAAGTCAGCTATGGTTACGATCAGCCGGACGGCGTCTTTCTTACGTCGCTCGATGCTGCGATCAACTGGATTCGCAAAAGCTCGGTGTGGCCGATGACCTTTGGCCTGGCGTGCTGCGCGATCGAGATGATGTCGATGGGCGCATCGCGATTTGACGTGGCTCGGTTTGGCATGGAGGTCTTCCGGCCTTCGCCGAGGCAGTCGGATCTGATGGTGATAGCCGGGCGCGTTTCCCAGAAAATGGCGCCTGTCATTCGGCGTCTGTATGACCAGATGCCGGAACCGAAATGGGTCATTTCGATGGGCGCGTGTGCCACATCGGGCGGAGTTTTCAACAACTATGCACTGGTGCAGGGTGTCAATCAGGTAATCCCTGTGGATGTTTATGTGCCGGGCTGTCCGCCGCGTCCTGAGCAGTTGATTTACGCTCTAACCCTGCTGCAGGAGAAGATTCTGCGCGAGCGGGGCAGCTTAAAGCGGGTTTTAAACTTGCAATAACTGAAAAGATTCAATAAGTTAGATATGCACTAACATTCAAGGACGAATCGTTCGCGCTAAAACATAGAAGCGATCGTCCTCCAAGGCACATCCCGGCTGCTCTTTGTGCACTGGCTTCAATTCTGTAAGTAACTGCGAAGGTGCTTGATATGCGCAGGGTGTATTTTCAGGCAACTCATTGAAGAATTTGTGCTCTAACGTAATCAACGTGTGGTAGCTTTTTATACCGTCGCAGTTTTCGTTACCGAAGTTTTCGTCTTTGAGTTTACCTGGGCTTGCATTTTGAGCCTGCTTCGTGGTTTTAGCTGACTTCCAAAAGTATGGTTTCGGAGGATAGACGCATGCAATCTCGTCCGTTAAGTTCCGTGAGCCGAATTCTGCTAGTTGGATGTGCCGTAGGACTCGGAGCTTCGAGTCTTTTCGGGCAGACTTCGACTCCAGCGCCGGCTGCTCCGGCTGAACAACCAGTTTCCCGTATCGACGTATTTACGGGATATTCCTACTTTGCGCCCCACGGAACTGTGGATACGCAGTTGCTGGATGGCACAACCTTCAGCACCAGGTATGCTTCGGTGAACGAAGGCGCAATTGCCAGCGTCGCCTACTATTTCAACAAATATTTTGGCGGCCAGGTCGAGTTTGGCGCGCACCCGGATGGAAACAACGATTCTTTCTATACCATCCAGGGCGGTCCGATTTTCCGTTATCCAACCTCTGAAGGAATTACGCCATTTGTCCATGCCCTTGCTGGCGCGGCAGATGTAGGCGGTCCGAATGCAGAGCCGTATGTCGCACATGCCACCACCTGGGGTCCTGCGCTGACGGTTGGCGGAGGATTGGATTACAACCTGCCATTCTTCAACCACCGTTTGGCATTGCGTCTCTTCCAGGCCGACTACGAATACATCCACGCGAACTTTGGCCCGCAACCCATTTACGGTGGCCGCGCCAATATTGATTCGGCACGTTTGAGCACGGGCATCGTATGGAAGTTCGGCAATATTATTCCGCCGCCTCCTGTTATGTACGCCTGCTCGGCGAATCCGGCAACCGTTTTCCCGGGTGATCCGATTACGATCACGGGCACTCCGACCAACCTGAACCCCAAGAAGACTGCGACGTACAGCTGGTCTGGTCAGGGTGTGACGGTGAAAGGTGATACGGCGACGGCAAGCGTAGACACGGCTGGTTTGCAGCCCGGCAACTACACGGTGACTGGCCACGTAAGCGAAGGCCAGAAGCCCGGCCAGTTCGCGGATTGCACAGCGAACTTCACGGTGAAACAGTACGAACCGCCAACGGTTAGCTGCTCGGTGAATCCGTCGACCGTGAACGCAGGCGACAGCGCCACGATCACTGCAACCGGCGTCAGCCCGCAGAACCGTCCACTGACCTACAGCTACACCGCGTCGGCTGGTTCGATCAGCGGCACGGGCAACACCGCAACCCTGTCCACGACTGGTGCGCCGTCTGGCTCGATTACGGTGACGGCCAATGTGTCCGATGATAAGGGCCAGACTGCTTCCGGTACCTGCTCGGAATCGGTGAATGTTGTGGCACCTCCGGCACCGAAGACCTCAACCCTCTGCTCCATCACGTTCAGCCGCGACAAGAAGCGTCCGGCCCGCGTAGACAACGAAGCCAAGGCCTGCCTCGATGACGTGGCGCTCAACGCGCAGCGTTCGGCTGATGCATCCGTGGTGGTGGTTGGCAACGCAACGGCAGATGAACAGAATCCGCCGAAGAAGAAGGGCAAGCATGCGGCGCCGCCAGAGAACCTGGCAGCACAGCGTGCGGTTAACACTAAGGACTACCTGGTGAAGGAGAAGGGCATCGATGCCAGCCGGATCCAGGTTCGTACAGGCACAGCAGGTGCGCAGGAAGTTGAAAACTACCTCGTACCGGCCGGCGCCAACTTCGACACGGATGTACCAGGCACGACCGCAGTCGATGAGTCCGCAGTGAAGCCGCAGGTCCGCAAGCCGCTGGGGACCAAGCCTCAGCATCACTCCAAGAAGAGCGCAGCACCCGCTCAGTAAGGCGTGATTTGCACTTAACCAAAGGGCCAGCCGGGAAATCCGGCTGGCCCTTTACCTTTTATGTGAATTTGTCATCGAATATAGAAATGAATACTGGCGGGCGTGCCATGATCGCGGATAGATTGATATCAGGACATTATGAACCGTAAGATTTTGCTGTTTTTTCTGCTTGGTGCAAGCCTTCTTGGAATTTCTGATCTAGCGGCGCAAAGCGGTAGTTCAAACTGGATACCAGTTGGCCCAAACGGTGGCGATGCGCGTAATTTTGCCGCTGATCCGGGAAATCCTCAGCACCTCTATCTGGGAACGACGACGAGTTGGATCTACCAGTCGACGGATGGCGGCAGCAGCTGGAAGAGACTCGCGAAGCTGGGCAAAACAGACGATCTGGTCGTCGATAGCCTGGTGGTCGACTCTTCCAACGCCCAGACTCTGTTTGCGGGGGTCTGGCAGCTAGGCCGACCGTCGGGCGGTATCTATATCAGTCGCGACGGCGGCACTACCTGGATGACGAGTGCTGACATGGATGGCCAGTCAGTGCTTGCGCTGGCACAATCCTATTCGCAGCCGAACATTCTGGTAGCTGGAACGTTGAAGGGAGTGTATCGCAGCGAGGATAGAGGGCAGCACTGGAAAGAAATTAGTCCGCCAGGGAGCGGCGAGATTCACGAAGTCGAGTCCATCGCAATCGATCCCAATGATCCTCAGTTGATCTATGCGGGTACATGGCATCTGCCGTGGAAGACGACGGATGGCGGCGCGAACTGGCACAACATCAAGCAGGGGCTGATCGACGACTCCGATGTCTTTTCGATCATCATCGATCCGACGCGGCCGACGGTGGTGTACACGAGCGCCTGCTCGGGCATTTACCGCAGCGAGAACGCAGGCGAACTTTATCGCAAGGTGCAGGGGATTCCATCGACGGCACGCCGCACACGCGTCCTCATGCAGGATCCGGTGAACCGCAAGGTCGTCTATGCGGGCACTACGGAAGGCCTCTACAAAACGATGGACGACGGTGTGAACTGGACGCGCATCACGGGGCCGGACGTGATCATCAATGACATTTACGTCAATCCAAAAGATCCGCAGCATGTGTTGCTGGCGACGGATCGCAGCGGAGTGCTGCTGAGCAACGATGCCGGCACGACGTTCAACGCTGCTAACGCGGGTTTTTCGCAGCGTCAGGTGGCCGCGATTCTCGCAGACGCCAGGCATGAAGGCACAATCTATGCTGGTGTTCTGAACGACAAGGGCTACGGCGGCGTTTTTGCGACGGAAGATGGCGGGGCGACGTGGCAGCAGAGAAGCAATGGCCTGGATGGAAGAGATGTTTTCACGCTCGCGCAGACCGATGACGGCACACTCCTGGCTGGTACAAGTCACGGCATCTTTCGATGGACCGGTTCTGCATGGGCGCAGGATGGCGATGTTGTCAGCTATGCGCAGAAGTCGATCTACGTTGTAAAGAAGGGCAAGAAAACGAAGTCTACGAAGCAGGTTGCGGAACCGGGCGCTGCCATCGACTCGCGCGTGAGCGACATCAACACTGCCAGCGGCACCTGGTTTGCAGCGACAGCGGATGGCGTCTATCGCAGCGAAAATCAAGGGTTGGCGTGGACTGGGCCTGTGCTCAAAGGCGAGAACTACCGCTATGTGTCGGCAAAGGGCAATGTTGTGCTGGCTGCGAATCGCAAACAGTTGATGATCTCAACGGACGGCGGCACAACATGGCAGGAGATCACGCTGCCGGCGAAGCTCTCATCGATACACGCGGTCACCACTGCTCCTAAAGGCAGCCTGTGGGTTGGTGGGCGCGAAGGCTTGTTTTACAGCGAAGACCAGGGGCAGAACTGGCAGCAGTTGTCGACGCTGCCGATGGCGGATATCAATGGCCTGAGTTATAACCGGGAACTTGGCCGGGTCGTAGTTACGTCAGCGCAGTCGACGATGGTGTTCGCTATCGATGAAAGCAGCAAGACCTGGAAGTGGTGGGATGCGGGCTGGAATCTTCACGCTGTTCGTTCTCTGGGCAATCGGCTAGTGGCTGCATCGCTCTACGACGGAGTTGTCGTACAGCCAAAATCGGAAGAGACGGCTACTGCGAGTAGCGGTGGCGGGACGCAACCATAGCGTCCTGCTTGCTGTGATGCAACTGCGGCCGTTCCACCGTGCGGACATGGAGACACTGTACAGGATTGACCAGGCCTGCTTCGCGCCGGGAATTGCTTATTCCAGAGCGGAGTTGCGCTATTACCTGCTGCATCCGAAGTCTTATACGGTTGTCGTTGAGACCGAAGCAAAAGCGATTGAGGGCTTCTGCACGGGCCGGCTTCACGTCCATGAAGGCAGATTGTTTGGGCACATCATTACGATCGACGTTTTGCCGGATGCGCGGAGGCAGGGAGTGGGACGCCGGCTGCTGCAGGCAGTTGAGGAAGACTTCCGGGCGAAGGCTGTAGTTTCGATCCGGCTGGAAGTTGCTGTCGATAACCAGCCCGCGCAAACGTTTTACCAGGCAATGGGCTACGCGCGGATTGGAATGATACCCGGCTACTATGCAGGCCGACTCGACGCGCTTGTGATGGAGAAACAACTCACGGCAGATGCGTAGCGGAAGCAACCGCGTTCTCGAGCGACGCCTTCTTCTCGTCAGTCATGCGCCCGGGGGTCTTCCAAAGAACTTGTCCTGTTTTGTCGACGAGCAGCAATACGATTTCTTTCTCATTCGGAATGTTCAGGGCGCGGTGGAAATCATTTTTGTTTGTGTAGATCGGTAAGACCCAGTGCCAGGCCTCCGGATCGGTTTCGACGCTGCGTAGCGAAGAGGTGTCCCACCAGCGGTAGATGAAGTTTTCCTGGTTCGACACCGGCATTCTGTAATAGCGGAATTGAAAATTCATGTGCTGCAGGGCCTGGGCCGTTGGCATCCATGTTTCGATCTCTTTGGACTGCTCAGGCTCGAAGGAGACCAGGAGCAGATTGACTTTGCCTTCGAGGTCAGCGGGCAGGTTCACCTTCGCCTTGTCGAGGCTATAAGCGGTGAGCGTGGGGAACACGGCAGTTCGTGGCGCGTCGCTCTGCTGCAATGCGCGTGAAACCGGCAGAAGGACAAAGCAGAGGGCCAGCAGAGACAACAATGGGGTGCGAGGGGTCAATCAGTAAACCCTAAGTGTAATAAATTATGAAGCTTTCTTCTTGACGCATAGTATCAGTGCGGGCGGTTTGCGCGCATGGAAAGTTTTGTCCGGCGCAGTCAATCGGGATCGCTCTTCTCTTGTTGCGTGGATGTAGCTGGCACCTCAGTTTGAGCGTTTTGCGATGGTTGCTCCCCACTCGTCGGGGCTCAAATCGCGAGCGTGCCGCGAGAAAAGCCAATGGTGGCCGTCGAGGTCCTCGACTCCATATTGGAGTTCGCCATAAACGGTTTCGTGAAGGTCTTCGACTATTTTGGCTCCTTCCGATTTTGTTCTGGCGTAGTGTGCGTCGACATCGTCCAGGAAGATCGTCAGAGACTGCGTGCCGTATCCCATCTGCGCAGGAGTCGCCCGATCCGGTGCGTTCTTGATCATGATGCAGGCTCTTCCGGCATACATCTGGGCGCCGCTCAGTGGCTCGCCGTAGCGATAGTGCTCGGTGAAGCCGAAGACTCTCGTCAGCCACGCGATCGCGTTGGCCAAGTCCTGATACATGATGTGCGGCAGGACGGTGTCAGTTGGCACGGAACGATTTGGGGTCATGCAGGACATTTTACGATTGGCTCTGGCCGGGAAGTCTATGATTGCGGCGAAGCGTGCACATTTGTGTCTTGATTCGTCCGCCTGGGTCCATGCCAGATCTCCATCGTGCTGCGAGGCGGTTGCATTATGATAGAGAGTTATGAGTGGAGAGACGGCATTCCAGGCGGAGCGGCGGCCCTTTGCGACCGATGATGCGAGACTGCAACCGATTGCGGAGCAGGTGCTCGCGGGTGAACGGCTGAGCTTTGACGATGGGCTGGCTCTTTATCGCTCGGCTGACATATTGGCCGTTGGCTGGCTGGCGAATTTCGTGCGCGAGAAGCTGCACGGCAATACGGCTTACTTCAACGTCAATCGGCATATTAATCCGACAAATGTTTGCGTGGCAGCGTGCCGTCTTTGCGCATTTGGACGGAAGAAAGATGCCAGCGGCGCTTACACGATGGCGCTTGAGCAGGCATGGCAAACGGCTGCTTCCGGTTACAGCGAGGCTGTGACGGAGTTTCACATTGTTGGTGGGCTGCATCCGGATTTGCCGCTCGAATATTTTCTCGACCTGGTGAGTGGGCTGAAGGAGCGCTTTCCGCAGGTGCATATCAAAGCGTTCACCATGGTTGAAGTCGCATTCTTTGCGCGACGCGCGAAGCTTTCGATTCGCGAAACGCTGGAGCGCCTGCGCGATGCCGGCGTCGATTCGCTGCCAGGTGGCGGTGCGGAGATTTTCGCTGACCGCGTGCGGCACATCATCTGCGATCACAAGATTGATGGCGATGAATGGCTGGATACGGCGCGCACGGCGCATCAACTTGGGTTGAAGTCGAATGCGACGATGCTCTACGGGCATATCGAAAATGAGGAAGATCGCGTCGATCATCTGCTGCGGCTGCGGGCTGTGCAGGATGAGACGCATGGCTTCCAGACATTTATCCCGCTGGCATTTCATCCGGATAACACGCCGCTGGAACATCTGCCTCGGACTACAGGGCTGACCGACATCAAGCAGATTGCCGTGAGCCGTCTGTTGCTGGACAACTTCCCGCATATCAAGGCCTACTGGCAGATGATGACGCCGAAGATCGCGCAGATTGCTTTGCGTTTTGGCGCAGACGATATTGACGGAACGGTGATCGAAGAGAAGATCTATCACGATGCGGGTGCGACAACACCGCAAGGGATGCGGCGGCGCGATCTGGAGCGCTTGATTCGCGAAGCTGGCCGCGTACCGTTCGAGCGTGACACGATGTATCGCACGGTCACTCGCACGGAAGATACTTTCACTGTGGCGGTTTAGTAGTTATCTGTAAGCCTCTGAGGGTGCTGCGAGAGGCTCTGGTTCAGTAAGAAGTTGGATGGATGGAGGCGCCTTTGGTGGCGCCTCGCTGCTTCTGGTTTCGCGTTTGGCTCGGTCTTCGCGCTGCTTGCGCACCTCTCGCACCGCAACCAGGACTAATCCTGCAAACGTAACGGCGAGCAACGTGATGGCAACCCAGCCGTGTAGTTGTGCTATGTCGCTGTTATAGAGCAGAGCCAATCCCACAAAAACGAAAAAGATGTGCGCGCAGAAGACTTGCAAGGATGCCTTGCCCAGGGTGAGTAAGGGTTCAACGGCTACGATGCGCAGCACGTATTTGCGCATCCAGTAGAAGACTATGGTGAAGGTGACGAGGTTGATGACGCGCAAGGGGCCTATCTGCCACTTGTCGAGCTTCATGCCCAGGGCCTGTTGCGTGAGGTGAGGGCCTAGCCATTCGTGGCGCACTCCGATGAAGAAGAGGCAGACCAGCGCGCATACGGCAACAACGTAACCGGGAATGCGCCTGAGAGGCACGTCGTCTTCGGCGGATTTTGCGCCCAGCCACATGCCTACGATCCAGACGGCTTGCCATGCGAAAAGATTGAATGCGCCGGTTTCCTGCAGCGGAATGGGAAGATGCGTGACGTGGACGATGATGTTGTGCACCACATCGCGCAGGCCGAACTGCGCAGCGAGCCAGAAGACTCCGCTGACCGCGAGGATTCTGCCCCAGCCGCGTTTCACAGCCGCAGAAAGAATGAGCGGCGTGAAGAAGAGGAAGATGACGTACATCGGGAGAATGTCCAGCAGCGGCGGGCAGTAGAGCAGCAGGACCGATCCTATGATGGCGACGACTGGATGTGCGATATAGAAGTCGAGCAGGTTGTAAATGGCCGCTCGGTGGGTTGTGACTGCGTAGGCCGCGGCGACGGTGAAGGCGAGAGCCAGCATCAGCAGGTGGTAGGCATAAATGCGTAAGGAGCGCTTCCACAGCTTGGATCGCAGCGCGGATTCATCTTCTAAAGCCTGGCGCATGTAGACGCGGCTTACGAGCAATGCAGAAAGAAAGACGAAGCCTTCCGCGGACGACACGAAGCCGATGGGCTGATTCACAAAGTCGCTGAAACGCGTCGGAAGATGCGTGAGTGTCATCCAGACAAGGAACAGGCCGCGCAGGGCATCGAGTTCGGGGCGTCTCTGCGGTTTGGGAAGATGCATGCGTAGCACGGCGGACTCCGTTGTGGGCGGGGCGTCCTTTAGTTAGAACCCTAAGCGGAAGAATGGGTTGCGCGGTCTCTTACAGAGAGGCTGCGGAGGGTTGAATCCTTTCCAGTTCTGAAACATCTTGATATCAAGATAAATGAGAAATGAGCAGCCAAAATCGAAGACAGATACGAGCGGCATTCATCTCTGGCTGGTGCTTTGGAAGGCCTTCCGGTCAGTAGAGGCGCATGCGCACCGGCACATTGCTGAACTGGATATGTGCCTGAGTGATTTTGGCGTGCTGGAAGTGCTTCTGCACAAAGGGCCGCTCTACGTGAAGGAACTGGGCGCGAAAGTGATGCTGACCAGCGGGTCGATGACGGCGGCTCTTGATCGTCTGGGGGAACGGGGACTGATCGAGCGCGAAGAGGATTCGGGCGATCGCAGAGCGCGCGTCGTTCGGTTGACGGGGGCTGGGACGGAACTCATTCGTGCGGCATTTGAGGATCATAAGCTGGCGATGGAAGTGGCTGTTGCGGGAATTGCGAAGAAAGATCGCGAGATGCTGATTGAAATGTTGCGGCGGCTTGGGCTGGGTGCGATGAAAAGCCTGGAGCAGTTGCCGACGAAAGGTGTGGCCGCGAAGAGCGGCGGAAAGAGAAGCAGGGAGGAGTAAGGAAATGTCTGAAGTGAAAAAAGTACTTGGGGTGTATGGGCCAGGATCGAATCACTGGGTTGGCGATGGTTTTCCAGTGCGGAACATGTTTCCGTCGAATGGATTGAAGGATGAGATCAATCCTTTTCTCATGCTGGATTATGCGGGGCCGTCGTATTTTGAGCCTTCGAAGAAGTCGCATGGAGTGGGTGAGCATCCGCACCGTGGATTTGAAACTGTGACGATTGCGTATCAAGGAGCGGTCGAGCATCGCGACTCGGCGGGGAATGCGGGCGTTATCTTTCCCGGGGATGTGCAGTGGATGACGGCTGCTTCCGGCGTGGTGCATGAAGAGATGCATGAGAAGGAGTTTGCCAGGAATGGTGGCACCTTCGAGATGATTCAGCTTTGGGTGAATCTGCCGAAGTCGGTGAAGATGTCGAAGCCTCGCTACCAGGGGATTACCAAGGAGCAGATTCCTTCCGTTGATCTGGGCAATGGCTCGTATGCTCGTGTGATCGCTGGAGAGTTGCACGGCGTGCGTGGACCGGCGAGTACGTTTACCGCGGTGAATCTGTTTGATGTGCGGTTAACTGCGGGCAACAAGGTGGAACTGCAGATTCCCGATGGCCATCATACTGGCGTGCTGGTGCTGAAGGGCGATGTTGTGGTGAACGGCGAGAGCTCGATCAAGGGTGAGGCGCGGATTGCGACGCTGAGTCCGGACGGTGAGCGCGTCGTGCTGGAAGCGAAGGAAGATACGACGCTTCTGGTGTTGAGTGGCGAGCCGATCAACGAGCCGGTGTTCAACTATGGTCCGTTTGTGATGAACACGCGTGAGGAGATTATTCAGGCTGTGCGTGATTACAACGATGGCAAGATGGGGCATCTTGGCTGATTGATTTCTGGCGTTAGATCAAAGCGCACCGGTTCTGGCCGGTGCGCTTTTTTATTGCATGTGGGAAGCGAAAAGCAGATCCTTCGCTCCGCTCAGGAAGACAACCAAAGTCAATCAGGACTAATATGCGGGGATTCCGGTTACACTCTGACCGATAATCAGGGTGTGGATGTCGTGCGTGCCCTCGTAGGTTTTTACGGATTCGAGGTTCATCATGTGGCGCATGATCGGGTAGTCGTCGGTGATGCCGTTGCCGCCGAGGATGTCGCGTGACATGCGCGCGCATTCGAGCGCCATCCACACGTTGTTGCGCTTGGCCATGGAGATGTGCTCGAAGCTGACTTTGCCTTCATCCTTCATGCGGCCTACCTGTAATGACAGCAGTTGCGCTTTGCTGATCTCTGAGATCATCCAGGTAAGCTTTTCCTGCACGAGTTGGTGGCTGGCGATGGGCTGGTCGCGGAACTGCTTGCGCAGGAGAGAGTACTGCAATGCCGTGTCGTAGCAGGACATGGCTGCGCCGATTGCGCCCCAGCTGATTCCGTAGCGCGCCTGATTGAGACACATGAGCGGTGATTTAAGGCCACCGGTGCCGGGCATCAGGTTTTTTGTGGGGACATGTACATCCTGCAGCGAGAGTCCTGAAGTGACAGATGCGCGGAGCGACCACTTGCCGTGTACGTCATAGGCGGTGAAACCTGGGCGGTTGGTTTCGACGAGGAAGCCGCGCACGCGGTCGTCTTCGTCTTCGACTTTGGCCCATATGACGGCAACATCGGCGATGGAGCCGGAAGTGATCCACATCTTTTCGCCGTTCAGGACATACTCGTCGCCGACTTTGCGGGCGCGGGTGCGCATTCCGCCGGGATTCGACCCGAAGTCGGGTTCGGTGAGGCCGAAGCACCCGAGTTTTTCGCCTTTCGCCATGAGCGGGAGCCAGTAATCTTTTTGCTCGTCGGAACCGAAGGTGTAGATGGGGTACATGACCAGCGCCGACTGTACGCTGACGAAGCTGCGCACGCCGGAGTCACCACGCTCGAATTCCTGCATGACGAGGCCGTACTCGACGTTCGACATGCCGGCGCAGCCGTAGCCGTGCAGGTTCGCGCCGAAGAAGCCGAGTTCGCCCATCTGCGGCACGAGTTCACGGGGGAAGCGGCCTTCGCGGTTGCACTCCTCGATGATGGGGATGAGGTTGTCTTCGATGAACTGGCGTGCGGTGTCGCGCGAGAGGCGCTCGTCTTCGTTGAGGAGGGCGTCGAAGCCGATGAAGTCGACTCCCTTGAACTTAAAGGCCATTGTGAGTGATTGCTCCGTTCTGAGCTGAAACTATTCAGACTAGCAGAGCGGGAAGACGGTGGGCAAAGACGCTTCCCGCATTGCTGATGCTAAATGGTTTCGGGCTGCGATCGGAGCGGTATCGTTCTGGGCAAAGCAAATGCTACCGCGATGAGCCAGATGAATCCGGGAAATCGAGTCAAGGGGATGAGAAAGAGAACGGCCGGGCTGATGAGATGAAACCAACTCAGTTCGCCAGCGATTGCGAGCACGATTCCGAGGATGCAAATCCATCTAGGTAGCAGCTTGTGAAGGAGAGCAGGGATCGAGATACCTGCAATGAACAGGCCCATGGGGATGGAAAACCCGGGGCCGCCCAAAGCATACGCAAGATAGTAGAGCGCGAGTACGAGCGATGGCGTCTGCACGATGACAGGGTGAATCAACGTCCACGTAGTGAGCCCGCCAACGAATCCATCGGCAACGACAAGAAAGCCGCCCAGCAACGCGATCCATAGTCCCGCAGAACGCACGCCTAGAAATCGCATCTGGCTCACGCTGACGGTGGTGAAGAGCCCGACGCAGAGGATCGCTCCAAATTGCAAAAAGAGGCAGGTGAGCACCTGTGTGTGATGGGTCTGGAAGTAGGGAACGATGACGCTGGCTGGCTCCCACGGTCCGGGCCACCAGGGTTTGCCTGCCATGGCAGTAACCGGATAGAGGCCAGCGTTGAAAAGCACGGTGTAGAGAATTGCCAGCAGTCCGAGATGTGGGCCCTGGTGACGCTGCGTTTGCTGTGTAGTCATGATGTCATTCCGGTGCGCATCCGTTTTATCTACGAATGTGTGCCGTCCTTTCGAATTGAGGTGAGTGTTTTCCTGAACGCAACCAAAGCTCGATCGTGAGAGTGTTGATCGAAAACCCAATCCAGAACGCAATGCCGAAAAACTGTTGTGATTTGAGATGCGTCAGCGTGCTGGTTGCGAAGAAGATGCCCATGACCGGGCGCGTGGTTGCAATGCCGAGAAGGATCGCACCTGCTCTCGTTAGCCATTGCTGCTTGAGTTGGATATCGCTATTTCGCCGGTACTGCCATGCGCGGAATAGCGAATAGAGGAAAAGACTGTTGAAGAAGAAGACGGCTGAGCGCTCTACCCATCCGCCGATGGCGTAGGTGCTCATTGCGTATGCTGTGATGCCCACGATTGCACCGAGTGGGAAGAGAAGCTGTGCGATCAACATGGAGCTGGCAAAGCGGCGGAAGTACGTGAGAGACAGCAGTACTACAAAGGCAAGCGCAGACAGAATATGCATCAGCGTCAACGCTGTATGGGAGGCGAATGCTTCGTCGAGGCCGGCCATCTGTGGCGGCGGAGACTGCGACCGATGCACGAGCGCAATAATGCGTCGAATCACGACGGCGACGGCAATGACGATGCAGATCCAGAAGCCAACGCGCAGCAGGCGGGGGAAGGCGTCCTTAGGGATCAGAATTGTGGGCTTTGCTCCTGGATTGGCGCTGGCAGGCATCCGTTCTCCAATATGAGAGGCATCATACTAATTAACTTTACATATTGTAAAGTTAATTTTAAGTCGCTATGATCACACCGTGGCGACGAAGAAAGCAGCTGCCTGCAAACGGCCGTATTCCCTGGGCAAACGTCTGGAGCAGTCTGATCAGAAACGAGCAAAGATTCTTGCGGCGTTACGAGAGCAATTGGAGGCGAAGGGCTTTTCGAGTCTGACGCTGGATGGGCTTGCGCGGGAGAGCGGCGTCACGCGGCAGACGATCTACAACCTCTTCGCAACGAAGACGGGGCTGCTGGAGGCTCTGTTCGATCAGATTGCGCTCGATGGCGGTATGGAGCGCATGCGGAATGTGATGACGGCGGCAGATCCTGAATCGATGCTGAGAGGCTTCATTGAGATTTTCAGCACCTTCTGGTCCAGAGACAGGCTGCTGATCCGTCGCATTCACGGTATCGCAGCCATCGATCCTGAGTTTGGGGCTGCGGTGGAAGCACGAAATCAGCGTCGGCGATTTGCGGCGACGCGCGTGATTGAGATGCTGGATCGAAGGAGTGGACGAGATGCCGCGGGCAAGGAGAGGAGAATCGCTACTCTGCATGCGCTTACTTCATTTGAGGTTTTTGACGCTCTGGCGGAGAGTTGCGGCAATGCTGATGAGGCTGCGCGCCTCCTGCCGGGGATTGTCGCGAGGGCGATCTCTATTCGGCCTTAGAGGTTCGCTTTAGGTCAGATACTCCTTCAGGAACGGATCGTCGGAGTGGACGAGGTCGTGGGTCGAGCCGTCGAAGACGAGTTTGCCTTCGTTTAGAACCAGGAAGCTCGTCAGAGGGTCCGAATGTCCTTCGGGGAGGGGCTCCATCTTGTTGGCTTCGCGGTTAAAGCGGTGCGAAGCGAGCACGAAGGCGTCCTGTAGACGGTGCGTGACGAGCAGGGAACTGGTGCGGTAGACATCGCGCTGTTTCATGACCAGCTCGATGATCGTGGTGGACGTGATGGGATCGAGTCCGCCAGTGGGTGAATCGTAGAGGAGCAGGTCGGGCTTGGTGATGATCGCGCGGGCGATGGCGACGCGGCGGCGCATGCCTCCGGAGAGCTGCGATGGAAGTTTATCGACGGTATGCTCGAGCTCGACAAAACGTAGCGCTTCGATAACGCGCCGGTCGATTTCTTCGTCGGGCAAGTGTTCTTCGGTGAGGCGATAGCCGACGTTGTCGCGGACGGTGAGCGAATCGAAGAGCGCGCCTTCCTGAAAGACGATGCCGATGCGCGCGCGCAGGGCGAAAAGGTCTTCCTCGGGCATGGCGCTGACTTCTTCACCGAAGACAAAGATGCGGCCAGAGTCGGGACGTAACAGGCCGTCGGCCATTTTCAGCACGACGCTCTTACCGACGCCGGCGGGGCCGAGCAGGATGCGCGTTTCGCCGGGCTTGACGGTGAACGATATGTTGTTGATGACCGGCTTGTTCTCAAAACCAATCGTGACATTCTCAAAGACGACAGCAGGCTCGTCGGGTGAATGCGGCTTGAGTTCTGGAGCGATGGCGGCCTGGCTCATGCGCGCGTCACCTGCCGAAGAGACCGATCATGAAGCGGCTGATGACGAAGTCGGATGCGATGATGAGGACTGATGAGACGACCACGGCCTGCGTTGTCGACCGGCCCACACCCTGCGTGCCGCCGCGAGTCGTCATTCCGTAATAGCATCCGATGGTCGAGATGATGAGGCCGAAGAAGAGCGGCTTTGCCAATCCCTGAAGAATATCGGCGTAGCGAAGCGACTGATAGGCGGTGTGGAAGTATTGCGAGCCGTCCTGGCCGAGCAGGAAGACGGAGATGGCGGCTCCGCCGAGGATGCCGATGGCATCGGAGATGATTGTCAGGAAGAAAAGCATGACGACAGTGGCTGTGATGCGAGGCATCACCAGTTTCTTGAGCGGATCGGTACCGAGAGCGCGCATGGCGTCGATCTGTTCGGTCACCATCATCGAGCCAAGTTCGCTGGCCATGCCTGAGGCGTTGCGTCCGGAAACCATGAGGCTGGTGAGCACCGGGCCGAGTTCCTTGATCATGGAAAGGGCGACGAGCTGTCCGGTGACTGCGGCTGCGCCAAACTGTGCGAGAGTCGAAGCCGATTGCAGCGCGAGCACGCCTCCGGTAAAGAAACCGGTCAACAGCACGATTGGGATCGAGCCGACGCCGATGATGTCGGCCTGGGTGATGATGTCCGCGCCGTAGAAAGGGCGATGGAAAAGATTGCCGAGGGCACGGCCTGAGATCAGCGCATACTGCTGGACTGCGCTGACACCTTTTTTTGCTGTTCGATCAAGCGTAGCTATAGCGGCCATGGTTTAGTTATTCGCTTAGATGCGCGAAGGTAATTTGCGACTCACAGGCTGAGGGTAACACAGGGCTCAGGTCTCGGGGCACAGCGCTCAGAATGTTGGCAATTGACCTGTGGTGCTTTCATAAACCACAAGAAAAGCAGGTCCTTCGCTCCGCTCAGGATGACAACGGTATATTTCTGTAGCTATTCCTTCACGCGTTTCTTGATCTCGATGTTGAGGCGCTTGATCTTTTGGTTGAGAGTGGAGAGTGGGATGCGGAACTGCTCGGCGGCTTCGGTCTGGTTCCAGTTGCAGTGTTCCAGCTTGTCGACGATGATGCGGCGCTCGATGTCTTCGATGATGTCGAAGAGCGAGGCGTTGGGATTGTGCTCAAGCAGGCTGGAAGAATAGCTGCGGCCGGTGAGGTGGCCGGGCAGGAGGTCGGAATTGATTGACGGGCCGGAGGACAGTACTACGCCGCGTTCGATGATGTTTTCGAGCTCGCGAACGTTGCCGGGCCAGTCGTAGTCTACGAGCGCGCGAATGGCATCGGATGAGAGCGAGCGGAGCGGCAGGCTGTTCTCATCGGAATAGCGCTTGAGGAAGTGTGTGGCGAGCAGCGGGATATCTTCGCGCCGGCTGCGCAGCGGCGGCAGATCGACGGTGATGACGTTGAGCCGATAGTAGAGGTCTTCGCGGAACTTGCCTTCGCGTACCGCGTGGCGCAGGTCGATGTTGGTGGCCGCGATGATGCGCACGTCCACCTGGACTTCCTGAATACCGCCAAGCGCCATGAAGCGGCGGTCCTGCAGCACGCGCAGAATTTTCGCCTGCGTGTCCATGCCCATCGTGGCGATTTCATCGAGAAAGAGCGTGC
>Ga0209139_10000072_pt1 | contig 27886 bp, 21 predicted proteins | sample BogFormECP14_OM3_FD_188246 | JGI IMG/M metagenome (GOLD analysis project Ga0209139, IMG submission 188246) | Bog forest soil microbial communities from Calvert Island, British Columbia, Canada - ECP14_OM3 (SPAdes) (version 2) | ecosystem: Environmental > Aquatic > Freshwater > Wetlands > Bog ...
ACCGCTTCACGCCGGGGCAGCCAAAGACGGGCGCGGAGCTGGCGGAGGATCTGCTTCGCATCATCGAACTTCACGGAGCAGAAAACATCGCAGCCTGCTTCGTCGAGCCCATTGCAGGTTCCTGCGGGGTGCACGTGCCGCCGGTCGGTTATCTCGAAAAGCTGCGCGAGATCTGCACCCGGCACGGAATTCTGCTCGTCTTCGACGAAGTGATCTGCGGCTTCGGCCGCACCGGGCAGCCTTTCGCCGCGCAGAGCTTTGGCGTTACGCCCGACGTCATCACCATGGCCAAGGCGATCACCAACGGCAACATCCCCATGGGCGCCGTGGCCATCAGCCGCACGATCCACGACACCATGATGAACGGAGCGCCCGAGAACGCCATCGAGTTCTTCCATGGATACACATGGTCAGGGCATCCCGTGGCATGCGCCGCGTCCCTCGCCACGCTTGATATCTACCAGTCCGAGAATCTCTTCGCGCGAGCGCAGCAGTTGTCCGGCTATTTCCTCGAGCGTGCCTTCAGCCTCGAAAAAGTTCCGGGCGTCATTGATGTGCGCGGTTACGGCATGCTCGCTGGAGTCGATATCGATCCTGCAATCGTGGGTATCAATGGCTACGAGTTGCAGAAGCGTCTCTATGACCACGGCCTGCACGTAAAGACCACAGGTAATACCGCGATTCTGTCGCCGCCGTTCATCGCGGAGCAGAAGGATCTCGATTTCATCGTCAACACAATCCGTGAAGTGCTGACCAGACGCGGCTGATTGCCGCCGCCGGTCATCTGAATTCCGGCGCCCCGCTGCATCGGCTTGGAGCTGGGTCGTGCTGTATAGTCAAAATGATGGCATCGAAAGTTCAGGTAAGTGCAAAGCTGGAGGAGAAATCTCCCGGTTTGACATATGCTGCGCTCATTCTCGGCTGGCTCGTTCCGGGTCTCGGTCACGTACTGACAAAACACTGGATCCGGGCAGCGCTCCTCTTCGTCTCGATCACCAGTATGTTCACCCTCGGCATCATGATGCAGGGCAAGCTGTACCAGCCCAATATGGGCGATGTGCTGGAGATGCTTGGCTTTGCGGGAGATCTTGGCGGCGGCGCGCTCTACATTCTTGGGCGGATTATGGACCTCGGCCACGGCGCGGTTCAGGTGGCAACTGCCGACTACGGAACCAAGTTCATCGTCGTTGCCGGGCTGCTCAACATCATCTCCGCGGTTGACGCGCACAATCTTCGCATAGGCAGGAAGCCAGCATGCTAGCGCTTTCGCATTTCTCCGCTGTCCTGCTATTTGCCACGTTCGCATCGGTCGTTTTCGGCATTACGCAACGCACTTCTCCCAAGGCAATGATCCGGTATGGACTCTATTGCTGGGTAATGTTTGTGGGAATTGTGATCGCCGCCAGCTGGCTGATGTGGTTCATTCGCCGGTAGCTCAGGACTCGGCAGGCCAGCGCCAGGACCGATCCCACACCATCGCATCGAACGAGTGTTTTTCAACAAAGCCAATGCGGCGATAAAGCTCAACCGCATTGGTATTCTCTTCGGTCACCGTAAGCGTAAGTCCGCGAAATCCTCGCCCTCGCAAGTTCGCCGCGCATTCTTCGATCAGAAGTCTGCCCAGCCCAAGCTGTCGCTGATTCTTCGCCACGCAGACCTGCGTCACATGGCCAACATCATCGCGTACGCGTGAGCACAACAGCACTCCCGCCAGCGAACCATCCGCCGTTCGCGTCAACGTGCGCGACGCCGCCGGATCGAATAGCCCACACCCGGGAAAGCGGACAATGTTGTGCAAGAAGCGCAGCGAGCCTCCCACAGTCCGGTACTGATCGTTGATAAAGCTGTCGAGGTGCCCGCCGTAGGCGTCGGCAATCAAATATCCAGCCGGATGAAAATCATTCTCACGCCAGGAGGTCAGCGCCAGGCCCTCAGGCCGCGGTAGCCGGGGATTCGACATTTCAAACTCTGACAGATCAAGCTCCATAAAGAGCCTGCGGAAGAGCTTGAATCCCGCCTCTCGAAAGATTTCCGCATGCAATCCGTGCGGATGCAGCAGCAATTGGCACTCAATGCGGTCAATACCCGGAGAATGCAGCAGAAGTTCGATCAGGTGTCGCAAAAGCTGATCTTCTACGTCAGCCGCAGCGCTGGAGAGGGAAAACACGTCACCAATAATGGCCTTATGCTCTTCGTAAACGCAGAAGACGTAGCCGGCAATGCGGCCATTCTCTACAGCGACATAGCCCGGCAACACGCGCGAATCCAGGTACTGAAGCAGCAGGTCAGCCGAGGTGCGGTAGTCCCAGCGCAGCCGGTCGCTCCAGAGACGGCTTTCCTCATCCAGCACAGGCCGCAGGCTGCTGGCAGAAAAATGTCTCAGGTCGAGAATCTCAAACTGCAATGCCGAACTCACGCTTTATTCACCCGGAATGGGCTGCGGTTTTCGCTATTCCTGTGCAGCCACTGCGTAGATCACCAGATTTTGGGCAGGATACACGAATAGTGGCTCATATCGCCTGCCGGTAAGTTTTTGACGCAGGTCGTCGATATAAGATTCACGCGCTATGAGAATATGCTGTTCCGCGGGGATCCCAGCCTGCTCGTAGTTCACCACTTTTCGATTGCGATAAAAGGATATGCCATATTCCACATCGCGGCGAACTCTATACACTGCGACCGTCCCATCCGGAGGCGCAATCTGCGCCAGAATCTGCGCCAGGGGCCGCGCAGAGTATGTTAGATCGATCAATTGCACCGTGCCCTTGGTCGAAGGAATCTGCCCGAAGCCGAAAAAGGGCCCGATCCCGTAAAGAAAGAGCAGCAGAATGACGATCGGAATCATGGTTGCGATGCGCAACCGGCGAATGCCAAACCGCGCTACGGTGATGAGAATAAAGATCGTTGCCGCAAATCCCGTCGCGCCCGCTGCAATGAGCGCATTTGCCGGAGGCATCTGATCGGAATGCTGAATTAACCGCGGCAGCAGCAGCACTAACGTCGTAAGTCCACCCGCCAGTACACCGTGCAGAATCAGCAACCACGGCTTCAGTCCGCGCTCGCGCATGCGGTTCAGGTAGTCGCCGCTCAAAATCGTCAGCGGAGGAACCGAAGGCAGAATATAACCCGGCAGCTTCGATTCCGAGAACGAAAAGAAAACCACCGGAATCAGCGCCCAGAGCACAAGAAATTCCGGGAAGGCGTCGCCCGTCCGTTGAAAACCCATGTAGTGAAATTTCGCCCGCCGCGCCCGCCATTCTGCAATTGAACCCTGCACCGCGCTCACGAGCGCTGTAATCCCAATTACTGTCCAGGGCATCAGGCTCAGCACAAGCACCGGGATGTAGTACCAGAAGTGCTGCTCGTGCTCGAAGCGGTTCGTGGCAAAGCGCTCCAGGTTATGTTCCAGAAAGAAGACGCGCAGAAAATTCGGGTTGCGCTTCTGTACCGCAATGAACCACGGCAGCACCATCGCAAGATAGAGCACAATCCCCGGCCACCAGATGCTTCGCCGCAGTATCGACCACTCCTTCCGCATCGCGGCAAATGCCGTAATAATCACCAGCGCAAGAAATGGAGCTACCGGTCCCTTGGCCAGCGTCGCCGCCCCAACAAAGAAGTAGAGATCGAAGAGCCAGAACTTGCTGTCGGTTTCATACCAGGCATACCATCCCAGCATGCCGATGCAGAACGGAGCGGCCATTTGCATGTCTGTCGACGCCCCGCGCGCAAAGCTCAAAATGCCTGCGCACGACGCCGTCAGCAGCGCCGCATCCAGTTGCCCTCCCGGCCGGAATCTCCGCATGTGCAGAAAGATCAACGTCACCAGCACAAAAGCAAAGCTTGCCGAAGGGATTCTTGCTGACCAGTCGTGTATTCCGAACTCGCGGAAGGCAAACATCGCCCGCCAGTAGTAGAGAGCCGGTTTTTCGAGCCACGGCTTGCCAAACAGGATCGGCGTCACGTAGTCGTGGCGATTGAGCATCTCGCGCGCCACCTGCGCGTATCGCGGCTCGTCCGCGCCCACCAGCCCGATGCCGTCGCCGCCGAAAATCGGGACCAGCCCATAGAAAAGGAAGAAGGCGGTAAAGATGAAAAGAGTCAGGGTTTCCAGCGTCGTCCCAAGGAAAGGGAAACGCGTCATGGCAGTCGTGGAGCGGGTGCGTAGCGCCTGGATGCTCTTAGAGATGGCCACGTTCGTTTTGAGGTTCCGGATGGAATTGCTTTCCGCAGACAAGGCTATCAGATCAGGCAACTTCATGAACCGCAGCGCTCAGGGTGCGCCGGGCCACCTCAACAATCATCTCTGTCGTTTCTGGCAGCGGTCCGTCCAGAGTGCAACCGCTGGCGTGCTGATGCCCGCCACCGCCAAAGCGCTCGGCAATCCGCGCCACGTTCACATCGCCCTTGCTGCGCAGCGAAAGCCGTACCCGATGATTGCTCAGCTCACGCAGAAAGATGGCGACATCCACCCCTGAAATTGCAATCGCGTAGTTCGCCAGCCCTTCGCAGTCTTCCTCGGCTGCGTTGGTACGCACCATGTCGTCATGCGTCACCCACATCCATGCGATGCGCCCCTCGCGCCGCAAGGTCGAGAGAGCCGCACCCAGAAGCAGCATTTTTGAAGTGGGATGAGAGAAATAAACATCTTTGGCAATCGCCGCCGACCGCGCCCCATGGCGCACGAGTTCAGCAGCCAGCTCAAATGTGTGCGCATCCGTCCCGTCGTAGCAGAACGATCCGGTATCCGTCAGGACAGCGGTATACATGCACGTCGCCATCTCTGGCGTAATACGTACCCCGGCCACCATGGCCAGTTCGTAAACCATCTCCGCCACCGCGCATGCATCAGTATCGATCCAGTTGACGTTGGCAAAGGTCCGTCCGCTCATGTGATGGTCGATATTGACCAGGAAGCACCCCTCCAGCCCGCGCAGCCGCGAACGCTCGATCCCGTCGCACTCCAGCAGAATCACCGCGTCATACTGTCCGTCCACGCGCACTACCTGACGTATCGCAGAAGAGCAAGGAAGGGAACGATAGATCAGCGGCACCCGGTCGCAGGAAACCATATCCACCTGTTTCCCCAGCTGCTCGAGAATCATCGCGCAGGCCAGCATCGACCCCACGGCATCGCCATCCGGACGCGCATGCGCGGTGACGAGAAACCGCTGGCCGCGCTCAATCACGTCCAAAACTGCGTGGATAGTATGCCGTTCTCCCATGGCCCGATCTGCGGTCTTCAATCTCCTCTGGTATTCTTTGCATTCCCCTTAGAAAACTTCGGTGTCCTATTCCGCGACACTCTTCTGCCGCTTCTGCGCCCGTCCCAGCAACTCATCGATGCGCGCCTTCATCTTTTCCGAGCGATCGATATGGAACGAAAGCTCCGGAACATGCCGCACGCCCATGCGCTCCAGCAGTTCATGCCGGATATAACCCCTCGCCGCCATCAGCCCCTCGATCGTCTGCTTTTCTTCTTCCGGGCCACCGTCCACGGCCACATAAATCAGCGCCGACTTGCCCCCCGGATTCAGCACAACCTGGCTGATATAGGCAAAGCTGATCCGGGGATCGGACAACTCGCCCTCGATCATCGCTCCTATTTCGTCACGCAGCGTTTCCGCCACGCGGTCCTGGTGATACTTGCGCGCCCGTTGTTCTGGCATCTCAAACTTCCTTTGGTTAAACGATTGAGAATATCAGACCAGACGGCCCTCATCGCACAAAAGTGAGCAGCAGATGAAAAAAGTTGTAATCAGGCAATAAAGAGTGGTTGAAAGGAAGATACTTACGGGCCGGCAACGGAGGAAATTGGGAAGAGTCTTAGCGATTCAGAACACTCCCAAGCTGAAAGCGGCCACAATGTAAAACGCCTGTGGAAGTAATTCCACAGGCGTCACAATTCAGTAGCCCTCCCCCAAGTGCTACTCAATGAATGAACTGTACAACGGCCCTCATGTCACCGCTATACCAAATTAGTTTCAAAGTAGGGATTTGTCGTAATCAGGGATTCGGTTACCCCGGGAACAGCTAGTCCTCTAGAAATTCCCACCAGCAATCCGTGACCTGAGCTCCAAGATCATTCGTGATGCGCAGCGCCGCATCCTCAACCTGCTTCATCAGCCCGGAAAGGTAATCGCGAGAGCCTGAAATGGCAGTGACCCCGATCGTGGCCGATTGCCACGTTACCGACTCGTCCATCTCCGCCACCGAGATGTTGAAGCCATGCTGCAGCTTCTCCTTCAGGCTGCGCACCACCTGCCGCCGGTCCTTCAGCGACTGGGCGTGCTCAATGCGAATCTCCAGCCTCAGTGCAGCTATGGGCATGGGTCTAGCCTAGCAGGTGCAATCTGAGCCGCCGGCGCAACGGTTCATCGCAGACTCCCCACATACGGTCCCAATTCAGTCGGACGGCAAAAGGAATCCCGCTACGCTGCTGAAGAAGGTTTAAAGACTTGCGTGGGGTAAGAGCAACTTCGAAACCAGGCTCTCAACCCTCAAGGCAGGCGGCTTTACCCAACCCCAGGCCGTCTGCCTCTTTTATGCCTTTTCGCCGAAGAAGATTTCCACCTGATCCTTACGCGGCGGCTTGGTGAAAGCGCTCACCACAACCAGGCAAAGCACCGCCACAATCAGCGCAGGGAAAATCGCATCCCGCTGCGCCAGAACCGCTGGCAAATGATTGTGTATGAAGCTCGAATCCCAGAAGACGGTAATGAACGTGCCCGCGCCGATCGCACTCACCGCCCCAGCTGCATTCGCACGCTTCGAATAGAAAGCCGCCAGAATCACTGGAGTCAAAGCCGCCGAATAAATGGTGTAGGCATAAAGGGTCTTCTTCAGCACCGACCCGGTATGCAACGACTGATACAACGCCCAAATCCCAAGCAGCACCACCATCAGCCGCGAAACAATCAGGATGCGTTTATTCGAAGCATCCGGCTCAATGTAGCGCACAAAAATATCGTTCACCAGATTCGTCGCTGGCGAAAAGAGAAAGCTGTTCGCCGTCGAAATAATTTTGGCGAAGATCGCGCCCATCAGCAGTGCGCCCATCAGTCCAGGTAAGCTATGCAGAGCCGTAAACGCCAGAATTTCGCGCGGAAACGGTGTTGCACCTGACTCCATCGCTCGCACATGGCCCAGCATCGCCAGCACCACAATCGCTGTTTCCAGAATCACCGTGCCAATAATCCACCCGACCACTGCCACGCGAGCATCCTTCTCTGACTTCGCCGAGAAAAATTTCTGATACATCGCCTGATTGCCCAGCATCAGCAGGCACGTCGGCAGAAAAATCTCCAGCACCTGAATCAGCGAATAATCCCCCAGCGGAGTGAAATGCGAAGGCGGTAGCGCTGCGTGAAACCCGCTCCAGCCACCCACCGAGTGCATCAGCATCGGCAACGCCGCCAAAATCGTAACCGAAGCTAGTAGCCCGATCACGACATCCATATATGCGATCGAGGACATTCCGGCAATCGCCGTAAACACAATCACAAATATCGCAATGATGTATTTCCCCAGGTCCGGCGTAATCACGGTGGGAAAAATGAGGCTGAGAATATCCCCGCCGCCAATCAACTGATAGCTGGTGATCGCCGTATAGGCAAACAGCACCGCAATCACGCCCAGCACGCGCGCCGTCTGGTTGTAACGAGCTTCAAGCAAGTCCGGAATCGTGAACCGGGCCGACCGCCGCGCCCGAGGCGCAATAAAGTAGATCAGCAGCAACCCTGCCCATCCGCCGCCACCCTGCCACAGCGCAACAAAGCCATGGTTATAGGCATTCTCCGCCCCACCCAGCAGCGACCCCGAGCCAATCCACGAAGACAGCAGCGTAAAGACCAGCACAAACGCAGGCAGCGACCGCCCCGCAACCAGATAATCGGCCTTAGTCTTAACCTTGCCCAGTCGCGTGAGCGAAACCACAAGCAGAGTGAGAACGATAGCGCCAACAACAACGGCGTACAGAGGACTCATGTTCTTCCTTCAGAAAGTGTAATGGCCAGTGTACGTGAAATAGCTTACGGGCCGACTCAGGTTGTCATCCTGAGCAGAGCGAAGGATCTGCTTCTTTTCAAGCAGTGGCACGAAAAAGGGTGGCCCCATCCTGACATCTCAGGGTGGGAAAGCCAAAAACTTAATCCAGCAGCTTCTCCAACCGCGACCGAACCAACTCCAAACTCACCCCATCCACCCGCACGACCTTATTCCGTGAAGCCTCACCACTCGCAATCTCCACCGCCGACCGCCCCACCCCAAACAACTCTGCAAAGAAGCGAACCAGCACCTCATTGGCTTTACCCTCCACCGGGGGAGCGGCTACGGCAACCTTCAACACATCACCCAGCACGTCAACGATCGCCGTCCGTCTCGCCCGGGGCTGTACTCGCACGGCGAAGCTGACCCCGGCCGCCGTCTCACGCAGAGCAATCACACAGGCTTGGGCCGAGCCCCAAAGATCGCCGTCCCGATCCGCACCAGCGTCGACCCCTCCTCGATGGCAATCTCAAAATCCCCGGACATCCCCATCGACAACTCGCTAAAATCCAGCCGGGAATACCGCGCCGCCAGTTCCTCGCGGAGCAACCGCAGGCGCCGGAAGCAGGCCCGCGCCGTCTCGGGATTGTCGTCAAACGGAGCGACACTCATCATTCCGCGCATCTCGATATGGCCCAGTTCAGGCAGCCGTTCCAACAGATCCGCCAGTTCCCGCGACTCAGGCTCAAGCCCGGTCTTTGCTTCCTCGTCACTCAGCTTGATCTCGACCAGCACCGGCAGCCGCCGCCCCAGTCTTTTCGCCCCATCATCCAGCCGCTCGGCCAGCTTCAGCGAATCCACCGTATCGACTCCGGAAAAGACTTCGGCCGCCCGCCCCGTCTTATTCGATTGCAAATGCCCAATGAGATGGACCGCTGCAGCATCACCCGGAGTCTCCGCAATACCTGCGACGCGAACCCCTAAGCTGCTCAAATCAAGCAGCTTTTGCTGAAACTCCTGGACTCTATTCTCCCCAAACAGCCGCAGCCCGGCTGCGAATCCTGATGCGATCGCCTCTGCCGGATGAGTCTTCGAAACCGCCATCAGCTTCACTTCGGCTGCATCACGGCCTGAGCGCAGGCACGCAGCGTGAATCCTCTCTTCAATTCGGCGGATGTTTTCGGCAATCAGGGCAGTCGAGAGCATGCAAAAGGATTGTATCCGGTTAACACATGAGGCTTATCCGGACCTACAGCCTCTGGAATCCATTCTTCCAAAAGTTATAGAAATGTAAATTTTTGTGACGAACAATAGTTACTTAACTATAAATAACTAGTTATAAAACATTGGTTTCCATTCTGATGAAAGAACTCCACCGCAGTGGAATCTGAATTGCTTACTAGTGGCAGCGAAGTAAACAGCAATTCAGCCCAGGGCATTTCGCAGCAAATCCGGCCAAGAGCTCCTCAGGTCAGTCTATAGCGCGAAAAAGATGGAGAGAAAATGACCGCTAAATTATTGAATATTAAAATAACTACATACGGAATCATAGTCCTGCTTCTCGCCTTGTTCGGAATCTCGAACGGGGCTTGGGCGCAGGTCACCTATGCGACCGTTCACGGCACCGTTACCGACACCAGCGGCGCCGTTGTCCCCAATGCGACCGTAACAGCAACCAATACCAGTACAGGTATTAAGACATCAGTAACCAGCGACAGCCAGGGATACTACATCCTGCCGCAGTTGCAAATCGGTGGCCCGTACACCATTACGGTTGCCGCTCCTGGTTTTCAGGACTTTCAAACCTCTGGCCTAACGCTACACCTGAACGACAACCGCGACATACCAGCCCAGCTTCAGATTGGCGCCGCTTCGCAAACCATTCAGGTACAGGCAGCAGCCGTGCAGGTGGAAACGGCCGATACCCAGCTGAAGCAGGTGGTCACCAGCCAGCAGATCGAGACCATGCCGCTGCTCGGCCGCGACGCCTCCGGCTTGCAAAAGCTCCAGCCCGGCAGCGTCGAAGCAAGCGATCGATTTGGAAACTATTCCGCCAACGGCAGCCAGACCCAGAGCAATTCGTTTCTGCTCGATGGCGCGGATATCAATGACGGCCCGCTCCAGACCGAAGGTATTGCAGTCAACCCCGATGCTTTGGCCGAAGAGAATATCGTTACCAGCACGTTGAATCCGGAGTTCGCCCGCAACAGCGGAGCCATCGTCAATCAGAGTATCAAATCAGGCAGCAACCAGTTCCACGGCAGCGGCTTCTGGTTCTACCGCGACACGTTCCTGAACAACGGAAACTATTTCTCGCAGACGCGGCCACCGTATCACCAAAATCTCTACGGCGCCACGATCGGCGGCCCAGTCATCAAGAACAAGCTCTTCTTCTTCGCCGGCTATCAGGGATACCGCCGCAGAACCGGTTCAACCACTCTGGCTCCGGTCTTCAACTCGTCGCAGTCTTCGGGAGACTTCAGCGCTGACTCGAACCTGGTCACCAACGGATCCAACAACACCTCAGGCCTCTCTTCCAATCCCATTCCGTTCGCCATCAATGGATGCCCGGCCGGAACGCCATGGAACAGCTGCTTCGCAACCGGAAGTGTTCAGCTGGCTCAGTCAGCCTACAACCCGATTGCGCTGAACCTGCTGAATAAGTTCGTTCCTGCGCCCAACGATGTTCTCAACGGCGTCTCGTATTACAACTTCAATTCGCCCAATACCGCTGCTTCCGATCAGGGTGTTCTGCGGCTCGACTATCACCTGGGCAACAACGACTCCCTCTGGGGCTCAAGCGTTTTCGAATCTGCTCCGGATACGAGAACGATCAGCTTCGGCGGCTCCGACCTGCCCGGCTTTGGCATGCAGAACGCCCGGCACTTCAAGCTGTTCATGGCTTCGTGGACGCACACCTTCAACTCAACCACGCTGAATGAACTGCGGGCAGGCTACTACCGCTTCAACTACGCCGACGTTGAGCCGGCCAGCGTCATCGACCCTGCCACCTATGGCTTCAACATTGTCCCGTCAAGCCCGCAATCGAACCTGCCGCTCATCAGCGTGAGCGGCCTCAACGGCACCGGCGGTACGTCCTTCCTGGGTTTCAGCTTTGAAGGTCCGCAACCGCGCAAAGATACCAACCTGAGCGGCTCCGACAACTTCACGAAAGTCATCGGCAATCACAGTCTCAAGTTTGGTGTTTCCGTCGAGCAGTTTGTGGTGAACAACCCCTACTACGCGAACAATAACGGCAACTACACCTTTGCCGCAGGCGGACTCTACAGCTCCGGCGATCCTATCCTCGACTTCGTACTCGGTGTGCCCGATCAATACTCGCAGACCTCCGGCAGCATGATCGACGCACAATCCTACGAATACTATGCCTACGGGCAGGACAGCTGGAAGATCACCAACGACCTCACGCTGAACTACGGCCTCTCCTGGGACGTAGAGACGCCGAACAGCAACCATCAGTTCAATGGTCTCGGCATCACCTGCTGGAACACCGGCTCGCAAACCTCGCAGATCTTCCCCGGCGGCCCTCCAGGACTGACCTTTCCCGGCGATCCCGGCTGCAATAAAGCCGGTGGCCCCACCACCAAGTGGAACCACTTTGGCCCGCGCATCGGTTTTGCCTGGTCGCCATCTGCTGGCCCGGAGAAGCTGCTCGGTCCCCAGGGCTCGCATGAGTTCGCCATCCGCGGCGGCTTCGGTCTCTACTACAACCGCGACGCCGAAGAAGGCCAACTGCAGAATCTCGGCGATCCACCGTGGCTCAAGAACTCCATCGGTGCGGCTGAGATCCCCGGAATCCAGGGCAGCCCCGGCTTTGCCAACCCCTTCGCTGACGTAGCCGGAAACGGTGCTGAATCGAACCCGTTCCCCTACGTCCGTCCCGGCGCGGGCGCGCAGCTCGATTGGCCCAGCTACGCTCCTCTCGATACCAGCGCCTATCCAAGGAACTACACGGTACCGTATGTGTACAACTTCAACCTGAACGTTCAGCGGGCGATCTCTTCAACCATGGTGCTGCAGGTGGGTTATGTAGGTTCGCTGGGACGCAAACTTGTCCGTGCGTATGAAGGCGATCCCATCACGGCTGCCGGCCACGCCGCCTGCCTCGCGGATGCCAACTGCGTCGCTGACCGCGCTCGTCTGCATCTCGACTACCCGCAGTACTTCACCCAACCGGCGACCGTTCCCGATTCCGGTGGCTTCCCCTGGTACCTCAGCATGGGCCAGCAGTACACCGACGGCGCCTCCAGCTACAACTCGCTGCAGGCCAGCCTTACCAAGGGCCCGAGCCATGGATTGGCCTTTACTCTCGCCTATACCTATAGCCACGGACTGGACAATGGTTCCGGCCTCGAAAGCTCCGGGTTCAATGGGCTGGGAGTGAATGTCTACCCCGGCTTCCAGCAGCTTGCCTACGGCGATTCGGACTACGACGCCCGTAACCGCTTCGTAGCCTCTTATGACTATGAGATTCCTGTACCCTCGGGCTGGAAAAACAGCCTCATCGGCCGCGAAGCGCTTGGTGGATGGCACATCACCGGCGTTACCGCGCTTCAGAACGGGTTCCCGGTAACCATCACCAACTCCGGCACCTTTAATTCGATGTATTGCGATCAGTATACGTACTACTCGTGCCCGGATAACGTCGAGACATCTACCTTCAACGTCAAATCGCTCGATCCCCGTAAGACGGGGGCATGGTTCGATGGCTCGATCTTTTCTCAGGAGCCGGTTGGAACCTTCGGCAATGCCAGAAGGAACTTCTTCCATGGCCCGGGCTTCAACTACACCAATCTTGAACTCGCCAAGAACTTCCCGCTCGGCGAGAGTCAGCGCTACCTGCAGTTGCGTCTTGAAACCTTCAACACTTTCAATCACGCCAACTTCGCTACGCCCGACTCGAACTTCACCGATGGTCCGGGACAGTTCGGCAGCATCACCTCAGTCGTAGGGGCCAGCACGGCAGACGTAAACGGCGATCCTCAACCAGGACGCGCCGTGCAATTGGCAGCAAAGTTCTACTTCTAATCCGACAAGAGTTGCTGGTATAGGGCACCCCGAAACGGGTGCCCATTTTTTTTGATAGCTACACATATTGCCCAGTTAGCGCCATTCCATAAGCAGAAACCGCTCGAACCTCGACCTGGCCCGGGATAACCCGGTGTTAGGTCGAGGTTGAGCGGCGTAAGACTCTAAGGTCTATATTCCGAGATCACACAAGGTCGAAACGATCAAGGTTCATCACCTTGTTCCATGCCGCTACAAAGTCATGGACGAACTTCTCCTGCGCATCCGAACTTCCGTAGACTTCGGCCACGGCCCTGAGCTGAGAGTTTGAACCGAAGATGAGATCGACACGTGTGCCGGTCCACTTGAGTTCACCTGTTTTGCGATCACGCCCTTCAAATACGTCCTGGGCATCTGAGACCGCCTTCCACTCCGTGCCCATATCGAGCAGGTTGGAGAAGAAGTCGTTGGTCAGAGCCTCCGGCTGCTTGGTGAAGACGCCATGCTTTGTCTGTCCGACGTTGGCGTTCAGGACACGCAAACCGCCGACGAGCACTGTCAGCTCAGGTGCGGTCAGCGTGAGTAATTGGGCCTTGTCGATCAGGAGCGTCTCTGACGGTACGCTGTACTTCTTTTTGAGGTAGTTGCGGAAGCCGTCCGCAACCGGCTCGAGCACGTCGAAGGAGTCGACATCGGTCTGCTCCTGCGAGGCATCCGTGCGTCCCGGTGCAAAGGGGACAGTCACAGTGTGGCCAGCATTCTTGGCCGCCTGCTCGACACCCGCGCAACCAGCCAGCACGATCAGATCGGCAAGCGAGACCTTCTTGCCGCCGGACTGCGTGCCGTTGAAGTCGCTCTGGATATCTTCGAGCGTCCCCAGCACTTTAGCCAATTGCTCCGGCTGGTTGACTTCCCAGTCCTTCTGCGGCGTCAGGCGGATACGGGCGCCGTTTGCGCCTCCACGCTTGTCGGAGCCGCGGAAGGTGGACGCCGACGCCCAGGCGGTCGAAACCAGCTGAGAGATAGACAAGCCCGAAGCAAGAATCTTGCCCTTGAGAGCGGCGATGTCCTGCTCATCGATCAGAGTGTGATCGACCGCGGGGATGGGGTCTTGCCAGATGAGTTCTTCGGCAGGAACTTCCGGGCCGAGATAGCGAGCGCGCGGACCCATGTCGCGGTGCGTCAGCTTGAACCACGCACGGGCAAAGGCATCGGCGAACTGGTCCGGATTCTCGTAGAAACGCCGCGAAATCTTTTCATAATCAGGATTGAGGCGCAGGGCAAGATCCGTGGTCAGCATGGAGGGCCCGCGACGCTTTGACGGATCGTGCGGGTCTGGCACGGTACCGTTGCCAGCGTCACCCTTCGGCTTCCACTGGTTCGCGCCGGCCGGGCTCTTGGTCAGCTCCCATTCGTAACGAAACAGGTGGTCAAAGAACTCGTTGCTCCATGTTGTCGGCTTGGTCGTCCAGATGACTTCCAGGCCGCTTGTGATCGCGTCGCCGCCCTTGCCGGTGCCAAAGCTGTTCTTCCAGCCGAGGCCCTGCTCCTCGATGCCGGCGCCTTCGGGCTCAGGCCCCACATGCGACGCAGGACCGGCGCCGTGAGTCTTGCCGAAGGTGTGGCCGCCCGCGATCAGCGCGACGGTTTCCTCGTCGTTCATCGCCATGCGCGCGAAGGTCTCTCGAATATCGTGGGCAGCGGCGATAGGATCCGGGTTGCCGTCGGGGCCTTCCGGATTCACGTAGATCAGGCCCATCTGCACTGCGGCGAGTGGGTTTTCCAGATTACGCTCGTTGGAGCCACCGGCTGTACGATCGTGTTCACTGCCGTGCATCTCCGCGTCGGCCACGAGCACGCCGTCACCGGACTTGCCTTTGCCGTAGCGAAGGTCGCCGCCCAGCCAGGTGGTCTCGGTGCCCCAGTAGACGTCCTCATCCGGCTCCCAGACGTCCTCGCGCCCGCCACCGAAACCGAAGGTCTTAAAGCCCATCGATTCCAGGGCGACGTTGCCGGTGAGGATGATCAGGTCGGCCCATGAAAGTTTGTTGCCATACTTCTGCTTGATCGGCCAGATGAGCCGACGTGCCTTGTCGAGGCTGACGTTGTCGGGCCAGCTGTTGAGAGGAGCGAAGCGCTGCTGGCCGGAACCGGCACCGCCGCGACCGTCGCCGGTGCGATACGTTCCGGCGCTGTGCCACGCCATGCGAATGAACAAAGGCCCGTAATGGCCGAAGTCCGCCGGCCACCAATCCTGTGAGGTAGTCATCACCGCCAGGATGTCCTTCTTCACGGCTGCCAGGTCGAGGCTCTTGAACGCTTCGGCATAGTTGAAGTCCTTATCCAAGGGATCGGACAGGGGCGAATGCTGGTGCAGAATCTTCAGGTTCAACTGGTTCGGCCACCAGTCACGGTTCGATGTGCCTTCACCTGCCGTGTGATGGAATGGGCACTTTGCTGCAGTGGACATGCGATCTCTCCTTCTTTGTTGTTTCAATCCGATTCCAGGTCCCCGCTTGGAACCCAGGCATTTCAATCAGTTGCGTGTTTATGGCATCTCGCATTTCTTAAATGCCATCATTCTTCCAGTCACGTGATAAAACACGCGCAGTTATATCTCAGTTTCGCTCGACCAGATGAATGTAGCATTATGAGGAGAGATAGTTCCAATACATAGTTCCCATCCGGAGTATAGGCATTGCCTATGGAATTTCATCAGCTACGCTACGTCTGCGCTATCGCGGAAACAGGCAGTTTCAGCCGCGCCGCCGAGCGCTGCCAGGTCGCCCAGCCCTCGCTCTCGCAACAGATTCTCAAACTCGAAGAAGATTTGGGCGCAAAGCTCTTCGACCGCCTGGGGCGCAGCGTCCGACTCACCGAGGCCGGTCGCGCCTTTCTGCCCCACGCCCGCTCAATTCTGAGCCAGATGGATACGGCGCGATCAAGCGTGGCCGATAAGTGCGCGGACGTCCGCGGCAGCGTAGCCGTAGGCGTTATCCCGACCATTGCGCCCTACCTGATGCCGCGCTATACGACGGCCTTTACGAAGAAATACCCTGAAGCGAAGCTGCGCATCGTTGAAGAAACAACGCCGGTCCTGGTCGATAGCCTGCGAGAGCTGTCTATCGATCTTGCGATTCTTGCCCTCCCACTGCGCCACAAAGACCTGGAACTGTTTCCACTTCGCACCGAACCACTCTTCGTCGTACTGCCTAAGGATCATCCCCGCGGCGCTGCCGAATCGCTTGCCCTCAAAGATCTCCGCGGCGAATCCTTCGTCATGCTGCGCGACGGCCACTGCTTTCGCGACCTCAGCCTCGCAGCCTGCACCCACGCCCGCGTCACGCCGCGCATCGCCTTCGAGAGCGGCCAGTTCAGCAGCCTCTTTGGAATGGTCGCCGCCGGCGTCGGCATCTCGCTCGTCCCCGAAATGGCCATAGACCGAAACGCTGGCTGCCGCTATGTGCGGCTCAGCGACGCGCGAGCGACGCGCACCATCGTCGCTGCCATTCTGCACGGACGCAGCTTCAACCGCGTCCAGCAGGCCTTTTTGTCAGGCATCAAAGATTAGGGCAGAAACGGGCAAGACAACCGGTACATCTCAAACAACGAGGATCACACGATACATCACAGTAAACTTGAATAGAGCTGGTTTACCTTTCAGCTGATCTGGTTCGCTGAGGTGAGAGATGGAGTTGAAACCCTTCCTTCTGGATAAGTGGCTGGACACCTACGAACATGGCATCGAATTCAATCTGGCTGCAAGCACCGGCCCAGCATGGACCTTGAATGAGATCCTGAGCCTCGCCAGTGATGACCAGCGCGAGCTCTTCTCAAATCACAAGGTCGTTTACAGCCGTCCGGCAGGCGCGGAGGGTTTGCGCTCCGCGATCGCCGACATGCAGCAGGTGGATGTCGACCATGTGCAGGTCGTAACTGGTGCCTCTGAGGCGCTGCTGGTTCTCATGTGGCTGGCGGCAGAACCAGGCGCTAACGTAATCCTGCCCCATCCGGGATTCACAACATTCTCGGCGCTACCCGAGTCTCTTCGGATCGAGACCCGCTTCTATGCAGTTCGCAAGGAGAATGGGTTTGCCATTGATATCGAAGAGATCAAGAAACTCACGGATCGAAATACTAAGCTGGTCCTGATCAATAGTCCGCACAATCCGACTGGCGCCACGATAAGCGATGCGGATCTGGACATCCTGCACGAGCACACGTCATCACACGGAATTCAACTCATCAGCGACGAGGTCTACCATCCTATCTATCATGGACAACCGACAAAATCGGCCGCCCGTTTACCCCACGCCACGGTCATCCATGATTTCTCGAAGGCTTTTCCCTTATCCGGAGTCCGGACCGGATGGATGATTGAGCACGACCCCAGGCGGCGCGAGCGTTATTGGAATGCACGCGCCTACTTTTCCATCTCAAACAACACTGCCGGCGAAATGCTGGCGGAAATCGCGATGCGCCACCGGGACATCGTACTCGGCAAAACACAGAAAACTGCCAGTGAAAATCTTCGCCTGATGAACGCCTTCATGTCCGAGCATCACGAAACAATTGGCTGGATTCCTCCTCGTGGCGGAATGACTGTATTTCCGTGGCTGCTAAGCGGAGAAAACAGCCGCCCATTTTGCCAGGCCGCCGCAAACCAGGGCATCCTGCTCGCACCTGGAGATTGTTTTGACATGCCTTCGCATTTCCGCCTTGGCTTTGCAGCCATGGGCGAGAAGTTTCCCGACGCGCTGAACCGGCTCGGCGAACTCATCACGAATTTGTCTGCGACGAATCTGACCAGGGTATAAGGCGGATAATTTGGATTGTCCGCCCATGTGTTAGTTCTTGAATCGGCTGGAGCAACCTTCGATGTTTCCGGATATCTCCGACTGAACTCCGTTAGCAGATTGCGTGTAGCAGTGGGGCCAATTCTTAATGCTGTTGCCGTGAATACCTATGCCATTCATTCTTGCTGTAGTCGGATAATCGTTTTCGATCCGAATAGCTGGGTTCTTGCTGCCGTTTATCGCCTCTATAGTATTTCCCTGTATCACCTGGTTAGAACAATCTATCGCGTCGGCATTGCATTGTAACCAGATACCAAACGCAGGCTTATCCGCTGGGGAAGCGCTGATCTGGATAGTGTTATTTGTAATCTGATTATGATTATTTCCGACAGTACGACTGCTCCCGCTATAAATCGCAACCATCTGGTCATCGGCTGAACTGTGAATCGTAATACTGTTGTGATCCACATTTGTAAACGACTGCTTATTGATGGTTATGCTGCCTCCAACGAGGATATTGCTGATCGCCTTCGCGTAAGAGCCGCTGACCAACTCAATACCTAAGACAGATGCTCCATTGCTATCGTTTATATAGCTATTGCCTTGGAGAGTGGCTCCATCCACCGAATCAAGGGAATAGCCGCCCGGCTTGCCCGGTACTTTCTTTTGAGTGCAGATATTATTGACGATCTCAATATCTGTCGGATGCAAGCCGCCGAAGGCTCCCACTTCGACACAGTAATCATACCCATTCGTGATATGGTTCCCTTCGATGTTAACCTGGTTCACTCGGCTCGATGCATCATGGGAGTGCAGACCAATCGCATGGTGCCACATGATTGGCGATGAGGCATCGATTGTGTTTGATGAAATCTGGATATCTGAGGAGTTGCCATCCCCATAAATTGAGTCGTTTACACAACCCTGCAGTTTATTGTTGGTAATATTTGCGTGGACTACACTTCGCAGGAAAATTCCAAAGCGTTTAGCCCCAATAATTGTATTGTTCTCTACTGTCAGGTCTTTGACATTCTGAGCATAGATGACAGAGCCATCATAAGCAGCATGCTCATCACTCAACCGGCAGCCCGTAAGCACAGCTCCTGACGCTGTGACTGTAATCAGGTCTCCATTTGATACTTTTGTCAGAGTTGCGCCAGACTCACACTTTAATGTCTGTCCCTCCTGCCGGATGGTCAGAGAACTTGTCAGCGCTTCTGAATAGCCTGCAGGTAGTATGCAAACACCTCCAGGCCCAGCACTATCGATACAACTCTGCGCTGATAGTGCACCTTGTTTCGCGTATACGACCTTCTGCTGCTCTCCCCCTGCATTGCCGCACAGCCCAGCTAAGCAGAAGAGCGCCAGCATTGTGCTTCCAGGAAAATAGGTTCTTGCAATTGTCTTCAAATCCTTGCCTCACTAAAAAGACCGTGGTCATCTCACGCTGGTTGTAATAGCTCGAAAGGCGCACTCTCCGCCTCGGCCGTATGTAGCGCCGCGCGATATCTCTTGCGTGTACTCGCCTCGAGAGCCAGCACCAATCCCCACAAAAAATAGTATGGAATGGTCAAAAATGTAAGCTCGAATGACGGCTCCGTCATACCCCCAATGAGCACAACGATAGAGAACACCATCGTAACTTTCAAAAATATGGTTTCACGATGAAAGCCAAGACAGTTGCAATAAGCCAGTGCTCGTCGCCAACGTAACAGCAGGAGTGCTTGCAGCCAGAGCCAGGCAACGAGGCCGAGAAATCCTAACCGGGCTGCAATCGAGATAACAGAATTATGCGGCTCTCTCACGGGCACCCCATCCGTGGTTATGAGATCGATGAGAGGGAACCCGTATCCCAGGCCAAACATGAAAGTGGTGGGAGTCGCGGTCCAGCGGTGGAGTATGTCTTTCCACCAGTCAACGCGTTGTTCAGAGCCGCGCGCAGCGCCTTCGGCAGAATTACTTTCAATGCCCACAATGGATGCCACGTGATCGGCCATGAATTGAAACGAGATGGGTTGATCCAGCCGACCCCGGATCTGAACTCCAGTAACCTGGATTGCAGCAACGCCGCAAATTAGAACCAGCACCGCGGCAAACCATCGGGAAACATTTCGTCGGCTGTATACAAAGAGAAACACGGCGATGCCGGCAAATTGAAGATACACAGTTCTGGTTTGGTAGATTGCAACGGTAAATGCAACCAGAACGCCAGAGACTACCGTCGCTCGTAACTTACCAATTGCGCCTCGATCGGCCAGCAATAGGTAGGCGGCAGCCGCAACGAGTACAAAACCAGGCGTGAACATATACCAGAAGAAGATTGCAGTAGGCACGCCGTTTGGACTAGGAATTTTGGGAGATATACGCTGCAGTGCTTCACGGGCTGGATAAGTTAAGCTGTAGACGCCAATGATGGCCAATACTTTCGGATAGTGGCGTAGCAATACCTCTCTGCTTCGTTCATGCGTGAAGAAAACATAGCCGACAAGTAAGTAAAATGACTCGATGACATGTGTTGCGTCTCGAATAGCCCAAACACCATATTTAGGCACCCCCATAAGGGCGCGCACCATACCTAGAAACCACCATACAAGGCACGGGAAGATGAGGATCTGTTTGGATAAGTGACGAATCGCTCCAAGCACCGTAAAAGAACAAAGATAAAAAACAAGGAGAAGTTCGCCCGTGGGAATGCCAAAGCCTATGGGAGGAATGCGAACCTGCATATACCCATAGTTGAACAGGAGGAGTAACACCAACTCCCACATGATTACTTTGTCGCGAAATCGAATTGGGCCGCCTTGCGCTCTTCCGGACACGGCTCGACGAAGTAGGGAGGGCTTCTGCATTATGGAATACGTCAATAAACTATCGAATGGTGTAGATCGCCGCTGACGTCGCAGCACTCATCACACTAGTGCCTCCAGTCAGGATCGCCTTGGTCTTGCTTACTGGGACATAAACAATATCCTGTGGCTTGAGGCTGACATCGGCAGCTTTTCCTTTGTTCACATCCTTGTAAGGAACAGGGATATCCAGGATGCTTCCATCCGGCTCGCGCCGAATGATACGCATCGCCCCTGTCGCAGCCTGCATCGTTGTCCCAAATGCCAAAGCTACTGCTTGCACGACGGTCAAATTTCCCGACTCTTGCATAATGAAACCACCAGGTCTATTAACAGCGCCAAGAACATATACAATTCCTGTGCGCGGAATGACTACAGTATCTCCAGGATTTACCGTTGTATTTTTCAGCACATCATTTGATCCGCGAACATATGTAACCACGGTCGGGTGCTCCGCTGGATCAGCCCGCTTAATCTCTATTTCCTTCCCTGCGATCTGGGTTTCACCTCCAGCCATCGCTATCACGTCAAGAAGGCTGTGTGGCGCCAGCAATGGAATTCTGCCTGGATTCTGCACTTCCCCGATGACTGAAACATTCGTACCGGCGTACTGGCTAACATCCAAGGTCACCTGCGGATGAGTCAATATTTGCTTTTCCTGAAGCGCTGCCTCAATCTTTCGCGCTGCTTCGGGTAAAGTGTCGCCAGCGACTTGAATAGAGCCAACCAAAGGTATGGTTACGCTGCCCTTATCATTGACACGCAAGCTCAGGGAATACTCGGGAGTATCGTAAACCTGCATGTCCAGCAAAAACCCCGGCAAGATATGCAGGGTAGAAAAATCTTCGGGAACTGCTGTTAACGCAGTTGATCTCTGCGCTGGACTATCACCACCCGATCGCAACAGGATACCGGCACTAGCTGTCGCTGGTAGTTGTTGTCCCGACAGCGCTGCAGTCGCGGTTAACATAACCCCAAGGAAGGTACACATTAGTTGGGAATATTTCACTATGCACCCCTCGCAGCACTTTGACTTTCGTTAGAGTAATAGCCGTCCCCGCCATAGTATCCATAGGAGTAATAGTATTCGGCAGAGCTTGTATCGACGGCATTTAGAATAAGCCCCACTGTGTTGCATGCTCTCCTGCGCATTAAATCTGCCAGGCGCAAAACCACTGGGCGCGTTGCTTTCCCGGCCCGCACAACACCGATAACAGCCTCAAATTGCGACGAGAGCACAATCGGGTCTGTCACCAGTAGCGCAGGTGGACTGTCAAAAAGTAGAAAATCGTACTGTAGCTTCAGATCTTCTATAAGTTGTGACATTGTCCTTGATCCCAATAGTTCAGCTGGGCGAGGAGGAATGGTGCCCGAGGGCAAAAAGAACAAATTTTCAATCGATGTATGTGGAATGATCGCCTGCCTCAGATTGGCGCTAGCAGTGAGCACATTACTTAGACCTATCTGATTTGAGGCGCCAAAGTGCTTATGCAGTGTCGGCTTTCTCATATCCGCATCCACCATCAAAACCCTGTGCCCCTGATGCGCGAAAGCTACGCCCAGGTTATAGCAAGTTGTAGATTTACCATCTCCTCCGAGCGCGCTGGTCAAAAGGATGGTTCTGGGTGGGCTTCCGGCGCTCGACATGAGAATCGAAGTTCGTAACGCGCGATATGATTCTGCCGCCGCAGAGCTTGGACGGCTTATGAGCCAGCTAACATCGGTGAAACCGTTCTTTGTGCTTACGTCTCCGGGCATGGAGAGCTTTCTACGCATATCCGAGGTGAAATCAGGAACATAGCCAAGAACAGGCAGACGCGAGGCAGCCTCTAACTGCACTGATGTAGATATGCCATCATCAAGGTGTTCCTTGAAGAAGGCACCACTAATACCGAGAAATAGGCCGACACCGATTCCTATAGCTAAATTGAGAGGGTAGTTTGGCCTGGTCGGTGCCTTGGGAGCGCGAGCTGGATCGACGATACTTATGTTAGTGGCCCGGACACCAGCATCAACGGTAGCTTCCTGAAGCTTCGTGTACAAATCTTCATAGAGCTGCCGGTCCGATGCTGCCTCCTGCGCAAAAACCTCCAATTGCACTGTGCTGTCGTTGACCTTCTGTACCTCCGCAGTTTGCTTATTAAACGCATCCTGTAGCCCATTCTCTGTTTGCTGTGCGATTAGCAACTGATTGTGCGCACGCTCTGAGAGCTTTGCAATTTCTTCGTGTACCTGGGAGTCGATTGCTCCGATCTGATTTTGTAGTTCCGCCAGCTTAGGATTCTTAGCACCGTATTTAGTCGCAGCGTCCGCATATTGCACTTTCAGGGCCGCCTCTTGCTGCTGTAATGCCTGCAGCATGCTTAGTGCGTTACCACTTATTAGTGCGGATGCGCCAGCTGTGTTCGAGAAACTCGTCCCGGCGAGGCCTAGCACTACCTCCGGATTTTGTGTCTGCGTTAATCGATAAACGGCTTCGACAGCAATTCTGTCCGCTTCCGCGCCAGTAAGTGCTTTATTCAGTTCATCTAGCTTATCAAGCGTGGGGTTATGAGTAAGCGTGCCCGCTTGATCCGGAGATGTGGCGACCGAGATGCTCGGCGCAGTAATCAGTCCGGTTTTACGTTCGTAATCTGCTAGCTTTTGCTGCGAGTCTTGTACTCGTTTCTTTAGATCGCCAAGCTGCTGAGACATCCAATCGGTAGCCTGCTGCGCGGTCGAATATCTTGTCTCTAAATAGTTATTGATGTACTCAGAAACCACTGCATTCGCAATACGAGCCGCTACATCTGGGTCGGGATTTGTAAGCGAGATTTGTAGCAGCCGAGTATTAGGTATCTGCTGAACCTCGATCTCCTTCTTGAACAAGCCCAAAAGACGCTGCCGGGTCGCCGGGGCCTTGTCCAAAGGTAATCCCTGTTCACGATCGACGTCTGAAGGCCCTCCGATCAATCTTTTCTTTCCGTATTCGTAGCGAAATGGCGGTTCTGCAGTAAGATTGAGCGCCTGGATAACGCGCAGCGCGATCGTGTCATTCTCAAGAACCGCGGTTTGCGTCTGCATATCTGTTTTCAAATCGTCGCCACTGCCAAGTCCAGACGCTAAATCACTCATGCTGCCCAGGCTTAGAGAGCTTGAGTTGTCTTTGTTTATCTCAATTGTTGCCGTAGCGTTGTAGACAGGCCGCATGAACAGAGAAACGGCAAGCGAAAGCAGCAAGCAGCCGACAAGTGTTCCGACGATCATTTGTCTGCGCTTGCGAAGCACCCGCATAACATCGCGCAGCGATTCGTCTTCCGGCTCCGTATCGATAGATGGATGCCGGAAAGGGTCGAGGGTAGTTAGATGTTGAGTCTGCACCATGTTTTGTTGGTTATGTTGAAGGGTAGTCAAAGTGGGCTCCTCTAAGAGCGCAAGTAGTTAGAGCAGGTTTTTGGCTTGAGGGCCGACTTGTGGGGTTGATTTACTTATTTTAGCCGACCGTCGGCTCGCCAAGCAATATAGGTGCGCGTTTCTGACAAAGTTACGGCCAACTGAATGACGACCGAAGAGGCGCGGACCTCAAATCGGCGCTTCTGACTCGCATCCTCAAGATAGACCTTCATACACTGAAGGTTCAGCAAGTCTGGCAAGGCGTTTTCCGCTATGCATTGCCGCCTGAAACTGCTCACGGCTAATCCGACCTATTGTGTCGCGCAACCTAATGCCGCCAGCAAGAATTGTCTCGACCTTGGTTTTCAACAATGGAAGAGTTATTTCTTTTACCTCTACGACGAAGTCCTCCAAGCCCAGATCGCGGAGAGCGCCCTGAGTTTTCAATCCAAAATAAGGAATCGCAACTACCGGGCAACCGCCACAGAGTGCTAGTACCACTGCATGAAAGCGCGTGGCTAAAACGAGACTTGCATCACCGTACAGGCTCGCGAGATCGGCCGGGCTAAGATCCTCCTCAACGAGCAGCGTTTGCTGCTTTGCGTCCTCTGCCAGCGATTCGTAGACAATTCGACTCGTAATTCGATCGTCCTCTTCCAGCAAAGGCCCGGTGGTGTGCGCAACGAGCGCCACCTTCAACTTCTTTTCTCGAACTATCCATTCGATCAGTTTCTGAAATGATTCGCGATAGTTTTTCTCTAACTCAGGCGCATGACCCGTGGCATCCAGGCTCCGTACCGATACAGCAACATATTCCTGTGGGCGGAGGGATGCGAGGCTGCTCCATTTCTGCTGCCCTGGCCTGGGTCGTACTCCGAATGCTGCGTCGGCGACGACATCCATCTTATCCGCAGGGGCCCCCATATTTATCAGCGTCTCTCTTGAGGCGCTTTCTCGCGCCCACGTGCCAGATGAGTTCTGGACCAGTTTTCTCATCCACCACCGCGAGAACCATGAATGAAATGGGCCGAAGGATTGAGCATAGAGCACATATGGCACTCGCAAGCGCATCGCTAGAAGCATCGGATAAGAAAATGCAAACAGGTGATATGCAGTGCCTACAAAATTTGCTTTGACAAACCCGTAGTAAAGTCCGCCATTAGAAACCACTACGCGCGACGAACGAACTGCGGCTTCCATTTCCTTGTCCGGCAAGAGGTTAGGGAACAGTAGTTTGCATACAGCCCTGATGGCGAGTCTTAAGCTTGCCAACTTGCCAACCGAACTCGAAAGCGCTGGCAGACTGGTCTGGACAACCGTTGCCTCAGGGTGTTCACCCACGACATGGCGAAAGCTGTAATCGAGGCTCTCACGCGTGCTGTAGTAGGCATATGATGCTACAAACATACGGTCTGCCACTCCAGCATTCTTGATTGCATTCAAGACTCCGGTCGTAATCGCAGCATCGCCTTTGTTTGAATCGTGCCAGCAATTAACTATCAATACGCTATCGCGGGGATTTGCCGCTTTCAGCATCTACAGGATTCCTTTGCAATGAAAATACCAGGAGAGGAATAAGCAAGGTCTGCGCAACGCCCACCCCTAAGCTGACTCACTGGCATCCACGATTAACTTAGCTTGGCGACTGTTCGCCGTAATATCATTCGCGGGTGACAGGCAACTGCCTTTGCAAACCAATATCCACACTTGAGATATTGTTTCTCCGCGTAGTACCGGGAGGCGTTCTTGAAACTATAAAGCGAAGTAAAGTTAAGTCGATCTTTCAACCGTTTTGAGAACGGCCATGCCGAATAGAGCTGACAAACCTCTTCATCAGAGAGTTCCGCTTCTCCATTCATACGGCGGACTACATTGAAATTTATGGCCCGGCAGATGATTCTATTTCTTATCGCCTTTCGCATCGTCATAGACTGCGAATGCAGCCTATATTCTAGCAGGAATTCAGGCTGACACTCTATCTGTCCACCGCTGGTCACAACCCTTCCCCAAAGGTCGCGGTCTTCCGCATATAGCAGGTTTTCACGATAACCACCCAGCCGCAGTATGTGCGCCTTTTTCATCAGCACTGAAGGGTGGATAACTTCAAGAAATAGGTCAGGATTTCTTTCTGCTAATCCCCGCTTCGTATCGACCTCGGTCTTAGAAGAAGCTACGCGCAGACCCTTCGCATTAATTAAGTATGAATACGAACATGCAACTGTTAGCTGTGGACGTTCCAGCATAAATGCTAACTGCCGATCCAGTCTTTGAGGAAGCATGCGATCGTCGGCATCCATTCTTGCAATCAGATCATATCGAGCCTGCCGCATTCCGATGTTTAAAGCTGCGGGCAGTCCTCGATTTTCTTGGCGTATGGGAACGATACGGCTATCCGAGGAAGCAAACGCTGCAATGATCTCGCACGAGGCATCAGTGGATCCGTCGTCCACGATGATAAGTTCGAACTCACGGAATGATTGACGCAGGACGCTCTCAATCGCCTCCCCGAGGAAGGCCGCTCCGTTGAATACACTCATCACCACTGAAATCATCAGCTGGCCTTTATTCCTCTACCGTTGACGCCGATGGGGAGAACAGCTCGCGCACAATCAGCCCCAGAAATAACGAGTTATACACCAGGTAACGCTTCCATAGGCGCCCCGGCTCCTGAAGAAGACGATGCAGCCATTCGATCCCAAGCTTCCGCACTAACTTCGGCGCCCGCTTCTTCTTTCCGGCCGTTGTATCGAATGCCATGCCGACCGCAAGCAAGGCTGCGGCACTTATGCGTCGCCGGTGTTGGGCAATCCAGTGTTCCTGCTTAGGGCAGCCGAGGCATACCCAGACAAAGTCCGGATTGGATTCGTTAATCAGCCGCGTCACTGCTTCATCTTCCTCGCTCGTCAACGGGCGGAACGGTGGCGTGTAATGGCCTGCGATCTGGAGCGAGGGGCTCTTTTCCTTTAGTTCCGCTATCACCTTCTCGGCGACCCCGTCGTCCCCCCCATAAAGAAAATGACGGTACCCTCGATCGGCAGTCGCCGCACAGAACTCTGGCATAAAGTCCGGCCCGCAGACACGGTCGATGCCCCGTGAACGCAATCTACCCATCCAGACTAAAGGCATCCCGTCTGGACAATTCATGTCCATTTCACGCAGCAGCCTATGGAATGCAGGGTTCTTGTATCCTTCCACCAGCATGTGCACAGTAGAAAAAGTCACGAGGCGCGGCGGAAGCCCTGACCCCACCCAAGAGGAAACGATATCAATTGCCTCTTCCATCTTGATGGAGGCAACGGGTATGCCAAGGACTTCATAGCTTTCAGGCCTGAGTGGGATTTCTGTGATACTACCTTGATCAACAATTTCCAGCATTTCGGTCATTCACCGCCCCGACTAACTCCACTCATTTCCTTGCAATAGAAACTCGAAAAACGCTCGATCGGTTCCACCAGCAGGACCGAGCCAGTTCAAGACATAGTTTCAATTCAATTTCTGATGGTCCGGCGATGGAAGGCCGGTTGAGTGTTGAGTCGCCGCTTGCATCAATAGCAATCGTTACTAGCAGAGTAACCTCTGACTCGACTGCCAGCGCCCCTTTCCTTCTTACTTTAGCGAAATAGGGTATTACGCAAGTAACATCAAATAATGAATGGCATGGCGCTGAGACACACCTCACCCAAAACGCCAAAAAAATGGCGAAGGGTATAGGCACGAATGCAAGTGAATTTTTTTGAGTATAAACGATTTTAACAACAGACACTAGTGTAGTGCGTCGTAAATAGTAACGATTATGTGCGATGTGCGTCCTACAATGGGAGGGCGACACGATGCGCATTGCACGCCCGGTCAAACTGA
>Ga0209139_10000073_pt1 | contig 27860 bp, 21 predicted proteins | sample BogFormECP14_OM3_FD_188246 | JGI IMG/M metagenome (GOLD analysis project Ga0209139, IMG submission 188246) | Bog forest soil microbial communities from Calvert Island, British Columbia, Canada - ECP14_OM3 (SPAdes) (version 2) | ecosystem: Environmental > Aquatic > Freshwater > Wetlands > Bog ...
GGGCTCGGCCGCTACTCGGGGTCAGACCCAGTGCCTAGAGTTAGGGCCGTGAGCCCAGCGAGCACCGCAAGCAAGAAGACGGAAGCCGCCCAGGCCGCTGACGAGAAGCCGACGTTGATGCTGCTGGACGGCAATTCGCTGGCGTTTCGGGCCTTCTATGCGCTGCCCGCGGAGAATTTCAAGACCCAAGGCGGTCTGACCACCAACGCGGTGTACGGGTTCACGGCCATGCTGATCAACCTGTTGCGCGACGAGTCGCCCACTCACGTGGCCGCGGCGTTCGATGTGTCGCGGCAGACCTTTCGCTCCGAGCGTTACCCGGAATACAAGGCCAACCGATCGGCCACCCCGGATGAGTTCCACGGCCAGATCGACGTCACCAAGGAAGTCCTTGCGGCACTGGGCATTACGGTGCTGGCCGAGCCGGGCTTCGAAGCCGACGACTTGATCGCGACACTCGCAACTCAGGCCGAAAAAGAGGGCTACCGGGTGCTGGTCGTCACCGGTGACCGCGATTCTTTGCAGCTGGTCACCGACGACGTGACGGTGCTCTATCCACGCAAAGGCGTCAGCGAGCTGACGCGATTCACCCCGGCGGCGGTGGTCGAGAAATACGGGCTGACCCCCGAGCAGTACCCCGATTTCGCGGCGCTCCGCGGTGATCCGAGCGACAACTTGCCCGGCATTCCGGGGGTGGGCGAGAAGACGGCGTCGAAATGGATCAGCGAATACGGCTCGCTGCAGACGCTGGTCGACAACGCCGACTCGGTGCGCGGCAAAGTGGGTGACGCGCTCCGGGCGCATCTGTCCAGCGTGATACTGAACCGGGAGCTCACCGACCTGGTCCGTGACGTCCCGTTGGCGCAGACGCCGGACACGCTGCGGGTGCAGCCGTGGGACCGCGACCAGATTCACCAGTTGTTCGACCAACTGGAATTCCGGGTGCTGCGAGACCGGCTGTTTGAGACGCTGGCTGCGGTCGAACCCGAGGTCGACGAGGGATTCGACGTGCGTGGGGGACTGCTGGAGCCCGGCACGGTCGCCGGGTGGCTGGCCCAGCACGTCGCCGACGGTCGCCGGTCGGGGCTGGCGGTGGTGGGGACGCATCTGCCCTACGACGGCGACGCGACTGCGCTGGCCATCGCCGCCGCCGACGGCGACGGCGGCTACATCGACACCACGACCTTGACGCCCGACGATGACGCCGCGCTGGCGGCATGGCTCGCCGACCCCGAGAAGCCGAAGGCCTTGCACGAGGCCAAGTTGGCGATCCACGATCTGGCGGGGCGCGGCTGGACGCTGAACGGGGCCAGCTCCGATACCGCCCTGGCCGCCTACCTGGTCCGCCCTGGACAGCGCAGCTTCACTCTGGACGACCTGTCGCTGCGCTACCTGCGCCGCGAGCTGCGGGCGGAAACCTCTGAGCAGCAGCAACTTTCACTGCTCGATGACAGCGAAGGGGTCGATGACCAAGCCGTTCAAACCGCGGTCCTGCGCGCCCGCGCGGTGGTGGACCTGGCTGACGCGCTGGACGCCGAACTGGCCCGGATCGACTCCACCTCACTGCTGGCCGAGATGGAACTGCCGGTGCAACGGGTACTGGCGGGCATGGAGGCTGCGGGTATCGCCGTAGATCTGGACCAATTGACCTCGCTGCAAAGCCAATTCGGCGATCAGATCCGCGATGCCGCGGAGGCGGCGTACGCCGTGATCGGCAAGCAGATAAACCTCGGCTCGCCAAAACAGTTGCAAGTGGTGCTTTTTGACGAGCTGGAGATGCCGAAGACCAAGCGGACGAAGACCGGGTACACCACCGACGCGGATGCGTTGCAGTCGCTGTTCGACAAGACCGGGCATCCGTTCCTGCAGCACCTGCTCGCGCACCGCGACGTCACCCGGCTGAAGGTGACCGTCGACGGGTTGCTGAACTCGGTGGCCGGCGACGGCCGTATCCACACCACGTTCAACCAGACGATCGCGGCGACCGGCAGGCTGTCTTCGACCGAGCCCAATCTGCAAAACATTCCGATCCGCACCGATGCCGGCCGCCAGATCCGCGACGCGTTCGTGGTCGGTGGCGGCTACGCCGAGTTGATGACGGCCGACTACAGCCAGATTGAAATGCGGATCATGGCCCACCTGTCCCGCGACGAAGGTCTGATCGAGGCGTTCAACACCGGCGAGGACCTGCACTCGTTCGTTGCGTCCCGGGCGTTCGGGGTGCCGATCGAGGAGGTGACCGGCGAACTGCGGCGCCGGGTCAAGGCGATGTCGTACGGATTGGCCTACGGGTTGAGCGCGTACGGGTTGGCCGCCCAGCTGAAGATCTCCACCGAAGAGGCCAAAGTCCAGATGGACCAATACTTCGCCCGGTTCGGCGGGGTGCGCGACTACCTGATGGACGTCGTCGAGCAGGCCCGCAAGGACGGCTACACCTCGACGGTGCTGGGCCGACGCCGCTACCTGCCCGAGCTGGACAGCACCAATCGCCAGGTGCGCGAGGCCGCCGAGCGGGCAGCGCTCAATGCGCCGATCCAGGGGAGTGCGGCCGACATCATCAAGGTGGCCATGATCGAGGTCGACAAGGCGCTGAAAGCGGCCGGGCTGGCGTCGCGGATGCTGCTGCAGGTGCACGACGAACTGTTGTTCGAAGTGGCAGACGGTGAGCGCGAGCGCCTCGAGGCGTTGGTGCGGGAGAAAATGGGCGGCGCATACCCGCTTGACGTGCCGCTGGAGGTCTCGGTCGGCTACGGACGGAGCTGGGACACCGCCGCCCATTAACCGCGAGCGTGCAACTATCGCGAAAATCCACGGGCTTTTCCACCATGACTGCACGCCCGACGCGATGGGGCAAGTTTGGCCAGCGTGTGCGCAGTCGAGTAACCTCGACACGTAGCCCGGTGACGATGCGGAGCGCATAGCGCGATGCGGAGGAGCTGGGCAATCGAATACCGTCTCGCGGCCCGTTCGCGGGCACAACAAGCACTGTCCCTACGACCCCAACCTGTCCGGAGCAACCCAACAATATGCCGAGTCCCACCGTCACCTCGCCGCAAGTAGCCGTCAATGACATTGGCTCGAGCGAGGATTTTCTCGCCGCCATCGACAAAACAATCAAGTACTTCAACGATGGCGACATCGTCGAAGGGACCATCGTCAAGGTTGACCGGGACGAGGTCCTGCTCGACATCGGCTACAAAACCGAAGGGGTCATCCCCTCCCGCGAACTGTCCATCAAGCACGATGTCGACCCCAACGAGGTCGTTTCCGTGGGCGATGAGGTCGAAGCCCTGGTCCTCACCAAGGAGGACAAAGAAGGCCGCCTGATCCTGTCCAAGAAGCGCGCGCAGTACGAGCGCGCCTGGGGGACCATTGAGGCGCTCAAGGAGAAGGACGAGGCCGTCAAGGGCACCGTCATCGAGGTCGTCAAGGGTGGCCTGATCCTCGACATCGGCTTGCGCGGCTTCCTGCCCGCCTCGCTGGTTGAGATGCGACGCGTCCGCGATCTGCAGCCGTACATCGGCAAGGAGATCGAAGCCAAGATCATCGAGCTGGACAAGAACCGCAACAACGTGGTGCTGTCCCGCCGCGCCTGGCTCGAGCAGACCCAGTCCGAGGTCCGCAGCGAGTTCCTCAACCAGCTGCAGAAGGGCGCCATCCGCAAGGGTGTGGTGTCCTCGATCGTCAACTTCGGCGCGTTCGTCGATCTCGGCGGCGTCGACGGTCTGGTGCACGTCTCCGAGCTGTCCTGGAAGCACATCGACCACCCGTCCGAGGTGGTTCAGGTCGGCGACGAGGTCACCGTCGAGGTGCTCGACGTCGACATGGACCGCGAGCGGGTTTCGTTGTCGCTCAAGGCGACTCAGGAAGACCCGTGGCGGCACTTCGCCCGCACCCACGCCATCGGCCAGATCGTGCCCGGCAAGGTCACCAAGCTGGTGCCGTTCGGTGCGTTCGTCCGCGTCGAGGAGGGCATCGAGGGCCTGGTGCACATCTCCGAGCTGGCTGAGCGTCACGTCGAGGTGCCCGACCAGGTGGTCGCGGTCGGTGATGACGCGATGGTCAAGGTCATCGACATCGACCTGGAGCGTCGCCGCATCTCGCTGTCGCTCAAGCAGGCCAACGAGGACTACACCGAGGAATTCGACCCCGCCAAGTACGGCATGGCCGACAGCTACGACGAGCAGGGCAACTACATCTTCCCGGAGGGCTTCGACGCCGAAACCAACGAATGGCTCGAAGGTTTCGACACTCAGCGCACCGAGTGGGAAGCTCGCTACGCCGAGGCCGAGCGCCGGCACAAGATGCACACCACGCAGATGGAGAAGTTCGCCGCGGCCGAGGCCGAAGCTGCCGAGCGGCCGCAGGCCAACGGCTCGTCGGCTGACGACCAGCCGAGCGGTGGCTCGCTGGCCAGCGACGCGCAACTCGCCGCTCTGCGGGAGAAGCTCGCCGGTAGCGCCTAACTCGCACACCGGATGCTTCGGATCGGGCTTACCGGCGGCATTGGCGCCGGTAAGTCGGCGGTTTCGGCGCAGTTTTCGCAGTGCGGTGGGGTGGTCGTCGACGGCGACGTGATCGCCCGCGAGGTAGTCGAGCCCGGCACTGACGGGCTGGCCGCACTCGTCGACGCGTTCGGTGACGACATTCTGCTGCCCGATGGTGCGTTGAATCGTCCGGCCTTGGCGGCCAAGGCGTTCAGCAGCGACGAGACCCGCGCGACGCTCAACGGAATCGTTCATCCGCTGGTGGGCAAGCGTCGCGCCGAGCTGATTGCCGCCGTTCCTGAGGATTCGGTTGTGGTGGAAGACATTCCGCTGCTGGTGGAGTCCGGAATGGCCCCGATGTTCCCGCTGGTCGTCGTAGTATTTGCCGACGCGGAAGTGCGGTTGACGCGGCTGGTCCAACAACGCGGTATGGCCGAGGACGACGCCCGCGCCCGCATCGCGGCGCAGGCCAGTGACCAGCAGCGTCGCGCGGTCGCCGACGTCTGGCTGGACAATTCGGGTACTCCCGAGGCGTTGGCCGAACGGGCTCGTGAGGTCTGGGATCACCGCATCACGCCGTTCGCCGCCAATCTCACTGCGGGCCACGTTGTTAGCCCACCCGTCGGATTGGTTCCTGCCGATCCGGTCTGGCCCGACCAGGCCGCACGCATCGTCGCCCGTCTTAAGACGGCGTGTGGGGAAAACGCGTTGCGCGTCGACCACATCGGTTCCACCGCGGTTCCCGGGCTGGACGCGAAGGACGTCATCGACATTCAGGTCACGATCGAATCACTGGCTGCGGCAGACGAACTCACGGCCGCCCTGCGCTCCGCAGGCTATCCGCCCATCGACGACGTCAGCAGCGATGTCGTCAAGCTGGACGCCCGCAGCACCGCGGAACGTTTCGACCACAGCGGCGATGCGGCGCTGTGGCGCAAGCGGCTACACGGGTCGGCGGATCCCGGTCGCCCGACCTTCGTCCATCTGCGGGTGGACGGCTGGCCCAATCAGCAATTCGCGCTGTTGTTCGTGGACTGGCTGAAAGCCAATCCCGACGTGCGCGACGAGTACCTGTCCGTCAAACGTGATGCGGAGCGGGCAGCATCCCCGGACGGAGACATCGAGCGTTATCTCGCCGTCAAGGAGCCGTGGTTTCTCGAGGCATACCGCCGAGCGTGGGATTGGGCCGACAGCTCGAGCTGGCGGCCGTGAGCCCTTGCCGGCACTTGGTTGCGGCAACCGCGACTTCGCTTGGCAGCGCGCGAGATCGGTCAGGACAACTCGTCGAGCCTGCGGCCCGACAGCACCGATGCGGGTTCGTTTCGCACCGGATTGCGTTGGGTGTCGGCGTCGTCGTCTCTGCGTTTCATCAGCAGCCACGTCTCGTCGTCGCCCTCGCGGATCCGGGTCAGCGCATAGCCCCCGCGCAGCTTCTCGCCGTCCAACCGGAATGACAGGTGACCGCGGTCGAGGCAGGTGGTCATTTCGTGCTCGGTCCGGTTGTCGTAAGTGCCGTGGTCCCAGACGATGACGCGGCCGGCGCCATCCTCGCCGTCCGGGATCACTCCCTCGAACTTGCCGTATTCCAATGGGTGGTCCTCGGTGCGGCGCGCCATCCGCCGGTCCTGCGGATTGACCGACGGCCCCTTCGGGATCGCCCACGACACCAGCACGCCGTCGATCTCGAGGCGAAAGTCGTAGTGGTCGTTGCGCGCCGCATGATGCTGGATGACGAACTGGGGCCCGCTGTCAGACCGGCGGGATCGGCGGCGACGGCGCTGTCGGCGGCCCGGCTCGGGGCTGCGGCCCGAGCGCTTGCGCCGATACTCGATAAAAGACATCCATCAGTGATACCCGCTTCCGCGGAAGGAAACGCTAGGGGCCGCCGCGCCAATGCTCGATGCGGTGGTGATCGGGTGTGAACCCGTGGTTGACACCCCATAGCACGGCCTGAGTGCGACTGCTCACACCGAGCTTGCGATAGATAGTCCGTATGTAGGACTTCACGGTGTTGGGGCTCAGGTACGTCAGCCGCGCGACGTCTGCGTTGCTCATGCCCTGGGTGATCAGCGCCAGAATCTCCGCTTCGCGTTCACTGAGCCCTTCACCGCGGCCGGGCCAGTCGAGCCCGGGCGCGCTGCGTGCTCGGGCTCCTACGTCGCTGACAACCACTTCACCGGCATGCACGGCCTCCAAGGCAGCGACCAGCTCGCGCGCGGGCAGCGTCTTCGACAGATACCCGTGCGCGCCGTGGCTTCGTGCGCTTTGAACGAGTTCGGGGTGAAAGTTCCAGGTGTAGACCACAACTCGGCGTGCCCGGGGATTAGCCACCAGTACGCCGATCTCTTCGTGATCGGATTCCGGTTGGGCGAATGAGTCGTACAGCACGATGTCGACCGCATCTTTGACGGACATGGTGGAGTCGAGTTCCGCAATCACGACGCGGTCGCGATACGGCTGCAGCATATTGGCCACACCCTTGACGACGACGTCGTAGTCGTCGACGAGCGCGACGGTGATGGGTGCGCGAGGCGGTTGTGGCATGCCGGGCAGATTACCTCCCTAGGGGTGTATTGCTACCCCCCTTAAGGGTGGTCGACTGATCTCGGGCCGACCGACCCGAACATCCGTCAACCATCATCTGAGGAAGGCTCAAACATGATCATTCTCGGCATCGCTCTGCTAGTCGCGGGATTTCTACTCAAGATCTCCATCCTGTGGACCCTAGGAATCCTCTTGCTCGTCGTCGGCGCGATCCTGGCAATCCTGGGCAGCACCGGACGCGCCATCGGCGGCCGTCGGCACTACTTCTGAACTGCCGAAAACACGTCCGCTCGACATCACTGCGTTGTGCCACAGATCACGAAATGAGGTTTGCGAACGCGTCGCTCGGGCTATTTGACCCATGTATGAAAGGAGCTTCTGATGCCCACGTGGGAATGGATCTTGGTAGCGGCCGTCGCCGTCGTGGCGGTCATCGCGGCGATTGTCGCGATAAGCATGGTCAGCTTCCGTATAAGAACGAAGCGGCTGAAACAGCACTACGGCGGTGAGTACGAGCACTTGGTATCCGAGACCGGAAGCGAGAAAGGTGCCGTGCGGGAACTCACTACGCGAGAACGCAAACGAGGCAAGCTCGATATCGTTCCTCTGACGCCTTCGGCGCTCTCCGAGTTCAGCGCCCGCTGGCAAGAGGTGCAGGCCGGGTTCGTGGACGACCCCACCTCCGCCGTCGGCGTCGCCGACCGTTTGGTGACTGAGGTGATGCGCGAACGGGGTTACCCCGTCGACGATTTCGACCGCCGGGCGGCGGACATCTCGGTCGATCACCCGCAGATCGTCGACAACTACCGCGCCGCGCACGGCATCCACGTCTCGCAGCAGCATGCCAACACCGAGCAACAGCGGGAGGCGTTCGTGCACTACCGGGCGCTGTTCGAGAAGTTGCTCGAAACCCCGACCGACAAGGACGCATCACAGGAGGCAAGCGCATGACCACGCATGAAGAACAAACAATAACCGATTCGGCCGATGAGCCCGCAACTTCTGTTTCGGAAGCACCGCGGATGGAAGACGAGACCACGCCGGCTCACGCTGTCGAGACCACGGCCGCTGAGCCCGAGCCGGATTCCGTTGGCGAAACCCACGAGGCGGAGCCGAGCGCGACACACGAACCGTCAGCCGACGAAGCGCTTTTTGCCGGCGATGATCTCGCGGAACTGCGCGCGCGGTGGGCCGGCGTTCAGGCGGCGTTCGTCGACGATCCCAAAGACTGCGTGCAAAAAGCGGACGTCCTGGTCTCCGATCTGGTCGAGCAGCTCACGACTGGATTCACCCAGGCGCGGTCGCGCCTGGAAGAGCAGTGGTCTCGCGGCGAGGACGCCTCCACTGAAGACCTACGCCTGGCTCTGATGCACTACCGGGAATTCTTCGAGCGCTTGCTTGCGGTCTAATTCCCTTGTGGCGCAATAAGGTTAGCATTTAGCGCCATGTCAGCCGCATGCCGTTGCCGGCCAGCCAGGCATTGAGGTCGTAGCCGTTACGGGCCAGGCCGTCGACGGCGTGCACGGCGCGCTGCACGGCCTGCTCGCCGACCTCGGGGGTCAGCAAGCCGTGCCGCACGGCTTCCAGCAGCTCGTCGATGTCGGCCAAGTCCGCGCCCCGGCCGGTGCGGACCTCGAGATCGAGGTAATGGTCTTCGGAACGCCACACGGTGGGACCCGGTGTGTATTCGCCGACGTCAAGGTAGTAGTCGTAGTCGCGTTCATGGCCGGGGTTGAAATGAAAGACCGTGGCCCGCAACCCAAGCGACGGCAGCAGCCACGACTCGAGGTAGCGAAACTGTGCGCGGCCTGGCGTCGGGCGGGCCAGGTACAGGCCCCATGGGCGCACGACGTAGTCATCCACTGCCCGCACAATGCCTTTGGGATCGGTGTTGGTGCGGGCGTCGAGGTCGAACGTCTCGTGCTTGGGCGGATGGATGACGTCACCTGACCCAGGTCAGCGGCGGAGCCGGATCTTCCAGCGCACAAAGCCGGCATAGAACACGGCCAGCGCGGCGAGCATGCCCATGTCGAACAGCCAGATCTTCCGGGTGTGCTGCCAGAACCGGTCTTGGGGGAGCAGCGAACCGGGCACCAGGTGCCGCACGTCGACCGTCGACGACGCCGCCGCGTAGCCCCAGCGCGCGGGCATCAGCCAGGACAGCTGGTCGAGCCCGAGCCGGCCGGTCACCGGGACCATCCCGCCGCACAGCACGAGCTGGGCCATCACCGCCACCACGAACAGCGGCATGATCTGCTCGCTGGATCGCACCAGCGACGAGATGGCCAGGCCGAGGATCGCCGAGGCGACACACGTTGCGGCGACCGTCGCGAACAGCTCGACGCTGGCGGCGAGGTTGGAGTGCCCAAGCAGCACCGCCCCTCGGGTCGGAATGCCCTTTCCGATCATCACGATCGCCGTGATAATCGCCGATTGCAGGATCGCGAACCCGCAGAACACCGCGGTCTTGGCGAGCAGATAGGCCGTCGGTGACAGGCCGACCGCCTGCTCGCGCTGGAAGACGGCGCGCTCGCCGACCAGGTCGCGGATCGTCAGCGCGGTGCCCATGAAGGCCGCCGCCGGCAACAACAGCGCCAGTATCTGGGCGGATTCGTCGGGGGTGCCCGCGTGCGGCGCGGGCAGGCCGAAGCCGCTCGACCCCGGAACGGTCAGCGACAGCGCACCCAGGATGAACGGCAGCAGCGCCAGGAACACGAAGTAGGCGCGGTCGGCGACGACGAGCCGAACCTGCCGGCGCGCGATCGTCGAAATTTGGCGCCGCAAGCTGGTGTGAACCGGTTTGCCGAGGTCGGCCGGCTGGTCGGTCTGCGCCGGCGGCGGCCCTTGGTCCCGCTCGAGGAAGCGGCGGTTGGCCTCCTCGGGGTCGGCCCCCACCTGGCTGAAGATTTTGGCCCAGTTGGTGGTGCCCATGGCGTCACCGATCTGGTCCGGCGGGCCGGCGTACGCCGTCTTGCCGCCGGGGGCCACCAAGAGGAGCTGGTCGCAGGTGTCGAGGTAGGACAGCATGTGCGTCACCACGATCACCACCCGGCCGGCGTCGGCCAGTTGGCGCAGCATCATCATGACCTGGTGGTCCAGCGCCGGATCCAGACCCGACGTCGGCTCGTCGAGGATCAACAGCGACGGCCCGGTCAGCAGCTCAAGCGCCACCGACGCCCGTTTGCGCTGCCCACCGGACAGCTTGTCCACCCGGGTATCGGCGTGCTTGGTCAGGTCGAGCTCTTTGAGGACGTCGGCGACGACCTTGGCGCGATCGCCCTTGGTGGTGTCGGGTGGCAGCCGCAGTTCGGCGGCGTAGCCCAGCGCCTGGTTGACCGTCAGCTGGCGGTGCACGACGTCGTCCTGGGGGACCATGCCGATTCTGCTGCGCAGTGAGGCGTATTCGGCGTGGACGTCGTGGCCTTCGAAAGTGACCGAGCCGGAGCTCGGGGTCGTGTAGCCGGCGATCAGCCTGGCCAGCGTGCTCTTGCCGGCACCCGACCCGCCGATCACGGCGGTCAGCGTTCCTGGACGCGCGGTCAGCGAGATGTTGTCCAGCAATTGTTTGCCGTTGTCGACGACGTACTCGACGGCGCGTACCTCCAGACCGCCGGTGCGTGTCTCGGTTTCGCTGCGGGGAACCAGCATGCCGCCGCTGACGACCAGATCGACGTTCCCGATGGTGACGACGTCGCCTTCGCTCAGGATCGCCGAACCGACCCGGGTGCCGTTGACGAACGTCCCGTTGCTGCTGCGGTCCTGGATCTCGGTGCCCAGCGGCGTAAGCACCAACGTCGCGTGGTGGCGGGAGGCCAGCACGTCGGGAACGACGATGTCGTTGTCGTCGGCGCGGCCGATGGTGACCGAACCGGCCATTTTCGCGGGCGGCGACGAACGCTGCGACAGGAACTTCACAAACCTCGTCGCAAGATTGGACACGTCGCCGTACCGCGCTCCAACGACGGTCATCTCGGCGGGCGCCCCCATTTCCGGCCGTGGCGTACGACCCGCGTTGACCACCGTGATGTCGGCGGACGGCGGACTCGGCGGTGGCGGCGGCACATGCACGTCGGTCGGATGGTCGCGCGTCGGCCGCCGCGGCGCGTTGCCCGCGTAGGGAGCTGGCTGCTGCCGCGGCGCGGGCGGGCGGGACGGCCTGGGCCCGCCTCGTCGCGGGCCGCCGACCTGGCCCGGTGGATGCGAACGGGACGGCGGTGCGGGCGGGGGAGGCGTCGACCACGAGACGGTGGACGGCTCAGTAGCACGCTGCGACCCGGCTCCCGGCGGCCGACCTGGCCTTCCGCGCTGCTGTCCGACCTCGAAACTCAGCTGCGGTCCGCCGGCATTTCCGATGTTGATGCTTTGGCCGTCATGGATGTCGATCACCGGCCTGCGGTAGCCGTTGACGAAGGTCCCGTTAACTGAGCCGTTGTCGATTGCCAGCCACTTGCCCTGCTCGAAGCGCAGGATCACGTGCGCGCGGGAAATCCGCGGATCGACGATGCGGATATCGGCATCCTCGTCGCGTCCGATGACCACGTCATGGCCTGCGGTGAACGTATGTTGCGACCCGTCGTGCCAAATGGTCAGCATGGGCGGGGATGATCGACTCACCACTTCAGTATCGGTTGCCGTGCATGCAAGCTTCCACGCGGCGCACCTGTGACTTCGCTATGTTTCGCGCTGGTCGAGTCTATGCGGCGCCTTTGAGCAGGCCAGACGCCGATTCATAGCTGTTTCATAAGCGGCGCCAACCCGGGCAACCGCCTCGGCGGGCATCATGCGAAGGGTGAGTAAACTGCCTGCATCTGCGACCGGATCGTGTTCGGGCGACACACTGCCGGCGTTTAACAGCCTGAAAGCGTCTGGCGTGCAAACCTTTCCGCGGGACCCTTGACCGGATCAAGGGATCCGCGCCGCCGCGCGCCGCGTCTTTGACGATAGGAGGGGGTGACGACAAATGGATGAGGAGACGAACAACACCACGGAGCGCTGGGATGTCGAACGGCGACCGGTGAGCGCCCCGCAGCGCGCTCGTGATGCGCTGCGACGGGGCTATGAGTCGCTTCCGCATCTGGCTGTCACGCAACTCCTCCACCGAGTTCCGCTGATCAGGTCATTGCCGAACCGCGGCGCCGCCGCGGGCGGTCCGCAGGGCCAAGCCGGTGTCCCGTCCAGCGGGATGGGGAACCGTAACGCGTTCGCCGGCTACTCCATCTTGCGTCCGTTGGGCTCTGGCGGGATGGCCGACGTCTACCTCGCCAAGCACCCGCGCTTGCCGCGCCGCGATGCGCTGAAAGTGCTGGCGAAGGGGATGACGGCCGACGACGAATTCCGTGAACGATTCAATCGGGAAGCGGATCTGGCGGCAACGCTATTCCACCCGCATATCGTCGCGGTGCACGATCGCGGCGAGTTCGAGGGCCAACTCTGGATCGCGATGGACTACGTCGAAGGCACCGACGCAGCCCGACTGGTGAAAGAGCGCTACCGCAACGGCATGTCAGAACACGACGTCGGCGCGATCATCGACGCTGTCGCAGGTGCACTCGACTACGCCCATGTGCGAGGCATGCTGCACCGCGACGTCAAACCCGCCAACATCCTGCTCACCCCTCCCGAGGAAGACGATCGACGAATCCTGTTGGCGGACTTCGGCGTTGCTCGTCAACTCGCCGACATCAGCGGAATCACCGAGACCAACGTCGCGGTCGGAACGGTTGCCTATGCCGCCCCCGAACAGTTAGTCGGGTCAAACATCGACGGGCGCGCCGATCAGTATGCGTTGGCCGCCACCGCATTTCACTTGCTGACCGGTGTGCCGCCGTATCGGCATTCCAACCCGGTCGCCGTGATCGGGCAGCATCTGCACGCGGCCCCGCCCAGGCTTAGCGACCACCGTCCCGATCTGTCGCGCCTCGATGACGTTTTCTTCAAAGCCCTCGCGAAGGATCCCGCGGACAGATTCGATCGGTGCCGCGATTTCGCCGCCGCCTTCAACGACAAGGTCTCCCGCCGCCGCGGCGCTCGCATGCCGCGCGGTGCCGCCTCGGTGAAGCTCGGCCGCAGGTTTTCACTCAAGACCGTCATCGCCGCCGCGACCGCTCTCACGATGGTCATCGCGTTGACCGTCACCTGGGCCGTTTCGTTTTTCTCCTGGGACAACCCGCCCCCGTCGAACCCAGCGGCACCGGCTCGCTTCAATGCGACATCCGCGGCGTCGGCCGCCCAACCGGTACTCAACGGCGCCTATCGGTTGGACTACGACCGCGCAAAGCAGACATCCAACGGCGTGATCGGCACCAACGGCGCGCAAACCAGTTGGTGGGCTTTCCTTTCCGCGTGTACGGGCGCCGGGTGCGCCGCCACCGGAACCAAGCTGGATAACCCCGATCACGACGCGGCCAAGACCACCGGCAGCGGCAACACCGGCGTGCTGCATTTCGTCGACGGACACTGGCAGAGCGCGCCTCGAGAGCTACAGACGCAGTGCCGCGCAGCCCACGGAACGCAGACGTCGACGCAGGCCGAGACCGTGGTGTGGTCGTTGACGCCGCAACCCGACGGCACGTTACGCGGCGTGCAGACTCAGACCGTGCAGAGCAACGAGTGCGGCGCGCAAGGGGCGATGCTGCGGATTCCCGTCGTGGCGTCCCGGGTCGGCGACGTTCCCGCGGGTGTCAACGTCGCCGACCCCGCGCAGGCTTCTGCGAACACGGCTGTGCCCGCCACGGCACCGTCTGCGCCAGTGCTCGGCGGCGTGTGCACCGACGTCGACAAACTCGCTTACGACGCAGGCGCCAATACGCAGATCGTGTGCGAAGCCAACACCTGGGACCGAGCACCTGCCACTAGCGGCGTGCATCCCACCGGGACGTCGTGTGACGAGCCGAACGTCCCCGTCTTCGCGATGTCGAAGTCGGACGACGGGTACCTGATCCAATGCGATCCTGCGACCCTGGTGTGGACCCGTCAGCACGGATAACACCCGCCGCTTGTCGGTGGTCCCGCCTACCCTGGTGAATATGGCTTTCGCTACCGAGCATCCGATTGTCGCCCACTCCGAATACCGCCCTGTCGAGGACATGGTGCGCGCGGGTGGGCACTTCGAGGTGGTCAGCCCGCATGACCCGGCCGGTGACCAGCCGGCGGCCATCGAGGAGTTGGAGCGGCGAATCCTGGCGGGGGAGCACGACGTGGTGCTGCTGGGTGCCACCGGTACTGGGAAGTCGGCAACCACCGCATGGCTCATCGAGCGGCTGCAACGCCCGACCCTGGTGATGGCGCCGAACAAGACGCTGGCCGCGCAGTTGGCCAACGAGCTTCGAGAGATGTTGCCGCACAACGCCGTCGAGTACTTCGTCTCGTACTACGACTACTACCAGCCTGAGGCGTACATCGCGCAGACTGACACCTATATCGAAAAGGACAGCTCGATCAACGACGATGTGGAGCGGCTGCGGCACTCCGCGACGTCGTCGCTGCTGTCGCGACGCGATGTTGTGGTGGTGGCATCGGTGTCGTGCATCTACGGCCTGGGCACACCGCAGTCTTACCTGGACCGGTCCGTGGAGCTGCAGGTGGGCGCCGAGGTTCCCCGCGACGGCCTGCTGCGGCTGCTGGTCGACGTGCAGTACACCCGCAACGACCTGTCGTTCACACGTGGCTCGTTCCGGGTGCGGGGCGACACCGTCGAGATCATCCCCTCCTACGAGGAATTGGCCGTCCGCATCGAATACTTCGGCGACGAGATCGAGGCGCTGTACTACCTGCATCCGCTGACCGGTGACGTGATCCGCAAGGTCAACTCGCTGCGCATCTTCCCGGCCACCCATTATGTGGCCGGTCCCGAGCGGATGGCGCATGCGATCTCCACCATCGAGGAGGAACTCGCGGAGCGGCTCGCCGAGCTCGAGGGCCAGGGCAAGCTGCTGGAGGCGCAACGGCTGCGGATGCGCACCAACTACGACGTCGAGATGATGCGCCAAGTCGGGTTCTGCTCCGGCATCGAGAACTACTCGCGGCACATCGACGGCCGCGGGCCCGGTTCGCCGCCGGCGACGCTGCTGGACTACTTCCCGGAGGATTTCCTGCTCGTCATCGACGAGTCGCATGTGACCGTGCCACAGATCGGCGGCATGTACGAGGGCGACATGTCCCGCAAGCGCAACCTCGTCGAATACGGATTCCGGTTACCGTCGGCATGCGATAACCGGCCGCTGACCTGGGAAGAGTTCGCCGACCGGATCGGCCAGACGGTGTACCTCTCGGCAACCCCGGGCCCGTACGAACTCAGCCAGTCCGGCGGGGAGTTTGTCGAGCAGGTCATTCGGCCTACCGGCCTGGTGGATCCGAAAGTCGTAGTCAAGCCCACGAAGGGCCAGATCGACGACCTGATCGGTGAGATCCGTAAACGGACCGAAGCCGACCAGCGCGTGCTGGTGACGACGCTGACCAAGAAGATGGCCGAGGACCTGACCGATTACCTGCTGGAAATGGGCATCCGGGTGCGTTACCTGCACTCCGAGGTCGATACGTTGCGCCGGGTGGAGCTGCTGCGCCAGCTGCGGCTCGGAGATTACGACGTGCTGGTCGGCATCAACCTGCTTCGGGAGGGGCTCGACCTGCCCGAGGTGTCGCTGGTCTCGATCCTCGACGCCGACAAGGAAGGTTTCCTGCGGTCGTCCCGCAGCCTGATCCAGACCATCGGTCGCGCTGCCCGCAACGTGTCCGGCGAAGTGCACATGTACGCCGACAGGATCACCGACTCGATGAAAGAGGCCATCGACGAGACCGATCGTCGGCGCGCCAAGCAGACCGCCTACAACGAGGCCAACGGCATCGACCCGCAACCGCTGCGCAAGAAGATCGCCGACATTCTCGACCAGGTCTACCGCGAGGCCGAGGACACCGACGCGGTCGAAATCGGCGGATCCGGGCGCAACGTGTCGCGTGGCCGTCGGGCCCAGGGCGCGCCCGGCCGAGCGGTCAGCGCGGGCGTGTTCGAGGGTCGCGACACCGCGAGCATGCCGCGAGCCGAGCTGGCCGACCTGATCAAAGACCTCACCGAGCAGATGATGGCCGCGGCGCGGGACCTGCAATTCGAACTGGCCGCCCGGTTCCGCGACGAGATCGCTGACTTGAAGAAAGAACTGCGCGGAATGGACGCCGCCGGTCTGAAGTGAGTGGCTGCCGACGGGCCCCTGAGCCCGGCGCCTTGAGCTCAACCGCGGTTGAACTCATACCGTGGTGCACGTGACCGACGCGACGGGCACCACCGAAACCGACGGCAGTTGGCGTGTGCTGCTGGGCACCCGGTACCTGGGCACCTCGACGCTGCTCGCCGGCGGAGTCGCGCTGTATGCGATCAACGAATTCCTCACGATCAGCCTGTTGCCGAGCACGGTTGCCGACATCGGTGGCGAGCGGCTCTATGCGTGGGTGACAACCCTCTACCTGGTCGGGTCGGTGGTGGCAGCCACCACGGTCAGCGCGGCGCTGCTGCGACTCGGGGCGCGTTCGTCATATCTGCTGGGACTGGCCGTCTTTGGGGTCGGCAGCGTGGTGTGCGCGGTGGCTCCCAACATGGAGGTGCTGCTGGCGGGCCGCACCTTGCAGGGGGCGGCCGGGGGGCTGCTGGCTGGTCTGGGTTATGCGCTGATCAGCGCCGTGCTGCCGCAAGCGCTGTGGACCCGGGCTTCCGCGCTGGTATCGGCGATGTGGGGCGTCGCCACGGTTGTCGGGCCGGCGACGGGTGGCCTTTTTGCGCAGCTCGGGCTGTGGCGCTGGGCGTTCGGTGCGGTGGCGATACTGACCGCGGCGATGGCCGCGCTGGTCCCGATGGTGCTGCCCGCCGGCCGTGCCGATCCAGACTGCGCCGCGCCGGCGCTGAAAATCCCGGTGTGGTCGCTGCTGCTGTTGGGGACGGCCGCGCTGACGGTCAGCGTCGCGGAGGTCCCACACAACAGCGTCGCGGCGACCGGGTTGCTGGCGGCCAGCGTGCTCTTGGTCGCCGTGTTTGTGGTGGTTGATCGGCGGGTGTCGCTGGCGGTATTGCCTCCTAGCGCATTCGGTTCGGGTCCACTGAAGTGGATCTATCTGACGGAGGCGCTGCTGATGGCCGCGGCGATGGTCGACATGTATGTGCCGCTGTTCGGGCAACGCCTGGCGCACCTGAATCCGTTGGCGGCCGGCTTTTTGGGCGCGGCACTGGCGGTCGGCTGGACTGTCAGCGAGATCGTCAGTGCATCGCTGAGCAGCAGGCGCGTCATTGCCGCCGTGGTCGCTGCCGCACCGCTGATCATGGCCGCGGGCCTAGCGTTGGGCGCGGCTACCCAGGTCGATCACGCGTCGGCGGGCCTTGTGGCGCTGTGGGCACTGGCGCTGATGATCAGCGGGACGGGCATCGGGGCGTCCTGGCCGCACCTGTCGGCGTGGGCGATGCAATCGGTCGACGACGCGAACGAAGCTGGAACTGCTGCCGCGGCGATCAACATGGTGCAGTTAATCTCCGGAGCGTTCGGCGCTGGACTGGCCGGCGTCGTGGTCAACAGCGTCGGGGGCGGTGCGGCCATGGCCGCCCGTTGGCTGTTCGCGGTGTTCGCCGCCGTGGGCGTAGCGGGCGTGTTGGCCGCATACCGCGCCACCCGGGGACAGCACTGACCGGCGGCGGCAGCCCCGTCTAGTCTCAGTTCGTGGACGCCTTCGCCGCCGGCCGGCTCACCCGCACGTTGGACACGTTGCACTCGGTTGTTTATTTCGTGCCCGAGGCGGATGAGAAGTTCGGCGAACTCGGGTTGGATTCGCGCACACACTATTTCGCAGGCCGATCGGCGCCGATGGGTGCCGTTTCGGCCAACGTCGCTGCGGCGACGTTCTACAACTTCAACCCACGGTTGGTGGCGCGGGCAATCCCGGCTGCTTGGGAACTGGCCTCGCCCGCGGCGGTGACCAGGGTGCGCTACCAGCTCGTCGCGTCATCTCTGCCCCGGGTGCTCGGTGAACAACTCAGCGGCTCAACGGAAGTGGCGCGCGCCGCGACGCTGCTGCGTTGCGTCGCGGAATCGATCCCCAACGCCGACGGCCGGCCGCTGTACGCCGGCCACGCGGAGTTGCCCTGGCCAGACAGCCCGGTCGTCGCACTTTGGCATGCGATCACGTTGCTACGTGAATACCGCGGCGACGGGCATATCGTTGCGCTGGTAACTCACGGCCTCAGCGGACTCGAGGCGCTCATCACCCATGCTGCAACCGGAATCGGCTTCAATGCGGAGTCTGCTCGTCGACTGCGTGGCTGGAGCCACGACGAGTGGAACGCGGCCACCGAAGGCCTGGTCTCGCGAGGCATTCTGGATACTCAGGGCGAGCTGACGACGGCCGGTACCGAGTTGCGGTCGACGATCGAAGACCTCACCGACGAGCTGGGTTATCCGCCTTGGCGAACGCTATCCGCTGAGCAAGCTGACGAACTGGTGGGTTTCGCCAAGACGATTCGGGGCGCCGTACAAGCCGCCGGTATCTTTCCCGCCGCAGCATTCGGCGCACGGTACGGTCAGCCTCGCTAGCCGGCGAGCCAGGCTCGCAGGCGACTGGAAGCACGATTACAACCACCACCGCCGACACTCCTCGCTGGGCTACCTACCGCCAGCCCGCTACGCTGCCAGCTGCACACACCGATGAACGACCCGACTTGGCTCACGTTCGCACACTCCGTTCGCCATTAAGTTTGTGACCTCTACGTTTGCCGATTGACGCGATTGAATCTGCGCACTAATGGCAGCCGCAGGGTGCGCGCAGCTGTCGGTGGGGCGCGGTTGTGAAGACACCGAGGGCGCCGAGCTTCGCGCTTAGGCCGGACCATCTGCCAGGTTCAGATCCTGCAGAAGGTCCTGCAGGATCCCCGCTTGGCTACCCGTCGGCGCATCTATTGGAGGCGACTCCGTCACGGACATCCGACAACCTGAATTATCAATATCGAGAGCCCCCGCTCCGGGCTTAGCAGGCCGGAACCTTTCGAAGAGTATCCGCTGCTTAAATCCGTTAACGAAAACATCGGTGGTCAGAGCGAGCAAGGATTAAGGGAAGCCTGAGAGACAACCAAGGTTTCAATAATTGACACTGCTGCTGTCAAATTTGACACGCCTAGAACGCGTCTGAATTTGAAGTTGCCGTGGCCGTTGTTAAACGTGTGTCTAATGCTAAAATAGTGATTTCGATCGTTCGCCAGGATCCCAATGCCTGCGGGGGTGACAGGCGTCGACGGCATTCAGCGGCCCACCTCAGCGGAGTGCTGGATCGAGGTCCAGCACTCCGCTGAGATCCGACACTCCGCTGCGGCGATCCAGGACTCAGAAGATGGTCAGCAGATCCGTTGGCAGTGAGGCAAGGTCCGCGGGCACTGCGCCGAGCAGCCCACCGAAGTCCGCCGCCAGGCCGGGATCCAGCGCGCTGAGATCCGCCGCCAGGCCGGCGCCCAGGTCCGGCAATCCGGCGGCAGCCGACGAAGCTCCGCCAGTAGCCAGAAACGACCCGAGATCGACCAGCTGTGTGAAGTTGCCAAAGAGCAAGGGCTCCACCACCTCTGCGTACGGGATCGCGGGGGCTATCGCGAGCAACTCTCCGCTGGTCGCCGTCAAACTTCCCAAATCCCCAAAGATCGTGTCGATGGGGCCGAACACCGGGCTGATGCCGCCGATAGCCGAGCCGATGCTGTCCAGCACCGTTTGGACGAAGTTGAAGGGTGCGGGGACGACGGTTTGGAAGAAACTCTCAAAGAAGGCCGACCCTAGGGTATCCACGCCGCCGCCGAGGCCGCCGACGTCGAGGAGCAGCGTTTGGAGAGCCGATTCGATGGCCTGTGCGCTGACGCCCGAAACTCCGGCAGCGAGGTCGCTACCGACGGGCATCCCGGTCAGCGCGTCAAACACGTTCGACCCGAACAGGACCAGCTGTGTCGGGATGTCAAACAGCGGCGCGATGAGGGAAGGCGGCACGATGTCCGCGAGGGCTAGGTTGATCAGCTCTCCAAGGTTAGAGAAGGGCGTGGCGAAATTGTCAACGATGCCGCCGATGAAGACGGACGCCCCGCCCATGTCGGTGATCGTCGTGGCGAGGTTGGATAATGCCGTGCCGATGTTCTCCAAGGGTGTGGAGAGGGCGGTGCCCAGCGCTACCGAGCCATTGCTCAACGACGTCTCCGCGGCCATGATGGCGTTGATGAGCGCCGTTTGGATGCCGCTGTCGATGCTCGACTGTGCGCTGTCGCCGGTGCCGGCCAGGGCGGCAAGGGGATCCAGCAAATCGAAGTTCTCCGCGGCCGTGAGTTGTACTGCCGGCGCGGACACATAGACGCCAGGCAGCGGTGGTGTTACCGGGGTGGCGGCGATGAGGCCGGCGCCTGCAATCGCGACACCAGCAATGACATTGGGACGAAGTGAAAGCAGCATGATCTGCGCCTTTGCTGTTGGCAGCCCGGACGTTGTTACTGTACCTGAGAGCAGTCTGAGAGGCAATAACTTGCTTTATAACGGTTCTATCTCTAGATAGAGAACTTAACATTAATTATTAGACAGACCTGAAACTCCTGTGACGGCTGTTAAACTTGTGTCTAATGCTAAATTGCCGCATCCAGGGAACCAGGCTGTCCACCGCCTCAGTCGCGGCGGCGGGCGCTGGCGCCCCGATGTCCGTTGCGATGGATTGCAGCGCCAGGATGATGTTTTCGATGCCGCCGAAGCCCACGCTCGGGTGAGTGGGGCCTCGCTTGGCCTGCCCGATCTGAGCACGCTCGCAACGGATATCAGCGGACTGTTCGACCCGAGCACGGCGCTAGCGGACTTCAGCAACCTGGCGACAGATATCCTGTCGGCTCTGTAGGCCGCCGCCTCCGAAGCGCGCCGGGGCATTCCTTCCCGCACAGGACTGAGCCTGCGGGAAGGATGCCCGAGCCGCGCGGCTTCAACGAGTCGACTTAATAACCTGGGTGCGGTGGAATTGCCAGCGTTCGACGATACGAAACCCAACCAGGCTGGGCGTCAAATACGCGGGAGCGCGTCGCAGCGCCCGCCCCGGTGGCAGCGATTTCCCGCTTTGGTGGTCCGGCAGTGTCGTGTCATGAGTGGAAATCGTCCATAACGTGGTGCATTGGTACAGCCGGCCTGTCACCAGCCATACCGCCACGTGACCGTCCCAGAGGGTGCCGCGCTGGGGTCCGCGCGGACCACGGCCGACGTCGACCAATGGCCGGTAGGCCGCCGGACGGGCCGCAAGGAGCGCGCGGATCGGCCCGGGTAGCCAACCCACCGTGTTATCGACCAACAGGCAATCCCCGGGTGCGGCATGGGCGCTGATGACGTCAGCGACGTCGCTGTAGTCCCAGCCTTCCTTGGCATAGCGCTGCCGTTGCGACAGAAGATAATTCGGGAAGCCCGCCACGGCGAGCAATATCAAGACCGCGACGATCCACCGCGGTTGGCGGGCGACCGCGACGATGCAGACGGCCATTACGAGCGCCATCGCAGGCGCGGTGAAGAACAGATACCGCGGGTAGTAGACCGGGTCGGTGATCGCCGAGTAAATCAGGCTGACGGCGGGGGGCACGACAATCCATGCGGCGCAAGCCATCAGCAGCCGCCGGGTATCGCCATCCAGTTCCCATCGGCCGGTCAACCGAAATGCCAGCGCGGCCAAGAGAATGACCGCCGTCAGGATCGCGAACGGCACGCTGTTGTCGAAAAACTGGTGTTGCAGAACGTCGATCGCGCTGTGCCAACTGAGCCGTGAGATCCAGGCGACCTGAAATCTCTGGCCATGTGCGAACACCATGAACGGCGTCATGATCGCCACCACCGCCGCCGAGGTGGCGGCCCACCAGATCACTACGGATTTGCGCCGCCCGACCACCGGCATGACCAGGGCGTAGGCCGGCACCAGCAACACCAGGTAGACGTTGAGCAGTATCGACAGCAGCAGGGCGACCGCGTAAAGCAGCCACAGCCACCACCTGTTTCGCCGTATCGAGGTGACCAGCAACACGGTCAACCAGACTCCGGCGACCGCCGTGAATGCATACGAGCGGGCTTCGACACCGGCCCAGGTCACGCGCGGCAGGATCGCGAAAACGACGCCCGCGCAGACCGCGGTGCTGCGCGACGAGAACTGCTTGGCGAAGACCACGGTGCCGGCGGCCGCGGTTCCAATCGCCAGACAACTGGGCACCCGCGACCAGAACTCGGTCGGCGGAAAGACAGCGAACCAGCCGTGCATCAGCAGGTAGTACAAGCCGTGCACGGCGTCGATGTGGCCCAGCAGCCGCCACAGTTCGGGCAACGAACGGCTCGCCGAAGCGGAGCTCGTCGCGCCCTCGTCGAACCACAGCGACGGCCGGCTCGCGGCGATGCTGCTGATAACGGCGGCCAGCAGCGCGATCGCAAGCGGGTCAAGCAGCCTGCCGCGGCGCTGGGGGCGCGAGTCCCTCGCGGCGACAGCAGTCCTGGGCTCGTCGAGTATCGAGGCGATCATGATGTGTGTCACTGTAAAGGCTCAGTGGTGAATCTGATTACCCGAAGGGCCTGGTCACAATCCGTTCGGCTGACCGATAAGACTCTCGGCGAGCTGACATCTCGCGCCGCGGTAGGAGCAAATATCCCGCAAACCAAGGGATTTAAGCGGATTTAGATGTTCTTCCGCATAGGCCGCCGGTGAAATTGCGGCCCGCGGGCGCCTCGGTGCCGCCGGTACGGTGTAATCACCGCTGCGTCGGCGTGTCTCAAATCGGACCATCTTGATCAGGCAAAGCGATACTGTCTTGGGTTGGCGTAGCAACCGACAACTGGGAGGGCAAATGAGCGCCTATCGGACCGTGGTGGTAGGAACCGACGGGTCGGACTCGTCGCTGCGCGCGGTAGAGCGGGCGGGCTCCATTGCCGGGGCGGACGCGAAGCTGATCGTCGCGTCGGCGTACCTGCCCCAACACGACGACGCGCGCGCCGCCGACGCCCTGAAGGACGAAAGCTACAAGGTGTCGGGGAGCGCTCCGATTTACGCCATCCTGCGTGAGGCCAAAGAACGCGCCCTCGCCGCCGGCGCCACAAACGTCGAAGAACGCTCGATCGTTGGCCCCCCGGTCGACGCGCTGGTCGGACTGGCCGAGGACGTCGATGCTGATCTGCTCGTCGTCGGCAATGTCGGCCTGAGCACGATCGCGGGCCGGCTGCTGGGATCGGTGCCCGCCAACGTCTCGCGCCGGGCCAAGGTCGACGTCTTGATCGTGCACACCACCACGTAATCGCTCGTCAACCCGGTGATCGACACCGCTAAGTACGGGCCGTGGGCGCTGGTCGCGGGCGGTTCAGAGGGTGTCGGCGCCGAATTTGCGCAGTTGCTCGCCCAGGCGGGTTTGAATCTGGTGCTGGTCGCCCGCAAACCCGACCCGTTGCAGCACACCGCCGAGCGCTGTCGCCGGCACGGCGGTGAGGTCCGCACCGTGCAGGCCGATCTGAGCGCACCTGGTGCCCGCGAAACCATCGTGGCGGCAACCTCCGGGCTCGAAGTGGGCCTGTTGATCCTGGTGGCAGGCGCGAATACGCACAGCCAGGAGTTTCTCGACGGTGATCTGGCCGGGTTTCAGCAGGTCATCGATCTCAACGTCTCGACGCCGCTGGCATTGGTGCACCAGTACGGGCAGGCGATGCGGTCCAGGCGGCGGGGCGGCATCGTGTTGCTGGGGTCGCTCGCCGGATACCTGGGGTCGGTTCGGCAAACCGTCTACGGCGGCGTCAAGGCGTTCACCAGGATCTTCGCCGAGGGGCTGTGGCTGGAGTTGCGCGACCACGGCGTCGACGTGCTGGAGCTGGTCCTCGGCGTTACCAGGACGCCGGCGATGGAACGGGTCGGCCTGAACTTCGACGTGCCCGGGATCGTCGTCGCCGAGCCGGCTGACGTGGCGCGCGAGGGGTTGGAATGGTTGGGCCGCGGGCCCGTGCATGTCGTCAGCGGCAACGACGAGATCGTGGCCATGCGCAACGATCCCGATCGGGCGGGGGCCGTTCTCGGCGCTCATCGCACAATGCAGAGGCTGCTGCAAGCGGAGAGGAAGTGGGATGACGGTAGAGGAGCGACTCGCCCTGCTGGAACAACGGCTGCGCCGGGCTGAAGACGAGCTGGCCATCGCTCGCCTGATGGCGTCCTATGGACCGCTGGTGGACGCCGGTGACGCCGATGCGGTTGCCGGGTTATGGGCAGAAGACGGCGAGTACGACGTCGACGGCTGGCACATGCGCGGCCGGGCCGACGTCGCCGACATGGTGCGGTCACCGGCCCACCAAGGACTGATCAGCGCCGGTTCCGCGCACTTCCTGGGCCCGGTGCGCGTCGACGTCGACGGCGATACGGCCGTGGCGGTGTGCGAGTCGCTTGTGGTTCGGCACGACGAGGACGGCAGCGGCTACTGGGTGTGGCGGGCCGGCGCCAACCACGTCACGCTGCGGCGCACGGCGGTGGGGTGGCAGATCGTCAAACGCACCACGCGTGCACTGGACGGCTCGACAGCGGCACGCAAGCTGCTGGCGGCGGGCGCGCTGGGACGGCCCGCATGACGCGCCAGTTGGACGGCAAGGTGGCGCTGATCACCGGGGCCGGGGCCGGCATCGGCGAGGCCATCGCGCGGCGGTTTGCCGAGGAGGGCGCCAGGGTCGTGGTGGCCGAACGCGACGAGCGCACCGGCCGCGAGACCGCCGATGCCATCGACGGATTGTTCGTTCATGTCGACGTCGCGGTGCGCGACCAGGTCGAAAATGCTGTAGCACAAGCGGTTTCGGAGTACGGCGCGATCGACATCGTGGTGAACAACGCCTGGGGCGGCGGTTCGATCGGCCGGGTGGAGAACAAGACCGATCAGCAACTCAGCGACGGTATCGCGGTTGCCTATTACGGGCCGTTCTGGGCGATGCGCGCCGCCCTACCGTATATGCGGGCACGCGGTTGGGGACGGGTGATCAACGTCTGCAGCCTCAACGGGGTCAACGCACACATGGGCACCCTGGAGTACAACGCGGCCAAGGAGGCGTTGCGCGCCTTGACCCGGACGGCCGCCAGGGAGTGGGCGCCGTTCGGCCTGACGGTCAACGCGATCTGCCCGGCGGCGAAAAGTGTGGCGTTTATGCGCGCGCTCGGCGACAACCCGGAGATCGCAACCTTCGCCGACGCGATGAATCCGATGGGCCGGATCGGCGACCCCTACCTCGATATCGCCCCGGTCGCACTGTTCCTGGCCGGCGAGGGCTGCCGCTACCTCACCGGCAACACGCTGTTCGTCGACGGCGGAAGCCACATCAACGGGGTGGCCTGGACGCCCGACCTCGACGCCGCGCCCTAGCCGGGCGACGGCGTCACGCGGTGGCGAGGTCGTGCCGCTCCAGGCGGAACGTTCGGCTCAGCCGGGCCGGTCGCGTCGTCAGCGTCACCTCCACCGCCCCGCCGGGCGTCACGACGTAGCGTTCCTCGACATCCGGGCCGCCATCGCTTCGCCGCACCGGCCGGCGCCGCAGGTCATCGTCGTCGTCGAGATCCGGATCGAACGGGAAGAAGACCGGTTCATACGGCGTCACGTCACCATCGGGGCGGCCGTCGCGTAGCCGGCTGCACTCCACGAAGCGGAAGTGTCCGATGTTGTGCGCCGCACGGTAGGTCCGGGTGACCACGAACGGCGGCTGGCCCACGGTGGGCAGCTGCGCGCCTTTCGGCACGATCGGGTCGAAACAGACATCCTCACCGGCGAGCGCTTCGCGAAAGACCCCGAAGTGTCGCGAAAGACGTTCGGACAGCGCAAATCCCGCCTCTTTGTCGAGGAAGACCGCCAGGCCGATCGCCGTCGCCGCGAACGGGTGCAGTGAGCGTTTGACCCGTTTCTCGTCGAACACGGTGCGCAGCATCCGGGCGACGAGCGGGAAGCTCCCGGCCCCGCCCACCACATAGATGCCCGCCACCTCGGACCAGTCGACGTCGTCGCCGTCCGGGTCGTGCAGCGCGCGGGACAGAACGGCGACGGTCTCGTCGACGAGCGGCCCGCAGGCCGCGTAGACATCGTCGATCGGGCAGGAGAACGGCGACTTACCGATCGGCGACAGATCCACCAGAAACCGGCGGGTGTTGGGGCCTACGGCTTCCTTGCGGACTGCGCACTCCTCGAGCAGCAGATCACGGGTGCCGGCGTCCAGCTGGCGAAGCCGAGCGCCCTTGCGAACCAGCTCGAGGATCGTCTCGTCGAAGTCGTCGCCGCCGAGGCGCTGGATGCCCTCACTGACGACGACCTCGTTCAGCCGTCCCGTCATCTTCAGCAGCGACGCATCGAACGTGCCACCGCCGAGGTCGTAGATGAGGACGTGCTCACGCTTGGCGGTAATGGTCGAGCGGTATCGGTGGGCATATTCGAAGCCCGCCGCCGACGGCTCGTTGAGCAGCGCGATCACCTCGAAGCCGGCCTGTGTGAAGGCGTCGAGTGTCAGGAAGCGCTGGGCGCTGGAGGCGTTGGCCGGCACGCTGATCGCCGCTTCGACACGTTCACCTGGCGCCAGCTCGGTGTTCGAACGAGTCTGCAGGTCGCACTTGAGCTGGGCGAGAAAGCCCGCGAACAGGTCGGCCAACGGATAGCAGCGGCCCGCCAGTTCCACGGTGGTCCTCGGCCCGGCGTCGCTGAGCAGACGCTTGAACGACCGCAGCACCGACCAGCCCGGGTCGTGACGGACGGTGGCCGCGTCCAACCCGAAGCGCAATTCGCCGGCGTCGTTGGCGGCGATCAGCGACGGCCACGTGTCGAGCCCGTCGAACGACACGACGGGATAGTTACCCCGGTCGACGACTGCCGCCACCGTGTGGGTTGTGCCGAAGTCGATCCCCACCCTCATCGCGGTAAGCTTAGGCGCTGCAGCGCGTTTCGCGGCCGCGATTCAAAAACCCCGTTCGTGCCACTCTTCGAGGCTCGGGCGCTCGGTGCCCAATGTGGTGTCGTCACCGTGGCCCGGGTAGACGACGGTGGAGTCGCCGTAGACGTCGAACACTCGGGTGGTGACGTCCTCGAGCAGCTGCGCGAAGTCGCCGGGCTGCCAGGTCTTGCCGACGCCGCCGGGGAACAGGCAGTCGCCGGTGAACAGCTGGGTGACATCGCCGGTGGCGGGACCGTTGAGGGCCAGTGCGATCGACCCTGGCGTATGACCGCGCAAATGGATGACGTCGAAGGTGAGCTCGCCGATCTGCACGGTGTCGCCGCCCGCCAGCAGACGGTCCGGCTTGACTGGTAGAGGCTCGGCGTCGATCTCGTGAGCAGCGGTCGGCGCGCCGGTGGCCTGCGCCAGGGCTTCCAGCGCCTGCCAGTGGTCGAAATGCTGGTGACTGGTGACGATCAGCGACACCTTCGGGGCGTGCTCGCGGACCAGCTCGATGAGAACGTCGGCGTCATTGGCGGCGTCGATCAGCAGCGTTTCCCCGGTCGCGGAACACGTCACCAGGTAGGCGTTGTTATCCATGGGGCCCACCGACGTTTTCAAGATCGAGACGCCCGGCAGAACGCGTTTTGCGGCTCCCGTACCGGGTTCGACGTGCCCGGTGTAGTTGTCGTCCACGACAGTCATAAGCGCCACTCCTCGATCCCGGCTGCGCCGGCACGATCGTCGTCGGCGCGGGTCATACCGGCCACCGTACCGCCCGACGGTTGGTTGCCCGACGGTGCCAACGCTGGGCTAGTCGATGCGCGTCGAACTCGGGTGTGCTGATTGCGGCCTCAAAGGGCATCCGGACCGCGTTCACCGGTTCGCACCCGGATCAGCGACTCGATTG